>Ga0065711_1044912_pt1 | contig 13806 bp, 9 predicted proteins | sample Hoacrofraction12_FD_59098 | JGI IMG/M metagenome (GOLD analysis project Ga0065711, IMG submission 59098) | Hoatzin crop microbial communities from Cojedes, Venezuela - Epithelial fraction 12 v2 (version 2) | ecosystem: Host-associated > Birds > Digestive system > Esophagus > Crop | place... | reverse complement strand
GGCCCCCAGCCGCTCCCGGGGCGGCAGCCTGAGGCGGGGCCGGGCCCCGGCGTCACCGGGCTCGGCTCGGGGCTGGCGGCGGGATGTCCGTTCCGGGGAGCAGGCGGGGCGGCCCCGGAGACTCGCAGGGGGACGTGCAGCCTGGAAGAGCTGGGGTGGGTCGGGAGGAGCGGTGGCCGATCGGGGCCCGCGTCCCCCTCCGCCGGACCTTGCGGAGCCGGCCGGGGACCGGCGTGGGGGGGATGTCCCGGTCCGGTCACCGAGCGGGGCTTCGGTACCGGGGCTCCCGAGGGCCAGGTCTGGGCTGTCACTGATCACCGCTGTGCTGTGGAATTTAATTAGGAGAACCTGAATGTGGAGTCAGCTGATCCTCTTTTTTTAAGGCAGAAATTTCTCAATATCGTTGCGATTTTAAAGACCAAAGCCAAACTGCAGAGTCTGGAACCATGCCCATGAATCCCGCGGGAGGTATTTCAGAGCTGTTTGCAATCGCTGGCGGTTAGCGAATCAGAGCTACAAGCGGGCTCATCGCTGAAACTTGCCCGTGGCTTTGGAGCTCAGAATTGAGTGGCAGTTAACGCTGCTGCAGGAGGAAAGCAAATAGGTGGGTATTTGTGGGGGGAAAGATTTCTTAGGTTAGATGTCAAAGTTCCCAGCATCATGTGGGCTCTAGTTAATAACCAACTTGCTGTCAAAATGGAAAATATCCCAGTGTCAGTCTTTTTTACAGGAGCTCACTGACTAATTCTACAGAAAATTTGTTTTCAGTCATTGTACACCGAGCTTCTAACGCTGTTTAGTTCACATTGCCTGACACTTTCTGTTTAAAACTTGAGCGTCTGTAAACTTTAAAGGTGTTTATAGTGGTGACCAGGAGTCTGGTCAGATTCTGTTATGCCACAAACATAAGCTCGTAGTATTTGAGAGGCAGCGGGACATTATACGTTCACGTGTAACTCTCTCCATTGCCTGCTTGTTGCAGTATATTCTTGCTACAGCCCTCTGCACCCACAAGCCATACAGCCTAGAGCTCAGAAACTATGGATGGTTGTCGATCTGTTCCCATTACCGGATTACTGAAGATAAAAAATTTCTTTGTCATATGATCGTAGATTTGCAGAATTTGTCGAAGGAGGAGCCCTACTTGTCATATCCGTATATTTTCTTCTCATCTTTCAGTTCCAACTGTCACTCTTATTACTTGTGGATAGATCACTTACATTATTTGCATTTCTATAAATTTGAAAATTCAAGTCAAGCTATTTGTTTCTGATTTTGTACAAAAAGAAATTCAAGCATGCTCTAAAGAGGTAGTGCTGAATGGAAAACCAGAAGCAGCAGCTCAGATCATCACATTCCTAGGACAGGAGGAACTGCTCCAAGAACACCTTCGCTAAGCACCTCAAGAATCACACCTGCAGTTCAGAAACCACTTGTGCATTATGCATACATAACCTGAGTGACACCTGCTCAAAAACCGCAGGAGCTCTCTACTTTAGAGCAAGGCTAGCTGGGCAGAGAGAGTTCTGCCCCCACAAATACCTACCATTATTCACCTCATTCCACCTATGGAGCAGGTATTTGAGAAGCTGCTCGGATAGCAGCTACCCAGTAGCCTAGAGGAAGATTTTTCTACAACACACTCTAAATTCTGGAAGAATTCTTACACTGGGCTTTTACTACATGTGTTATTGTTATTATTATTACTATAATAAAAGATTAGTTCAATGCATCAATTTCTAAAGGGTGGAAATGAATTATATATCCTAGTTCCTGAATTTCACATAAAATCTAACATTTTTTTCTAACGAATAGCCTCCGACAAGACTAGGCAGTGTCTGCCATGCTACAAGATTCAAAGCTAGTGACTGAGGTGTAATTTAGACATGGAAAGTATTTTGTTAGTGCAGAATTACAATGAAATTTGTAATTCCCATATATCCCATATATCAGCAGTCTTGGGGTACATCCCTTCTCCATTACTGCTGTGACACTGGAATAGCTGTATGTGTATAAGTGAAGTTACACAGGGGTCAAACTCCTCTGGTGACAAAATCAAGCCTGTGGCATTTTGTGTTGTTTTGTGATACATAGTACATTTCTGTCTGCAGGACAGAGAAAGTCCGGTACTGCCAATTCCAGCAGATGTCTTGCAAACGATGGGATTTTCACAACTCACTCTCATGCGAGATCCTTTGGGCAGACGGAGGAGTTGCTGCTGGCTGGCTGTCCTGCTAGCCCACCTTATGGGGTAGCAGAAACCAAATACAGCTGCTCCAGAGAGGGGCATTGCTCTACTCCAGCCCAAGACAATCAAGACTAAGTTCCCACTGAACAGGAAGATTTTCTGTCCTTTGGGACCTTACTGATGCCAAAATGGAGACAGGCAGCTCTTCTGCCCCCTCCTCCTCCTTATTGCTTCTTTCTACATCATCACCTTCCACTCCAAACCTGGCAGATTGTTTTATTTAGTAACCCACTGGTGTCGCTGGCACCTATGGTTTCATTACTGTGCTTTTGCAGAGAGGAACAAAATATCAATAAATGGAAGTAAATGCAATGGGAAGGTCTTCTTGGGAAGGACTATGCTAGTTTTTTTGTATCGTTGAAGGACTTGAGGCTTTGTGACTTTGAGCGTTTGGAAGGGAGATCAGTGAAGAGAATCTGCATACATACATTGCATGTTTTTAGGGAGGCTCTCAAAGGTAACTGGAGGCTTGGGTGTGTGTTCTTTCGTGGTTTTCTGCTGCAAAGACTAAAATACATAAAATCAGTCAATGCAGATTTTTACATCTCAGAACACATGTAACACGTGGGTGAGACAGGGAAGATAAAACCTGTATGATATGTAGGGATAGGTATGATATGTGGGACAGAGTTACCCCACAGTACAATGATTTTCAGTTTGCCTTTTCTAGACCTTTTAGAAGTAATCTGTTGACATCAGTCCTATGGTATCCAGAGTTTAAAAGCTGGAAATCACTGCTAGCCAGTCTATGTAATTAGTGTGGGTTGGTAATCCATTCTCTGATTGGCTACTTTATAGCAGTATGACATCTTGGTACTTTTTGAAACACTGAAGCACGTTTTCAGAACACAGGCTGTGTGATGAATTGGTTTTGTGTTCGTATAATATTTGTATACTAGACCTCTTTTTCAATCACCAGGTATTGCTAATCCATGGAAACTCCTGGATGTAGTTTAGTAAGTCGAGTTTCCTAGAAGGCAATGTATTTTTAATTTGGTTGATGCTGTCTGACTTACAGATGTAACTGAGTTTAAAATTATAACTATTACAGATTAGAAAACTGTACTGGAGAAAGAACTTTAGAATTTGGTGCTTTGCAATGTTACTTTGGTGTTGTCTCAAATATTATTTTCTAATTTATTTTGTAAAATAATGATGTTCACAGGACCAATCCAAAAATTTAGAATAGTTAAATGACTTCTGTGGAAACGACAGTGTCATCTAATACAGTATTTCAAATCTGCTGGATTATCTATTGATTCTAGGTTTCCAGCACAAATATGCATCAAGCAGCATCCTTCTTTAGTTGAAAGAAAATTAAGGACAGCCACACTTAGTTTGGCAGCTGAAGAATCACTTTGCTACGAGATTGCGCATTTATAAAGTAACTACAGGTTTGGGGACAACTATTTTTAATATCAACCATGCGTATGTGAAACCTGCCAGTGCGTGTTCAGCACTCGACCACCATTTGTGTCACTTGCAGGAGAATTCCAACTTGTGATGTTCAGAAATTATCTAGATATAAATGCATTTGTTTCTGGCCAGCTGTACTACTTAGCTCTGAAAGCTTACTGTCATGAGTTTTTGGTATTGGATCAGCATAAGAGCTTGGGGGAGGGGGTTTGAGGTAATTTTGAGTTGCTTCTTCAAAATCTGTTTCTGGGTTTTGTTTTTCTTTTCTGTTTATCACTTCCTAGATACACATGTGGTATTAATTCAGATTATTCCCTGTGTAGTAGCAATGTAAGTCTTCTTTGCTCTTTGTGGCTTTTGAGAATTGATTAGTAGAAAAGGTGAAGCGTTACCACCACATTACATTATTATCTCTCGTCTGTATTTTGTAGCTCTTGAATTTCCAACTTCCATTTTATCTACACAAGCAAAGTCACATGCTCAGAAATGTAGTATTTCTGTGTTCAGACATTCTGGAAAGCTTGCTTTTCATTTATCCTACTTAAAAGTAAGGATTCTCATACTGCAATACTTGGTACAGGCTTGAAATCAATCTTCAGTACTGGCCAAGAAACACATGTGAGCTGGCATCTTATTCTGTTGTCCAAAAAATGCCTCATTTTATAGCAAGTGTTTGTAGATAGGTACACACATAAAGGAATGCCCACTGCACAGTATCCTACTTGCCTATTTGCTGTTGTCTTCCTTGTGATGGGAGCTGTGGTTCCTCACCACTACAGCTCATGGTAAAGGAAGATAAGCCAGGCAGGCAGGTTGTCACCTATGTGATGAGAATGATCTGACAGAATTTGAACAGGAACGCCAAGGAGAGAACCGAGGAACACAGACTGACATGGAACCAACAGAGGTCCAACAGCATGAAATACGTTGTCATGGTGCTTATGTTGGGAGCAAAACCTAGTTTTACTGTGAAAATAAAGCTGAAATTAAACTGCTATCGATTATTTTTTTCCCTTGGAGGCCTTTAATGATGTATTGCTAATGTTCCATTCAGAGTATAATTACTATATGTAAAGTAATTACAGCTCAGCTATGTATAACTGGGCTGAAGCTCAGATCCCTTTTGTGAGCTTTAATGAAGCTCCAGCCACGTCTCCTGTTCTGTGAACCCTTTCACTTGAGGTGCAGAAGTGGGAAGCATTTCTCTGTGGCAGGATTCACTTGTGCCCTTACTTTCGGCTCACCTAGCGTTACAAGATGAACTGGTTGGCGAGAAAAGGGGCTGGTTAGAACAGGTGGAGAGAGGTCACTTCCCTCTAACAAGCCAGCACAAATGTTAAATACAGCTTTAACCCGTAATGACTTCTCCAAGCAGCTGGGCCTGTCTCCCCTGAAGGCTACGCCAGAGGTAAGAGCCAGAAAGGAGGGTTCCTTCATTAAAGGAACCTTGCTGCTTCTTGCATTCAGTTTAGTTTACAATGCTTCTTCTCCAGTGTTTTCTTAAAGCCAGCTGTTACTGTAGAACAACTCTGAACAGAAGAAATGACAGTGTTAAGGGTTCTTAGAGGTGTGTTTGTCACTAGCTGATCTCTCTCCTTTTTAAATATAGCTTACTGTCTGTACTAAGAAAGAATATGTGAAACTAAAGTCTTTCAAATGTCTATTACTGTTCGTGTGGTGTTGTAAATTGTTCACAGTGGCTGTCCTGTTCCAATGTTCTCTTCCTTTCTGAGGGCAAATTCTGTGAATCAGATTTTGCAGAGAAGACCACGCCAGACTGTATCACAGCGTAGGTCCCTGTGGGACTTCGTTCTAAATCCTGCACATGTACTCCGATATAGTTTTCTATTTTTTAAGTTAGTCTTTATCAGAATACAGAAAGCCTTCCTTGCATGATAAAGATCAATCAGATTTTGCTCAAAGCTAACAATTTGTTAATGTAACAGTAAACATTCGTGAATTCCTGCAGTCTGGTTTTAAAAGCGAACAGTGCACTTGGGCATGGAGGTGCAAGCATGAAATACTTGTTCAGCTGGATCTGACAAGTCTGTCTAATTGTTCAGAAGTGGCATACACACACAATTCTTCCATATGTCTGGAAGTCAAGATTAACTTGACGTGACTGAAGTTAAGACAAGTTCTGTGTTTCGTTTATGTTGCAGTTTTGAGTCCTTAAGTTTAGTGTTGCTGTGTGAAACAATCAAATTTGTCCTCAGCTTTTTTTTTTTTTCCCCCCCTCTCAATGCAGAAAAACTTCATTGGCCTAAGACAGAGCTTTCCAATAAATCAGTCCTGAGTCCAGAAGAACATAAGCTAAACGTTAATAATGAAAACGGCCTCCAGCACCCACCTTCTGGGATTCTCAAGGACATATTCACAACAGGAACCAGTAGCTACAATGTCCTTCTGCAGAGCAAAGAGGAGAAAAAACACCACGCTCAAAAGCAGTCTTCTGCTCACCACAAGAAACACAGAAAAACTACAAAGTGTTCTACTACCTTGCGAAGCAGTGAGCACCGCAAAATCAGAGTCCCACTACCCTTGCTCAGCAGTGGATGGCACTGCACAGACAGACAGCCGTCCATCATCATCACTAGCCCAGTGTCTACCAGCACAAAGTTTACAAACAGTATCGCGGTTGCAGGGAGCAGTGTAGGACTGCCATCTCGGCCCAAAAGTAGAATTAGGAGGCATTTTAATCTAACAAAGCCAAAGCAATCCCAGTCCTCGAAAAGCCATGGAAAAGAAGGTGATGTCTCTGGCCGAAAGCTCTGTTTACTGACTGCAATCAAGCCTTCCAATGTGGAGAAAGAGAAGATGAAATTCTTCCAGTCAGATTTCACATACAATCCACAATTTGAGTATGCAAACCCTGCCCTGCCAAACGTGTTAGCTAAGCACAGCCATGCATCTGACAGATTTCTTAAGCAGGTATAGTTGGGTTTTTTTTCCCCTCCTTTTCCACCAATTATCTTTTCCTACGCCTGTTAAGGTGGTGTTTGGCTTTGTTTGCAGCAAACTGTTTCTCCTTATCATCCTTCCCCTACTGTTTGAAAAATGCAGCAAAGATAAGAATACAACAGTAGAACTGAAAGAAAATCTTTTTGATTAAAAAATGAAAGCCTCCCTAATATTTACACGATTCTATGGGATAAAGGCATAGTTCCTTATAAACGGGTTTACATAAAATATCATTTAAGGCAAGAAAGCTTTTTAGGCAATGAAGCTGAATCCAATACAGGAAAAATACAATGTCTAAATAGACTTTAATAAAGAGAGGAAAAAAGCAGTGTAGAAATCCTGCCAAGCCTTCTGGTGACACAGGGATTGGGAGGGGATAGCAGTTATTTGAGGTCATGGTTATTGGATAAGCAAACGACGTTCCTTGTTTTAATCAACTTTGAAAGGTTATTTGCATATACGTTAGGCTCAGTCACACAGCAGACAAATTCCATTCCAGAGAGAGGTAAAATTTAAAAAGACACCCCGCCCCTTTTTTTTTTCCTTCCCGAGTATGCAGCCACACTGGTAACAGCTGCAGACATTCCCATGCTGTGTAACTATCCTGGCTTCCTACCTGTCTTTGAGTTACAAAAAACCCAAGAACAACAAAAGCCTTGCTTTCAACTTTGACCTAAGTGACAAAAACCAGTGCTTATCTATATAATAGCAGAACCAGTCCTCTTCCCACTTTTGCTATTTTAAAATGGTTTAGAAAGATTAAGTCTGACAAGCTTTTCTAAATAGAGAATCTTATGTTTCAAGCGATACTTAACTTGGGAAGAGATCCTGCCATTCTATGAGTTTCATTTGTGACATGAATATTTCACTTAAAATCCTCCAAAATTCCTGGTGAAAAGGTTACATGAATTAAAGTACCGTGGATTCTAGTAACTGACCTGTGACTTGTGAAGAGCCTGACTTTTTTTTTTTCCAAATTCAAGAACACACATGGGTTTTATTACCCATGAAGTCATTGTATGGTAAGGCTTGGTCTGCATTTTCACATTAAAAATATCTGTATATTTTAAAAACTCAGTAGCTAGGTTTTCTTAATGAGAACAGAGGTTCTGTTCTTAAAATCAGCTTCCAAGCTTCTGAACAACCGAATAAATCATACTGACACCAAATAAAAATACTCCCTGACTAGAGCTTCTTACCAAGTTTTCCTTTGATTTTTATATTAGCAACATTAATCATAGACTACAGCAAATCATCAATAACTAATTTGCCAAACTGAATTTAATGCAGCTTATCCATTTCAGTATGAGCTAGCAGAGCCTTAAAAGTTATTTTCTGCATGATGATTTTATGAAGCAGGTCTGCCATTGCTTACCCTTCTTTTAATAAAAAACCCCACACCTAAATAATGACTATTTTAGTAATGGATGATTCCTCATTATTATTCTGATTTGTAACTCTGCCTTCTTCCATTAACATACAAAGCATGGGAAAATAAAGGCTTTATAACAACTTTATAGAAAGCAGCAAAAGACTTAATATTCAATGAAGTACGATATTTCTGAAACACACCAAGGAGGGTGTAAATTGTTTCATAAGATGTAGCTGAAGTTACAGGAGCTCTTAGCAAGAAAAGCATTGCTTCAAAGTTTGCCTCCTAAAAATACCGAACAATATCTTGCACTTGATACAGATGACCAAGAAAGGAGCTTTAGCTCAGCTCCGAGCCCAGCAGGTGGCACTCGCTTTTTATCTACAACTTGCTTCAGCAATTTCCATCTCCGCGCAAATTTGCATTTCATTTCATGCAAATTTACTATCCAGAAAAAGCAGCATTGATCAACATTTTAATCAGAGAGTACTGTATGAACACTTGCTTTTCATCAGCGCTGTCATTTTTTTTCCCCCATGCAGATTTTATTTATCAGGAGAAACAAGTAGGTAGCTCATAGCAAGTGTTAAGTTCAGGAAGGATGACTTCAATTGCAAAAAAAGTACTCACAGCATCAAGAGTTGGGTCTGCAGGGAGAACACCATGGCGTGTAGTCATCCTTTTTCCTGCAACAAGGAGAAATTCGGTTTTGTTTTTTGAAACATTTTTGGCGTTCATTTGTTGCTGTACTTATTTTAGGAAGCTTTGCTTTCTGTGAACAGAAATGGAATTGTTCCTATTTTATTCTGTAAAAGGTGCTTACAGCAACTTACACTTGGTTGGTCTTCTATGACTCATATCTCTGTAAAATCACCTTTTTATTGGCAGAACTCACTGATTTTATAGGGAGCTTTTAGGATACTTCAGTGAATTGAGCTCAAAATCTGACATTTCAGAATTATAGAGGATTTTTAAGTATTTCAAAAATATTTTTACCCACAGCTGTGCATAGCCTGCTGGGACATTAAAACAGATTGTGTTTTTGTGCATGTCTGTGGAATTGGTTAATATAGCATTACTGCAACGTATTTGGAAGACGAATCACACCCTGCCCTTTTTTTTTTTTCTTTTGGCAATGAACACTGGATTTGCAAACCACTAACGCCGCAAAGGGGAACACACGAGCTTGTGAGCATCCACTTCACCCCCAGGCCTCTAGTCAGATCAAAGTTTTTAAACATTGGGCACAGCCAAACACTTTTGTCGATTGACTTTTCACAGACAGAGAGCAAAATTTTGGAATTACTAATGCATTTGATAATAATATTTTTAATGTCTCCTCAAACTGTGTTTCTTTGTTTCTCTCTTTCTACTTTATCTTATTTTGTTCATAATAAGGTTCTTTCATGAATCACACAACGTGCTTTTATGGAAGAGAACTTGAGAATAAAAATAGTATGCAGACTTGCAGCTTTTTACATTGATTGACATATCTAATATGACAGAAATTAATTCTCCTATTGATGTGTTTCAAGGTCAGTGCAGCAAATGTGTGCTCTATGTGCTATGGAAGTTTTTTTTATTAGCACTCCTTCTGCTCAAACTACTTGTCCTTCACTGTTAAGTTTTCTTAACACTTAAAGTGTTTGTTATTTTTGCGCAGAAGCTAGCAATGGCAATACTTAGCTAGAAGTAATTGTCCCCAGTGTTTGCAGAGCAGATGACTTAACAGTTGCAGTTAGCTAAACCAAAATCAGTGAAGAGGTTGCAACTTTAAGTAACCTGTGTGTTAACACCAATTGCTTTGAATTGCACCTGAAGGCAAGAAGTCTCTTTTTATATACATATATATTTAGAAAAAAAGTCATCATTTACTCAAATGAGTAATCCCCCTGTGAAAAAGCTGGACATCCTTTTCCCTTGTAGTCATAAAAATACAGCAACTTTGAGTTAGTAAATAGATCAGTAGTGCCACATTGCAAGTGTTCATATTACACCCCTTTTAAGTCATTAATACAAGTAGGCTACAATTAGCAAATTTATCAGATGTTTGAAAAATAGTTAGGTGGAGCTGGAAGGCTACACAACATGACATTCAACACTGAGTAATCCTCTGCAATGTCCAGGTGTTGTCACAGCTGAGGCATGCTGAAGATTCAGCAATGTGCTATGAAGAGCACTTAATCATAAATCACCTCATTCTCCATTAGTAACAAATTCCCTCCCAAACTAAGATTTATAGCTAAAATGCTTTAATATATAACACAAAGCATATCAGGCCATCCAAGTAGCATAAGTTTTCGGGGTCCTACACAAACTTCTCTCTTCCACTAGAGAAGACTGTAAATCCCTGCTGGTAACACCACAGGAGAAGCATAGGTTTATTTCAGGAGACAGTCTCATGCAAAAACCGAGCAGGTATTATTTTTTAATTCCTTACAAAGTATTTGAAAAGCTTTTCATTAGAAATATTACTACCAGCTCTAAATTACCTAAACAAGCTCTTTACCGTGTTGAGAACAAGCCCATAAAAGAAAAGCAACTGTAAACACTGAATAAAACTCAAAATACTACAGCCTGAGTAGCCTAGCCTCAAAAGCTTACTCTTACCTCTCTCCCTCCTTTTCACTTGACCTGAAAGGGAGGGAAGCTGCCATTTTATGGCTGTTCATTAGACTTACAAGTTCCATCTGGTACATCTTAGGGTTACCTAAGGATGCACCTGGGAAACTTCCCCCCTCCCAGCAAATAAGCTGTGCAGGAAGGAAAGTGGTGGTACTTGCAAGCCATCTTTGTCTTGCAAATATCAGTAGAGATGGCAACCTTTTCGTAGCAAAGCTGCTTCTGGACATAGGATGCAAAAAAAAATCCCAAACCTTTTTCCCTCAGGAGCCACCACTGGTAGGGGTGGTTGTGGCAAGAAGTGTCAAAACCAGCAGCATCGCTGGGGACGGGGCCCATCTCGGTGCTGGGGCGATCTGCCGCTCCCCAGAGATTTCTGCTCTGGTGGCAGTGTGTGTGTGTGATGGCTCTCCCTGTTGTTTCAGTGCTTGCAGAAGTCACACCTGCCCACTTGGAAAGAATCACCAGGACTCATTCTGTTTGGCTTGAGACAGAGTCAAGGGAGAGGGTGATAGTGGTGAGCACCCTGCTTAGTAATTTCTTAACCAAGAGAATACCTGTTCAGCAATGAGGAGGCTTAAGCTTAATGGCTTTCTCAATATGCATGGGTTCAAGCTTGCAACGTGTATTTGGAGGTGGCTGAACTGTCAGGATATAGGTTACTCAGTGTGGCACGTAAGATAGAGGAGGCATCCTTCAGTGCCCCACATTTACGTGCCCTTCTGAAACACCCTTATTTTTGTGAGCTTTCATGTTGAGAAGAAACTGCCCCTTTTCTCTCAAATGGTTTTAGCGATCCTCTGCTTCATCAAACCTGCTCTCATCCACCCCTACTCGACTGGCCTTGTTTGATTTACCTAGAAGCCTGAGCACTGGATACTTTCTGAAAGATGCCTAAAGATCCCTTAAAATGGAAAGGACTGAATCCTGGCAACTTTTGAAAATAACGTCCATCCCTGTATCAGTTCCTGCAGTAAACAACTTTCACAGAATTTAAAGCCAAACCATTACACCTATTGCATCTTGCTCTTCATCCCTCTGTGATTTTTATAAAATGTTATTGATTATAAAGATTTTTTACCAGAATTTACTACTGAGAGATAGAATTTGCCACAGGAAGAGATGGGGAGAAAAGGAGAAGGTTTGAGAGACAAAACATAGTGCTGCTGGTGGCAAGCCTCTTTCTTTAGGGATGGAAATCACTGGTGGACATTCAAAGGAACTTAAGCATCAACTAATTTAAGTGGGTATTAGTGTGTTTAATCTAATAGACTTCACTGAAATTTAATGTCAACAAGTCATGAAGACAAATTTCATGCCAGAAGATTAATTCAGAGAGTTCGTCTTTCAGAGTGAGCAAATGAAGTTAATTAATTGTGCAGAGAAACAAGATACACCAAACAACTCGCAGGTAACATTAATATCTGAAGGATCTGGTGCCTTGCAAAGGAAGCTGAAGAACTGTTATCATGAATTACTCAGGCTGCCAGCTGAGAATAAACTTCCTGAGATAGGAGACAGGCATTTTTGAGTTGCCTCTTACCCACGGATTTTGTGTAAGGCAGGAAAATGCCTCAGCATCTGCAGACGCTGAAAAACTTATAAAACAGCCAATGTTTTTAGAAGTTAAAAAGAAAAAAAGGAAAAAAAACCTTTGGGAAAATATACAAGCTATTAAACAAGAATGAGATTTTGCTCTGATTTGTTCGTTACATTTAGCCCTTGATCCTAAATTTTGCTAGAAGCAATTGTCATCAGTCTCCAGAAACATTAGGCCTTGTGTGAGGGATACATGTACTCCCTCTTTTGATACTTAGACATTAACCTTGCTTCATTTATCTCAAGTCATTTTCAAATGACAAGCGGTGTTAAGACTTGACTGTTCACAAGGAAAAATTTATTATTTACTGACGTAGAAAGACCTCTCTAATCTCTTTTTATAATCTTTTAGGCCCTGCCACACCTATGCATTTGTACAAGACCCAATCTATGGGGAAGTTACTGGGAACCAAAATCCCATTTACTTCGTAGGTCACCATTACAGAGGTGTAGTTGTCCTTACTCATATTTCTGTGCCATAAGTTAACGTGAGTAGCAGCAAAAATAACAGCACTGAACCTCAAACAGCACTGTGTCAAATACCCACAGCAGTGGGTCGGCAAAATGATGCCCGAGCTACCCGGTTTACACCAGATGAAGATGTATCCTTTAGTTTTAATACATTCATGTTGAAAAACATGATTTATTTTTAAGTAGCAGAAGGAGATTGCAGTTTTCACAGCAGCAGTCCCATCGCCTCCTGTCTTCAGAAGCAGTAGGATTTATTTTCTCTGCAAACAACGAAGCCAGAGGTCTGCTCCCCTCCTGGGAGTTCCCGGTTTCGGTGCTGAGTGGGGCTGTGTAACGCACAGCGTGGAGCTGTGCTGCTGCGCAGGGCTCGTTGCGGTGTTGCGGCAGGGAGAGGCTCAGCCAAATCCTTTCCTGCTCAGGAGGTGACATGGCATTCCTCTTTTTATGACACCTCTCTTCAGACATTCTGGCGTCTGATCTTGTAAGGAAACCTTGAAAAGATAACACGTTCCTCGTTGGTGCCTTTCTTTACAACATCCACTTGTTACGTGTGCCAGTGTCAGGGGCACAGCTGCCCAGAGGCGACAGATCCTGGGAACCAGCCAGATGTCACCGAGTCCCCGGCGGGTCCAGTGCCAGTCCCTGTCAAACCTGAAACTACTGCCGGAGTTCCCATGGTGGCTAGGGAGTTTCAGCCATGCAGGAGGTGGTGCGAGGAGACAGGGTTCCCGTAACAACACTGGGTGGCTTTACGGTGAGCCTGTTTCTACCAGGGTCATCCTCCTGAGGCCGTGCGCGCTGATGTTGTGTCCAAGTTCTGTGAGGAACGCACTGTGGTGCTGCTGGGCTGTCCCCCAAGAGCTGGTGGTGTAGATCCTGGAATAACCAATAACAGGTTTCTGCTTACGCCTCACTTTCTGATGTGCTGTTAATGCTCTCCAGCGTATGCCCTCTGCTCCTGAAGGAATAAAAACTTACTGAGGAGACCGAGGTGCAGTGGGAATAGAGACCACAGCAGGGAGGCGCAGTAGGTAGATTCTTTGCTTCCAGATTGCATAACCCCCCCAAAACAACAGCCTTCTTTAAGCTAACCCTTTTTTTTTTTTTTTTTTTTAAA
>Ga0065711_1008356_pt1 | contig 13806 bp, 10 predicted proteins | sample Hoacrofraction12_FD_59098 | JGI IMG/M metagenome (GOLD analysis project Ga0065711, IMG submission 59098) | Hoatzin crop microbial communities from Cojedes, Venezuela - Epithelial fraction 12 v2 (version 2) | ecosystem: Host-associated > Birds > Digestive system > Esophagus > Crop | place... | reverse complement strand
GTGCAGCCTTCTGTAGGTGACCCTGCTTCGGCGGGGGGGTTGGACTAGATGACCCACAGAGGTCCCTTCCAACCCCTACTATTCTGTGATTCTGTGATTCTGTGAAAATCTGGGAGCAAAACCACGCAGCTCGTTGCCTTTCTTAGCTGGGTATGGTGGGCATGTTAATTTAATCACATGTTTCAGACTTTGTGTTTTCTGGCTTTGTCTGCCAGAGGAAGCTGCTTCTCCACTGTTGCTTCCACTTTTTGCCCTTGAACTATGTAGATAATCGTGTGTGAGCTTATGAATATAATCTTAGCCTAATGCAGAGTAATTGTTTGGAAATGCTGGTGAATACTTAATTAATCTGGTTGACCCTAGACTTGTTGTCAGCCTTCCCTGCTCAAGGTCACTGCCTGTAGCTAGCAGCCCATCTGTGCTTTGCAGATGCTGATTAACCCATAACTTGGTGTGACTACTGGGTCCCTGCAGCCCATGGTGCTGCAGCTGGAGAGAAACCCTTGCCCTCCTTCACTTGCCTGAAAACTCCCTTGCAAGCTGTGGTGGTTCAGGAGCCAGCAGAGGCTTTCCTGCAGTGGAAGCCTGGTAGCTCACGCAAGCCCTCCTGAAAAGGTCTTTCAGGAGCCTTAGAAGAAGCAGCCACTGGCTTTTAGTATAATAAGAAAGAGGCTTTTAGCATAATACTAAAGAGGCTTTTTACTGAAGCTGTCGAGAAAAGAAAAGTAGTGAGAAGAGTGTGGACCTCGTTGACAATAAGGTGACATAAATCATATGCTGGAGACGGCAGTGTTGTCTCTCCCCTACTTTTTGGTGCAAAGCCTAGAACTCAGTTTTGGGAACGTGGCAGCTGTAATTGTGTTTCTAAGCTGTGACTTGATAGGATTTTGTGCATTCTGAATACTGGAACTTCCTGGAGATTCTGCTTCGTGTAACGCACGGACTAGTGATCTATGATGAGTTGCATCTGCGCTCAAATGGGTTTTCTGTTTGATTGATAGTTGTCTTTTCTTTTAAATGCTTGTGTGTCTAGTGAAGTGTTTTTCAACCCAGCCTGTGGTTTGTCCCTTGCTGATTAAGATTGTTTTTACTGTCCTCCTGGTGTCTCAAAATGAGGGACTGCAATGGATAGACGCTCTAGTTTCATGCTTTTCGGTGATGAACGGAGGATCACAGAAAGATACGGGAACACTCGTCTGACTGCTGAAGAAAAGAGAGGTGGGGAGGAGGTTGCTTCAGAAATAATTGTCTCAGCTAATCAAGCTTTGCTTCCATCTTTCCCCGCCTCCCTCCTTGCTGACCAGAGATAAAAAAAGCTGTGCCTGTAGGTCAGAAAGTTGCGTGACCTTTTCCTTTAGCAAGGCTCTAGAGAAGCCATGTTGTCCGGCTTTACGGGGTGTGGGTTGGTTGGGTTGTGTGGGTGCTTCCTTTCGGTTTTTCCCCAGTGCCCGATGTTGTGTCAGTCTTTCAACCAAATCCTTCAACTGCTGAGTCTTCCATTTCTCGAGGTGGAGCTCTTGCTTTGTTCTTACTCTTTGATCTCTTCCCTAACCAGTACTTTCATAAGATAATATTGGAAGGCAGTTTCTCCGTGAGGTACTGGCTGAGGGAGAAGTATCGTTGCCAGATTGGTCCAGCGTGGGGAAACAGTGAACAAACCTGAATGTTTAAGAAGGTTGACGTGTTCCAATGCACACTCGGTGTCTTGTGAGCCAGGTCTGTTCCCACTGCTGATTCAGGCTGTCAGGCTCTTTCCATTCCATGAGCTCTGCCCCATGATGGGTTGTTCTTTCCACGATATTCTTTTCCCTGATCTCCCTTTAAAGCAGAGGTTTTGGTGGGTTTTTTTTTTTTTTTTGCATGTTATTGCTGTGATGACAAAATTCCTTTGTTCTTTTGCAGCTTTGCATGAGTATGCTCTGGCCTGCCCAAGGAAGGGAATGTGGTATTCGCTTTCTGCTTTTGCACAGAAGGAGAAAGTAGCGATGTAAATCAGTAAAACCAATAGGCTTTTTTTTTTTTTTAACATTTATGCAAAGAAAAATGAAGCAGCAAAACTGGTATTTGTCTGTAACTAACTTCAGGAAAACTGCGAGGGTAGTGAGAAGAGGGGAGGGCCTGTTTTCTGCAAGTTGGAGCCCCTCTCAGCTGGGACAGCGATGCCAACGGTGATTCTAGTTGATTACGCGTGGGCAACGTCTTCTTGCAGTAGCTAGTGCAGTGGATTCCCTAATTCCATGGCTGTCAAACTTGCCCAGAGAACAGTGCACTGAACTGCTGTCATTTTGGGCAGAACATCGTTGAAGGGCTTGATCACTTCTGTCAAAAGTAAATATTCTGTGTTCTGATTTTAAACACAGATGTGAGGTACGGCTGAAGTCATTCGTATCGCAGCAAGCACTTGCATGAATATCTCCACCATTTTTAGCTGTTCAGTGTGTATTTAAAGTTGTTGTCTTACCTCTTCATTTTTCAACCCTCAAACAAGGCAACCAAAGCAGAAATGCAATGTAAATTGCTGAGTTAGCTGTTAGACAGCATTTAAAGCACTAATATTTTTACTAGAAAACTGTAGCGCTTCTCAGAAGGAAAACTACTCTGGAAGCAATGAGTTCTTACGGCACTGCAAATAAGCTGACATGTTAAAATGAGAGATTGAACTGGAGGGAGTCATTTGGTTCATGGGTGGAGCCCTCATGAACATAACACATCTTGAAATGTGGGTTGCATTTTTAGCTGGAGCTGAAGCCAGGTTTATGAATTCAGGGCATTCTATTTATGGCTTCAGGTTGAAGTGAGATGAAAGCCGACAGTTTGGCTGAGTTTAGCCTTTGAGGTTTCTTGGTTTGTTTGAAGTAAAAATTGAGTGGAACTCTGCACGGACCCCAAGATATAAATGGAAAAAGAAGAATCATGCCTGGGTTTTAAATAAAAAAATAAATTAAATTTCTCTGCAATTCTGCCTGAACTCAGAACTTTCTGGTTTTGGTGTGGGTTTTTTTTATTTTTGTTTTCTCTTGAAATTAATTTAGTAGTGGGCAGAAAATACAATTTCAGTTTGCCACCTCAGCTAGCACATTGACTGCACAGAGCAGCATGGGAATAAGTTGGAATCTATTTCTAATTCGTGCTCCTAACTAAAATAGGTTTTATTCCAAACGCTTAAAATTGACACATACACATCTAAAAATTTGGTGGTCTTGACACAAGTAGAATAGTTGCAAAGGTATCTTTAGAGAGTCCTTTTTGTACTTTTTAACTCCTGGCTTTTTCCCTCCTCCAGCTCTCTTCTACTTTCAGCAGGCCCTCAGATATTTGTTGAAAAGAGAAGCATTCCAGGTGTGTTTGAAAACAAACAAACCAATAAAAAGTGAAAAGAGAAAGTGTCAAGCTCCGATCCATTGCTTCAGTAATCTGGTTGCCAACTCCCTGTCTGAATTCCCTGATTATATTGCTACAGAAGCGATCTAATCCCAATGATGGTTTAGAAAGAAAAAAATCATGTTGCACTTCTAAAAAACACGGTTTGCAAACTGTTGCCTTTATCTAAAACTAAAAGACAGTCTCCAGTAGCCTTCTTTGGACAAGTCCTAGTTGTTTTTCTGTTTGTTTTTTTTTCTTTTTCTGCAATCGGAAGGAAGTGGCAGAAAAGAATTGTTTTCTCCTCCTTCCTTAGCAGCCTGATATTAGAATTGGTTGTTACAAACTATACTTCAGTGTGATTATTTTTATCAAGCTGGCATAAATGGCAGTGCTTCCTTGGCAGGAAAGAAGAGTGATGCCTGAGGTTTTGGGTTTTCCCTTCCCTTTTTGATCTAGGCGACAGACCTTTAAAACACAGTGCTGTCAGACTACTGTTGACTATTAGTCCTTGAGCAAAAAGGAAAAGGCAGCTTGTGGTAATGGTAGCTGTGTTCAAGGTTTATTTTAATCTGCATGGCCAGATGTTCTCAGCTAAGGATTCAACTGCCTGCATCAATCTTTAGACAGTTGTTTTTGAGTGTAAAATTGTGCACATTGCAGATACGGTCAGCAGGAGTTTGCTCGTGCTAACCAGCAGCAGACTAGCACGCTGTTCGTATCACCAAAGAGGAGATCATGAAATTCCCTCCGAAGCCCCACGCTATGCATCTTTGGCATTGGCTTTCTGTACGGACTAAAATTACTTAGCTTGTGTTTGAGTGCTTTGTTCTATTTTTGCCCTTGCCATTGGTCTCTGCTGACTCGAGGAGCTCCTTCTGACTCTGAAAAGATCCTGAAAACACCCACGATGTGCACAGGAAGCAAAGCAAAAACTGCAGCTACTTTGGGTCCCATATTTGTTTTGATTTTGTCCATTCAGCAAAGCAAAGTCATCTCTTAAATCGTTTTAAACTTGGCTTTCTTACCTCTGCATGTATCAGGCTGTGCTTAAATGTAGTTGCTTTTGACAGCATTTCTGCAGTCTTTGTCTCAACAGTTTGGATTTTTCCGGCTGCCAAGCAAAACAATTTGCTTTGGCTGTGTTTGCTTGACTGTTTAGTAAAATACTACACATTCCTGATGAGTGAATAAGATGCTTAAAAAAAAAAAAAAAAGCTCCTGGGTTCTTTGTGGTCATCTTGTTTTTAATATAGACTTTATGAACTGAGACCTGATTTTGTACAGTATGATTAAATCATTACATTCTTAGTGTGTGATGCCCCTCTTTCAGAATACGTTGCTTCCCATGAGTACAAAGAGCCAATATTATGATTTGGTGCGTGATCTCTGCCTTCTCACTGAATTTAGGTCTAAATTTTTTTATCCAATAAATAAAATTCCTAAGTACCTTAATATAGTCTTTTTAAAGAAAGACGGACACGCAACTTCCTAAACCCCACAATTTTTAATATTACTTATATTTATTAGACAGAAAGATTATCCAAGACCTAGGCATCCTTTATTTTAAGCCTTGCAGTGGTTTAGGACCAGAGGGATAAGACTGAAAAGACTTCTAGGTTTGCTCTGCCTCTAAATACTACTTTGTGCGTGCTTTCACATGCACTCTCTCTCCCCTTCTCTCTCCTAATGTGTTGAGAATGACTTGCTCTTGCAACATCTTGAAAATACTACCGATGTTAATAGCTTTTATTTAAATTCTGGTAACTTCTAGAAATTGCAGTTGGGACTGTACTAGCCTGTCGGTAAGCTCTGGAGACTTTCTGGGCTGAACGGTTCCAGAAATACAATTTGGACAAATGGTAGAAAAAATAAAGTATTTTTATTTTATTCCTTAGATGGGCAGTTAAAGTACAGAAACTGCAGCTCATTCGAAGTCGTACAAAATCTATGAAAGCAGCTGGTGACTGAAACCTTTCCTTTAGAATCTCAAACTGTGCCTGGATGACATTTCACTTTTGACCATCGGATCTTACCGCCGTGGTCAGGGTTTGCTTCCCAAGGTGGCAGCTGGTGGAGTGCCACAAGTGCGGTTCTGCTGCTGAATGCTCAAGTGTGCAACTGCAGCTCGCAGCAGCTCTGCCTCGGCCCGAGGAAGGCGGACGCGTGGCACGGCCCTGGACAAACTGGCTGCTGCCGTCAGTTTGATTGGCAAACTTAAAGGAGAAGTTTTTTGGGGGATAACAGGCTTTTAAATGTCGTTTCCTTCCCTCTCCCGCTGACCCAATCAACTGCCAATTTGCAATCCGATGTAAGAAACTGAGAGCAGAACGCTAATTAAGCTCACATTTCTAGTGCCTGGTGACTCATTAGAACATACAGTACTGCTCATGACTTCGATGTTAGCATGGGGTGTTTCACACATGCATCTTCTCCATCTCTGCAGGAAATTATCTCCCTGCTTATACTGCTGTTCTGTTGGATTGGGGGTGGGGGGGGAGGGTGTTTATAATATTTTATTGCCAATTTTGTGACTTGAAAGATATTGCATATTAATATTTTTCTTTCATCAGCTGTTTTTCTTAGGGGTTCAGATGTCCTAAGTAACCTTGAAAGTAAAAAAAAAAAAGCATTATACATTTCAAGGAAAATAGAATAACTTGTGGCTGGTCCACAGAAGTTCTTGGCTTCTCAAGCTAAATCCTAGAAGCAGAATTCCACATCTGACCTCACGGGGCTGTATTGACATCGTGCTGAGATGCAGTGCTTTCAGAACCTGTCGGAGTGGTCTTGTCTTGTTTGCCTTCCTTGGGGGAGAAAGCAAACCCCCGAAGAAGTATTTTCATTCAGATTACTCGGTGCCAGGTTGCGCTGTTTGATCTCCAAAACATACCGTGACACAGATACGCAGTCTTCAGTGTTGGGCGGTCGTGTCTTCTGGAACGGGAAGGTACGCCCCACAGTCTCCGTTCTGAAAGGACAAAGAGGGATCCTCTCCAGAACACAGCATCCACGAGTGGGTTGGGAAGGGCACAACTGCTGGAAGTTTTGTGGCAGTGCCACGCTTTTCTCTCCACTAGAAGCGATCTGCCATTTCCACACCAGACCTCCGAGTTGATATTTGGGCCCATACAGAAGAACATAAAACATGACCGCAGGCTTTTGCTCCACAGCGTAAGATCTTCCCATGAGGCCCAGCTTTACTTGTCTGTCTTGATGCCGTAAGGCAAAGCCATCTCCTTGGTTTTCCTTTTCCTAATTTTCGTCCTAACAGAGCCCTGCTTCCCTTCCAGCGGTGTTTGTCCTGGATTTTGTTTCCGGCACTGTTCTGGTGGATCTGGGGCTGTGGTGGCCCCCGCTGGGCACTGACCTTCTCTCTCGCTTGGGCTGGAGGGTGAAGGATACCCCCCGGTATTAGGGAAGTGCAGGTCTATTTTATATTGCATTGTGGATTTTTTAAGCTGGGATTTTATCAGTTCTGAAGTCTTAAAGCATCTTAACTTCAGGGCGGTAAATCTCTTTTTGGTAGTATTGCCAAATGAGCTTAGGGAAATAAATCTCTATATTTTAATATAGGGAATGGCAGTCATTGTCAGTAATCCTCAACACCATTGCAGCTGTAGTTCGCTTATGAAGAATTTTTCTAAGGAAAAATCTCCTGTTCTGAACTTTACGACATGACTTCCGTTTAAAGAAAAAAAAACCACTGGAGTACTAAGGTTTTTCATCTTAGTTTTTTGCAGGCAGGGAGGGGTGTTGAGCTGTTTGGCGAGAGTTGCGTCTGTCCTTGCACTCACCTTATTTTAGCTGAGCTATAATTACTTACAGCTTGTTTATGTTCTGCAGCTTTTGATAACACGGTATGTTCTTAATGAAAACGTGGAAGTTGGTGCCTCCTTGCCTGTAACTCTGGAAAAATATCTAATGTGTCTAATTCTTTAGAAAGGTTAGATGTCAGTCCATGAATCAAATGATGCGTAGTCAGCTGCTGACTGTTTAAAAAAATTGTTTTGTAAATAATCACTTGCTGAGTTAACATTTGAACTTTGATGAGAAGTTTCTGAATATTTAACACTGGGCGTGTGAGACCTGCTAGATCTGGAGTCCCTTTGAACTGAACATGCACGGTAACGCAGAACTCAAGATCAAACGCTTCTAGTGAAAATGATATGCACCTGGGACTTGGTTTAGACTCAGGCCCATAGGTGCTGTTGGAGTTTTACTCAGGAAAGGCCGGGTAATGAAGCAGAATGGGGAAAACATCACAGATCTGTAATGAACTTCAAAAATATCTATTAACCACTTGTAGCAAAAGCTCGTATTTTAAATATCCTCTGAATTTTTTCAGAACTAATCATCAGGCCCATAATGACAACAGCATAGCTCTAACAGTAAATGAAGGTGTTTTGTTGGTGGTTTGTTGTTTGGTTTTGGTTTGGGGTTTTTTTTTTTCATTTTTTGTTGCATTTTACAAACGAAAGTCTAGATGTTAGGTTGTTCTTTTCTGGCACTTGCTGTGGTGCTGTGCTCCTGAATACAGCAACCCTTGCGTGTTCCTCAGAGTGAAAGTAGGCTTAACTTTTATTAGCCTAAAAGGTGTCCAGCTAGTCGACAGTCCAGATTACTGAAGTGGTGGTAAGTAAAGTGAACGTTTTGAAGCGCTGTGTGCTTTTGGGTGGCTTTTGCAAGATCTGTATCATGTTTTAACTGTAGTCGCTTGCTTCCTTGACCCAGTGTTACCTCTCAGAAGTGAGTGCAGCTATCTGCACTGCAAGTAGGAACAATACAAGGCTCTGGAATAAGTGAAGAACTGGTCCCGCTGGAGTGGTTGCTCTTCCTTCAGAGGGGCATTAGAATTGTAAAACCCACTTACCTATGCATTCCCATTACATCTCATCCTCTATCTTGGAAGTAGATGGAGTTGTGACATGTTGCCAAGTATTTAAAAGGCTATGATGGAAGATTGCCTTTTAAACTACACTGTAAAGCTTTTTTTGCTTTATATTTTCATGTATAACATCTATGGCTTTCTAAATGCTTCCACGACTGTTCTAATGGTTTAGTGCCGCTATTCCAGCGTTTCAGTGCCATGCATGCTGTGCTTTGCTGTCTTGGATGGCACTAAGTAACCCCAGTACGAGTGCTTTCTCTGACTCCTCTGAGGCAGGTCTAGGACTCTTGCATTTGCTTGCAGTTCAGACTTTTGAAAATTATTATTTTTACGTAGCTACAAAGATAGACATTTATGGAGAAAAGAAGTTAGCTTTGCTGTGGTATCTGCTGTCTGGGAGTTGCCTAGCCATGGGTAAAGGTGTTACCTACATGCATCAAGATCTCAAGTTCAGAACTGTGTCTCTGAAGGGCTTTGAAACACTGTTTTTCTTTAACCCTGAACAGAGTCAGATGGAGTTCAGCATTGCGTCTCTGTCCATACAAGAACAAGGTGGTGCCCAGTTGCAAAACGAGCAGCGGCAGCCCGTGAAAGCAGCACCTGGTGTCCAAGTCCCCAAACCTTCTCAGGCCAGTAAGGCCCCTGGCTCTGATGGGTTGATAGCATCCAGAAAGGAAGAGGAGTCCTCTTTCTGGAAGATAAACGCAGAACGCTCGAAGTTTGAAGGAGACAAGTCTGAGTTCCAGTCCCTGACCCCCAGCCAGATCAAGTCCATGGAGAAAGGAGAGAAGCCCCTTCCCTCTTTTTACAGACAAGAGTCTGCTCCAAAGGAGATGGCGAAAGCTGAGAAGCCCAGCATAACTAAACCAGAGAAGTCTGTTGCCCCCAGCCTACCTTCTGCATCTCTCGAATGGGAGAAACCTCGGCCCACTCAACTCCCTGCTAGTTCTCTAGATGACTTCTTTCTTCCTGACCCGCCACAGGACCTGGCATCTGCTAGGACAAACAAGGAAGATACTGATGGTACTGTACTCACGGATCCACAAATGCCCGGACAGGTAAGGGCTGCTACCTCCGCTGTCCTTAGGTTTAAAAACTGTATAGAACGTGAAAATCTGACAAGGCAGCTCTGGAAGATTAGGGACTCCATAAAGCATTAAGCCATAGCTAAGCTTGCTGGCTTTTTATCCTGTGAATTTAAAGAAGTCTGTTTAGCCAACATGTTAACTGCCATTGTTGGTTTCAGTCAAGTATTTTTTAATATAATAAAGTGCATAGGATAAAGGCATCATTTAAATGCAACACCAGGAATGCCGGTGTGGCATCCAGTGGCTCCTGACAGCAGGCTGCCTAACAGGTTGGGGTAAAGAGCTTGCTATGTCAAGTAAAAGAGGGTGGTTTTTTCCTTGGAACAGCAAAACACTTAACGGAAAAAAAGAAGATTTTTAGCTTGGTAAGTAGATAAGCTAGAGGCCAGGATACTGCATTGGCACACCCAGCGTGGCGGTGAGTGGCTAACTAGTTTTTCCGCCGTTCTAAGCGGTAGCCCAAGAGCTGCTTCCCAGTGCTGTGTCCCAGGCAGCTGGGCTGCTTGCAAATGTGTTTTCTCTTAAAGTCCAAAATGGAAATGGAATGAGCTTCCAGAATTAGCCTTCTCAATGTTTTTTTTAATAAAGAAACTCAAACAACCCAACAACAAAAAAATAACCTTAAGCAGCTCGCTAGCCAGTTGCAGCTATTGAAAAAGCAGATGCTGACCTGTGAGAAAAGAAAGGGAACGACAGGACATGACAGAGTGAGGGAAAGGAGAGGAGGAAATCTGAAGCCTGGAAGCTGTGAAGCAGAGAAGAGGGGTGGTCCTTCAGGGAGAGCTCTGTGTGGAGTCCGTAGTGTCACTCTGGCATGAGCCTGACGAGTTACTGTACAACCCAAGCTTGGTGTCTCACAGCTTTGTCTCTACCGTATTTTCCCAACAGTGATTGTCTAAATTCCGAACAAGATAATTTCAGGTCAGAAAGATGCAGGGTGAGGTAAATACTTGCAAGAAGTAGTAAGTGGGAGCACCTAGGAGAGAACAATACTTAAGCCACTTCAGTATTTCGAGCCCTGTGTTTAGTTATTTTTTTCAGAAGCTCAGACGTAATTCTTCTTGAGCTGTTTTGCTGCAAATCGTGACCGCGGTAGTCCTTTATTTTTAGTTAAAGGCTTTATCATGTTTTCCTACAAATTAATGGTTTGTTACAGTTTTCATTCCTTTGCAAATGTTTTCCAGCTAACTGAAATAGTTTGAAAAGCCTGGGGTTTTTTTCTCCTTGTGGAGAACGGAGTAGCAGAGAAGACAGCGTGATAGAATTTTCTTAGTTTCCTGTGTTATCTTCCCTGTTCTGGGGAAGAGCGCCATGCTCTAGGAGGAGAATCCAGACACTCAGCTCTGTCCCTTGAATAGTCTTCCTGACCACTAATATCACCTTAAATATCACGGCTCAAAGTGCAGCCCTGAAGGAGTGAGCATGTTCTTGATAGCCGAATAAATAACTTGCTGACACAGTTTAACCTGTGTGGTTTTCTGGAAACAACCGGCTGTCACTGCAACGGGCGATCCATCGAATTAGCGGTGCTTGCATTCTGTGTTTCCTTCTCTGCAGTTCCCACTCTAGTCTAAAAATTGACCTTCATGATTTTTTCCACGGGAAAAAAAAAAATAACGTTTTGCCTGCAGACCACTACGAGAATTTTATTTTTATCTGGAATTGCCTTCTTGGTCATTGTCAGTATTTTTCCACGTGTAGCATTTTCTGGGGTAGGTTCTTAGGTACCCCGGAGCGAGGTGAAGAACTTGAAATATTGGCAGACAACATTTGAAACTTTCTTTTGTAGATAGGCAGACAAGTACTGAGTTTGTAATACCAGAATTAACAACCACATCTTATTTCTTCTTTCTCCTTGCAGACTAGTACAAGCAATGTAATCTTGAAGACTGGCTTTGATTTTCTAGACAACTGGTAAAAGATACTTCGGAATAGATCAAACGAATTTTGGGGAAGGAGTGGAGTACCTTCCTCCGTGTATGTTAATTTACTAGCATTTGTGTCTTTTTCTAGAAGTAACTTTCAAACTCTTCAATGTTGCTTTTGTATGAACTTTTGTAATACCATACGCGTTTTTGTTTTTTAAACAGTGATAGAAGTGTGGTTTCATTTGAATATTTTTTTAATATCTGTTAAAATTTTTAGTAGCTACTGTATTGAGAGGATGGGAGAAGTTACCGTACACGTTAAAGAAAAACAAAGGAGAGTCTCCATGTCCTAGAAATGGAACCTGCAGGATCAGATCGCTCTTTTCAGTCGAAACCTTGCTAGCACGGCTTGTAAGAAATAGTGTTGTACATGCAGTGGGTCCAAATGAGAAAAGAATTCCATACTTCAGACAACTCTCAAGAACAGTATGAAAAATAGACATACAGAAGAATCGCATTAATTTCTATATTTCATGTAGTTTGAAAGTGACTTTTGTACCACTTCTTTGAAAACGCTTTTTCTCTGAAGAGGGCACAGGCATTGCCAAAACGATGGATCCAAAGAAGCGTTGTGTTTGTACCCTACCGACCTGCTAAAACAACCCGAGAGTGTTACAGAAATGACCTGGGGAAATGGCGGGTGTTTGTGGTCTTTGGGTTAAAGACTTGGCGGCGGGTGGAGGGGAATGGGACAACACCGGACGCGTGGGAGAAACTCTCTTCAGGGAACGCAAGCCTGATTTCGCTGCCTCCTTCCTAGAGCGTAACTCCTCGGAGTACAGCAGCCTCCCAGTACAGCACTGGGAGTCGCTGGTGTGTAGATTACCTTTCTATCAGGAAACCGCCATGTTTGTGGGAGGTCACAGCAGAAGAAGGCTTCTTTGTTTTTTAAGCAGCTTGTCGTCTCAAGGACTCGTCGACTTTGGTGCTTTTTCCTCCTCGTGGGTACATTCTCTTCGGCGTTCCACATCTGGGCGACGTTTGGTCCCGAGGTGCGGAGAGGCGTCTCGAGGTGGCCCTCGGCAGCCTTGCCTCCAGTTCTGTCCTGAATGATCTTTCTTTGGTGTTTAAAATGTAGAGAACGAGACTAGCTGTGGTTTGAGTCTGTCGTCTCTGAAATGCAGCATGATTTACACACTGACTCTCACTGTGTTTACCTCACCTTGAAGCCTTAATTCCCCCTACGCGCAGCCAGCGACTGGGCTGCCTCCAATGCCAAAGGTCTGACCTTTCCCTTTACCTCACCGGTCGTCCCGTAGCATTTGTTGGGGTAGAAGGTAAAAACACAGGGCTCTGATGGGTGCAGCGGGTCCCGGCCAGGGCTGTAAGGAGGTCGCCGTCTCCTAGACCGCGGTCGTGCTGGGCTTCTCGTGGATTAGCACCTGACGCTGTTAAACTGCCGGGACTGGATGCCGCAGGATTTTCTTCTCCCTGTTACAGGAAGAGTTTGAGAATCCGTGCCTCTAGCTGGTGTGCTGCTTGCGCCGAGCAAGCAGAGGATCTGACAGAGCATTAAAACTCCCCTGTCGATCAAGGAAAATGCTGTAAGCTACTCCCACCTCCAAAGAAAATAGAGCCACCAAGCCCATAAACCTCCTGTTTTTCTAGTGTTTTCTCAAAAGGTTTCTTGGCTAAAGGGGAAGATTGCCACAGAGTAGAAGTCGTTGCGTAGCCTGATTTGCAGACTTCTGAAAGCTNCTTTCCATGCTTCCTGAGATGTGCAAACCCCGGTAATTGGTGAATGTTACCTCTGCATTCAACGCTTCAGAAAGTACAGCCTGGATTTTCCTGCTGGTGTTCTCTTAGCTGACCTTTTCTTAGTGGTTGCTACAAGCATCCAGCATTAATAGAGCTCGGGCCAACTTCAGCATGAATCCTTTAGGCGAATAATCAGTATTGACTTGCACCTTCATTTCAGCGCCCGCAAACATTAACCCCAGGGTTTACTGTTACCACTAAATCCGCTTTTCTGTACGTTCAGCTGCTGGAGAGCTGTAAATCCAGCATGAGGGTGCCCATTCCCGTCTTGCTTTGATGCGGGGAGATCGGAAAGCCCGGTCTCCTGCTGCTGGGGAGCGGGATCTCAAACCTCCTCTAAATACCGCACAGCTTCTTAGGGAAGGGCTGGGCTGCCTCTCTCTTCCCTCGGCCAACTCGACCCTGATACACATTGGGACCAGCTGGTAGAACATGCTGCAGAACTTTTTACTTATCCTGGTAGGTTTTTTCCTGTGCTTTGACAAGAGTTGATGCTCCTTCTTTCTTGAATATGTTTTTATCAAACATTCTTACAAAAAAAATTGTACTTGGTCACATTTTGTATTAACAATGTTTTAATAAAGTCACTTTAAATATAACATTCGAGGCTTTTGTGCTGCTTTGTGTATTGTCCTTTACAGTCTGCTTTCCTCCATGTTGTTGGAGTTGTGGGCACAAACTGAGGCACAGGAAGTTCTGTCTGAACATGAGGAAGAACTTCTTCCCTCTGAGGGTGACGGAGCACTGGAACAGGCTGCCCAGGGAGGCTGTGGAGTCTCCT
>Ga0065711_1044909_pt1 | contig 13807 bp, 10 predicted proteins | sample Hoacrofraction12_FD_59098 | JGI IMG/M metagenome (GOLD analysis project Ga0065711, IMG submission 59098) | Hoatzin crop microbial communities from Cojedes, Venezuela - Epithelial fraction 12 v2 (version 2) | ecosystem: Host-associated > Birds > Digestive system > Esophagus > Crop | place... | reverse complement strand
AAGCACAGGAAGTTCCATCTGAACATGAGGAAGAACTTCTTCCCTCTGAGGGTGATGGAGCACTGGAACAGGCTGCCCAGGGAGGTTGTGGAGGCTCCTTCTCTGGAGATATTCAAGACCTGCCTGGACAAGGTCCTGTGCAGCCTGCTGTAGGTGACCCTGCTTTGGCAGGAGGGTTGGACAAGATGACCCACAGAGGTCCCTTCCAACCCCTAACATTCTTTGATTCTGTGATATATATGTGCATTAATGTTGCTTGAGAATGTTGGTTCATATTCAAGAGACAATCACATACGTAGAAAAGCAGAGAACTTAAAATTGAGTCTGCAGCCCAACGGTTGTGTTTCTTATGTGGGATCAGAACCAGTTGCATTTCTGTGACTGCAACTTTAGTTCACTCCAGCAAACAGATTTCACATTTCTCAGAACTTAGAGAAACTGTGCTCGTTTGACAAATTCATCTTCTTTTTGAAGTGTTAATCTGATCAGGCAAAACATTTCAATTCCTAAAGCTCTTGTGAAAATAAGGCGATATCTATCAGTAACTACAGTGGCCTTGATCTGTCGGCAAAGATCCATCCTCCCTGTAGTTGAACTTATGTTTCCTCTGTGCCGACCCTGGAACTTCCATCTTTCGGAGGCTGCAACTACATGTCCCAGTACACATACGTCTCAGCCCTTCTCCAATAAACTGACAGAAAAGTAGAACAGCGGGAGGGTTGCCCTCTAAAGCAAGGTCTCCATATCATAACAGCTCTGGGCATGGATCATAATCACCATCTGAAAGGGTGTTATATAGTCATCAGTGGGCCACTAATTTGGGGGGGACTCACCCACAGATCTAGAAGGTGGGCATTACCCTCATATCCATCACTCCTGAACAAGCAAGTGTACCTTGGACATAGTTGTCATTGGGGTTGGAAAGGCCCTAGTCCGTATGCTGGTGTTGGTGGCCATCACAGATATCTCAGACATCTCCCTCCAGAAGTGACAGGGACAGAGACAAGATGTGTATGTCTGTAGAGCCTATTAACAGAGATCCACAGTTATTATAATTGCAAGGAGCGTACCTTCTTTCATACTCCAATACCTGTCTGGTCTCTAACATCAGTAGAACAGGCACATGCCTTAAAAAACCACTGTTTACCCTGCAGCCAAGGGGAGAGCCAATTCTTATGCTTTGACATCTAAGTCCATGGTATGAATGTATCCACCCACATCAGAAGTGGCTCCATTTCTTTCCTCTGCTCATGCAGTACAAATGGGCTTTTCCAATCAATAGTGCCACTCATGGGGAATCCAGCAATGTGTTCAGTTCCTGACAGATGTCTCTCAAATGGCCCATTGAGTAGCTCAAGACCAACTGGTGCTGCTTATGACTTGGCATTAGCCATATGACCACGGGTTGTTGTTGACTTTACAGTGTGGTATCCCTCAAAGACCATCCACATACTTGCATACTTCCATGGACTGGAGACAATCTGAGGCGAATGTGCAGGATCTGACAATGGAGTGTTGCCTTTAAAGTGTAGCTTGCTGGAAGGGACTTTGTCATCGTAAGTATCCTACAGCTACATAGACTTGCCATGTACAATACAGAAGGGAACAAGAGCTTCAGCAATTGAAATAATCAGTTTATACAGACAAGTCTAAACCCTGAGATCCTTCTTCATTTTGAGACTCCAACACAGAATGTTCAGTCCGTAAAACCACCTTAATTCTTGATACCCTGGATCTCTACACTGGGAAATACTCTTTCCACTCCTTTGGGTGAAGTTGATGAATTCTTCAGCAGAGAGGCTATTTTTCAGCCAGATTCCACAGCTGTGGAATTGCAGAAAGCCAGGCCCTGGATCCTGGGCTTGCAGAGCCCATTCTCACAGTGTGCTTGATGCATTTGGTCTCTGGAGAGGAAGGAGTACATACCCAGCATGGCACCCTGGCCAGCTGGCTTGGGAGAAGCAATGCTGGCTTTGAGTGTGCAAGCAGGTGCTTGCTTCCCCTCCCCATCAGATGGGGAGAGCGAAAGAACAGCTGTAAATAGAGCAAGGTTTTAAAAATTGGAGAAAGAGAGGTTTAAAAAAAAAATCAAACTTGCCTGCCTTGCATTGGATACCTCTCATGTTTTTAATCTAAATTAAAGTTGTGCTAGTATTCTGCAGTAAAACTATTGCCTACTACCAGAGCCACAAATTTCTGAGAAGGGAGAATAAGTCACATGTCTTCCATAAAAACATACTGATACAGTTCAGCTTGTTCTTTATGCTTTCTGTTAAATCATATTTTTTTAAAGGCCACGGTTAAAGCGAGCAATATTTTTGCTTTCCAGAAAGTATTTACAGTACTGCATTATCCTTCATCTCCACCAGTTTTCATTTGTTATCATTGACTCATGGTAAAATAGTTTTATTTATCTCCAGGCTCAAGTACAAGGAGTTTTTATAATTCAGTTGGGTCTATTTAATTTCCAGTATCTAAGCTACCGTAATGAAAATGTTACTCAAGGTTTCTTCTTCAACTCTCCCCCTTTAGATCATAATAAAGACAGCTCACTTGAGCAAATAGTTCCTTTGAAATGTTAATCCTCCTCAGATGTGTTTTTTTGTTAGATCAGCTGCACTGTTAAAATACTTTCTATTTTCTCATTAGTTTGAATACAGAATAACACTTATTAGCCATATGGACACAAAGTAGCTCGTTGATGAAGATAAATGAATTAAAGCTTCATGTTAAACAATGAATTAACTGTGAGACAGGGTGTAAAAACCTATTATACAAAAATGGGTCATTTATCCCTCTCTTATCCAACACAATCTCTCCTTAAAAGAAGAAAAAAATATATTCCAGACACTGCCCCCAGTGCAACCTAAAATCCATACTAAAGCATGGAAAGGAGGATGAACGTAAAAACTTCCAGCAAAGGGGCTTATTGAAGCATTATTTTTTGAAGGCTTCATTTTATGTTAGTCTTTATTTGGCACTTAAGGAATGAAATCACAACGACCTAAACCTTTCCTTCAGAAAGGCATGTGAAAGTGTACCTTCACTGCAAAGCTAACTCTGTGATTGCTCCCAGGCTTGAGACCCGGGCTTGGCTCAGGTGTGATCAGCTGCAGCGTGAGATAGCACGCTTGGTGCCGTTCCTCCCTCTTTCCCTGCCCACGTAGCGAGCCCAACGGACTGCTGCTCTGCAATAAAGCGAGCAGCTCTGTGATTGCTTTTTAATGAATTGTGGGGGAATGTGTATGGTTTCCCTGGGGTGTGGAAAGAATTTTAGGTGGGTCATCAGCATTCAAATATTAAATTACTTGTGTAGGTTGCGTAAGGTTAGCATCCAAGGAAGTGGAGCTGGGACTCTAACCCACATCTCCATGTAAATCAGTTAGCACAAAAGAAAGTTCTGCTACATTCAGGTGAGAAGAATATGTCTGGGAGGGCATTAAGAATAATACCAGGTAAGAACCTCGGCTTGTGTGCAGTGAAGGATCATTGAAGTTTCAGTAGACTTCAGTAAATACAGTTTTGTTTTGACACTCTGCCTGTAATTTCAAAACAGGAGACGTGTGAGTCCTTGGAGAATTTTAAGTCCTCATCTATTCTTCAGTGAGAGCTCAGCCTTTCTGAAAATATGTCCTGCTTTATGGTTTCTTGATTTAAACATTTTGTGCAAGTCTGAACACGAACACACAACAATTCAGTGGTAAGAGCTGGGGGGCATGAAGCATCAGTTTACATGTTTGGCTTCCAGAGGGCCAGGAAGTTGGTGTTATTTATTTAACCAGGAACAATAGAGCAGTCGCAGCCGGTTGCTATTCAACCAGCATTTCCATTGCTGGCATGGATAGGTGCATTCGTCTGCTCACACCTCAGCCGCTGCACCCCTACCTGCTGCCTCCACTGCCTCTGGCACTTGGTGATGCCTCTAACAGCGATCAGACAGATTTCCAGATTCCAACGGTTGACAGAGAGCAAATTTGCAAATATGCACTGGGCTAACATGATTCAGTGATGGTTGGACTTTATGATCTTAGAGGTCCTTTCCAGCCTTAATGACTATGATTCTACGATAGGCCCGCAAACATGTAAATCCTTTGAATGAATTTTGATTTTATACAGCCGGCATAAATGAAAAGGCTCCTGTTTATGTACTGCCTAAAAAACTGCTCTACAGACTGGACTGCCAGAGATTATTTCATTCACCTCTTTAGTGAAACATATAGAGAACCACAGTGCAGATACCCCCAGGGTGTATTTTTCTGATAATCAAAACACAGACAAGCTATGCAATAGTTCTAATGCAAGAGATCTAATTCGGGGGAAGGCGGGAAGTTTTCATGTGTCCAGAACACCCTGGATGCTCACCAGGCTGCCTATTGTCACAGGATTATGGAGGGGGCAATATACGATCCTTTTCAGGTAGGATTTTGGAGGGGACAATGTATGATCCTTTTCAGGTAGGCCAAGTAGGCAGTATTTCCAACAGCACCAAGGCCGTGACAGACCTGTGCACTCACACAAGCAAGCACGCGTTGCTCTTCGTCTTGTGTTTTGGCTGGGATCAAAGCCTGGAAATTGCATCTGTATGTGTATCCTTGTTATTTGTCTGATTTATGCATTCTCCCAGAGAATTTCCCTTTGTCATGTCAGCATGCCTCTGATTTGGGAGGACACAGTCCTGAGCGGAGTGGCCCTGAAACAAACTTCTCCCTGGGAGCACCCCACAAGTTACCTTGCTTTGCAGCTTGTTGCAGTGGAAAACAACCAGAGCGTCATTCGAAAAAACCTCACACAGAGATCAATCAGGTTACTCTGGTTAATCCCAACTCTCTCACTTGGCAGCGGAGTATAACCTCCCTCATAAGGTAATTTCTGTTTCCTCCCAGTGAAAGTAAGGTGGATTCCAGCCACACTTTTGGCATTCACAACAGGAGGCAGGGAACAGTCTCCTTGAGTTTTCTTCTGAAAGGCCAAAATGCTGTGTTGAGGTTATGCTTGGTTATCATCAGTAATGCAGACTTGTGACCATTTTACCTGGGGAAGGAGAGTGAAGAAGAGGTGGTCTTTGAGTGGATGGAGACTATCAGCACTTCTCTTAGGGATGAAGTCCACATGGGGCCTGTTTGTGAAGCCCGTTATTAGAAGACAGAGTATTCAAAGAAGTCCTTGGGTCAGGCAATGTGGAGTGTGCTCTCAATGTTGATGCTATAGCTAGGTCTCACCTGTTTCCCAGGGACAGTTTTGATAATCTCATCCAAATTTTAATGGGAGAAAAAAGTCTAACTTTTATTTGAAAAACACAATTTCATTAAAATTGAGAGAGATTTAAACCACCAGCATTTTTCAACAAAACATGAATCTCTGATATTCTTACAGTTTATGTTTTTCCTACACTTTTTTCTTTTTCCCTCAGTAATTTTCAGCAGTAAAATGAGAAGAGAGGAGAAAAGGCAGAGATAGGACTGAAAAAACCCCCATATTTAGAATTTCCAGCTAAAAAGATGACAGTGAGCCAACTGACTTCTTTTAAAAATATTTCTTCTTCCTTGTGTGACTGCTGTGAAGCTGGGAAAGAAGCTGTGTGTTAGTGATGGCTGGTTGCATTGACACATACAGACAAGCATAGCTCAGATTGGGAGGGACTTCTGGAGATTGTCCTGTCCTAGGCCCCTGCTCAGGGTAGACTCAGCTGGAATAGGTTACTCCAGCCTATTTTAAAGTTGTCCTTCAGCTCCTTTTTCAAAACCAAGCTCTCTTGCTGTTTATTCTTCCTGCAGATCTCTCAGCTACAAATAGCTGATGGGTCCTACCAGTGAGGGGTATGCCCAGCAGCCTTTTTCATCCTGTTTCACAATCCGTGTTCTTCTCCTATTAGCACTGCACGGAGAATACTCACTAATGCTCTCCAGAAAGCAAGGTCACTTATTCACAAGCAAACTTTAAATCAGGTGAAAGAATAAAAACTTAAAGTACTCACTGCCTGATGAGCAGAAAGTTACCTGTCACCAGCACTTTTCCTACAACAAACCCAGGAAATTCACAGGTGATATAGCCAGCACTCACTCTCAGATGTTTAGAACAGTCCGTTAAGTAATGTCAAAAGGTAGTTTGGTCCAGGTCAAGCCTTTTGGTGCCCAAAGTTCAGTATACTTTAGAAACTGGTGCTCCGTGTCATTCATGCTGTCCTAAAGCCTTCGTTAGTGCCAGTGGCATTGGCCACCAGGAACCCAGTCAGTGAACCAAGGATTTGCAGCTCAACCACTGGACTGTACCACAGATTTCTGGCGACATCTCAGCCAACTACTTCACCTTGCTTCCAAAGAGTCTGAAGTGAGAGATGACTACCTGTGTGGGTCTGTTCAGTGCCTAGCTCAGCAAGCGCCATTTTTTTTCCTGGAATTACCACAATTTATATGAAGTCATGAGACTGAGTCATACTGTGAAGGAAACTGAACTGCCACAATTTCAGCCAACCTGTTTGTATTTAAATTAATTTGGTTGTCATGGCCAAAAAATCTACAGTTGCTGTACAATTAATGGAACCTACATTTTAGTGCAGAATATTTTTTTTTTCTCTTTGAGTCTCCAGAGAAAAAATACAACTTTCATATATCTCAAAATTATATTAGATTTTAGCACATTTTCTCTATGAGAAGATTTCAGCCATTGCCAAAATCAAACCTTCATTTCTGCAGTTCTGAGCTGCTTTAACTGTACTGCTCTTTTGTTAGTTCCAATGGGATATTTTAAAATTTCCCTATTTTATATTTTAATGTACTTTCTGGGCACACTGGTCACTCTTTCAAAGGAGCATAAAGTAGTTATTGTTAATACATACATGCTGGGTAACAGCAAATGTTTCTGGAGTACTGGGCTTTCTGTAATGACATTAAACGAAGAAAAAAAAGGAGATGAAGTAATACTGATCTCTATGACAGCCTCTGTCTGCAGAACAAGGATTTAATTCAGAATTAAGCTACATTAGTGTTAAAGAAGCCATTACTCGCTTGCAAATTTTTTCCCCCCAAAACCCATTTCATTGCTCAGTGCAATAAGCTGGTACATTTATCCACAAACTTTTGATGACTGATGCTTTATTTTGCCTTTGAATGTTTCTTTAATGAAATCTGGGTGCTTAAAAATATCCAGTAACATAGTTAACCATTTTGATTTCACATTAACAGAACAGTTATTCTGTTGCCATTTGGCATTGACCTAGCTTTCATATGTGACCCCTTTACACAGAAAAACAAAAATCAGGTATGAATGCAGATACAAATAACTTGTATAATTTTACTGAATGTAAATACATGTGTCTCTTTGTGTAGCTTTCTTGTCCTTTGTTAGAAGGCATAGATTTGCTTATGTTTTGCATTAGCTATCGAAAACTTCCCTTGAGCTTTATCAAACTGTCTTGTTCTGAGAATGCATAAAATATCTTTCTTCCAAGTTTAGGATATGCTTTGTTGTCTTTAAAAGTTATGGTGTAAATTTGCTGGGGGACATTTAGTCCAACAACACCAAGAGTCCAGCAAAACTATTTCTGGGCTAAATGGGACTCTCAGTCTCTAAGGAGCTTCTACAGCCGCCAAAAAATCCCTGGGACATGTGCACAACCCTTTTTCCCAGGCTGGGCTGTGTTTGAGACAAGTAATGTGTTGTATGTGCTGATAAAAGAGAAGATTAATATTATACCATCTGAAAATTGCCTGACACTAGCTGAACCTCTCCCGTTTGTGGCTGGGCTGGGCGTTACTGTAAGGTGAAGCCACCAGAACAAGAATTTGGATTTAGGCACCAGATAGACTCAGCAGGCTCTTTCTGAGTTAAAAAGAGGGAAATTTTAGGTGCTGAGCTTCTTCCTTTTGCTCGCCCCCAGAGCGGGGTCACATCTGTCTATCGGGAAAAAAATCTGAAAAGAAGAAAGCTAAGGGAGAAGAAAGGTGCAAGAGAAGAAAGCTGCAGGGCTTTTCCCAGAGGACCCAGTCGGCTGGAGGGTGGCTGCTGCCCTCAGCTCACCTCCCCAGTGGCTGAGAGCCCTTGCACAAATGCATTTTGCCATCGCCACCCCTGTTCTGCTAGTTCAATCATAGGCCCTGATTATTTAAACAACTGAAACCAGAAGCCTTTGTTTCCTTGACTAAATATAAGCCAACAAGATGTTTCTAAGAAAAAGGTTAATGTTATCTTTTAAAATGTATTTCCAGCTGATTGCTATCTTGCTTTAGAACTGGGGCTTCTGCCACCCCTGCTCTCCCTCCTCCTGGCATCAACCAATAGTTTAAATCTTGCCCAAAGACAGAAAGTTTCAGGCCTGTCCCAGCCTTGCAGCAGGTGTCTGGCCTCTAAAAAATGTCAGAGACTAAGGTCTTTTGAGATCTTTGTGAGTTTAGCACTTCAAAATGGGCGCCGAGTGATTTTGAGAATCTGGTTATCTGTATGGGTGTGTGAGAAATGCCATAGGATGGGCAAGATGAGTCACAAGCAGTATCCTATTTTTCTCAGAACAAACCCTGGTGGAACTGCCACTTTAACTCTTACTTCACCATTTCTTAAAGCTCATTCCCTTCCTTACAGCTTGTTGACTTCCTTTGCCCTAAGAGGACCTTTTGTCACATCCTTTCCATACATACCATCAACTTTTTTTGATTCATGCTGCTCACTTCTGAGAAATTCTTTCTGCTTTTTAATGGTTATTTGCCCTTTTGCAGCAAGGCACTGTGCTCTCTCTGTTGACGTGAGCTCTGCAGAAAATTATCGCTTGGACATGCACGTTGGTGCCAAGTGGAGATAATGCCATCTTTTCAGACTGAAGCTTGCCTGTAGGAGTGTTCCCAGTATGATTTTCACAGTCATAACTACAGTTAATCTTAAACTTGGCATACTCTTCCTTTCTCCATAATGTTTCTAATGATTTTTTCAGGGTGGGAGAATCCTCAGGGTTTTGCAGTGTTGCATTCACCTACTGATTCATTCTTGCCAGTTTGGTGTTGTTAATCAAGGTCCAGCTTAATAGACAACCCTACCATTTCTATTACAGTGCAGGAAGTTACCTGTCTTTTCCAGCTAAACAACACTGAGAGAAGGAGGAAGCTTTTTTTCTGAGCAAGCAGGAGGTGCCGTGTAACACAATGGTCAGTAAATATGTAGCGGCAATTTGCAGGGTTTATTTTTAATCCAAGATCTATGTTGAGAGAATGGCATGAACTGGGTAAATCAATCAGGCTGTTGCAAAGCAAGCTTGAAATGAAAGGGCAGTCAAGGAGGAAGTGGTAAATAACACACAGGACTGATTGCTTCTGGGCACAGTTAGGGCCTTGGGCTTAAAGAGTAATTACCTGGTGACACCTAAGTCCTAGCTTGTGTGTGATGTGCAACCTACATGTGCAAACCCTGTAGAATTCAGCTAAGAAACTGCCCTTGCTTTTGCCAGCAATGCTTTCCTTGGTAAGAGCCAGTTAGTGCCTCGTTTCATGCAGGAGTTGGGAATGTGCAAGACCCTGTTCTTAGTCCGCTTGTGAGCTTTGCACTAGCACAGAGCTCACCTGCTTGAAACAAGGTGGGGACAGCAAGGGAAAAGAAGCTGGAGAGGTGACATTTCTGCTCTGTCACAAAGCCATGATGCAGGACTGAGCCCCATATATGCTTTGTGTCAACCTAGGGGCTGGTGAGAGCAAGCATATAAAATGCCCCTTACATTCAGAGGTGCTGAGCATGCTGTGCCACCCCAGCAGGATGTGCTTCCCAACAGCCCTAGAGGAGGTGAGACAAATGCTACTTTTTCAAACTTGTTCACTACTGCCTATGCTAAAAAAAAAAATCATCAAAAATTCAGTGAGATACAGACAAACTGTATCTGTCCATCGTGTTTATGGTGAGAAAAGCTTGTACCTCACCTCCCCTGGACAACACCGGGTAAACGCAGGGGAAGTTTCACTCAGTCTGTCCTTATTAAAAGTCTGTTACAGATAGATAGGACTGAGCCTTTTCTGTAGCAGACAGACATAGACATCTCCACCCTGTTAGGATGACAGCAAAAGGACGTCTGAAATTAGGTGCAGTAATTACATGCTTGCTTTCTTTCTTGGATCACCTGCTAAACCTGGAGATAGTTGGGAGTGAAATGTGCTTTGAATAATAGCACGGATTGAGAGAGAGGGCTTCAGAAGGGAGTCAGGAGAGCTGCGCTCTGGTTATAACTTTCCTGTGGGCTTTCTGTGTGATGTTAAGCAAATTGGTAGTCTAAAATTCTCAAATGCAGTTTCCACTGGGAATTTTTCTGGTTAAGTTTGTTGAGTTTCTTGGACAAAACAATGGCTGCTACTAGGCAATAGACACCAAAAGCAATCTCTGTCTCAAACCATCCATAATGCAGACTGCCCAGCTGCGACTCTCCTCTCTGTCTTTTCCCTGCATCCTCATTGTCTACAGACATGAAGACAGATGTGCAGCCTAGAAGTGGAGGCTGCTGGGTAAGCTTATGAGTATCACCCTCCAGAACATAACATGTTATTTTCTTTGCTCATTTTGCTTTCCTCAATCCGATGATCCCTGATTTCCATGCATAATGCTTACCTTGTTATTCCTCCACCCTACATTACAATTTTGCTCCTGCAACGTGGTGGATCTCAGGATGAGCTGCTTAGGTTGAGTCACTTGCACATGCGGGATGAAATATATCTCCAACATGACTTCATATTTTATGTGGATGATGATTCTGAATGCCAGAAAGTCTTTCAGCTGTGTGAGCAGCCAGTGTAACCCAAATGGCCATTTCCTATCTCCTCTGTATGGAAAGGGACAGACTGGAAGTGCATGTCTCCTGGACCATTGGTTGGACCGTCTTCTGGGATGAAAGGTACATCACAACCACAGCTAATCTCCTGTCTCCAGTAGTTCTTCTGGTGTGTTATATTTCCCAGCTCTTAAATGAGGGACAAGAAAGACAAAACCAGGTTGTCATTGTTCACCAATCTACATCAAGGGGCAGCTTTCTCCCAGGAGACAAGTAATGGATGATCAAAGAGTTCTTCAGTTGTGTCTCAATGGAAAAAATACCAAAAAAATTACTTTTAGGAAGGCAATGGCCTTGAAGGTGAAGGAGAATCATGAAACAACATAAAGAGGTGTGAAATAACCAAGATATTGTTTGTACAGGGTGCTCTGGGAATCACACACACATCATTGGGGTTTACCATTGGTCCTGGAGCTCCCCAAACTGAAATGCAGTTTGCCCTAAGCATCAATCTGGACCATGTATCAACTAACAGACAGAATCAGTCTCGGACGCACAGAGAGTAAATGGTAATTTCACATCATTCACATGCATGAGTGTCACACAAGTCACATTCATACGGACTCCAACCAAACCAGACACTGGGACTTGCATTTGTATTAGGGCTCCCCACTCTGGGATTTGAACCAGTTTTCATGTGCTTGTAATGTCAGGTACCTGGCAAGTGGACTGCAAATGACCCGCACTCCAATTACCCTGGATCAGCATAATCCTTTCCATCTAGAGTTTGTCTTATGCCGACCAAGCAAAAGACAAAGTATACATATTTTCTTAATAAATTCTCCAAATTTTCTTGAGCCTGAGCTAAACCTTCTTATCTAAAATCAAGTAATTTAAGAATTTTTAACATTCTAAAGACAAGTTAATCCTTTTGTAGGAAAAAGTCAGAAAATGGGCTTAGAATGACATTTTAACAATGTCTATGGTATGTTAAGCTGATGAAAAATTCTAACAGCAGTTTCAAGCATTTCTGGCTAAAATGTTACTGTGATCTTAAAGCATAAAAAAATACAAGCATCATACCAAATTTCTGTTTGTTAATAATGTAAAATACTACACATTCTATCAACACAATTTGCTTTTTTTCCCATTAACTTCAGTTCTCACATCGGGTTTTAGTGACACTTGGTCTTAGATTTATATCTATTTGTCTCCTATGAGCTCCCTACTTTTCCCAGTTAAGTTTTGCTGCCAAGTAGCCCTTGATTTACATCTGATTTCAGAGCTTTTATTTCTATAGTTTTTCTGTATTTTATCAGAATGTGGCAATTTCAGTGCATGCCAAAGATGATGAACAGACTGTTTTATAGTTCTCTGTTTGCCCACAGAGAAGAAATAGTATTAGAAGCTGAAATATTGATTTGTCCAACACATTCTACAGTAGTTAGAAACCTTTCTTTGAGTTTTATGTTCATTCAAGCTTTGTTGCCTCTATTGGAGGTAGCAATAGAAAATCAGAGAAATTTCCTCATTTTCAATTACTATTTTTGCTCAGTGTCCCAAGGAGCATGGAGTTTAACATACACAATGAAGCATGTACATCTTCAATAATTGGCAAACTGATGTGCAGAGCCACCACACAAGCCACCATATATCATGCAGTTTGAGTGCAAAGCAGTCCTGACCATTGGTAAACCCATTGAATGATCAAATTTTTATGTATATCTGCTATTCAAACATCGACCTGAGTGCATCTGTTGCCTGAGCCTGGGAACCACTGCTGTGTTATCAGAAAGCTGATCCTATTCTTGAAAGCCCTCAAGCACCCACTCGCTCATTACCCACACCCTGAGCACCTTTCCCAAGAGTGCACACCCCAGAGCTCACTACATTCAGGCCTTGGTTTGTTTGTGTTTTCCAAGCCCAGTTTGCTTTCTAGTCTTCCAACGAAGGGAGTGCCCTCATGGAGGAATGCAGATGTATGTTTAGCTCCTTTCAGCCTAAACACAATCTGGGACACTTTGAGCTACTTGAGATGGCCACATGCCTAGAACAGGAATGGTAGGAGACCTGTGCCCTCCTGCAACACCCCAGGGCATCTCACATGGCTCTAGGGCATTGCCTAGAGGAGCTGAATGGAGCCTTCTGGAGTGCGTCTCGCAAGTGAAAACAGTGCTGGATGGAAATGGAAAATGGGGTTAATTCAGGTTTGGAAACAAGCAGCCAATAGTCAACAGGCCTCAAACACAGTCCATGATGCTGTTTGGGAACTGATCTGATGTGGTGTCCTCAGAAGCACCCTCTCTGACTCCACGTCATGGCAACCTGCAAGTGTGGCCTCAACAAAGCTAAAGGACCTGTTTTGGCACATGGTGGAAACCTAATGAGCATGACTCGGGGCTTCACAACTTATGAATAGTTTAGCACATCATCCTTGTGTCCAAAGACAGGAGGGATGAAAAAAACGTTAAATATGGAGCCACATGTTACAGCTACAAAGCAAAAGTCCCAACCTCTATTCCCAGCTCAGCCAGACTCTTCCTGCAAGAGCTGCAGCAAAAGTAACGGCATTTATTCCAGTTTCCATCTGTCAAAAGTATAGCTCACACTTCCCAATCTTGTGAGAGAGCTGTGGAGAAAAAATGCTTTCATGATGGAGTGGGATCAGATACTGTGAGGGGAGGGTCTAAATAACTTGGGAAAAAAATAGATTGCTTGTTCTCAGATCTGTGTCTCTTCCAGAAACGTCACTCTGGACTGCTATGGCTGAGTTACATGATCAACACATGACTTCTGGTTTGTGGCATCATTCTTTTCTTACTTTAAAACAAGCAGATAGGATATTCCTGGTTGACAGTTGCAGAAGGGGCACATACATGTCTTTTAACACCTTCTACATCACCCACAGGAAAAAGACAAGAAAGCAACATACAGCAACCCTTCTGCCCAGTGCTGAAACAGCCTGCAGCAATGTACAGAACAGAAAAATATCTTTACTTAGGCTTCGATTATAAACTGCCTTTGGTTTAGAAATGATCCCTTCTTTTTTTTTTTTTTTTTTTTTTTTTTTTTTTT
>Ga0065711_1044908_pt1 | contig 13807 bp, 9 predicted proteins | sample Hoacrofraction12_FD_59098 | JGI IMG/M metagenome (GOLD analysis project Ga0065711, IMG submission 59098) | Hoatzin crop microbial communities from Cojedes, Venezuela - Epithelial fraction 12 v2 (version 2) | ecosystem: Host-associated > Birds > Digestive system > Esophagus > Crop | place... | reverse complement strand
TCCAAGGCTTGTGCCTTTGCTTTATTCTTCCTTGCAACCCCTCCCAGATTAAATCACGGCCGTGCTAAGGAGAGGGGACTTCAGCTTTTCCCAGGTTTCTCTTGGCTGCCATCTCCCCGTCCTGCGACGTGGCCGGCCACCACTGAGCAGCAGAGCTGCCTGGGGACCAGCCTGGCCTGGGGACCCAGCGTGGCTCCCCAGGGAACTCCGAGCCCACCAGCACCTCTGTTCCCCCCAACCCTTGCGCTTGGCCCCTCGCCCAGCCAAGGCACGGCATCCGTTTCTCTACGCTGCATCGATTTTTGTGCGTTTGGGGTCGGTACCTGCTGCCAATCTTGCCCATTTCATGCAGCGATGCTGGCGGCTCTGGGAGCGGAGAGACGCCGCAGTGGTTTGTGCTGGAAGGAGCGCTCTTCATGCTGGGAAGTCAGGTACCTGCGGAGCTGGGGTCCTGCATCCCTGCACTGGGTGTTTGTACGCCTCTGAAGAGGGATCTCTCACCAAAATGGATTGTCTTGGGCTGGGTTATAGCCTCTTTATCTCAGCTTAATGCGTAGGAAATCCCAGAACCGGTCCTGAAGGAGTTGGCTCATGAGAGCTTATCCGTGCTTAAAGGTTGCATTCAGTTAGCTGCTTCTGCAGCCATTTTTAGTTAAGGACAGTGCAGCTTTATGGACAGTGGAGACTTTGTGGGGAGGAAGACTGTGTGGTTCTTTGTTTTGCCAGTAACTCGTCTGGATGGGAACTGCAGCCCTTTAATTAAACCAGCACAGTACGGACTGGCCCTGGGGTGCTATTCTAAGACTGTTGCATTCACATCTGCTTTTGGGTAAGACTTGGCCTGTTTGGGGTCAGCCTGCACTATTGTGTGCCTGAAAGCAGGAGGAAGCAGAGAATCAATCACTGGGGCTCTGTCCCAGCGAGCATCGAGGGGATGCAGAGCAGGTTTTACCTCCCTCTCGCTCCTAGCAGGGAGCGCGGCAGCGAGCGTCCCCGTGGGTGCGATGGGCAGAGGCCGCTGGAGCGCGCAGCTCTCCCTTCCTGGGGGACGCAGGCAGTCGCATGGCGCAGAGGCAGAAGGATTTAATTAACCAGCATATGGAGAGCTAAGGCGAGCGCTGGGCTCTGCTCAGAGCCACCACCGAGAGCTGGAGGGCGGTGATGACAGCTTAGTCCATCGCCTGGCGTTGTTGAAGTTCGGCTTTTCCCCAGCACCACCACCACCCCCTCTGCATTTTGCTCAATCAGTAAACGGCTTCGTGTCAACTCCTACAGAAGAAGCGGGCCGGCAGGAATGCCGTGGGCAGGCGGTCCGTGATCCGTGTGTATCATCTGATGTTTTTGCCCGTGTGGCATTTGTTTGGGTTGAAACCAGGAAAGCTGGTGCGTTTACGCTGCCAGCAGTGTGTACAACAGCCTGACTGTAGCCAAAAGGACAGGGAGTCTGGCAGGGAGAGGCTGATTATTTGGGTTTTTCCCCCCACTGATATGTGGGCTGGACCTTGGAGAGTTATTTTAGTAGACGACAGAATGGAAAAAAAAGTCTAGGCTATGTTTTAAAACTGTAGCATCCATTGCAGGTACCAGAAGAAGTGCTGAGGAGGGTGGTGGGTTTGCTTAAAACACTCCCTGCTGCCTTCATGCTGGGACAACTACCAAGGACGTTTGAGGATTGTGGTGCCCGTGCTAAAAGCAAACCGGTCGCCCTGAGCCAGGCTGGCCCTGAGCGCTGAAAGCTGCGCATCCGCCCCGCCGACCCTGGGAACAAAGGATCCTCCTGAACCCAAACATGTTTGTGTTAATCCTGGCTGCTTCCTGGCAGCCAGCGAGAGGAAACAGAGCCGCTACCTCAAGCAGATGTACAGCGAGGAGATTACAGCGGGCGATTAAACACCCTCTCCATCACATCCTCCTCTCTGCCGTCCCAGCGCGGCGTAGCGATGGACTGTCCCAGGCTGCCTGCCAAGCGCGGGCAGATGTAACAGGCAGCACATACTTCATCTCCTGCATCCGTGCCTGGTTTGGAGCAGTTTGCTGATGCCGAAGCTTCTGCAAACACGCTGTCCCTCGCACCGAAAGCTCTGTTCGCTGTACCTGCCTGCGAGGAGGAGTGGGCTGGGGAGAGGCCGGAGAAGCACACGTGGTTCACACCAGCCAGAAATGATAAATGTAGCTGAAAAACTGCTCAAACTAAAACAAAACGTGCTTTCCCTCATCGGGTACCTCTACGCGAGTAGGCCAGGGTTTGCTCATGGACAAGGTGCTGAAGAAGTTGGGCAGGGTCTTTATCCTGGTGGGCTGACTTGCTTTTTGTTTCCTGCGTTTGGAGTAGAAGATTTCGGGGCTGGGAAGGACTCGTTCCCTCTCTGCGTGGGTTTAGGCGCTGCCTCATACTGCGGTAGCCAGTTGTAGTGCCAAGTGCTGCTCTGACAATGGAAATAATCTAGGCTGGCTGCAAATACTCAACTATCATACTGTGTGTTTAGGTTAATTTATGTGGTAATTGGCAGAGTATATTTCTTTATCAACCAAAAAGTTGTTTCTAAGATAATAGAACTGCCTGTGGAAATTGTAGAGGTCAGAACTGCCGTCATGTGAGGTGTGCAAAACCCTCATCAGCTGAGCGGGTTGGGTTCAAAGAAGGGTAAAAATTAAAAAAGGTTGCTTTTCTTTTCTCGGGCAAGAGCTGTGACCTCAGTGACGGCGCTGGAGCGGTCACCTTTGAACTGTGGGCTTTCTCCACACTGTTGTGCCGAGGGCTCCAGCACCTGTTCCTGTAGCTGCCAACAACGTGCCGTTGTCTTGGGTAGAGCACAGGGAAAAGTCGCACCGTGTTCTGCTAATGGCACCTGTATTGTCCATGCTTCCCCTGCCTCTGGAGAGGACGTGGCGTGGTCAGAGGCAGCACCAGGTGACGCTCGGAGTCAGAAGCCGTGGGGACGTCTCCTTCACAGGGTGCCTTGGGGCAGGCGGGCAGAGCTGCCCAGGGGTTCGCAGCTCCCCGTGGCCAGCACGTCTTGGGAGGGATCCCAGAACCGCGCACAGCTGCGATGGCGCTTGCCGAGAGCTGAATACCTCCCATCTCACACCATCCCAGCGCGTCTGGGAATCTACATTGCCGTGCCTCTTCCCTTTCTCCTCGCCTGCCCAGGAATCCCTTTTCCCGGGTGTAGGAGACAACTGTTTGGCAAATAACAGCAGCCTCGGCTCAAGGGAGAGCGTTGTTTTTAAATAGCTGCGGCGTGCGAAGCAAGGACGGTGGCAGTAACAAAAGGCAAAGGGAATGGCTTGGTACGAAAGTATGAGGAGCACCGTCTGCTTCAGAAGGGCATCGCTTCTAATTCGGCAGCAAAGAAGGCTCCTGGAGTTAAATAATTGGGAATAGTAGGCTCCTGGCTGGAAAGTGTGCCAGCCCTTCTGGCAAAAAGCTGTTAAATCTTTGTTGCTGGCGCGTGAATGTGGTGCTGTGTAGCAGGGCTCCAAAGACTGTTTTTTAACCCTTGATGTATGTGAAAAAAACCTACGGCGCTTTTGGTGTTGGAACGGCATGGGGCTGGATGTCAAGAATAAAAGGAGAAAGTGAGTCCTCATCGAGGAGCATGAGCAGCTCCAAGGCTGATCGTCCCGTGCCAATAACGGCTAGACGTGGCCTGCCAACAAATGCACACAAAACGGTGCCTGTTTTAATGGATTTAGCAGGAAAACTCCGTGTAGCATGAATGATTCATGAGGATCAGCAGAACCAAGGCATTTACTGCCCCTTCAAACTGGTGCCTGCCTGCCAGAGGGTGCATTTACAAGGTGAGCAATCACAAAATCCTCTGCTGAGCTGTTGGGAATGCAGTCACACGCTTGGCTCTCCTCTTGCTACAGCCCTTACCCTGCAGTCTGCAAACACGGCAGGCTTACCGGCCAGGACGAGGAGACTTTAATTCTCCAGATGAAAGCACGAGCTGTTACGCACAAACACAAACAAGTCAACATTTTGTGCTCCCTCCTAGGGCTGGCTTCCTTGGAAGCTTTGGTCTTCATCCTGTTTGTCGGATTTGCGATCAAAAGCGTGTAGCTGCCTACGTGTGTCTTTAAGCGGTTACTTCTATCGCATCTCATATAAACTCCCAGTGTCTTCGTTAAAATAGAATGAAAGTAATGCAGTCAGAAAAGATCTGTCTCTGCAGCCATTGTCTGTCGCTGATAGAGTGACCAGAGCTGGGCAAAGCTCTTTTGGGACCTTCTTGGGTGTGGAGGGGAAGAGGATGCCTCACAGCCCTATAGGTTTTCCTGCCAGGGGGAGAAAGTTGAATTTAAAAGCTGGGGCCCCAGCCATATTGAAGATGAAACGGTTGGATTGTGAAACATGTACTTTTTCCAAGTTTGATTTGGATGCTTTTTAATCTTCCTCAGATTAAAGGAAAAAATCTCTTGTTTGACCCAAAACAAAATTATGTTTTCTTTGGCTAGCCAGCTGAAAAAATCAACTTTATTCCCAGTGTTAGTCCAAGTTCCCTTGCCAATAGCGCCTCCACAGCTCTCCTGCTCCATGCAGCTTTACCAGTCCTGGAGCAGAGCCTTGTTGCTAAAGAGTTTACAAGAACAGGAGAGTTCAGTCACTTGCTCTAAGTTCAGTTCAGCTATTCTGCTTAAATTCATAAATATCTGTTCCTGTGCCACCTCTGTTTTATGGACGTTTGTCCCCATCCTGCCTTTTAAGCTGTTTGCTCATGTAAACTGTTTTAACTTTATTACGTGAGATTTTGCAAAGCAGAATATGGATTTGCTTGTGTGCGCGGTGAAGCAGAGTTTTTGATGCAGCTGCAAGATTTCCATTGCCTGGTGAACGAGAAGCCCTGTGTATGAAGGTGAAGGATTTTAGTCAGGGAACAGATGAACTTCATGTCCTTTAGCACCACGTTTTCATCTCTGTAGTCTCCTCAGGGAAGTAACCAGAGAACCTGGTAGCTGTTCCAGGAGTTTTAGGCGAATTAGGATTTGTGGACTCATTTCGTACCTGGGTTCTCGTGCCTTGGAAGAACCCTCGGCTCCGCTTCTTGGTGGGCTTACTCTGGTCTGCGGTGGAGGACAGACCTGCAGACCTCTGTACCGTACTGCTAGCCCCATCCTCAACTGACAACCTGCAGCGTGGTGGGGGAAGAGATGGGAATTTTTCCAATTCCTAATGCTGGTAGTGGTGAGCTGGGTCTGCTCTTGCTTTAAAGCTTGTTATCCTCCTCAGGAAACATGTCGGAAGTGCCAGGGGCTGTGGAAGGAACACATGAACCTCACCTGCGAGCAGCTGGCTGAGAAGGATGACATCAAATACAGGACGTCCATGTAAGTAAACTCCACAGCCAGGTGAAAATGGGGAGTGGATGAACTCATAAAGGCAATATGTTCGGCAATAAGCTGGTGTGGAGGGGGTGAGGAGCCCCTCTGTTCTCATGACTGTAATAGAGGCCCTAAAGTTCTTCTGCTGGGTGTCGCTACCTTCCGTCAGGGTGGTCCTGGGGATGTCGGAGCTGAGGGGTCAGCAGGCACCCGGGATGGGATTCCTCTCTGCAAAAGATACTTGGCAGCAGATCCAGCTGGTAATTGGAGAACGTGGGAGAGCTGTCACCAGAGCAGCCTGTTCCTCTGGCTAGCCCAGTGTCTCGCAGGCTGGCACCTGGTCCTTCTCAGAGGTGAGAAACCCCCAGTAGCGTTGCTTCAGGGGGAGAAGGGAGGTGTTGCCCAGAGCCAAAGAAGTGTATTGAGTCACAGTAAGTCGTTAATAACCTTTGAAAATCTAGACCGGGCAAGACGGTTTGCTCAGCTGCTGCTTTCTGGCTCCGTGGGAGGGGATTGTTTTCTTACAGAAGCTTGTCTCTGTTTCTAACCGGTTTGTAGGAATCGTTACAGAGCGGAGTCAGTTTTTTTTAAATACTCGGGTGTAAATCTTGAATGTTTCCCTAAAATCTTTTGAAGTTTGATCTCTCTCTTTGCTGCAGTAAACGGCAAAATCATCTGCCTTTAGGAAATAAGGGAAGGTTCATTCATGGAGCTGCACGTCTGGTGCAGTCAATTGGGACTTGCCCATGTTGCTCAATCCTTTTCCCTGTGATTTAGAGTCTGTTTGGTGTAAGGCAAGGCTGGAAGCTCCACTGCTGGGAGGCTGAATGACTGTTGCTTGCTCATCCCACAGTCCCTAACTTGGAACAAAATCTTTTGATGCATCCAATATGACTTTTTTTCCTGCCACTCCTTTCCCTGTAGGAAAAAGGGGTGAGAAGGAGGAGAAACGAGTTGCCATGTCCCTAATAAGGAAGAAAAAAAGATCAGTTTCAAAACCTTTAGCAGGAACGTTGTTGCGAATAGCTGAGTCTTACTGCCTGAGACAATAAAAGCTTCCTTTCGAAGCCCTGCGTAAGGAAAGGGAAGCGCAGCTGGAGCTCGGGCCAAACTTCCTGCCTCGCTCCAAGTTTCCAAAAAAAAACCTTTGCATCAGCAGCATCCTGTTGAGTAGTGGAGGGAAGAGCAGCTGTGGCTCAGAGGAAAGTCAGTCTCAAGTTGGTAGGGTTTTTTCTCCTCCCGTCTCTGTTCTTAGCGTACCTCCGAACGCCTGGGCGCGGGTCGTGCCAGGTATAACCGCGTGGGAGCTTTGCGGGGCGGCTGAGCTCCCGCCTCGCCGTTCCCCGCTGCTCCGGCTGCACTGGCGGAGCGGTGTGTGGGGCTGTGCTCTAGGCTGGTTTGTTGCTGCGAGCCTCCTCGGAAACACCTCCCTGCCATCTCCCGAGCGCACGCTGACTCCGCAGGTCTGCTGAAGCGGCTGGGTGGAGCTGCCTGGCTGGGGAAGATGGTTCCCCACTGTCAGGTCAGCACGGCTGGGGGACTGCGCTTCCCTCAGTGAAAGCAAAGTCGCTTTACTCTTCTGTCATCAGATTTCACTTCTAGGCTGTGAATTAAATTGTAATGTGATCTCTAGCGGTCAGAAAATTGGCCCTTCTGATGACAACTTATATTCTTAAGCCTTTTAATTAAATGACCGAGGTTTTCCTCCATTTCTGTGCCAAAACAGTGTTGCCGCGAGCTCAGCCTTTGCACTGGAGCGCATGTCACTGCCAGGATGTCTCCTGGGGACAGCGACTGTGCTTTGTCCCGGATTCCCATTTGTGCTCCATTAGAGTAAAACCTGTCTCTTGAACCTAAAGCAGCAACCTCTGGAAAATGTATGTAGGGAGTCTTAAGAGAAGGGGGAAAGCCCAGTCTCTGCGGAGAAAGATGGGATTATTTTTCAGTTACTGATTTAAATTTAACAAAAACCAAATAGATCTGGAACATAGCAGCCAGGGTCGGAAAAAAAAAATTATGTATATACAGTCGTGGCATCTTTGTAGCCGGAGCAACAGGCAAACATAAAACTAGCTAGCAGATGACAGCCAAGGGTTTGCTTTTCCTGAGCTTTATCTCCCGGGCCGTGTTTCTCCGCAGCCAAGTCCAGCATCCACGTGCCCTTTGGCCCTTCGACTTACGGCTTAAATTCCTCCCAAGCCAGAGCCTGGCGCTGCCGTGTTTCAGCTCGCATGGAAACTGGGATCGGGTCTGCAGCATGCAGCCAGCGATTGACTTTCTTTCACTTAATTTGTTCGTGAGTTGTCGTGGGTTGGCTCCAAGTGGAGCTGAGCCCAGACCTCCTTGGAACAGCAGCAGACCGTGGGGAAAGGCGTAGGAGGGAAGAGGAGGGGGAGAGGTGCACTGGGGAAGGGGGTTAAAGCATCGCTGGGATAGCATAGCAGTAATTTTACCCCAGGCTGGTGAGCGCAAACACCCCTCCTCTAATTCTTCTCCCTCCTCTTGTGTTGCAGAGAAGAGAAAATGACAGCTGCCCGCATTAGAAAATGCCACAAGTGTGGGGCTGGCCTAATTAAATCCGAGGGCTGCAACCGCATGTCCTGCCGTTGCGGTGCTCAGATGTGCTACCTCTGCCGGGCTGCCATTAACGGGTACGACCACTTCTGCCAGCACCCCCGCTCGCCCGGGGCTCCCTGCCAGGACTGCGCCAAGTGCTCTCTCTGGACAGATCCCACAGTAAGTAACGAAGGACTTTGAATGATTCGCACCCTGATTTCAATTACCGTTGGATGCCAGCGCCTTGAAGCACACGCCTTCCACCAGCGGAAAACGGCTGGTTTTAGGCAGCGCTGCTTTTTCCCTTTCCCAAGGCAGCTAAAAAACACACTACATCAGCACAGAGTCACATCTGACCGCAACTTGGAAGGAACTGATGTTGTTTTAGGGAAAAAACAGCTCCTGTTAGTCGAGGGCTTTGGCTGGAAGCGCTCCGAGCGTTGTTCTGGTGAGCGGGGCTTGTGGAAGGAGCTGGTGAGGAGCGTGTGCTGGCACCGGGCATGGTAGCCAGCGTTGGGATTACTGGGACACGTTCCTAGTTTTGCATCTGAGTTGTAGTTTGGTACAGCTTTGTGTCTGGAGGCAAGGGGAGTCGCGTCTTTTTGGTGCCTAGGTTGTCTGCTTGCCCTGCAAGTCCCTGTGCAGAGACGGAGAACGCTGCCTGCACGCCAGCAGTCCGGATTCACCGTCGGGTCTGTTCTCATGGCTGTTCTCAACAGCTGCAAAGGGAGAACTGAAGCACGGACTGAGCTGTAGTAACTTAATACAGCTTGTAGCTGTCACAAGCATGGGAAAACTTAGTGCAGCATCTCTGTAAATAGAGGCCTTCGATGCCAGAAATCCGGAAGGAGTGTAGGTAGGAGCAGGAGCTGAATTCCCAGATTTCAGCGGAGCGACGCGAATGTGGATCTGCCTTCCCAGGGCTTGTCTGAGCTTTGTTTTTCCCACTGCTTCTTCGTCTCGGACCGCTGCAGCTCGCCGGAGGCTGCTGCCAGCCCCTCTTTCTGCAGGCAGCGTGCACAATCCGGCGCTTGCACGGAGCCGACGAAAAGCCACTCTACATCTCGCCCTCCTACCTGCAGGCTCTTGGGGATCTCCCAGCAGGGTCCCAACCAGCGTAAACATCCTTGCCTTCCGCATGCCTGCCTTTATTCCTGGCGTTACCCTATCAATGTGAGGTGTTAGACTAAGCAGAGGCACCCCGGTAGCATTTCCAACGCCCGGATTCCTGTCCCACTCTTCCTTGTTTTCCACCGGGACGCGATGCAGGGTTTGGCAGCGCCGGTGTCCTTTGTTCCCGTCAGGCCACTGATTGAGCCGGGTGATGGCATTTGCTCAGAGCCAGAGAAAACATGAGGCCTCTCAAAAAGCTCGTACTGTACTTTAAAATAAATAAATAAATAAGCTGCACAAAGAGGGCACTGTCACCAGGCCCCTTCCAGCTCTCTAATTAACCAATGTTGTGGCAAAGAAAAATTTCCCACCGTCAGCAAAGAGCTGGCACTGCCTGTGTTCTTTTTTCTTTTCTGGGGGGTTTTTTTTTTGGATGACATAGCGCTGGTGGGCTGGGGAGGTGAAGCTGGGTGACTGTCCTTGCTGCAGTGCAGAGAATAACGTGAAACTCAACCGTTGGCTTCTGTAGACTGAAATGATGGGTAAAGGGCTCAGTGACACTAACCCCGTCCCACCTGGGTGATGGGCGCTCTTGTATGGGATGTGTAAGCAGGAGTGAACATGGATTTGAATCTTGACATGGGGAGCAGAAGGCCATTGTATCAGCAGTGTCTTGTGCTTTGTCAGGCACCGTGTCCATCCAAGGGACGACGCTGCTCCAGCTCTGCTGGCTGCTGCATTGGCATCTCCTTGTGCCTTTCTTAACTCCTTTGTTTCCTGTTTTGATTCAATTTCTCTTATTCTGTTGAAGTCAGTAGCCAACTGGTGCCGTGCGTATGGGAAGAGGTGAAACTGGCAGCCCATCGCTTGGGAGCTGCCGCTCCTCTCCCTGGATTAGGCTGTGCTGCAAGATGGGGAGGGCACAGGGGTGGCACCAAAGCCTGGCTTCTGGAGGGTGACGGGATGTTTTTGTTCTGATTTCTGATATATTCACGTACAGCCTGGACTAGAACAGTCTTCGCAGCAGACCAGTGGCATGGTCACAGTACCATGGTCTCGTCCATTTGCATTTCATGGATGTAGACTTCAGCTTTGTCAGACCTGGATAATCCTTGGTGAAGGATCTGGTTTGGGCCTAACTCCCCGTTATTTATAGCAAAATTCATGTTTTTTTAAAATAAGGAACCTTTGTCCTTTTCCAAATATTTAATATTTTCTGATTCTTGCAAAAGTGTAAGTAAACCTATTCATTAGCTTGGGTTAAAAACAAATTGAAGACAGTCCTCTAGGAACGGCAGCATCTGTTAGTCTTTGTCTCAAATGATCTTGAGAGAGTAAAGCAAACGCTTCAATATTTCCCAAAATGAAAGGTTAGTTAAAATCTTGTCCCTGTGCTGTAATCAGACTGGAGTCTGATTTAGAAGTACTGGTGCAATATTTGCTGGCGCAGAGACGAGCTGCAACCGGGCTGTGGTCAGCAGCTTCCAGGGCAGCAGGCAGTCATCGCTTAATCACCGCATTTCTGCCGGCGCTGAGCGGTGCCCTGCACCCCGCTGGGGTATGAACGCGGGCCAGGAGCTCTTGTCGGTGAGCTGCTTGGCCAGAAGTCCTCGTGTGCCTGCTCTGCAGCCCGTGCGAGCTTTGGCTCAGCTCGCCGAGACGTTGCTGGCTGCGGCAGAGGCTGATGCAATATTGCCAGAGACAAAGCTCGGGACGGAGCGGTGAGAATTGGCTCTGCAGGCAGCAGGCGCTGGGCCTCGAGGGCTGTGTTTTCCCCGATTTCTAAAGATCTGTAGCAAACCTGAGGCTGAGGTGTGCATTTTAGCTGGTTTGTGTGAATCCCCTAACGCAATTTGACTGATACATTCAGGCTGTGCTTGTAAGCCAGGTTCTGCTCCAGTTTCTATTATTTTTAATCTAATACTCATCTTTAGGCTATCAGTAATTTTGCGCAGTGGCTTTTTTGGCTTGAAAATTTAAGATGCTTTCAGTAAACTGTTAAAGCACTCTCAAAAGCCTATCATTAAAGTTCAAAGCAGAAGACTAATCATGATAAGGTGTTTGCGATTACCCTTCCTTCTACTGTTATAAACAGATGATGCTGAGCGAAGCGTGTGTAAAACTTCAGATGCACTGAGGAAACGCATGCAGTACACAGCCCTGCCTTTGGGATGTGGAGGGGGGGAAGCACCCCTAAATTTAGGGTGTTGGGTTTTTTTTTTTGTCGTAGTGTAAAATGCCTTAATGGTACGCACACGGTTAACCGGGGGTATGCACGGAAAGCCATCGATATAGAATTCTTGTTGCTAAAATAACTCTGCATTTCTTAGACGCCGGCGTGTGTTTCGTCCCCGTGCTGGCCCCTCTTTTCCTGCAGCGCTGCGGCTGTTCCAGTTACAACACCGCCTGCTTTCATCCCCTGCTTCCCGCGGCATGGAGGAACACGCTGGAGACAGCCCCTGCCTGTTCTTGCTCAGGCCTCTCCGCAGCTGATCTGGGAATGATTTGAAACAAACCCCCTTAGTCCCTTTGGAAGCCTCCATCGTGAAAAATCATTTCAAGTTTATTGTTAACGGCTGCAGCCACACGTACGTGGAAAAAGCAAGCAGTGAAAAGCCAGAAGGGGGGGAGGCAGCGGTGGTGAAGGCGCTTTCTAAAGACAGGGGAGGGGTTGCGCAGCGCAGAAATAGTTACCAGGTCTCTTGTTTTCCCCTCTTTCAGGAGGCGGGCAAGCCGCTTTCCCCGTGACACTTGATAATTAAAGATAACAAGAAGCATGGTAGATAAAACCAGAGCTTTTCAAAAGCTTTGTTGGTGGCACTTTTGTTCTGGGCAGAGGAGGTTTTATTTGGGGGAAGGTTGTCTCTGGGTGGCTGGTGGAGCTTTTATCTGGTTTGCTGCTGTGTTTTCTTGTTCCCGAGGGGCTGCTTGTTTCCCCGGCGGCTCTTTCTGTGGGGAAGAGCACGGCCCTGCGTGGGTGCTGGCCGCAGGTTCTCTGTACTGGCGTTATTGAAAAGGGCCTCCCTGCCATGAAAAGGTGCCTCGCTTAGCAACCCCCAGCCCCGCTCTCCCGTTAATCCATCCGCAGACCCGAGCCATCCGTTCTGCTGTGATTGGCTCCGTGCTCGCCGCATTCCCTGGATTCAATGAAAGGAAAAGCCTCCTCCATGGTGAGATCCTGTCAGGGGTGGCAAGGGCAGGCTCTCAGACTGGCCAGGGACGGGCGTTTTTGTTGGCTGCGGGACTGGAGATGGATCCTGCAAAGAGCATCCCACCATCGGGTTTGGGGCGAAGCTCGGTCTTGTTTTGCTACTTAAAAATGCAGCTGCTGTTAATAACTGTGTTTGCTTTCTGCAGTGTTTGCAGAGAAGGGTGAATACATCCCATAGATCCTCTGCGTTTTTCTCCTGGCCACCTCCCTTCTCCCGTGATGCAGCGGAGCACAGGGAAGGGCTGTGCTGTAGCATCGCCCTGCATTTTCTCTCCTAGGAGGAAAGCCAGGTTACGTCCTTGCTCCGAAAACATGCGGGCTGGCCAGTACCGAGACCCCCCCCAGGGGTTGGGGGCTTGCTGTTTTCGTTTTCTTTTTTTTTTTCTTTTTTCTTTTTTTTGCTGTAGGCAGGGCAGCTGACAGGAAGATGACCGTTAACTTGACAAGATAAATCCCTGCAAGCCACACAGCCTGTGAACAGGCTATTAAAATTATAATCTGATCCTTTATTAAGGGACTTGAACCCGCTCAGGAAAATGAACACAAGAGGCTTTTGAAATTACACTGCAGCCTCCACCCCATGTGACGTTCAGTGGTTTCTTACCGCAACAGCCAGCCATAAGCGTGCTAATGAAAACTTAATTTTTGATGTGGATGCTTTACCCCTAGATGAATCTGTCATCTTTCTCCAGTTAACTGTGGAATCAAAAAAAAAAAAAAAAAATGGTCTTTGCTTCTCAAAGAATTAGTGGTGTTTTGCAAAAATCGCTGTTGTGCATGGTGAATGTTCGTAGGACTGAGACTTGTTTATGAATTCTGACCTGTGCCAGTGCGATATGTAATAGGCAGAACTTGTGGCATTAGCTTTCCTTCATTAATATCCTCAAATGATCTTGCTGTGCACATATCAATTTTTTTTATTCCAGCTGGGGCGGGGATCTTTCCTAAGTACTGCAGGTATTGAACTGTGCTGTGTATTCATCGCTTGCCAAATTTAATGTTGGCTTCGTAAGTAGGAAGGTGCATATTGTGTAGTGTATTTTTGTTTTTACTATATTAATAGATAACAGTTTTTTCAGAAATACTGATGTAAAAAAAATCCAAGCCAAGGCTTGGTATGTGGGTTTAAGTAGAAATACTTAATAACACTTCACCTTCCAGTGTGAGAATACACTTGTATCAGCAGAGAAGCAGCAAAGCTGATAACAAGCCACATCTCCAAGAACAGAAGTTCTGCCTCTGCTGTGACTTGCCATCGCAGAACTAGTCGGGAAGCCGTCGTCCCGATCCGGGTCTGTTCTTGGCAGGTTTTCTTGCATCCAGGGTGTGCTGTGAGGTTTGCCCCCTCTTGAAGACCAGGAGGGGATGGGCTTGGATATGGATCTCTGGCCGCTGCGTTTGGGGTGATGAGTTTGACAGACGTTGTTTTGGAGACCTGGCAGATGGGGTTTGCTGTTACGCGTTGCCCTGGCGCTCTGGGAGCTGCAGTAATTGAAGGCAGCATCACCTTGGGCGTGCGTGCAGCTGCCTCGCCGGTCCCGGGGGCAGATGGCTTTGTCGATCTGTCATTAGCGTGGAGGTCAGCTGCAGTTTAAACTGGGG
>Ga0065711_1009090_pt1 | contig 13807 bp, 15 predicted proteins | sample Hoacrofraction12_FD_59098 | JGI IMG/M metagenome (GOLD analysis project Ga0065711, IMG submission 59098) | Hoatzin crop microbial communities from Cojedes, Venezuela - Epithelial fraction 12 v2 (version 2) | ecosystem: Host-associated > Birds > Digestive system > Esophagus > Crop | place... | reverse complement strand
AATCACACATGTAAATATTCATTATATTTCTAGGAACTAATTAGCATATGTAAATATCTTTCACGCATGTCTGTTAGCATCTTTGGGTGGTCTTCAGGGGTCCCAAGATGAAGGCCCATCCTCTTCATCACGCAGACTCAGTTCCAGAATCACGTATATCGTGTCCTTCAGGGTGTTTTGCTCCGGTCTTGTTGCTCTCTGGGTGCCTCCTTATCTCTGTAGCTTGGCGCATTTGCCCTCCCAAGGCCGAGCTGTCTGGAGTAGAATTATTTAGGAGTCTCTTTTATCCCACAGTTATCCCAATTATTTGCTGAGAACCAAGACCACTTTTGTTTCACTTAATTATTTTGTCTAATGACTAAGTGACAACTTGTGCCCATGTCCTTCCACTGCATTCCTTAACGAGAAAACAGGGATTAGTGTAACAGTTACATCGTTAGATCACTACGCATGCAGAAATACAAGTTACAGTACTAAAGACTACAAAAACCTAGAAAATATTAAGGCTTTTTTGTTATAGTTTCATGTTTCTTACAATCCCCTCTATCAATAGTTAGCAATCACAAGGGAATATGGGGCATGTGAACAGCGCATGATTTATGTCTGTAGCCTATCCGAATAAGCGTGATCACGTGTACAGATATGAAAAATGTATATAACCACGCAAGTGGAGCGATAAAGTGAACTGACTGTGCATTGGATCAATGTGTGAGAGTGGTTCCTGTCCCTGCACAGATGCTGAAACTTGACAATGGGAGGTCACTTGCTGCATCCGGAGCTCTCAACTGATATATCTGGTGCAGCCCGCGCACACGATCTGCACATTGCAGATGTCGATCTTTATGAAGTTGTTGGGTGCCAGATGTTGAAGCCAGGTCCAGTCCCATCACGGCTGTGCTCTGTTAGGTTTCATCAAAGTCCATCCTTCATTAGTCTGGGTGATTCTTTCTGTGATACTACTGATATAACAGATAACAACTACAGTAGTGATAGCAGACAGTGACAGGGTGATTTAGCAGTTAACATTACACAATTTCATTTATTGACTATTCTCACCCAAGATCAAATCCCCATGAGGTAGGACTAATCCAGACTCTCTTCCCTAACATATTACACATGTGCACTATGGGGACTTTATCCCCTTCTACAGGGTATGGAAGATTTGGACCAGCCCAGTTGGTGGATCCTCTGGTGTTAATCAACCAGGTGGCCTTTGCTAAATGAGTATCCCAGTTTTTGAAAGTCCCACCCCCCCTTGCTCTCAGAGTTGTTTTTAGCACCCCATCTTACCGTTTGATTTTTCCAGAGGCTGGTGCATGGTAGGGGATGTGATACACCCACTCAATACCATGTTCTTTGGCCCAGGCGTCTATGAGACTGTTACAAAAAGAAGTCCCGTTGTCCCACTCACTGCTTTTGAGGGTGCCATGTCACCATAGAACTTGATTTTCCAGGCCCAGAATGGTATTGCGGGCAGTGGCATGGGGCACAGGGTAGGTTTCCAGCCATCCGGTGGTGGCCTCCACCATTGTGAGCACATAACGCTTGCCTTGGTGGGTTTGTGGCAATGTGATGTAGTCAATTTGCCAAGCCTCCCCATATTTATATTTTAGCCATCGTCCTCCATACCACTGAGGCTTTACTCGCTTGGTTTGCTTAATTGCAGCACATAAATCCCATTCATGGATAACCTGTGTGATGGTATCCACCCCTTGGTCACAAGCCCACCTGTATATCCTGTCTCTTTCTTGATGCCCCGAGGTGTCATGGGCCCACTGAGCTATAAACAGTTCACCCTGATGTTGCCAGCCACTTCAATCTTGACAGCCTGATCCACCCGGTGGTTATTTTGCCCCCACGCTGGGTGCCAGATAGACTGTCACAGTTTGGCCCTGGCCGACAACAAGGGACCACACAGTTGTTCTATCATTTTTAATAGAACAGCAAATGAAACAAATGTCAGCAAATACTGACAAGATGAACATACAAAACAAACAGCAGAATGCACAGAGCGACTCTTTCCACCCAGTGCAACTGGTGCTGTTTAATGTTTTCATCAATGACTTTGACAGCGAGACTGAGTGCACCCTCAGCAAGTTTGCAGACAAGATCAAGCTAAATGGTGCTGTTGACACACCAGAAGATTGGGATGCCATGCAGAGGGACCTGGACAAGCTCGAGAAATGGACCCGTGTGAACCTCATGAGGTTCAACAAAGAAAAGTGCAAGGTCCTGCATCTGGGTCGCAGCAATTCCTGCTATCAGTACAGGTAGGGGGATGCGGGGGTTGAGAGCAGTGCTGTCGAGAAGGACTTGCAGGTACTGGTGGATGAAAAGCTTGACATGAGCCAACAATGTGCCCTCGCAGCCCAGAAAACCAACCGTATGCTGAACCGCATCAAGAGAAGTGTGGCCAGCAGGGCGAGGGTGGTGACTCTGCCCCTCTACTCTGCTCTGGTGAGACCCCACCTGGAGTCCTGCATCCAACTCTGGAGCCCTCAGCACGAGAAGGACATGGACCTGTTGGAGTGGGTCCAGGGGATGTCACAACAATGATCAGAGGACTGGAGCACCTCTCCTGTGAGGAAAGGCTGAGAGAGTTGAAGCTGTTCATCCTGGAGAAGAGCAGGCTGCAGGGAGACCTTCTAGCAGCCTTTCAGTACCCGAAGGGGGCCTATAGGAAAGATGGGGAAAATATTTTCACCAGGGCTTCTTGTGATAGAACAAGGAGCAATGGATGTAAAGTAAGAGAGGGTAGATTTAGACTGGATGTAAGGAAGAAATTTTTTATGGTAAGGGTGGTGAAATACTGGAGCAGATTACTCATAGTGGTAGTGGATGCCACATCCCTGGAAACATTGAAGGCCAGGTTGGATGGGGCTCTGAGCAACCTGGTCTACTTGAAGAAATCCCTGTCCACTACAGGGGCGTTCGGCTAGATGACATCTAAAGGTCCCTTCCACCCCAAAGCACTCTATGATTCTATGACTCTATGCCCAGAGCGTTCCCAAGCCATGATTAACTTCCCTCCTGGGCCGGCTCCCCTACACAGAACCAAGCTTGACGTCACACAATATCGAATAACCTGTTCTGTTTGGCCAGTTTAGGACAATTTGTCCAGCTGTGTCCCCCTTGGTTTCTTGTGAAAATTAACCCTATCCTGGCCAAACCCAGGTCACCTCTTTTGCTGTTTCTAAGACGGTCGCATTGGGAATTCTTATTTTTTTCAGCAAGTCCATTAAATTAGTGCTTCCTTTTATCATTCGTGAGCCTCTCCATCAGGCCCAGGGCTGGGGCCAGCCATGGCATGAGGAGATGGAAGACAGTGTTCCCTCTGTCCCCTGTCCTTTTCTCCAAGAGATTCGTAGTGCTGGCTCCTGACCCAAGGACTCCCCAGGATGCTACTGCTGCCCGAGCTAGAAAGCATCCTACTCTGAGCTGGAGTGAGCAGAAATAGCTTTCTTTTGGTCATTTATTCCCCAGTACGGGGCGGAGCAGAGAGTTGCTCCTTTGCACCTCTCTAAGGAAGTCCCTGACCCTAGAGAGCCTTTCCCCAAGAGAGTATGTTGGTACTGGCCTTAGTGGCCACTTCTCACCCTTCCCTGTGCTCCGCACAAGGCCCCGAGTTGGTAGTGCTGCTCTGCAGAGTGAGAAGACTGTGCTTCTGTAAAGCAATAGAAAGGCAATCCCACACAGATCCCTGTGGATCAGCCAATATCTCAGCTGGGACCTGGGCACCCATATGTGAAGGCTGAGTCCAGGCCCATTCCCTAAGACATTCCCTAAGCCCTAAAGACCTGAGCCCGTAGAGAACCCAAGCAAAGCAACATGCTCGCAGGGGCAATTTCTCCACCCTGCTCTTGACCACAGAATTCGAAGAAGAGGCCAACCTCCAGACACGAACAGTGAGAAAACACGTTTTATGAAAGAGATGTGACATGGGAGGCCACCCGTACCGTTGTGCCACAGATGTGTTTAGTGATTTGCAGGTCGTACAGGCTATGTTCGTACCTCTGGGGTGGTGTAGTGGATGTAGAAAAATGTCCAAAGCAAAAGAGATTCCCAAGATGTTTTGGAAACCACTGAACACACAGGGCAGGTTAAGGCTGCTGAGAGACAGTTGGAAGAATCAGCTTCTTCAGTGCTTCTTTGAGAACCTGATTCCTCATGCTGTAGATGAGGGGGTTCACTGCTGGAGGTAGAACCGAGTACGGAACTGCCATCGTCAGATCCAGGGTTGGGGAAGAAATGGAGGAGGGCTTCAGATAGGCAACCATGACAGTGCTGACAAACAGGGAGACCACGGCCATGTGAGGGAGGCACATGGAAAAGGCTTTGTGCCGCCCCTGCTCAGACGGCATCCTCAGCACTGCCCTGAAGATCTGCACATAGGACACCACAATGAAAAGAAAACACCCCACAACTAGACAGGTGCTAGCAGCAATAACCCACGCTTCCCTAAGGTAGGAGTGTGAGCAGGCAAGTTTGAGCATCTGTGGGATTTCACAGAAGAACTGGTCCACAGCATTACCTCTGCAGAGCGGTAGTGAAAATGTATTGGCAGTGTGCAGCACAGCATAAAGAAATGCACAGCCCCAGGCAGCTGCTGCCATGTGGACACAAGCTCTGCTGCCCAGGAGGGTCCCATAGTGCAGGGGTTTGCAGATGGCAATGTAGCGGTCATAGGACATGATGGTGAGAAGAGAATACTCACCAGAGACAAAGAAGGTAAACAAAAAGACCTGTGATACACACCCTGAGTGAGAGATAGCCCTTCTGTCCCACAGGGAATTGGCCATGGATTTTGGGACAGTGGTGGAGATGGAGCCCACATCAAGGAGGGAGAGGTTGAGGAGGAAGAAGTACATGGGGGTGTGGAGGCGGTGGTCGCAGGCTGTGGCAGATATGATGAGGCCGTTGCTGAGGAGGGCAGCCAGGTAGATGACCAGGAAGAGCCAGAAGTGCAAGAGCTGCAGCTCCCGTGTGTCTGCAAATGCCAGGAGGACAAAATGGGTGATGGAGCTGCTGTTGGTCATTTGCTTCCTCTGGGCATTTGACCTGTCCAGGGAGAAAAAGGCAGTGATAAGCTAAGGTAGAAATTTCAAAGAAAATCTGTTCCAGTTCTCATGGAACCATCCCAAATTGCCTCTCCCTTTTCTGAAAGACCTTTGGCTGGTCCCTGCTTTGAACTCTGGTGGGTGCTGGCTAAGGATGCCCCAAGTACCAGCGGGCTGTGCTGTGTGTTGTGCAGGAGCCAGTTTTGCCCTACAGCAATAGATACTTAGAAACTGGGAGTGATGTTAAATAAAATCCACTTGTGGTATAAAAGAGCTTTTAAGCATTGTCACTCCTAGTTCACTGAGCTGCAGAGCACAGCTGTGGAGGTTTTTTTTATTTATTTGGTTGTAGTAGGCCCACAACAGTGAGTGTTATTATTAAGACAGAAATCCTTGACATTTCTGATTGTGTTTGAGAGAAACCCTATGGTTCTTCTGAGGCACAGGGACTATCCCTTCTTGTAGAGTGAGGACAGCCAGTCTGTCCATCAGCCCTGGTCTCACCTGCCGTAGGCTGTCACCTCTTTCAGCTGGAGTGAGATTGCACCTAGAGGTTCACTTGAAAAGAAGCTGGATAATGGTGAGAGCAGGTGAATCCAGTCTCCAAGGGCACATCTCCAAACTCCTCATACTATCTCATCCTACCCGAGGAGGATCTCAGCTCTCCTGTCCGTGCCAGGGACAAAGAGGGCTCATTACAGCTGCTTGCACACAGCCTTCCAGCAGCATTTCCATGGCCTCAGTAATGACGGGCTGCGAGGTAACATGAAGATGCAATGGGAGAGCTGTGCCCTTCTGGAAGACAGCCTGCAGACAGCAGGCCCCCCCAGGGCTATAAGGGAATGTCCTAAAGATCCTGTGTCTTGAATGGAGAGTTGCCTCCCTCAGCCCTGCAAACAGCATTGCCCAGAGCTCCCACCTTAGCTGGGAAGCAAGGCAGCATGCATAGGAGGGGAAAAATGGAGAAGGTGCCCAATCTTCCTGTTAGTGGAGGCAGCACAGGGAGAAACAGATGAGTACTCAGGAGTTTTCCCTCATTAAGGGTCTGACAAAGACCAAAGACGTAATTCCTGCTGTGATTCAGTGGAGATGAAGAAGAGAAAGAAAAAACCTGTGCAGCCCATTCCAGACAGGAGATTCTGCTGGTGTCCCAGAGTGGGGTGGCCATAGATTTGGGCAGAGAGGTGGAGATGGAGCCCACATCAAGGACGGAAAGGATGAGGAAGAGGAAGTGCGTGACGGTGTGGAGGTGGTAGTCGCAGGCTACGACAGTGACGAGGAGGTCGTTGCCCAGGAAGGCAGCCAGGTAGATGCTCAGGAAGAGCCAGAAGTGCAAGGGTTTCAGCTTCTGTGTGTCTGTGAGTGCCAGGAGGAGGAACGTAGAGGTGCAGGTGCCCTTAGACACCTATTGCCTGTGGGCATGGGGAACTGTCCAAGTAGAAAAAGACTGTGACAAATTGGGGGAGACTTCTCTGAGAACAGTGTGAGCCATTTCTCATACACCCTCCCCCTACATCACACACCTCTCTCTCCTTTTCTAGACCTTCTTCAAATCAAAGACTGCAACCCTGGCTGCCGTTCCTTAAATGTAGCATGACGAGCAGGACCTCTGCCTACGGGCTGTGGAAGAGTCAGTCCTGCTCTGCAGCAGTGTGTTCAGGGACCTGGTGTTCAACTTTGTCAGACGAAACCGCTCCTAATGCAGAAGGGCTTGTCAGTATCTGCACTCCTGGTGCTAAGGCACCAGCATGGCAGAAGGCAGTTTGGGAGGCCTGGGGTTTTTACAGCTCCTCCCACCTCAGCTAGGGAATGTTTTTGAATGTCAGAAACCTTCAGCATTTCTGCCGCACTCGGGGAGAACAGAGTGAGTCAGGAGAGGCAAGAGGATGGCCCAAGGCTTAGTGCAGAATGAGGGGAGCTGGTCTGTCCCTCTCTCTGGCTCCCAGTTGTCCTGGGCTTGCACCTTTCTGAGATGGGGGATGATCATTCTCTGATGTTGCTCTGAAAAGCCAGCAGAAACTTCTGAGGGCAGAGGAATCCACTGCAGACCATAAAGGTCTCACCCTTTCTCAAGATCTCAGCATCCCACTTCCAGCCAATGAAACACACGTGGCTGCTCTCAGCAACCCAACAGCATTACCTCAGCTGTAGAGTCTTTGCGTTCTTCTTAGGGCTTGAAGATAAAAGAGAGGTGTTATGAGATAGGATTGCACCCTTTAGGGGAACTCAAAGCTTGGAAGGAAACCGCAGGGGGATAGCCATGTGTCCTAATGATGGCATCTCAGTAACAGTCAGCTCATTCCCCAGCCCCACAGACAGTATTGACCAAATCTCTACAGGAGTGAGCAAAGCTGGGACACTTGTTCCTATGGACACATCTGCATGAAAGAATCCAGACGGTCAGTGTGTGACTCTGAAGCTGAAACTCCCATCTCCAGAGAGCCTGACAGCAAGAATAAAATAACAAGAACAAGAAAACAGACAAGTGCAGAAACAAGGAAAATACAGTGAGGGTCTGGCAAGGGCAGAGGCAGCCAAGCCCTCAGCTCTGTGCTACTCTTACCCAGCTGTGCACGCCACCTCCCAGACCCCAACACTGCAGGGCAGCTGCTCTCAACCCCTGTGGTCTGCAGAGGGACTGGGCTCGTGGCTGGAGAGCTGCAGCACTGCTCTGCTGGATCTCTGGCTGCAGATGAGGTCGTTGATGCCTTGGACCCCACGGCCCTGGGGGCAGAGGCTTTGCCGGGTGGGAGAGGAGGCGAGGAGGCTTGCTCAGAGGAAGGGGTCTGCATTGCAGGGGATCATACTGAGTTCCTTCAGTTCTCCTTCCCACAACATTTCTGTTTCCACTTTCCTCTCATTCCCAGATCACATCCCTGCTGCCTGGAGATTCTCACTCTGGGAGGTGTTTCCCTGTGCCGTGTGTTTTCTCTGTAACATTCACAAACCCCACACCAGCTCTGCTGAAACCTGCCTGTTTGCCGGGTGCTGGCTGTGTGCCTGTTGCTGTTTGCAGGTGGAAAAGGGCAGGCCAGACCAGCAAAGGTGATGCTGGCGCTGTTCATAGAAAGAGGAGTGGCTGAAGGCATTTTAGAAGACTTCTATCAGACTTTGTGATACTTCAGATTTACAGCTCAGGAGTCTCAATGACTTGATGAGCATGAGAGCTCCTGTTCAATTTATCTCCCCCCCTCCACTCCTCTCCTGCACTCTTCCCCGTGTCATCTACCAAGAGCAGCAAACTGGAAAGGCAGACTCTGGAAAACTCCTTAACTTATAGTAATTCATGTCTTCACCTTCCCCTTGAAAAGTCCCCTCAGAAATATGCCAGGATGTGAGCAGCCCTGATCTACACAGCACTCCATTAGCAGCAGAAGGATGCTGCCATGCCAGGGGTCACTCCTTCCACGCACACCTTTTCGCTTCACCACTGTGGGAGCTCCTCAGGCAGGCTGAGTGCTGACCCTGGCAGGCGGCAGATTCCCTTCCCTGGCACACAGCCCCTGGGGTGCAGGGACCCTGCTCTGAACGACAGCCCTGGGCAGCTCTGGCTTCACTCTCAATTTCACACCCTACAGCTCTCTCCATGTGAAGGGTGCCATCATGCCCTGTCCCTCTGATGGTGCGGCATGGAATCCCTCCTCCGGAGCATGTCCTTCTGTTCTACACTATGGAAACTGTGAAACTCCTCCTGAGCAATGCTACAGACTGTGAGATGTAAAGATTTTTTGGGGTGTCTCCAGGACACTCATCTGCATTGCCCTGCTTCCAGAGACTTACTGTGTAGCAGACTGTGAAGATTTCTCTCACCACGAGTTCTCAGCTGTTCTCAAACTCCCAATTGCCTTGAACTTCTCTCTGCCTCCCTCCTCTCCCGTCGGTGCCTGCAGGCAGTGCCCTCAACCCTGCTGCACTTTGCAGAGGAGCTGCTCCTGGGCAGAGCTGTCTCTGCAGTGCTGCCTGGTTGCCATGAGCTCTCTTCATCCCAGGAGCCCAGCCCAGCTCAGCAGCAGAAGACCAGCCCAAGGCATCACCTTCTCTGCCCCCTCTGGGCTCCCTCCATGTGGGAGGGACGAACAGGCTGAAGGAATTACTAATGTTCTTTCCCTCAGCCAGGGAGAGATTCTTATTTCCAGCAGTGGCATTTGTCCTATCAGAAAAGTAGTTGGGCATATGTATCAACCTGTATTTTCCAATCATTTAGAGAGGACACCAGGAAGGTGACACAGAAGGATGTACTTTCTCCAAGTAGCGGGATGTCTTCAGTTGAGTGCATTTAGGCATTTCATTTGGGGTTTGTAGTCCTAGAGGGTAGAAAGATATTCAGCTCTCTTTTGTCCTTGCCATGTCTTTGCTCTGAAGCAAAGGCTTTGCACACACAGTCTTGGACACTTGGTACCACATTTCCCTGTAGCAAGTCTAATCTTGCCTGGCGCCATTGCTGAGATGTTTCAGCCCTAATGTGCAGCAAAACCCTCAGCCAAAACCACAGGCAGGAGGCAGAGCTTTGACACTTGTCATGTAAACTGCCAATGCATGGTGGCAGAGCTCATTACAGCTGGTGTTCAGGGACAGAATCCTCCTAGCACAGCAAGAGTCCAGATTGAAACTCATTTTAAACCTGAAAAGCAATTCAAGGGCACCATAGCGAGCTTTCACTACTTCAGGAACAGCTTAAGAAAAAAGAAACATCCTGTGTGGCCACTGCTGAATTTAGGAAGACAGAGATCTCAGATTCTCTCTGTAACGTTGTCCTCCATCTTCACCAGCAAGTTTTCCCAGGTTGCTATTACTTGAGGCAGGACTCTGGAGGACAAGGGCTAGCAGTGGATGTGGATCAAGTCATGGGGCACTCGAACAAATGCAGTCCTCACCAGTCCATGGAACAAGACTTGTGGCATCCCAGGCCAATGTCACAGTGAAGCCACTCCGTTATTTTTGAGAGGACTGTGGGAACTCTCTGACGACTGACAAAACAAGCAGGAAATTTTTAATGAGATTTAAAGGAAAAAACAACTCACCTTTATAGTAGATTAGTATTAGGTCCCCATTTGGACCTTCACAATCAGACTTTGGGCCTTCCAAGTGATGCTTTTGGACATTAAAATGAGTTCTTGAACCATGAAATGCAGGGCTTGGAACTGAGGAAGGTGGCCTTCGAACCTAAAAGTGAGGCTCTGAGATGTGAAAATGAGGCTCAGTGTCATAAAGGATGGGTTTGGATCATCAAAATGAGGCTTTGAACACTCAAGATGCTCCCTGGACCCTTAAAATGGCTGGCTGGATCCTAAACCTGAGGATCTGGACACTCAAGATTCACCTTTGAACTCTCAAGGGGACACTTTGAAACTACAGCTGTGCCTTTGGACCATAGAAAGGAGACTTTGGAGCCCAAAATGAGGCTCTGGAAGGCAAAGTCAAGTCTCTGGAAATTAAAGTGCGTCTTTGGATATTAGAAATGTAGCTTTGGGGCATAAAGAGAAGCTTTATGCCTTAAAAATGAGCATTTGGGCCCTCCAAGTGAAACTGTGGGCCCTAAAAAAAATCTGGTGGTGATAAAAGACATGTTTGGATTCCATCAAGAAGGATTTTGGCTCTAAAAATGGGGCTTTGTGCACTGAATAAGGCAGGCTAGACACTGCATGTCTTCATCAAAGATCTGGATGAGGGGATTGAGTACTATCTTGGTAAGTTTGTAGATGACATAGTATTGGGAGGGAGAGTCGATCTGTTCGAGGGTAGGAAGACTCTGCAGAGGGACCTGGACAGACTGAATCAATGGGCTGAGGCCAATTGTATGTGGTTAAACAAGGCCAGGTGCCATGTCCTGCACTTCGGTCGCAACAACCCCATGCAAAGCTACAGGTTTGGGGAGGAGTGGCTGGAGAGCTGGAGTAGGAGGTGATTGTTCCCCTGTACTCAGCATTGGTGAGGCCACTCCTCAAATCCTGTGTTCAGTTTTGGACCCCTCACTACAAGAGAGACGTTGACTTGCTGGAGTGTGTCCAGGGAAGAGCAATGAGGCCGGTGAAGGGTCTGGAGAACTGGTCTGATGAGGAGCGCCTAAGGGAACTGGGACTGTTTAGTGTGGAGAAGAGGAGGCTGAGGGGAGACCTTCTCGCTCTCTACAGCTACCTTAAAGGAGAGTGTAGTGAGGTGAGCGTTGGTCTCTTCTCCCAATTAACTAGCGATAGGAGAAGAGGCAATGGCCTCCAGTTGCATCAGGGGAGACTTAGATTGGATATTAGGAAAAATTCCTTCCCTGAAGTCAAGCATTGGAACAGGCTGCCCAGGGAAGTGGTGGACTCCCCATCCCTGGAAGTGTTCAAAACATGTATACATGTGGCACTTCAGGATATGGTTTAGCAGGAATGGTGGTGATGTGTTGACGGTTGGACTTGATGATCTTAGACGTCTTTTCCGAAATAATGGCTCTATTATTCTAGGATTCTAGTTCAGTAGTGTGTCCTGGGTTTGGCCAGGACAGGGTTAATTTTCACCGGAATCCAGGAAGGGGCACAGACGGGCGGGCTGACCCAACCTGGCCAAACAGAGCAGGGTATTCCATACCATGTGCCGTCATGCTGGGTTCNAGGTGGGGGTGGGAGGGGGCCGTCGTGAACTGACTCGTGGCTCGGGATTTCGCAGTGGTGGTCGTGAAGGGTGGCTCTCTCGGTTCTGCGGTTTGTGTCGTGTATTCCCCTTTTCTGTATCATTATTGCTACTATTCCCTTTCTTTCCTGTTCTGTTAAACTGCCCTTATCCCGACCCACCGATTTCTGCCTCTTTCTTTCCATTCTCCTCCGCACCCCGGTGGGGGGAGGGGCGGCCGCGTGGCACTTTTGTTGCCAGCTGCAGCCGAAACAGAACATTAAATCTGGCACCCAACGTGGGGCGGGGATAATGGCAGGGCTGAGCAGCGGGTGTTAAAACGGCTCTCTTAGATTTTGTTAAATTTTGTTATACGCATTTTTCTGTGTTAGGTAAATAGCCACCATTAAAAATGTTTCTGACTTTGATCAGATGGCTATGGTTTTTGAATCCATACTTTCTGTACGTGTTCCCTGTGGTGCTGTTCCTCATCATGGGGAAAAGGATTAGGATTATGATTTTACTGTACCGTATGATGTTGACTTATGACATGATAACATCATTGTGCATGAGATAAGGCTTGTATTTGCTTGCCGCACCACGGTCATTTCCATACCTCGGATCCTATGTCTTAGAATTTGTTAATAATCAAACCCAAACTGTGGGGAAAACCAGAGGGGATACATTCCCCCACTCTTTTGCTCCCCCTCTCTCATTCAGGCTGGTCCTAACAGCTTTTGAGAATCTCGAGGACCCGTGGGATGCTCAGGGCAGCACTCTCCTTTTGTTCTGCTTCCTGAATGGGTTTCAGCTTTTGTTTAGGGTTAAACAAGTAGTTAAGAACATCGTGCAGAGACCTGCCCCGGGGCCGGATAGCTGTGAGTGGCTGGGTGTGAGGGACAGCATAGGCAAGTGTCTAGGGCAGTGGGCACCCCTGGTGTGTTTTAAACTCATCCCTGAACAAACACAGAATCCGGACAATCTGGTAAAATATCTGCAAAAAGTGTGCTGCCACTCTGGGAACTCCAGAGAGACACAAATCACCGCAACGTGCTGGGGTCTGGCCCACGCCTACCGAGCCCTGTTCGACCTGATTCAGTGCCCTAAAGGGGAAAGGGGGGGAAACGAAGCTGCAGGCACTGCGGCTGGCGCTGCCCCCCCAGCTCACCCTGCAGCCCCTCCAGCCCAGCAGGCAGTCACAGCCCCCCAGCCGGCACCACGGCTGCTGCAGCCACTGGCGTTGTCCCGGCTCCCCCGGCGGGCATGGAAGTTGCTGAACCTCCAACTCCATCCCCAGCTCCGGCAGCAGGCATCACGACTGAGCTCAATGACCAACCTGTGCCGGGAGCAGTCGCCCCTGTAAAACTAAAGAAAGACACAAAGAGAGCAGATCGCCTCGGGAGAGATGCCAATGAGCCAGGGTCATCGCGGCAGACAGAGAAAGAGATCATCACCCGGTCCCTGTCCCTGGGCGAGCTGCCAGACATGCGGAAAGATTTCAGCTGCCACCCAGGCGAGCACATTGTCACCTGGCTGCTGCAGTGCTGTGATAACGGGGCCAGCAGCTTGGAATAAGAGGGCAAGGAAGTCAAGGAGCTGGGATCCCTGGCCAGGGATGGGGGCATTGACAAGGCTATTGGGAAAAAGGAACAAATCCTCAGCCTCTGGAGGAGACTTCTGTCAGGCGTGATAGAGAGGTACCCCTTCAGTGACGATTTTGTGTGCTACCCTGGCAAGTGGAGCAACATGGAAAGGGGTATTCAGTACTTGAGGGAATTAGCTGTGCGGGAGCTGGTTTACTGTGATCCAGATGATGACCAGTTACCCACAGACCCAGATGAAGTCCAGCGCACACCATCTATGTGGAGGAATTTTGTGCGGAGCGCACCATCCTCATATGCCAACTCACTGGCAGTAGTAGAATGGAAAGGTAAAGAGGCACCAACAGTGGATGAGGTGGCTGTCCGACTCCGGCAATATGAGGAGAGTCTCTCCTCCTCCCTCGTTTCGACTATGGAGAAATTGTTCCACAAAGTCCAGCGACTTGAAAAGAGCATGTCCTACTCCCCACCTGTACAGGCTATCATCTCAGTTGTTAGGGGCAAGCGTTCCTCTGCTCAGGAGGGAGGATACAGAGGCTACACACCACGGGGCACCCT
>Ga0065711_1044907_pt1 | contig 13808 bp, 8 predicted proteins | sample Hoacrofraction12_FD_59098 | JGI IMG/M metagenome (GOLD analysis project Ga0065711, IMG submission 59098) | Hoatzin crop microbial communities from Cojedes, Venezuela - Epithelial fraction 12 v2 (version 2) | ecosystem: Host-associated > Birds > Digestive system > Esophagus > Crop | place... | reverse complement strand
AAGACCAGGTTGGACAGGGCTCTGAGCAACCTGATCTAGTTAGCGATGTCCCTGCTCGCTGCAGGGGGGTTGGACTAGATGACCTCTAGGGGTCCCTTCCAACCCAAAACTTTCTATGATTCTATGATTCAATGAAACAAGGTAAGCAACAGAAATTAATGCAATGATATGAAGTGATTTCCTAACACGGATGTTAGAGTTGAGATGTAATTTTCCTTTTGGCATAGTATTATCTCTAAAAGTGTAAGAAAGTTAACAGTTCTATATATTGGAATCAGGAGATTGACATAACTTTCATTTAACAGATATGTAAATATTTTTTAAATCTCAAAAGCATGATGTTTGCTTTCAGTGAACTTCTGCTTCTGAAATTTTGAATGGTCTTTAGTCATTAATATTTAATCTAGAATCAAAAAAAAAGAAAAAAAGGAAATTTTCACAAGCAAGAGACGTACTCCTGGAGGCAGAAGCCGTACCCTATGTGCTGTGATGCTTTGTAAAAGCTTCCAGTCTGCCCAGTGGGTAGAAGCTGCAACCGTGGGTACGGAGCTGCATCTGTGCAATGCCTTTTTTGGTTTGGGGGTTTTTTCCCCACCTAAATAAAAGAACCAATTCCTCTTTTCTGCCTCAAAGGCAAAAAATGGGTAATGTCACTTTGTCCTTTAATCAGTACTCAGTGCTGAGGGACAGTCAAGGACAGGCACGTGGGTTTGACCAGCCTACCGCGTCCTGTGTTGCGCCTGGTTAAGGTCATAGGGAGTGCAATGTAGAAGGCTTTTATATGAAGTTGTGTTTATCTGTAGTCTGTCTCTGTCTATCAGACTATCTTGTAACTTGTACGTTACACACGAAGCGGAGAACGGTGAATAATGATTGAAGAACAGGAGATGGATATAAACCACTGGAATGTCCTTGGTCACCCTCTGGGGAATGCTGTTCAGTACTTATGAATCTTTGTAAACCTACATTTGTGCGCTGTTCAATGCCTTAGGAGAACTTGTTTTAAAAAGGAAAAAATGAAATGAATAAATAATCATTCTCTTGTCTTTTACTCTCTGGCTGTTATTTACAAAAAAAAAATAAATGTGTTAGAGAAAAACCAGTTGTATCAGTTTCCTACTGTGTAGTTCAGCATTGTAAAAGATTGCTTTACCTCTCTCCAGGGAAGCAGAGAGATGCTATTTTTGTGTCTAGTTTAATGTTGACTCCACACAAAGCTATCATATTTTTTCTTCTCTTTCTTAAAGGTTAGCCTTCTTTCAAAACCAGACAGGTTTACCCAGTAGTAAGTCAGCTCTGCTGCAAGCATAGCCTTGGGAAATTATGAAAATTTGAAGATGATCTAAAATACTGCAGGGATTTTTTTTCCTCCCCCCCGCCTCTTTCCACAGGAAAGGACAGCCACATGATGGGTTTAGTTACTGCTACCCATTCTTCAGCAGAGATCTGTTCATAGGGTTCCAGTGTGTTTTTTTTTCTTTTTCCTTTCTTCCAATTTCCAGTGCTGCAACAAAGGATGCATGCTTCCCAGGGCTCGTCTGAAACAACTGCTATTTCTGAAAACCTTCTTCGGGCAGAATATTTAATGAAAGAGCCCTGTAGCCAGCCAATTGGTTGGCAATTAAAAGTATGGCCAGTTATAATGACTTCAGTGCTTTTGTTCTAATTTGTTGGATCAGAAATCACAAGCTCTAGCAGATATCAACTGAAAAATCAGCCTTCTCTATTCTAATCCACACTAACAGCTGGACGCTGACAAATATTAGTGGGGTTTTCTTTTCCAGCGAAATAGGGCTTGCAGAAAGCTTTTCACTGAAACAGGCTGAAATGCTATTGATACTTGTTTGAAGTTGATATTTCTTGAGTTCTTGATTCAAATGAAATGTAGCAATGTCATCAGCAAGTTTCAGCTCAAGAAAAGGAGAAAGAGTATATGGAAGGGGAGACAGGACTTTGTGACTGTACTTTAAGTCTACAGACTTTTCAGCTAATCAGTATTTTCTACCATGTAGCAAATAAACAAATGTTAATTCATATACTGAATAAAGATTAGACTTAAATCTTTTGCCGTGTGGGAAGTAATGAAAGCAAAATGTGTAACATCCTTTTAATTATTTAATATAACAAAATCAAACCCTGGCATAATAGTGACATCCCTAATTCTACTTTTTTTTTCTTTGCTCTTGGCTTTCTTTTTTCTAACCCTCAGTTTTTAGATAGGAAAGTTTTGTCAGCTCAGTAGACGTGCATGTAGAGAAGGAATGCAATTTTAGCATTAAAAATGGAGCAATTGAAAGGCAAGCACTTTGCAGCTGTCAGCAGGAGAGAAGGATCACTTCTTCATATTAACTAAAACTAAAATTTATTTGCTCCAGTATAATTTCTTGTTTATAGTTTCTTCACAAAGTGATAGTTTTGTATCTTAAGAGAATTCAGTAAAACGAAATGTTGTGTTGCAGTGATGACACTTTAGCTGAGCACCTTTCACTGTTGCCTAGAGGGCAGTATAAATATATTCAACAGCCCATAATGCTTTTAATTACTGCCTTCCTGTGAAATAAGACTACTCAGTACATCTGCTGTCTCTCTCTTTATTTCAGTAATTTGAATTAAGCTTCATGCTGGGGCAGGAATGCACTCTGTTCTGTTCCTTCCTATGTTGCAAAGAGTTGTTCGAGGATTTCCTGTCATTTTTTCCCCACATGTTAGCCAGTGTGTTGCAGCGAAGTTGCAGTGGATGGACAGAAGGCAAAATCTGACCTGGTCAGACTGGGAGATGAAAGGAAGTACATTACACTCAGATATGGAAGTCAGTAAACAAAGGCTGCATTAATTTTTCTGCTGAGTACTTCAGGGAAAAAAAAACCCTGTGGAAAATAAAATGTGGTAAAAATTAAGGAAAAAACCCAAAACAAAACAGAAAAACCTTAAGGAGTGATAAATAAATATGACTGAGGTCTACCACACATTCCTGATACATTTTTCTCCTGGGGGACCTCTAAGGACAGTTGAATAACATATCTGTCTTATCTTTAAATATAGCCAGTATAGGTGGCCCTTAGGCCATGCCTTGAAAATGACAATCCTTTATAAAAATACTGTTACTAGCATTAAATACACTGCCAAGCTGTTCATTGCTCCATGCTGCAGCAGAAGACCACGAGACAAGAAAGAAAGTCTTAATAAATGTTTTGATGCTGGTGTCCTGTAACCTCAATCATCTTCTCCTTTTGTTTGCTTGCAGAGTGTGTGTGCTTTGCTAATGCACATCTTTTCTGTTCTGCAAGAGCAAATTGGATTTGTCAGAGCAAAACTGCTGTATGAACAGTGGGAAAAAAAGAATTTCTGTATTTGTAATCCCCTCTTTTGTTTTCTTTTATAACGTTGTTTACTGTAAAAGCTGGATAGCTGGTGGATTAAAAAAAAAGAAAGAAAAATAGAAACAAGACTGCTGGTTTGGCAATATGTTTTTGTAAACAAGTGACCTAAATTGAAACAGAAATTCTAACGGGGAAAAAGGAAAGAGAACCAGAAGACTTGAAAATACAGCCCAGAGTCCCCACCAGATGGTACTTTTAATAAATTTATCAAGCGGATATGAAAGATGATAATGAACCTTCGAAATAGGGAGTGGCAGATCCCCCTAGAGAGAAGGAGCAGTATGGCACCTTCTGCACACTGCAATTAGTTAGAATCACTTTCTAATTAACTGTTGTAAGGAGAAACGCAGAATTGTATTGAAACCAGACGAAGGCAGTTTCTGTGTGGTTGTTTAGCAGTTTGGCTCATCAGGGTAACATCTTCTTAGGAGGTCACGGATTAGTGTAGAAATCTAAATGTGGGAAGGAGCAGGATGATGCTCACAGGGCGTGCAGGTAAAACATGGGATGAACTGAGCTGTACTGGGTTCAGTTAATGCCTTACATAGCGCAGAGGGTGTCCAGAATATGCCACAGAGCCACAGCGTGAACATTGATGTTAACACTTCATCTTTTACTTGTTTTTTTTTAACCTAGACTTCAGTAGCTTACTCTTTCTACAAGAAGTAGCAATATATAGTAGATGCTTTAATGCCTGTATAAAATGGATACTCAGAGAAGTTCCCTTACTGCCAGGGAAGAGGGGAAGAGGAAAGGAAGCCAAAGCAAACTTTATTTTGATGCCAGTACTCTTAGTTTGCATTCTTACTCTCTGCTTTATTCAGATTGCTCCCAGTGAAATACTTCTAATGTCTACCACCTGCTCCCTCATAAGAATCTGGGAATTTCTGAATGCGTCTTTTCAGTAATAGGCAATCAAGAGGATTCTTGAATAATAATGTGGTGGGTTTAGTAATTTTTTATGAGTGGAGACAATAGAACATTTGAGAGTGCAGTAGATTTTTCAGAAACCTTAGATTACTACTTGGCAAGGAGCTTGCACTTTTTACCCCTGTGTGCTTTATGGTGTGTTGGTTGGTTGGTGGTTTTCTTAATTCTGTGCTCGTGACGCCATTATCATGCTTAAAACAGAATCCTAGCTCTTCGTGGAAAATTAACTGTTTTGGATGCTGGAGACTCTTACAGTTAGCTCTGAAATTTCACATAGCTATATTTCAGCCATTTTCAGGTGTTGTAGTATTTTAAATATGTATTTTACAGGCAACTATTAGAAGTACGCAGTAAAGTTATCAGTGGGCAGTGGGCTTAAAATGGTATATTTGCATCTGTGCTATACATTTTTTTCTTTGAAAATTCAAATAGTGTCAGTTTTACATCTTCTGTATCTCTGATTTTTTTTTTTTTTTGTGCCGTTCTTGTTTTGGCTGGTTGGTTGTTCTTTTCATGTTTTTCAAAAGTGTTTGGTATGAGATACTGTGAATTTGGAAATTTTGTTAAATTTATCGTTGTCATTCAGATAATTTTTGTAACTTATTTCTTCCTCTCTTTTAAATTGCATCACCACACAGATAGGTTGTTCTTTAAATTGCATCACCACACAGATAGGTTGTCCTTTATCAGAGGCTGACAAACAAAATTTTAGCTTTGTTTTAATACAGCCTGTACTGAAAGAATTTTTGTTATTTAGATAAAACAAATCAGTGCTTTTAACATTGTCCTGCAAAAAAGAAAGCCTCAGCAGGCAACCTTGTTTTTTTACATGTTCAGAGAGTATCATTTTTCAGCCGTGTTAATATTATTTTTTTGATTGAGAGAGGTAATAGAGAAAGTTTGAAAAGCTGAGGAGGTGAGCTAAAAACTAAGCTTTTTAGGAAAGTGCTGGACCTGACCAGGGTGTCTGTCTTAAATACCACGTGCCCTTTTTTTAAAAAAAAAAAAATGTTCATCTGTTATCTTGCTGGAAGGTGACGTTCAAAAAGCCTGGGATTCTCTCTGAATTACAGATAGAAAGAAAGTACTGTACTTGATTAAATGTTAACAAAGGGAAATAATAGATACTTACAAAAACAAGCATTGAAGCACTTGTAAAACAGTTTCATCATGAAAACAGGAAGAAGTTGTTTGAAAATTTCAAGTTTTGCTGGACAAGATTTTTTTTTTCCCCAATTGTATTAAAAGAGTGCTTTCATATCACCAAGACAGAAATCCGTCTATTAATTCACCAAGCAAGTCTGGGATCAATGCTATGAAAATTATCTGTACCACTTGATTCTGCTTCATAGTTCATGTTAAATAAGAATTAAATTTCCTAGTGTTGATCTTACTTTCATCCTTTTTTTTTTCTTTTGTCCCAGTTCTTTTCCAGAAATAAAGACCATTGGTATCTGAACTGTTTTCTGACTGTATGTCTGTCATCTTTGTGTTTTTAATTTACAGTTCCCACTGAAAACGTTGCAACAATTGCAGACTGTGCCAGTGTGATTGAGGGTGTAAGTCGCAGTCGCAATGCCTTATTGAATGGAGACACAAAGAACTATGACTGGGATTCTGGGTACACGTGCCATCAGCTTGGGAGCGGAGCTATTGTAGTACAGTTAGCACAGCCCTACATGATTGGATCTATACGGTAAGGGGGTTTATTTTTCTCTAAATTAAGAGCAACAGTGAAACTTCTGCTGAGCACAGTTATTTTCTTTAGAATATATGACATTTGGAAAAGAGAGTAATTAGGAGACTAGTAGTTGTCATTTGGCTTCTTACTTCAGTATAATGGGCATGTTAAAAATTAAATGTGTGAATTATATGTCAAGATTCAGCAGTGCAATTCCAGAAAATATTGTATTTCAGAGGCATAATAATAGTAATAGTTAAATTGTAAGATTAAAGGTATATACTTATATTAAAATAGAAATTTAATTGCATCTCACTTGCGGTTGAGGTAGGTGCAGTTCCTCATATCCACCTCATTGTAAAAACAGAGACATTTACTGAAGTCATCATCTCGAGTCAGCCAGGTTTCCTTTTCAATATACAATTAGTACCAGTTCTTACTTGAACATGGAGTGTATAATAAGGGTACAGTAACCTGAATATTGCGTTACTGTGTTGGATTGATGATGTGTTTATATCTGGGTTGAAGTTCACTGGGTTATTTCTACAGTGAATGTCTGTACACATATGAAGAATAAACTTTAATGTAGAAACTTTGGAAATAGATGGGACAGCGGGATTGTTCACAGGTGAAGACAAAAAAGTTCTTTCCAACTTCAGATTCTGTGACTGTAGATGTTTTTTCTATTTCATAAAATCAGACACAAAACCTTGTCTTACCGGTTTCCCATTCTTTGTAAATTTAGAGTCTGTCATCAGGGACTTAATTTGTATTCTCTGTGGCGATTTAAAAAAAGAGAGAGGTTTATGAAGTTAGAGTACCAGTGAGCAAAGGTTGAAACCCCAGGTGAGTTACTGGCTCACAAGAGAGACCATGTACATGGGTATGTATTGCTAGAAACTAGCTCGATGCCCTCTGCCTCTTAGAGTTGCCTCTTCAAACTGACTGGTGAACAAACGAGACTTTTTTAAAAAGCTGCTAAAAAGCTGTTTTATTACTGCCAATTTCTGGTTTGTGTGTTTTGGTTTTGGCTTGTGGCATTGTTATGGTGGTTACAAAACTTTGAAGATAAAGTTCAAAATCAGACATCCAGGCAAATCTCTAACCTCAAAAAGGTATTGTTTTGTCTGTATACTAACTATAGATGTTACGCATAATGCAAGTCCGATGTTGTTCTCACTGTGTGAAACAAGTTGAGTATGTATAGTTGGCAGCTTTCCATGCTCAATGTTTTCTGCTTTTGTGTTTGGTGTTTTCAGTGTTCAATTAAGTATTGCATCTCAAGCAGAAAAGCAGGAAGACACAGTGCTCAGATTTCTTAAAAGAGGTAATTGAAAATGTAATTACATCATTTTCATGCCACTTTAAACTTAAATTTAAGTAGCAGCAGAAGCTTTGGCCATATGAAGGAGTATGAGAAGAGTGTTTTAAGAAAAATGCATAGTTCCTCAGTTCACAGTCTCTGTCTTCCTGTCTTAACCATTTTCTGCTATCTTTTAGTTTGTGAATCATACCATCTTTGCGAGTCAGTGCAAAAAATTGACTTTCTTATATTCAGTACTGGGATGGTGTTTATTCTTGAGCAGATTTTTAATGTCTCATTATTAAATAGTGTTAAGTGAACTAGACTTTTGGTTGCCAAGAAATTATAATTGTATAATCAGCAAGTGTGTAGAGCAAATTGAAAAAAACCAAACAGACATTACATAATTTAAAACTAATAGGCATTAAGTCATTTTATGTGGTATTGCATTGTACAGACATAGGGTCAGAATCTCATCTTTCTTTGTCAGTTTTCTGCATGTATAGTACAAACAAGATTAATAGCTTGCCTTAAAATACAACAATAATAAACATCATCATCTAGGGTATCTTCTGGCAGAGGAGACTACCTGCATTGCCTAGAGACAGAAATACTAGCACTGTGTCATCTTCTCCTTTTTGTGTTCTGCCTAGAAGAGCAAGTGTTTGGAGTTGCAGGCACATCTGCTGCAGATCATAGGCAGCCAAGGGAATGGTTCCTCTTGGAGTGGGGAAGTGACATTTCACTATGTGGCAGCTACAACTTTGGCAAGGGTCGAGAGCATGTCCTGTACTGTGCAATGCTAAAGATGGTGACAGTGCTCTCTGTCTAGCGCCAGGAAATCTGTGACTAGTAGAGAAATCAAACTACGTATAAACATAGATTACAGCAAAAAGTCTTAATATTTCATCTTAATGAAAGCAAGATTTTTTGAACAGAGTGTCTTCCACAACTGATTGAACTGTATTCATTGCCTGTTGTCCTGCTGTTTGCTTGCTTGAAAAATCCCTTGATCTCACCCTGGTACCAAACAGAAAAAAGTCTTTCCAGGAGCATTTTCTTTAGGCTGGCTGCACACCGTGATGGCAGAGTGACATGAATTGCTCTGCCCCAGAAAATGAGTCATTAGATCTGTGGGTTTGGATTCTAAATAAATAATTAAGAATTAAAGTATGTATTTTTTTAAGTTCACAGGCCTGAATGTGCCATTGAATATATTTGTACCGAAGAGAGTAAATATATGAGCCTCTGAAAAAAAGGTAGTAGCTGCTTTTAGTCTATAGAAATTGGAATACCACTGGAGAGAGCCTCCAAGTCAGAACATGTTACCATGGCAACTAAATTATGAGTATGAAAAAAGCAGAAGAACTCTTGGTACTCAAATATGCGTTAGAAATGCATAGAGAGCTTAGTGTTTCAGGAGTATATCTTGTATGCATGCTTTCTGCAAAAGTCATCCCGTTGTCTTAGAATCTTAAAACCATTCAGATTAGAAGGGACTTGAGGAAGACATCTAGCCCAGCCTGTTCCTCAAAAGAGGGTCAGCTATGTATGAAGAACGACCCTACTCAAGGCTTTATGCACTCAGGTCTTGAAAACCTCCAAGGAAGGAAATTCCGCAACTTCTCTGGGTAGCCTGTTCCAATGTTTAATTATCCTCACAGTGTACATTCCCTTCCCCACCCCCCTCCCCGCTTCATGCAAGTCCTGTTTTCCTATGTCTCTAGTCCATCTGGATCATCCTGTTTCAGTTTTTGACTGTTGTCTTTTGTTTTTCCCATTATGCACCTCAATAAAGAGCCTGGCTCAGTCTTTTTGATAACCTGCTCTCAGGTATTGAAAAGCGCTGTTAGGTTCCTCCCCAAGCTTTCTTAGGTTAAACAAGCCAATTTCCTCAGCCTCTTGAACAGTGCATGTTCTCCAACCTCCAGAACATCTTGATGGTCCTCTGCTGGACTTGTTCAGGTCTATCGGTGTTGTATATGGGTCCAAAATGGGATGTAGTATGCTGGGTGTGATCTAACAAGTGTCAAATAAAGGAGCATAATCTCTTTCCCTTGTTCTGCTGGCTCAGTTCCTGTTGTCGGTAGCCTTCATTGCTGAGAAGGTACACAGGCAGCTAATGGCATCTTCGGTTCAACACGGCTCCCATGTCCTTTTTAGCACAGCCAGTCAGGCTGTGGCACTTACTACTGCAGTGGATTGGTCTGTATGAGATAGGAGATACAGCGTTTGAGCTTGTTGAATTTAATGAGATTCTTTCTGGCCCATGCCCTCAGTCTTCCCAGAGGCTGGCAATCTGTCCTGCTGAATGGCAGCCATACTCTCGAGTGTACTGATTGCATCCCACGGGTTGCTGTCATCTGCAAGCTTGATGAGGGCTCATTCCATCTCCTTGTCCAGGTCATTGATAAAGATACTAAACAGAATAGGTCCCAGAATAGACTCTACAAGAACTTCTCTTGCATCCAGTCTCCAAATGGACGATCAACTGTTGAACTACCTGTTCGCCTAAATAATCTAGCTGATTTTTACCCGTGTTGTGGTCTACCCATCTAAAGTCTAACATCCCAACTTGGATACAGGGATGCTATGGGAGACCATGTTGAAATCTTGTTAATATCAAATACTTTTTCAGGTACTCATGTATAAGTTTGGAGCTCTTGACTTCCATGTCAAAATTTACTCAGAAATTCTGAAACAGATGTAATGGTAGTCTGTGCTCAGTAGTATTTTCTAATAGAAAAGACCTGGAAAACTTGGGGGTTGGACTAGATGACCATTAAAGATCCTTTCCAACCCAAACTATTCTATTATTTCATTTTAAAATAATTGTAACTAAATACTGTCTTTTGGTTTATAGAAATAAAAACATTTTTTGATTTAAGAGGTTTAGTTTTTTATTAAGACTCCTACTTGGAACAGCTTACAAGATACTTGGAACAGTTAACAGAGAAAATGTTACTTCAGGTAGTTTTTCCACATTTTTGCCTGTGTGGGCAGAAAATAACCTTGCTGATTTTCCTTTCTGAAAAGTCCCTTATCAGTGACAGAAAAACTATTATATTTAATTAGGAACAGAAAGACAGCAGTTGGTGTGTTTAACATAGTAAACATAATTTAACTTTTAAATGGCTAAAACTTTCATGTTGAAAAGGCTGCCATATCACAGTAGCTCTCTGTTTAACTCTCCCTGCATTTCTCTGAAATAGAAAGGTAATACTGTTATGCAATCTTGGGCTGATAACTTCATAGGGGTGTTTTTTTCCTATGAATTTCTAAAAAAGAAAGAAAAAAACCTGAAAAAACATTGAACAGGATTTGTTATATTGTGTGTGGTGAAGGGAGACAGAATTCTTCTGCAGTGTAGTGGTTTTCACGTTAAAATAAATAGAAATATTTTGTGTCTTTGTAGAAGTAGATTAACCACTTATCCTGGTTTAATCTGAAGGCTTTGCTACTAATATGAATACATGATAGCCAACTGTTTTGCTTTTCATATTCAGAGTAATTCTTAAATTAACAAACAATACCAATTAGCTTTAATGTGTTTTCTGTTTGCTTATACCATCATCATATACATCTCTTATGCTTTCGAATTTTCCATACCACTTCTGCTTATGAAGATTTTCTTTCTTTGTGGCTCATTTTCTGTGCTTGCCTGCCTTGAGAGTGAAATTGTAACTCAGAATTAATGATCATATAAGCACATAGCAAATATGCAGGAATTTTGTCTCCTTTGTAGGATTCTAAAGAAAGATTGATTTCATACAAGATAACTGCTGAAGCATAAATATCTGCAGAAAATGAAAGGGGATTATAGACAATTGAAGGCAAAAAGGAAAACACAATTGTATAAAAAAAAAAAATCTTTCCATGCATTTTTAGGTTTACTTTCTTTTTCCCTATCTTTCAACAAGTATTGCTGCCTCAAGTTTTAATTTCTGTCTTTTGGCTTTCTGTAAGTATGCAAGCAGTTTATGAACACAGTACTATCAAATATTTATACCGTATGTGGTAACTGCTGACTTACAGTGCTCAGGAAGCAGGTATCATCCTGCCAGGTGCACGACTCCTATTGTTTGGTATCCTGCCAACACCTTAAGTATATGTAGTTATACAGCAGTCTGAACTAAGCAGTGACAATCTGTTTTTATGGAAATCTAAGAATAGAAAGCAAGCAGAGACAGCTCAAAATGCTTGCATAAATGCAGAACAATCAATTATAGGGCAACACATGACGTTTAGGGGAATACTGTTAGGTAGCCAATATAATCAGTTTCCCACAACTGTAATGTGAAATGTTTATTCGAAAAGCTTTTATATTACAAAATGAGGCATTGTCAACATGTGATGTAAATAACAGTACAATATTAAATTATTAATAGGCTTACGCTTTAGATACCCAAAGAAGTGGCATATGAGAAGTTTGTTCAAATCTCACAGTGTTGCAGGGAGTGAGCTGGATAAAGCTTCGTTCCACTTTTCCTTCTGAATCCTGAGGGCAAGTTTTACTAACAAGAGCTAATTTAGCTTCTTATTCTAATATGGAAAGTCCTAGGAACACAGGCAATTTTGCTATGAACGGATGCATTTCCAATGACTGTAGTTCTGACTTTGTAAGTGGAATATTCTCCTTCCTGTCATTTAATACCTGTCTTGGCAAAACATAGCTTCCCTACAAAAGTTTAGCCTAGTGTTTTGCTTGGAATGTGTTTCAAAGATTACTGTACCTGGCATAAAAAGTGGCCCTTGTGCTCTGTGTGCACTGGTGAATATTCATGTAATCACCTGCAAGTTTTTCGCTGCTTATCCAGAAAGGCATTTCATGCAGAATAAATTCCAAGAGGGTTCTGTCATCAGTCTCCCTCCCTAATCTCTGCTAATAAAGCTACTGCAGGGAGGTGAAGAAAGAACTTTTTGTTTTCTTTCATAAGTCCCAGAGAAACAAAAATCTACATTTAGCATTCGTGTGAAGTCGCTTTGGGAAAGATTCTGCCAACTTTAATTCACTCATTGTTTGTTTTGTAATAATTCTAAGCCATATGCTTTTTTAAACGTATTTAACATGGGCTAGGTTGTTTTGGGAGAGAGCAATTACATAGATTCTTGAAAGGAACACATATGTCCTGTTAGCCTTTTGCTCTGAAGCAAAGCCAGTTGTGTTTTAATTACAGTATTGTTAGGTGAAATTAGTCACCAGTGTGCTTCTGATATTCAAACTCTTGATCATAGCTTTGAAAGCATGGATCAGGGAAACAACACTGAGCCCCCATGATGAAAAGGATCCTACTGAAAAGCATAATTAGCTACATTTTAATAGCCTTTTTAAAAGAAAACAAGTTTACATATATTTTTGCTTTTCCCTCTTTTTATCATTTAGAAGACTTAAATATCAATTCAGGATCTGTTGATTATTAGTGGTTACCAAATCCAGGATTTTAATCCATAAACTTTTTTTTATTAATTTTTTTTAAACAGAAAAAGCACTTCATTCAGTCTCTTCAGTATTTGGAGACCTTCGAGCTATAGAAATGCAGAAGAGGGAGGATCTGATGAAGCGGGGGGGGGTGTTGGAGTTGGGTGGTTTTGTTTTGAGGTGTGTAGGGGTTTTCTTAAGTCAGTTGTGATGCCACAGGCAACTGTTTTTATTTTTTTACGGTCAGCTCTGAATTTTTTGATTTGCAAATAGAGAGTATTAATATGTGCTAAAACACTTCTGTTAAAAGTGTTTTATTTTAGCTTCTTAAAGTTATTTTTGATAGCTTATTATTTTTTATAATATTAATGAGCTGGGTTCAGTTGAGAGGATCTAGGAACTTTATTTAAAATCTGCTTGTCCAGTAGACCTGATTCCACTTTGAATGCTGGGACTCCAAAATGTAGAAACAAACAAAAAAAAAGCTCAGCTTAATTGTTTTGAAAAGAAGGAAATAGCACTGTGTTTTAGGGCAAAGATACAGATGCACGTGTCCTTAATAACCACATTTTGGAGACAGTCCAGCTCCTGCCTGGGACAACACCTCTCTGGAAGAGGAAGGATTCTGCATTCAGCAACTGGCTAAGTCATTTTTTCTCCTCTAGCAGTGCTGTTTTTTTAAATGTTAAAAGTCAGCAAGAATTTTTGCAGTTATATTCCTCCCAGAAGAGGTAGCAGCGGAAAGCAAGAAAGACTTTCTCACCTGGAAGAAAGGAATTTATCATAAGAAACTTGGACACTCTGCTGAAAGGTGCTTAAAGAGAGACAACTTGAAACTCTGTGCCTGAGAAAGTCTGTAGTGGGGTACGAGTTCCTTTTCATGTATGTCTCAGATATTTTCATTGACAGTAAGTGGATCACTATGTATTGCACTTTGAAAAATGTGAATCTGTAGAAGTTCTTCCTCACAGCTGGAGATTCACAGAATCACAGACTGGTAGGGGTTGGAAGGGACCTCTGTGGGTCATCTAGTCCAACCCCCCTGCCGAAGCAGGGTCACCTACAGCAGGCTGCAGAGGACCTTGTCCAGGCGGG
>Ga0065711_1009629_pt1 | contig 13808 bp, 8 predicted proteins | sample Hoacrofraction12_FD_59098 | JGI IMG/M metagenome (GOLD analysis project Ga0065711, IMG submission 59098) | Hoatzin crop microbial communities from Cojedes, Venezuela - Epithelial fraction 12 v2 (version 2) | ecosystem: Host-associated > Birds > Digestive system > Esophagus > Crop | place... | reverse complement strand
GGCTGCCCAGCGGCTGCGGAGCGGGCCGGGCGGGGGGTTCCCTCAGCCCCGCTCGCCGCGGTGCGGGGCCGGCCCGGGGGCAGGCAGGGCCGGGGTGTTTCCCCCCGGGGCGGTGAGAACGCTCCGCCCGTTCGTTTTGCTTCTTCGGAGGGAAGTTATAAAGACAGATGGGCCGCGAAGAGACGAAGTCAGGATCCGGGCATCAGACCCCGCGCCTTGCTGGACCCGGGGGCAGCGGAGGCAGGTGGGTTCTTCTACCCCTAAACCCAGAAAACTCAACTCCCGCGGCGCCGCTCCCTCCCCGCCCCACGGCGGAAACACGCACGATGCGCCCGGTTCAGAGCCCCGCGGGAGGGGGAGCGGTGCGGGGCAGGCGGGGGCAGCCGTTACCGCAAACACATCCATCTCCAGAACGCTCCTTAGGACACGAGAGCCAGCAGGTCAATCCACCTAAGCACGACAGAAAAAGCGCCGTAAGGTTTTATAAACCCAAAAGGATCTGTGGGTTTTGGCAAGACTCTGTTATTGTTTAAATTAAATCGAAACACTGGTTACAGGTGACGGTTTCCTTCAACACCTCGCTCTTCAGATACAACACAACTAGAAGTTTAATTAAGCAGACGAAGCTCTCATCTGCTTTCCCTAGAAGACAGAATTGAACTAAAACAGCACATAAGAGTAAATTAAGCAGATTATTTTAAAAAGGCGTAATTTAGTGCATGTGCAACATATAGATATGATGGTCCCCCATAATCAGCCATCTGTAGGAATTTTGTGTTTCCCAGATCAGAAGTCTCTCCCAACCAGAAGCTGAAGATAATTATAACAGAAAATAGGAATTAATAGGAATTAATGTTTAGATGCATCTTTTCCCCCCTTGTTCCGTATGGAAGATACACCTGCCTGCCACAGGTTTACAGATGACCGATCTTTACATCCTTTCACCCCATGAAAGCCTCCTAGCTCCAAGGTGGGTATGTAAAAACAGGCTCAAATATAAAAAGTCCTCAGGGAACACTACAAAATAACAGAATTTTGGCTAGGATATACAACTCAGCTTCCAGGAGTTTCACAATTTACAGCACTGCAGATGTAGCTGATCTCAAGTGCATTACAATTCAAGCTGACAGAGTCCCTTCAAAAGTAAATATTAACCTGTTCCAAAAACTCCTGATTTAATAGCAAGCAATTCTGATAGGCCTGACTGACATACCTTCATCAAGGGAGCAGAGGGACAGTAAGAGAAATAGGGATACAAATAAATACAAGTTTAATTGTCCATTTTCCTGGAAAAACCTCTGTGTAGGCAAATCTTCGTACCCACACAAAGAACATAAATGTCAACTTATGTGTCCGTTCAGTACGTGCTGCCTCGCGCCCCAAACTTGTCCTTTCTGTGCTTGGAGATCATGAGACAGAACAGAACCATTCGCATGTCAGGTCCTCACCCTCCAACAGCGAGTACACGTACCCCTCCAGCACTCTGGTGCAAGAAGCAAACATCTTTCGTCATCTCTCAGCACTTTAAGTCAAAGTCTCCTAGAAGTACACTTCAGATAACAAAAATAACTGAGCAGTGTTAATGAAAACCCTCTTACAGGATTATGTGCAATACATTTACTAAACATGCACCTACAATGCACAATTCCTAGCGATAAAGTATTATCGCAGTTCTTGCACGGACTGACTCACTGAGAGCGATTCCATTCAAGCCATTAAGACTTCATCATGTCTAGGATGTGACAGAGCAGCCCTATTGACATTGAACAGATTTCTCTCCCGAATCACTGCACAAATAAGCTCTTCTGTACTACCCATTAACTGGCTGTGACCCATAACCTTTATCCACTAATATGGAAGAGCCAGTTTCCACTCTGAATTAAATTTTATGTAGTCATTCTTCAGTTCAAAACCAAAACGCAAGAAAATTCCTTCCCTTTGAGAAAAGCAGAACAAGAGTAGATATTGTTGTGGCCTGAAAATGAATAAAATTTCCTTCCCCGGGGCAGAGCGCTGGCCTGGTAATGAATTATACTTTCTCCAAGAGTCAGACAAAACATGAAATAAGAAGCAGCACTTTCGTAACTGAAGGGAAGGACAAGAGAGATTGTGGTTCACGATATTTCTGTCCTCCCATATAGCCTCACCACATCAAGAAAAACAAAACTTGGCTATTTTCAGGCTGCTACAGCCAACTCCACAGTTACATGCTGTATGTTCTTCTCTCCTACTCTCCAATTAGTTTGTCAGTATTAGCCTGTTTCTTGTACAGAAACTACAAAATGGTTTGGGGCAAAGGAAGTGCTTTTTCCTGCAACTCCTGCAATACCCTTACAACAAACACCCCTCTTGTTCTGGACCATCCTTCACTTGAACCATCATCACAGTCACAACTTACTACACACATAACTTTAAGTTTTGCTTAAAGCTACATCAAGGAACTCACCTCTGTCTCCTAGGGGCTCTAGATTCTTGCATAATTACCAGTGGCTTAGTATTTGCAAGAACAAGGATATTGACAATTAGAAGCATATCCAAGAGGACTCCAAGGAGTTATTGGCACAACTCATTCTACTAATGCTTAAAGGAAAAATAGCTTTATGGCATCATTCTTCACCTTGAGCCATATAATATGTTTATACAATACTTGTTCACAGACTAATTTAGCAGCATTTATTTGCACTTCTTCCTTCTGCCACAGAGCAATGGGAAAAGGCTGAGAGTCTGAACTTTCACCGCTATTTTCAAATGTAGTCAAACTAATTAACGTCATGGGTTTTATAGATCTTCCTTACATGCTCTTTTTGGAAATACAGAACTGCTTTCCAGGGCATGAATATTCTGGGTGATAATACTGAGAAAAACTCAAGAGTTTAAGAGGCTTGGAAAGCCATACTATCATTTTAAAACATTGAAAAACTTCCTTTTTGTCTACAGAAGAGTCTGAGTAAGGGGTGCTGTAGTGAGAACACTGTAGGGATCCAAATTACTTTGGCCTGCAGTGAATGCAAGTGCAGAAAAACTGTGCTCCTGTCAGTGTTTTCTGAGGCATTCAACATTTATGGATCAACAACACAAGCAGAACTGGAAGCCCTGCAAATCTAACCAATTTTCCACATAGTGAAAGCAGTAACCTGAAAATCCAGAACACCATTATCCAGCTCTTGAGACAGTTCAGCTATAAAAGAGTCTTTTTCCACCCTTGTACTCATGTCAGGCACCTATGTCCTCTGCACAAGTCTGAAGCCACTAGAAAAAATGACAACTGAGGTGACATTGTAAAATAACTGAGATGAAAGGGAAAGGACTCTGAGGTGACAGTGGCGGGGCAGTGGATGTGCCTAGAATGGTGATAGCGCTGATCATGAAAAGCTAGCTGTCCTGCAGTGATGGCAGGGCGAAGGCCACTTATATTCATGTTTAGAAAACAACTTACAGCAGAACACAGAGTCCTGTACCTCCAAAGTTCCACAGACCCAAGCATTCAGGTAGTTTAATGGTAGCGTACTATTGACTTCTGAGAGTACACGAATGCTTTACCTACCCATTTTCAGGACATGCAGTTACCTTTATAAACAGCATTAACTCAAGCAAAGGTCACATCTTTAGATGCTGGTGCTACTAGAGAAATCTAAAAATCTTTGCACAGCAAGAGCCAAAAGAGCCAAAAGTAATTCCATTAACACGATTTGGTCTGCTGTTCTTTTGAATATCAACATGAACTGGAGAATCATCTTTATGAAGTCCTTGCAGAACAATACCCAGAATAAGATCAAGTTGCTTTCACAAAATAATTTAATATTAAGTACATGAGTAAAGTATTTACAAGCTTAATGCAAAGCATTATACTAAATTTCAAAGAATGTACATGCCAAAAAAATACGGCCATTAATTACTGATTAGTAGTTCTGTTTCATCTCCCTGCCACAGCAGCAAGACAGTTATTTCTTCTGTTGACTCCTGCTGAAACCCAGAAACCTTATCTGCGTTTACAGTAGATCCAGTTTTTGGTACTTGTAATAGTATCTGGGGAAAAAAGGGATAAGTTAAATACTATCAGTAAAGTGGCACATTCTCAAGTGTAAGAGAAAGCTCATTTATCTGACAAGCTGTTTAGATGCTCAGCAGGTATCTATGCTATCAGTTGTTTGGAGAAATCCGAATCTTGTAGGTCAACTGCTAGTGAGAACAGAACAATAGCTTTGCGTGTATGTACATTCCTAAGGAAAAAGAACATCAGTGGAAAGACTACTTGAGCAGAGGTGAAAACATCCAGCATAAACCCCCACCACCACCACCTTTAGGTAGTCTAATTCCTGATTCCCAGGCTCCTCTAGAAGAGCAGTAACAAAACCAAACTGCTGTTCTGACATCACCACGTTCTGATTTCCGAGATCCACTTGCCTACCCAGGACAACCTATGTTCTGTATTGCCACAGTGCTCTTGGGCACGTGACTTAACATCCTTGTCATCCTTGTTCTTTGAGCCGTACAGAAGCATCAGATGATTGTCACACGCACACTTAAAAGCACCTCCCTGCATTCTAGATGCTGTATATACTCATCTGTAATAAGGCAGGAGAGTATTTGGACCTAGGAGACTGCAGTTCTATTGGAAATTTGTATATACTCAGTATCTCTTAAAGTTACTATGCTTATGCAGTACCTTTGTACTAAATTAAAAGAGCATAAATTACAAATATAACTTGCAGACAACTTCCAGACAATGTCTGTAAAGAACCACTTCAAACTTAGGAAGACGTATGCCATCCAGTGGCACACCGAGAAACTTCAACAGATGGGAAAGGGAGGGGGTTTTACCTCTACGGCAGTGATGACAGAGTTTTGTACACAGTTCTCATTTTTGTTTAAAAAAAATCTAGGGAGTTAGAAGAAAGGAGCTTCCCCTATGTTAAGGGTATCAGGAGAAAAGAACCAAAACTTTTAGAGAGAAACTAAAAATCTTTAAAGAAAAAGATACCCTATTACTTGAACTACTTTCAGGGGGAAAAAATATTGGATGCTAAAGAGCTCAGTTTAGCTGAGCAAGATACAAAACACACCAATGGCCAAAAGCTGAAGTCAGACATATTAATCCTAAAATAAGGCACAGGATAATAATTTACTAAAAAAGCTGGTATCTTTTCCAGGGAGTCTCCATACCAGCAGCGAAGCTCAAAGTTGTGTTTAGGCATACTGTGAAGAGGTGCAGGTATTCCCAGAGCTACCTAGTAGCACCTTCTGGCCATAATGATCTAGCCTATGAAATGGCTAGATTGTATTAATTCCTGTCCTACAGGTCCTGGAGGAGAAAACGTTTGTGTAGTTTGTTAGTGAAGTACTGTTGCACAACAATACTGTTAAGTCAGAAATTTGAAGTTTCCAGCGTGTTTTACTCTTTAGCCTTGTGATTTTCCCAAATACTCAGACTTCAAAAAAAAACCCTTTAAACAGTCAAACAGCCAGTTTCCATCCACACAGTGAACCAATTCTATATTCTGTTACCTTCAGGCACTCCTTCGGGAAGGCAGAAGGCTTTTGTGCTAACTGGCACTTGGCGAAGCCTGGCAGGCCTCTGGCAGGGTGAAGTCCTCACAATGGAGCAGATTTCTTGTCTGCCACACAGAGGCTGAAAAGATTAATGACATTTCACTCACACAACTGTTTCCATTAGAGAAATATTCTTCTAGCAAAATTAGAGATGACATGCAGATTTAAAGGGAGATCATTAGAAAACATTTAAGACTACTTGTGTACACTTAATATGCTACCAGAAAGGGTGACAGAAAGCTTTAAAGCTTAAACGTTCTCCTCAGCTGTCTGTAATACTGTAAGGCTTAAATATGTAGGACATCACATACTAGCATGCCAAAACTGGATTTAAAGAGTGCAATAAAATTAGGACCTTAAAAATATTCTTTTCTTCTGGACTTTGAGGAATAATTTCTGAGCTCAGAGATGCAGGAACAATTTCTTCTGAATTTACGTACGGACCTGTGGTATTCAGGAACAGGTCTTCCCCAGGTGAGGCTTTGCACACTGGTGACAAGCTAAGCTACAGCTCCGTCAAAATACAAAACATACAGCAGTAACTGCCCGATTAAATAACAGACAACAATTCAAATTGGCCAACACTTGTTGGCTCATGCAAAAGATGTTCTATTGCTTCAAAAATATGATTTGGGACTCCAGTGATCCCCGTCTTCAGCCCCCAACAAGACACTGATGTTCTCTGTTTGTTAATCCAATACGCATAGACTCAAGTATGCCTGCAACAATATGTTGAGTTTTACAACACTAGGAAAGCCCAGCATGTTTTCCTGCCAAATAATCCGGTGCAGAATTAAGGAGTCTTTCTACTGTAACAGTTTTCCTTTTTCTAAAAAAAAAAGTACAGTTTGCCGATTTGGTTGGGAGCTATGACATGGAAGTGACAGAGACGTCACTTCTAGTCCTGCAGAGGGAAGTGGTAGCACTGCATTACCTTCCCTGACAAAGAATTCAAACTGGCATTTAAATATCCTTTGTTTGTACCAGAGGGGTAACGCAACTAAGGCTGCTAGGTGCTAGTTTTACATTAGAAGATCTTGCAAAAACGCAAACCAGATACCTAGGGTTTGTGTTGCAGTTTAACTGTCCAACTGATCGAATTTAACATGCAGTTTGTTGTGCAATTTGTATTGTAGCATAAGTATAGCCAGAACTGGACTGTGCCATGAAGAACGATTTGTTTGGGTTTAATAAGTAAAAAGAAAACGTTATCAGGATAGACACTCACATCTAGCGCTGCAGGCTGAGCGTAACCAGGATTTTTTTGGGCTTTATTTTCCTCCGTGATCAGCATGGTGGAACTCATTTGCTAAACAAAAACAGAGAAGAATTCAGTACCAGCTTCCAATTATTTGCTCTTTATTATCAGTCCTACAGTATTCCCCTAGTACACAATACTATTTATAACAACTCCTTTTAGAATTACTAATAGTTCTTAGGGTTTAACTACTGAATTCCTGTCATTCACTTTTTTTTTTTTTTGGACTTCTGCTCTCCAAAATTAGGAATCAGTTTACTGCAGCACAGAACACCCACGTTTCAGGTGCCCTTCACAACTAGGGGATAAAGCACTTCCTACCACTTCTCGTATTTAATTGTAACTTTTGTCATGATTCAAAACTCTCGCTTCACTTTTCTGCCATTGCTAATTGCCAGCAGGTCACAATGGGAATACTTACCACCCCAGCATCTGTCCAGCCAGAAGGCAGTACTTCTGCTGTCAGCCCCACTGATGTGGCCGAAGCATTTCCTGGGGCATTAAGCTGACTGAATGATGATGTCCCTTCTTCTGAGTGGTTAGATTTTTTTTCTTTTTTCTTTAACTTCAGCCTTTTGGGTTTAGCAGTCCGACTGGCAGGCTAACGGGTGAAACAGTGACATTTAGCGTTATACAGTGAATCTCTATAGTGTGATAAGCACTAAGAGCCCCACTGTCACACTCCAGCTCTACACAACTGATTTGGTACCACTGACACAGTCAGTCTGAAAAACAGTGAGCTCAGGGGGCACCCGTGACTGTTACTGCTACCCAGAGGCAGAGGGCAAGCCACGTCTTCACACTCTGCCATTGTCTGCAGGCACCCTGAAAGCGTGAACCTGAGAGGGAACTGCTACGCTTCTAGGTGGAGTCTTCCACCTGTACAAGGATGAGCAAGCCATCTATGTTACAACCTAGCTGATTTATTAAGGATCTTTCACCTCTCTTGCCGGTCTTAACGGTGAGGAACAGCGCATACCACTTTTCAGGTCTGGAGTTCTCTCTCTTGCAGCTGTAATTTTACAGACTTTTTTTCCTGTGACAAATTTCCAACAAATTAATTAACTTTGAGACAAAGACCACAGCTACTCTCCAACCCATGTCTTACAGGATGGTTTTTCATTCTAAAGCCACCCATGTAAACACCACTTCCTCCCTTCAGTATAATCCTCATCTCCCTCTCCCCACCAACAGGGCAGCTTTACTCCTCTCCCCTTCCCTGAGGAAACGAGGTTGCTAATTAATCTTATGTTCACCTGGCTATTTACTTCTAGACACACATGCTGTGGCAGCAGAAGAACTGCATAATCACAGCAGTCTTTGCCAGTGGCAACTTCTGCTGCTATTAGAATCCAAACTAAGCAAGGGAAAAACTATGTGGTACCCAGGCCACAGCCAGAATTATAGCAGTCACAGCTCAGAACTGCAGTTATGCGAGGGACTCCTAATAGTATTTGTGAAGCTGATATGACATAAGTTCAAGTAAGGAGCATGACACAAACAGTTCTGCTCCTGGATAAGTTAAATAAGAAATGCTAATTTTCATTGCATCACAGGTGATTAAATGGAAAAATGCAGGGTTTGGGGTTTTGATTTTTTTTTTTTTTTTGTTATTCTCCTAACATGTTCATTCAAACCAAGTCTTATTTACAGGGAAGATTTTCAATTCACACTCTCCCTTCTAGACACAACTGAGCTTAGTCCATGCCAGGGGGACAAATGACCCAATAGAAGCCTGGTTCTAATATTTTGCCATTATTTAAGTTTGGGTAGAATATTCTGTTCTCTCACAGCTAGTACAACTGCTTCAGGTCATAATTTACCTGCCAGAGTAGTCGAAACACTTAATGCTGAAGAACTGCAATTGCAATCTGATGGTCTCTTTCTAGGAGAGGAGGAAAAAAAGTGAGCAACTACTCTGAATGAATGTGAACATTCATCAAAAACACCAATGTACATGGAATCAGAGGAAAATATAGACTGAGGGAAAAGAGATAAAGCTTATTTTTAAAAATGTTGCTACTGAATTACTTCATCAGACTTTACAGTTATTTGACAGTTTATCATCAAGTCACAGCTCATTCTGAAGATAGGTGCAATTTAAGACCTACAGAAGACATTCAGTTAGGCACTCAGCACTAAAGCATACTACAACAGAACACATTTAAGGCGAAAGCAGGGAAACATTAGGTTCACAGGAAAATTCAAATTAAATTGTGTAGAGATCTAACACAGCAAGACTGGTATAAATGAGTTATGAATGGAAACGTCTGCACGTAAGCTTGGAAACAGCAGCACGAGGTTAAAAGGAAGGATACTGTTCCTGGGAAAACACTCGTGTTACTCAGATTTTAATGTCAAGACCTGAAGGCAGCACTGTGACAAGGCCAAGTGTAGGAGACCCTTCGTTGTGGTAAAACCACGGCACAGATGACTCGTCAACAGGAAACCTGGCATCCTAACAGCAGGAGGGTGGCAAGAGGGCTGCAGCTATCACATACACCATCCCGCTTCCCGGCTGACATGTATTCCAAGTAAGAAAAAACTAACAAGTCCCGGGCCAGGCTGCTGTCCGTTATGAAGGCTGAAGTCAGCAAGATTCTGAAGCAAAGGAGCGCCCCATAACAGCTGATCATTCCTAAAGAACATAGATCTGCCCCAAACCTGATTTTGTCCTAGGCGAGTACAGAATGCCAGAGACTCAACAAGGACTTGACAGCAAGTAGCCTTCACACTCTGCACTGCACGGGCAGTCCTGGCCAGACCACCTGGGCACGCACATCTTGCTGCCCGTGACTGACTGGAATATGACAGAGTAAGTGCAATTGCATAAAAGCAGCTTATTTAGGGATTTTGTAAATAAATGTCATCTTACCCTTCCATGAAATCCTTCACTGAGTTTTCTTACATTGATTTCCCTACAGCTGCAAGACCAAAACAGAAGTCTATAAGGCAAACTCTTACCTGACAATGCACCAACTTCAAAGTTAGTGAGGACACAGGTAGTTGAAACTCAACAGAAGTGTTTGCAGGATCAGAGGCTTATTCATACTGGCCTTTCTTTTAAATATCATTCAAAAGAGAAAAACCTGAACATTTAGGTGCATCAAAGAGTCTGCTTTGCAGATTACCTTCCAGTGTATTGGTCTTTAAAATCCTCCAGTACAGGTTCTAAAAAACATAAAAGAAAACTTTGAAAGAAAAAGCTAAGCAGATCAGACAATGTTTTAGTGCACACTAAATTATAAAGTAAAATACTACAAGGAAACACAGACCACTAACAGGGAGCTGTTCGCCATTATGCAGACATGCCTTAAATGAAGTCATCATTACATATCTTACACAGGTTTCCTGCACTAGAGTGAAATCTGTTTATGTGCATGTTCTGAAGTATTGTAGAAAAAGAATTACCTAATATTGCCGAAAGGTTTGAGATCTGTGGTATCTTATCTATGGTCACTGCTTTGCTGGAGTCCAGGAGGGTAGAGTTCTTGTACTTGCCAGAGTCCTCACAGTAAAAGTTACTTCTTCCTGGACATAAAAGATGTAAGCGCAAGCTTCTCATGATGAAATTCATTGAGTTACTAAATTTGTGATCAAACTGAAAGTAATCACATTTTCAAGACAGGAAATTTAAAGCAAAGTGAAAGCATTGTCTTGGCTCAAACAGCTGCAGAAAAGCTTGGGAGAATTTGACTCCAAGCAGATTTGTTGGTCATCCCTAGTAAACAGCTTGTGTCAACAGGGAACACCACAGGATGATTCAAGTTACACCAGGACCTGATTCACACNGGATTCAAGGACCAGATATACAGACCCCACATNAAGCACAGGTTGGCTTACNNCAAAGATCCGACCTGGTGAGTTGCACCAAGAGANGCCACCAGTCTTTCTACTGTAAACAGTCCCCCCACATTTTCTACATCAAATAAAGCTAAAAAAAACATGTCTCACCTGAACAATCATCTCTAAAAGTTTCAGGGGATGGGCAACTGTTCAGGCTCTCACTAGCACCTGTGTTATAATCTGCAGTTGAATCTACATCTAAACACTCCAGAAGAAAGGTTGAAACACCTGTGGGAAGAGTCATTCCTGTACCTAGAGAAAGAGACAAAAAAGGCAGCTACAAAAAAAAGGTATCATCTTGTACAAATCATCTGGATTTCCTTATCTAAGTTTTATTCCTGTGATGGACTAAATATTGTCAAGTCAGTATCTTATACTGATTCATAACACAGTTAAAGAAACAGATATGCAAAGGGCATCCTGAAGCCCACTTCACCCTACCAGAAGCTAACAGAAGACACTTTCCTTGCCCAAGGCTCACTAGAAATACCTGAAGCATTTAGCCTCTTGTAAGGTAATTCTTACGCAGGTTTGCTTTCAGAAGGACAAACTATTCAGGCACAAGCTTTTAAAAATGCAGGTTTGAGTAAATTGAAGAACTCACGCCAACAAGTAGTTCTGCCAATGATAAAACCAAGATCATGTAGTTTTTAAACAGGCTGGGCTCAAGGCTGCCTCAGGTCTGGTAGGTCTCCTGTCCTGTCTGTGGTGCCTACAATCAATTCATGTGAACCAGGCCACAGGCTGGAATAAGAGGCAGCAGTCTCAAAACCTAATATCTATTCTAATACTCTAATATCACACAGTCAGAACCAGTACAAGAACAGCACACCAGTACTTTTACAGAAATAACTGAAATTATATAATGAATTTTACATTTAGCTTTATACAGATAGAAAAATATACTAAGTATTGCTATTATACTCACTCGAAGTCACTTCAGCACTTTTAAAACTTTCTTTACTTTCAAAGTTGATTATCAGGGATTCCTAAAATTAAATGACCAATACAAACAACCTCAGAAAACTGGATGCAGACAAAGAAATGCAATTAAATGTATTCCTATATTATGCTCAGAAACTTACTGTCTGGTACTTCCCCACTTAAACTTGCTATTCACAGTGTAATTTTTACCAGGGGTTTTCATGCATCATTAACACATCTGCAAGCTGAATTATAGTCCTAAAATTCATAATGAATACCCAATCATTTGATCCTACAATGTTTGCCAGACAAGACTTCCACTGAAGTCATACTGACATTAACTGAAGTTATGCATAAGATAGCAGTGGAGTAATGAATTTCCCCATCTTTTGATTTTTTTTTTTGTTTAATTTTTTTTGAGAGGCCCAAATCATGCTGCTCACTTTCAGAATCCTAGACCATTTATATAAATACAAACAACTACATTGTGTACACAACATATTCCATGAAACTAACTCTTTGCAGGAAATGTAAATAAATGGTGGGCTTTAACTAAGAGCTAACATATTAAATAGTTTCACAACAACCGCTTGAGCCCTTTGCTGTAGCAGATTTCAGTTCAAACACACCTGGTGAACTATTTTCTTGCCACTGCAGTACTAGCTGTCCTGCAACACTTCCATCCAGTCATCTCCAAACACTTTGTTCCAGCTTTCCTAACGTGAGGAAGAGCGCAACAGTGACTTGCCAATGGCCCGTGTCTGAACAAGCAGCAAGCACTTGCCTGGAATCATGCTCTAACAAGATATCTTCCACACACCATAATTGCTACGGCCTTTCCTCATTAAGGATAATTAGTATTGATGTTTTCCCATGCTACCAATAGCTCCAACAGCTTTGATTCTGGCCAACAACATGGAAAAACGTCACCAAAATACAGGACCAAGTTCAGCCTGAAAAATGTGTGCGCGCACACACACACACAACTCACAGGAAATTCTACTGGATTAGAAAAAGAGTTTAACATGTCACATTTCTTTGATTTATCCTCCATAAATTACTAGTAGATAAAGAGCAGGACAGCATTCTCACCTTCAGCGGCACAGTGCTTTCTTCTATTCTCTCCTCTTCTTTTTCCTGGTCCAGTGTTTCTTTGGCATTCACTTGATTGCTGCAGTTGAACAACACAGCCAAGCTCAATACACAGAGCTACACTGTTCTAGAGGAAGGCGACAAAAACTACAAAATGTCTTTATGAGGTGCCAAAAACAGTCTGACAACCATCAGTTTACTGAGAATTCAGACTGTGTATCTCAGAGACAGCTCACGCACGCAAAACAATATAAATGATCAGCCAGCGTTGAACGAGTTCTAACAGACCTTTGGCTGCACGATTGGCTCACTTCGGTAACTTCAATATTTTCCTTAATTTTTGGTAGGGTTTTCACACTGGACTTTCCCTTCAGGCCTAGAGAATAACAAGTACTTAGTTCAGTAATTTTAGTTTTAATAATAAAATTTAGATTGCTATTCCTAAGAGGGCACCTTTAGCTGTTCCCCCTCTTCCATGCCCATAACCATTTTTTACCCTGCTATCACAAACATGGTGAAGTCTGAATCGGCTTTATTATTTTCACCCAAGCGTTTTTTTCAGCAGTGTATCAAGACAAAAAAAAGCACACTTCAGGAAGTATTTCAGGTATTTTAGAAACCTGTTGATTAAAAGAAAGAAAAACCCACCTTGGAAGTGGGTGGACCCAGCACGTAGGTAGACCTTTACCTAGGTTCAAAGTAGCTTGACTCCAAATCAGTTTTAAATGGAGTTTATTAGGAGTATCATAAGAATTTCTACATAAACTGGTCCTCAGTGTATATAATCCCAAAGGCCACAATTACTTCAGAACCAGCAAATTTCAGAGACATATTTTCTTCTCCTAAACCCAGCTGTGCAAGGTATTTAGCTTTGTGTTCTGTTTTCAGTCACCAGGAGCTAGAAACACCCGGCCCTTCCAGAAGGACACTTTTCTGACAGCAGGTTCAAACAGGCCCACGCCACGAACTGGGTCTGCAGTACCGCAAACCCTTCAGCTGGAACTCCCGGGAGCTCAGGACAGGACACCGTCCGAGCAGGACATGTTCCAGGATCATCCCTTTCCCTCTTTCTTCCGAGCACATCAAAGGATGACAAGCAAACAGACCTCAAGGCTGCTAGCAAGCGGTACGCAAGGCT
>Ga0065711_1044903_pt1 | contig 13809 bp, 11 predicted proteins | sample Hoacrofraction12_FD_59098 | JGI IMG/M metagenome (GOLD analysis project Ga0065711, IMG submission 59098) | Hoatzin crop microbial communities from Cojedes, Venezuela - Epithelial fraction 12 v2 (version 2) | ecosystem: Host-associated > Birds > Digestive system > Esophagus > Crop | place... | reverse complement strand
AGCTCTCCCAGCCTCTCCTCCCAGCAGAGGGGTTCCAGCCCTCGCATCATTGCTGGGGCCTCCTCTGGCCCCGCTCCCACAGCTCCAGCTCTGTCCTGTGCTGAGGGCTCCAGAGCTGGGCGCAGGACTCCCAGGGGGTCTCAGCAGAGCGGGGCAGAATCCCCCCCCCTTGTCCTGTGCCCACGCTGCTGGGGATGCAGCCCAGGGCACGGTTGGCCTTCGGGGCTGCCAGCGCACACTGCTGGGTGTTGTTGAGCTTGTCATCACCCAGCACCCCCAAGTCCTTCTCCTCAGCGCTGCTGTCAATCCATTCTCTGCCCAGCCTGGTTGTGCTTGGGATTGCCCCGACCCATGTGCAGGACCTTGCAGTTGGCCTTGTTGAACTTCATGAGGTTCACACAGGCCCATCTTTCAAGCTTGTCCAGGTCCCTCTGCATGGTGTCCCGTCCCTCCAGCGTGTTGACCACACCACAAAGCTTGGTGTCATCAGCAAACTTGCTGAGGGTGCACTCAATGCCAGTGTCCATGTCGCCAGCAAAGATGTCAAACAGCGCCAGTCCCAATACCAACCTCTGAGGAACGCCACTCATCGCTGGTCTCCACTTGGACATCGAGCTATTGACCACAACTCTTTGAGTGCGACCATCCAGCCAATTCCTTATCCACCAAGTGGTCCATCAGTCAAATCCACATGTCTCTGATACAGAGACAAGGATGTCATACGAGACAGTGTCAAATGCTTTGCACAAGTCCAGATAGATGATGTCAGTTGCTCTTCCCTTATCCACTGATGCTGTAACCGTGGTGTAGTAGGCCACCAAATATGTCAGACATGTTTTGCCCTTGGTGAAGCCATGTTGGCTATCACCGGTAGCCTCCTTACTTTCCACGTGCTTTAGCATAGTTTCCAGGAGGATCTGCTCCATGACCTTGCTGGGCACAGAGGTGAGACTGACTGGTGTGTAGTTCCTTGGTTATTCCTTTTTACCATTTTAAAAATGGGGGTTATGTTTCCCCTTTTCTAGTCAGTAGGAACTTCACTGGACTGTCACGACTTCTCAAGTACGATGGATAGTGGCCTAGCAACTTCATCCGCCAGTTCCCTCAGGACCTGTGGATGGACTTCGTCAGGTCCCATGGACTTGTGAACCCTCAGGTTCCTTAGATGGTCTCGAACCTGAGCTAGAGTGGGTCGTTCTTCATTCTCGCAGTCCCTGCCTTTGCCGTCTGCGACTTGGGTGGTGTGGCTGAAGCACTTGTCAGTGACATCTGAGGCAAAAAAGTCGTTGAGTACCTCAGCCTTCTCCATATCCTGCACAGGTTCTGTGCTAAAAGGTCTGAGTGCGAGACAAGGACTACAAAGAGAATTTCTGACACTTCGTGTTAATATGGACTGTCTTGCTAAGCAGAGCTGTCATTTTCAGTCTATTAAATGTTAAAAACAGAATAGCTAACTAACACAAAACATTATGATAGACACAGAAAGAAATCAATATTTTTAGGGAAATTTAGGTATTCAGTAGATACGCGCACTCAACAGATATCGATATAAAAAGTAAATATTGCAATAACAGCAAGTCAGTGATTTATATAAATAATTCATGCACTATAACATCAATGTGATAAACATTTATATTGTATGATCAATATGGTCTAAACCAGACACTTTTCCTAAGCAAGTGTCCGTTGTCTCCATGGTCAAAAAGGTCGTGCAGATAAATGGGGAGGCTGACCACCCTTGTGAATCACAATTGTAGGCACTCGGCCCTTTCACTTGATATGACCTTGAAATAAAATGTTCTACTCGGAATGTTGCAAATCACCACCTGCAGTGACGACGTACAGCCAGGCTAGCATACAAATACTGATTTTCTTCTGTCGCCTTAAGCCTGAGACAGCTTGGGTTGAAACTGAGCCCTGGACTGATGTTTACTGCATCGTCTCAAGCTCTGGCATTACTCGTCGTGTGCCAAGACGCCTGCCGTTTCTGTAGTGAGGCTGTAACTACAGTCTGTAACGTGGAAGGTGGTGGAATCATAAGCAAAAGTGCTTGTTGTAGTTTTCAATCTCCTGCCCTGTACACGAGAGGCCTCCGTCAAGGCCAGAGCCAGAAAGTAATCGAACCAAATTTTCCAGGGGTTTGTGAGCCACCCTCCCAACTCCCCCCAGTCCAGGTTGGATAACCAAAGGTCTTTCAAAGTTTGATGGGGAGTAGAATGAAGTTAAAAGTTGCTACTCAAGAAGAAAAAACCCAAATAAATTCAAGGAGCAGAAACTGACTTCCCGCAATGCACGGATCAGGAGCAAACGCGCCCCTGGGGTCCCTTCCGTCGAATGGCATCCCCAGTGGTACTCGTCCTCCTGGGCAAGTGTCTCAGGATCTCTCCTTTTGCAGCTGTTTTGCTTGTGTTCACACGGGGGAAAGAGGGTGGTCCAGTGGTTAGAGAGCCCTCGTGGGAGACGGAAACCTCGAGTGTCAGCCCTCCTCAGACTGATCTTTGACTTTGGCGGGAAGTTATGACTTGGCCCTGGGAAATAGCAGCCGTGAGAAGTTCAAAGCCAGTGTTTTTCTGCAAAAAGTGTTGGTCTCAACACATCAGCATCTGCCTTCTGAAAAATGAAAGCATCTGATTTTTTAAAAACAAAGAAAGCAAAGTGCCTTGGGCCCTCGGTTCTGTCCTCTGCCCCTGCCCCACCAGTGCTGCGGCGAGGAGCCACGCCATGGCTGTCGGGCAGGAGAAGACTGGCCATCGGAACAGCGAGCATGCAGCGGAGGAGGCCTGCAGCAAGGGAGAAGTCTCTCCTTGCCGTTGTGGTGCGGTGGTTTGCTGTGGGAGCCGTTGAAGGTGCTCGACCTGGAGTGTATGCTTTACATTTTTATTTTGAGAAGGTATTCAGGAAAATGATAGTTTATTGCTGCCTGGCCGTTGGTGCAGCCTGGCCTTGTGGGTTCCTGGCATTGCCGCACACCCAAGGCACATAGGGAGTTGATCGTTGTGTTGCAGCTGAGCAGCAGGGCTCCTGCAACCTCTGACAAATAGAAAATGCTTCTGTGATCTTAAAATAAAGATTCATTCTTCATGACGAGGCTTACGCTTAAATAATAGAAACGTGAGAAAATAAGCCTGACCCCAGATGTCACTGAAATGGATACGGCTATTACCTGAGACAATTTTCTGCGGGTGTCACAAGTTGCAGGTCGTCATCTTTTTATGGCATCTGACAAACACGTCTCAGTGAAAATTCAGCACTTAGTGAGCAGCTTTTACTGGCAAGCTCGCTGACCTTCAAGCACTTGATGATGTCTGGGAGGGTTAGTTGGTCCATTCTGGCTGTGCAAAATACGGAAAATAATTGTCTGTTCTACTGAAGCACTCCGCATTGTTAACATTTTGGACTATGCCCGAGGTGCCCGTGTCCCCAAAGGTGACTCTGGGGAGACAGCACTGCGGTGTGCCCACCGCCGGGAACGAGCGGGGCTGCGAGGGCCAGCGCGCAGCTCGTTACCAGGGCCTGGCTGGGAGCGTGGGTGAGGGGAGCGCAGCATCAACTGCTTGTGAGCGCAGCGGGCTCCGGGAGAGAGACCATTGACCTTGTACGCACAGTGGGCCCGTCTGTTATTTGTAAAACCAACCGTGGAAGTTCAGATGGAAGCAGGCTGGGTCATCCGATGGTGTCCTTCATTCGATTTGACTGTTTCTTTTAATGCTTTCGGGTTTAAGCGTCCCGATTTCAGTGAAAGTGCTGGGGAGAGCGCCGTACGCTCGGTGAAGCCGGCCGCGACGTGCTGCGAAAGCTGGCTGCGGTTGCTGCGCCCCGCTGGTGACGGCAGCAGGACGGCCGTCACCTGCAAATGGTTTTCCTGCACCCAGGTCCCAGCATTTAAGCACTAGGGCAGTTTTGTTAGTGTCACAAAATCAAACGCATCCTGTCGTGGGAAAGTACGACCTTAGCATAGTGCATCTGTGGGAAATGGTTTACATGTGTCTTGGCTGCATTGGCAGGTGGTGTTACTTGCGTTGGGGATATGGGAAGCAGTCCAGTGTTGCAAAAAGCCAGAATAGTTTAACTCTGAGGAATATTTTTGTTCCTAGTTCTTTCCTGAATGTCCCAAAGCAGACCTGAGGCATCACGGTAGTGCTGCCAGCAGCGGGCACTGGCAGAAGCACTCTCTGGATGGGGATGGTGGCTGTCCCAGGGTTTGGTACTGGTGCTGTGTCGTACCGGCCAGCGCAAAGGCACAGCGTCCTTCCAGGAGCACTGCCCTTACCTTTAGAAGGTGCCTGCCACTCAAGTTATGTTGAACTTGGGTTTATTTCCTTCCATTTGGTGCTTGTATGTACCTTGTAATAGTTTTTTTATGTTTATAACTTCTGGTGCTGTCAGAAGGTCCTGTTTAACTTCTAGTGCTCCTCCTCTTGTCATTTCAGAAGCTTTGTTCATCACGGAATTTTTCTTGACTGCAAGTACAGGTAGTTGCGAAAGGTTATTCTGGATGAAACAGAGAGGGAAGGTACTAAGTTTTCAGGGCTTTTTGTTTTTTAATTACTCAAAAGAGTCATAGGACAGTTTTCAGACTTCCCAGAGTTGTTGTTCACTCTGAGGTGAGTGAAGAATATTGCAAAAGAAAGTTAGTTGTTGCAAGAACTGGTCAGATTGAGTTGTTCATGGTTATTCATGAAGGCTAAGCCTTCTGCTACGTAAAATACTAATTTCAGTTCTTTGGTCTAAAAGCATAGTATATGGTTTTCTGCAATCGAACGAATTACCATTTTCTGTATAAGCTACGTGCATTTATCTTGTATACATACAGACAATATGCATATGTGGTATACATACTGCATTGATGCTATATCAGCATATTTATCTTAATATTATACAGTATATATTTGTAGAAAATGCACTATTCCCTTTTTTGCAGGAATGAGGAAGTGTGTTGTATAAAAGGACTTGTTATGAGTACTGAGCAGCTATCAATTTATTTCAGGAAAATACTGAGAATACTTTCAATAAGTCGACTAAAATGCTTAGGTGAGCTTGCAGAAAGTATACTACAAAAGATGGTAGCTATGAGCTTTTTCCCAAACTCTTCTTTTGGAATTTACACTGTGTTTTACCAAGTTTCGTGATCCTGGTGCCAACCTATAGACCAAAATTCATTTGTCCAGGTGGGGGCAATGTTGTATTAAAAAGCAGGGACTGAACAGTCTTTGCATCGGGTAGTAGAAGTCCTCCCTTTTCCACCCCAAGCCCTTCATTGTCTGCTATTAAAACAGTTTATCCTACGGAACAAAATATTGTATTTATTACTTCTTGAAAGCACTGCTTTTAAGATCCCAGGATATTAATGTGTCAGATGTAAAAGCGCAACTATTTTATGTGGGTGAGACTAGTATTTTCATTTGGCCTCGTGCGTTTCTTTATGCATTTTGAAGTTTGGTGCTGTAATAATATGCAAAAATTATGGTTAGTTTAACCTTTCAGTCTGCAATTTTGAAATAACTTGTTGTTAGTTATGGTTTTGTTTCTAATAATAATATGAAGTACATTGCTACTACGTACTGGTTGATTGCAAAATTAACTGGCTATCCATTTCTGAAATAATTCCATGGCTTGATTCCTCTGGTTTGATTACTATTTACTGTTTTCGTCGAGTGTGTAGGTATTTTTTCCTTTTGTTGTACCTGTAGACTGTATTAATTTTATGGTAATCAAGAAAAAATGAATTTGATTAAAAAATACAAAAATATATTTGCTAGAATTAACAATAATTTTGCTCTGATTGAATATGTATTCTGCTAGTACTGGTTAATTCAGACTATGAGATTGCCTGCTATTAGAAATGTGTAAGCCTTTTAGCCAAAGCAGAGGTCTCTAAGTATTTAGTAGCATGTTTGCTGTAACAAATTTTATCTTTCCTGTAAGTGCTGTGTTATGGTCTGCCTTTTAATTTTATGCTCTCCATACATGATAGTGTAAATGAAATGTCTTTTTAATGTCACCTATAGATGAGTTTTATCTGTCATAGTTTTAGATCAGCATTCCCAGCGTAGTCTGAAAAAACCTGAGAGCGTGAAATTGCTTTGGCTGCTGTTGGACTGATGTGATTGGGGTGTTCATAACTGAAACAAGCAGTTTAAAACCTGGGGTGTTTTTAAATAGCTGTTCATTTAATATTGGTCATTTATTAATGCCCTTTAGTGTAATCCACTTTTTATGGTGGTCTTTGTTAATACAGATGCACATAAAGTATGTTAGTACTCCTCTTGACGGATGGTGCTTATCTTGGATGGATTTCAGTAGCAAAGTCTCCTTGCTCTCGGTGTGGGAACTTCAGTTGTATAGCTCAAAATACAGCTTTAAACCAGTGTATGGCTCAGAGGGGAGGTAGTTAAGTCTCTGATGCACCCTTTGCATATCCCCCCTGCGCCAGGTGTAATTCCCAGTCCCAGTGCTCAGCGCAGCGTTGGGTCTTCTCTCGTGTCTCTTCAGAGGACTGCTTGTTACCCCCTGGTGGAGGCACAGCCTCGCAGAGCCGGGGCCTTGGGAGCAGTCCTCCTGGCGTAATGCAGCTTTAAGCAGGTCTTTAAGGCAAGAATATTTCTGATTTCAGTTGTACATTGCAGTACTGTACTTTCAGCTTGAGGTGCTGCCATGAAGAGCCGGTATTTTTTCCAAGTAGGAAAACAATGTTCTTACTCGCAAAATCGCATGCTTGGCTAGGGCATGAGCAGCATCCTCTTCTGAAATACTAACTGCTGCCTTCATCGCTCCGCACTTGGCTCGAACATTTGGACCTGTCCGTGGAAAGGCTAGCAACTGTCTTGTCTTTTTCTGCATTCAGCTGTCATCTTCAGTAGAGTACTCTGAAACCCCTGTCTGGTGGATTCAATTTGAGAACTGATGATTTGGAGGTTGCTTGAACAACCCCAGCAACAACTACAGGATGACTGAAAAACTAAACAAACCCATACTGTTGGACGCTGGCCTGGTTTTCATCATGGAAAAAAATTGGAAGCGTTAACCTTTAACTTACATGGACACACGTGTGTGTGAGCGTGCGCATACACATGTAAGAAACCTTGACAGTATTTACAGTAAAAATCAGTAAGTAAAGGTCTGACACTTCACTCACTCCTGTGACCTCCGGTGGTTGGTTGTCCAGGTTGGGGGACACAGGTCAGCGTCTCCAGAAACAGCTGCTGAAACCTAAGGCTCTTAAGTGCAAATGCTAGCACCTAAGCATGGTGGCCAGCATTAGAAGTATCAGTTCTACAATTCACCTTTAGTAGGTGCCTTCCACTTCTCAGCAGACATCTGGAAATGGACTGTTATAGATAAATAATTTGCATATTATTCCAGACATCTGGAAATGGACTGTTATAGATAGATAATTGCAGAATTTTAATAGCTTGAAAATGTAGCTGTGGGGGTTTTACCCTGTGCTGGTGGCTCGCATTCTGGTGAGAAGCTCATGAGATTTGCTCTCCATGATTTGATTGGGAAGTACTCAGCTGCCGATCCAGGTTTCTCCTTGCACGCTCCCTTCTCTTCCCTGCAGCTCTGACATCCTTGCTCCTTGTTCAAGCAAGCCAGCCGGAGCCGTGCATGCCCCCGATCCCGCCTTTCCAATGGGGAGCTCCTGACGGGTGGAAACGGGCTAAGACTTCAGGTTTGCTGCCATCTCGGTGAGGTTGACTTTTCAGCAAAGAATTGTCTCTGCTAAAGAGAGTACTGTTGCTTATTAAATACGCCAATTAAAAAAGGATAATAATTAGGATAATAAAGCCAGAAAAAAAATCACCCATTCAGCGAAAAGACAAGTCAAACAGGTAATCCTTCTGTCAGAACTTCACCTGAGCCTTTCTCTGATCTCTGGCGCATGGCCTGCGTGGGTCTAGCAGAGGGGTTAAGCAGGCACCACTGACACTTCACCTTCTGGGCCTTGTGAAGTCTCCGTCGCTGCCGCCGCCGCCTCCTCACCCAGCAGTATGAGCTTGGGGTTCCCAGTTCTGTGTCTGTATGCAGCACTTTGTATTGGAGACATCCCTCTGCTTAGCAGGAGCACTGGGAGATGGCAGTCAGGCACATTGAGCTGTGAACAAGCTAATCAGCAGTCATTTGGCTTTTTGCTCCGGCAAACTTAACATTTTTAGTAAGGCATTAATGCAAACTGCATGGGGGTGGAAGAGGGGTGATACTTGATCGTGGAAAATGGTTTATGTAATGCGGAAGCTTAAGGCGGTTGTCTTAGATTTCTTCCAGAAATAAATGCTGTAAGCAAGGGACTCCTTCTTAACCTGTGTGTGAAAATAACACCTGAAATCTGAATAGAATACCTGCGTGTTTACTGAACCAACTCTTATGTCCAGCTCATCCAGTGAATTCAGTGAGACTGAGATTTTGTATCCAGTGAGATAAATGGATCTGAAGTTCTGCTTGGCTTAAATGACTGTGGGAGAGGACAATCCCACGCACTTGCTGGTTGAGGAAGCCCTTTTGTCCCAGCAGCAGAGCAATAATAGTCTGGGAAAGCCTTTAGTGAGACAGTGCTGCAAGAGGAGCAAAGATGGGAAGGTCATGGAGAGGGTAGACAAGATGAAAAGACACAGTTAAGGACAAACGCAAAACGTACAGGGCTACGTGGTTATGTAAATCACAGCTAGATGGAGAATAGTCACGTAGCCGTCTTATATCTCTGGAAGTCCCTTACCTGGGCAACGGGATCTTCTTTTGAACAGGAGACTTAAACAAAAATTGGAGGTTTTCTTGTGAGTACCCAGAACCCCATTTCCTATGCAAAAAGTATCCTCTAGCATTTTTCTAAGGTTACCCTTGACTCCAGGGGTGCTGACAACAAAAAGCTGGCCTTAAATCAGTGAGCCAAGCCTGGCTTTGAGACGGAGCCAGTGCCAGCTCTGTACCATGTCAGATGGAAGCTGGTCACAGGCGGGCACCTCTTAAAAAAAAGCCTTCCTGAGCATGGTAGGACTTTATACTGTTCCGGTTCGCTGATGGGGTTTGCGATGTTATCTTACTCAGTGTTGCTTTTTTAATTGATAACTCTTGGCTAGTCAGGATGCAAGTGGATGAAAAAGTGTGCTTCGCTTCACTCTCCATTTTCTTGCTTGGGATATCATTTGCTGTAATTCATTCTTGTGGTCTGCTGTTAAACCACCCTATTTCCAAATCGCTTGGCGTGTTTTCAAAGATGTATCTGATATAAATGCTGATGCCTAGTTCTCTTAAGCCTGAAATTGCCTTAGAAGTGTTTAACCATAAAAATGGTCGGATTTTGTTAGTGCATGAATGCTTAAACCTGTAGTTGCTGTGTGAAGTGTAAATCATGGAGCACGTTCTGTGAACTTGGAGCAGAGTGCGGTGAGATCGCACAGAATAAAATCTCCAGCTGGGGATGACTTGCTCTCATTGCAGTAAGAGGAGGAAAAGGTTGTGTGTACCTGTATTCCTGCTGTCCTAGGACTGCGCTGGCACCAGTTCATCTGTGTGGTTGCTTGTAGATGTGTTGGTTAATAATGGCTCAGACCCCTAAAACCTCAGTAAACGCCACTGATTAAAGCACGTCAGCGTTCGTACCTGTTCACCTTTAACCTGAGGTACGAGGAGGGCACGGTGAGATACGGCTATACCAGTTCTTTAGTTGCTAGTCGGGCAGACCCACTCAGGGGAAGGGAAGGTTTTGGCCAGAGAACACAAGCTGGGGAGGACGGGGGCTGCAGGCAGGTGATGCTCAGTACAACCCCATGCCAGAGTGCATCGCACCAGGAGGAGATTCACCGAGATTTCACCGTAGTCATTGCTCTGCGGCGTTAACAACTGCAGAAGAATAATTTGCTTTTATAACTGTCGTGAGGAGATGCAGCTCTGAGTGTACAGACCAAGCAGATCTGTGGAGCAGGAGGGTGGCAGCTTTACGTGTTAGCTCGTGGGAGTAGCTGTAGGCTTCCCAAGAAATGCCTGTGAGAGCTTGTCTTTGGGTTGGGTTGGTGGCTGGATCGTAACGACTCATACACATGGCTCAGATATCCCAAATAAAGTATTGCTTCCCGTCGTGATATTGGCCATAATTTGCTTCATTGCCTGGCAGTTTCAAATTATTTGACAATAAAAGTGTCAGCAAGCCTGTAAAAGTAAAACACATGCTTAGAGGAAGATGATACTTTATTTGTAAAAAAACGGTATACAGCAACTGTATGAAGAGAAGAACCGTGGCTCTTCATAGTCCACAGTTTTCAAATCTAAAGCGTTACGCAACGTGCTTTGTGCTGCTTCACAGTCAGAGGTTAAGCAAGCTAAAATCGATATCAAAATGCGTGTTATTTTTCTGGGCTTGAAAGCCAAAAATGCAGCTATAAATTTACATTTTGCGGTGCCAGTATTCTGTGGAAGTAACACAGCCACATCTTACTCGTCCGTACTGTTTCAGAGGAACAGGAGGGGAAAAGCTTTTGTGCATAGTGCCGTGTAGCGTTTCAGTTACAGTACTGACTTACAGGCCTGTGTTCCCTTCAAAATCAACAGGACGGGAAATACTTTCTCGAAGCGCCAGTCCTGGGCTCGTGCTCAGAGAGCAGAGTCCCGGCTCGGTGGGGTGCGGAGGGGGCTGCTGCCAGCTGCTGGGGCAGGGCTGGGGAGCTCCTGCCAGGAGGGGCACCTCCAGCCGGTCCTTTGGCACGGCCACGGTGCAACGCAGGTTTCTGCTGCGTTCTGGCGTGGTACCGTTGTATGTACAAAATGATTCGAAGTCGTGCTGTCAGAGCTTTTCCCTGCGGAAGGAATGAAGTGCTTTTAGTCGTTTTCAAAGGTGACTTCTAAACCAGACGCAGAAGGCAATGTGTTTTTTTTGGGGGGATGCTGTTGGCTAACGTTGTGTTAATGATACGTAAGCAAGTCATTCTGTCAGTGGAGCAACTGACAGGTTATCTGATCTTTCTCATACTTTGCATTGTTCAATTTTAGTTAATGATGTTTACGGTATTTTGCAATATGTTTGGGAGGAGAGATTATACATATACACAGAACTGAAGCCTCCCTTAGGAGAGCTGTTCCCGTGCTTCCAAGAAGGAGTTTGGAGTATTTTCACCATGCATCTTTTACTTGTGGTATAGCTTCTTATTAATTCTAGAAAACAATTTGAAACAGTAACATGGAATTTTGAGAGAGTGCTCAGGTCTTCTGACTGTTAAATCTGCTTTATACACCACGCGCTTCTCACCCTGAAATGAAGCCAGGTACGTTTTCGTTGGTTTTGCTCCCAACAAAGTGATGCAAAGCAGGATTAGCTTCTCTCTCGGAAGGTTTTGAAAGAGATTGAGCTGTGCAATAAAAGAGTTCATCAGCTTCAAGCTAAATCAGGGAGCACTTTGAGATCGAACCACGCACTTCTCTGTGATCAGCATCAGTCTTGTAGCCACCTTCCCGTCCCAGACGCCTCGGAAACCCGACAGCCTCAGACACACCATCTCTGCGCTCACTGACATCAGCAATGAACGCCCGCATCCGTGCTGAAAACGGAGTGGGGAAAGGGCTGTTCTGGAATGAATGCTGAATTCACAGTGAAGTTTTGTAATAGACAACATAGTCTGCTAGACATGTAGCACTTACATTTCCCTTTTAGATAGGTAGAGTTTAGAGATACTTTGTTGTATTATTGCATACATTACTCTACATTAAACAGTTCTTAAAAGGTAAGCCATAGATCAAGATGCCTGGAAGGCCTGTTCTCATTTGTGCATTTAATTTGGTTGGATTGCTGGTACATTTGATAACAGTCCAAATAACATTAAGCAGTTGTTTCTGTACATGACCCTTGTAAGACTGCATTATCAGGCAGGTAATTCTGTACATGCAATTGAGAATGTGCTAAAATACATTAGTATCTCTTTTACTAGCAGTTACCATCTAATTTCAGGGTAAAATAAATGTATTTTTTCTAAGGAAACAGGATTTAAGGAACTTGCTTTTAGAAACTTTTTCCAGTTAGTTAACAGGAGAAGATAGTAGCTCACATGCATTTTATTTGACGTAAATGTGCTTCATCACTTATTTTGGCTGGCAAGCAAAGATGTGAAACAACGATCTTCTCAGGCTCCCATTATTTCCTCAGGATAACTACAATATATGGGCTATTTCCATGTCTTGGGCAACAATTTAACTAATGGATATGTTCCCAACTGAAATGAAATGGAAGAGAATTCCCAAGAAGAGCCAAAATATCTCCCAGACGTACAGTTTGGTTTGGATGCTTGTTCACTGAAGCGTACACGCTGGATGGTGTTTTGTACTCGGAGGTGGAATTTGAGAGATCATCTTCCTTCATGTCTCCTCTTGTCTGGAAGCCAAGAAACCTGAACAAATGGTGCTCCCTAGCTCGTGAGCCTTGTTCTGGTGTACCATCAGCTATGGATTTTTTTGTTTTCCATTACTCAATGCTCCCTTAACTTAAAAAACTAAGAACCACTGAGTGATGAGTGGGTTTGAGAAAATGCAGGTAATTGTAAGCTTAAAGACACGGCTAAAATTTTGCCTGTGGTAAGTTCAGAATACCTGTTCTCCAGATAAAATACAGAAAACATAGCAACTTCCAACAGAAGTGCACGGGGAGTTTGGAAGTTGTTGGTCACAGCTTTACTGTCACCATGCCGAATGGACACTTACACTTGTAAATGCGACAGAGTTAGGCCCCAAAACTGCTGCAAATCCCTCAAAGCACCATGAAACTTGGTGTGTGATTTTGAAAGAGTTCAGTCTGGGTAGGTTGAAAGGTTTAGAACTAACCTGAAATCTGTATCTTGTTGGCACATCAGGGAACATAGCAGCTTCTTACATGATTCTTAGTTGCTGCAGCTAGTTTTCTGCATCCTTAGATTTTCTGTGTGTATCATTAGATATTTTTAGAAGCGAGTCTGACCATAAAATCGAAACTTAGGCAGTGTTGATGGGGCTTCTGGTGCTGAGGTTTGGCTAGGCTGGTTAACAGTTGCTATGCTGGTGTCCAGTCGTGGTTCCTTTACCCTGTGGGTCTGACACTTGCTGTCTCTTGTGTGTCTTTTTTCAATTAGCAACTTTTGGTTTTAATATACCATATTTCATATTTAAGTGACTGTATATGGTGTTTGTATTAGCTCTGTGTGTGCATACGTATCTTTGCAGTTTCCTCTGTAGCGTTCTCCTGAGGAGTTTGCTCCTGTGGCTTTAAGCCTTGTGCAGTTCCGCGTCTGTAAGCGGTCGGGTTTGTTCCTGAAGTTCCAGTCCTGCAAGTCTCACTGCAGGTGAACCTTGCCCAGGCCGGGGAGCCTGGCGATGACTTCAGCACGGCTTGCACTCATGCAAAGATTTGTTCACGGAGGAAATCGTAGGGTGGATTTTAAAATTTCTTGGACTAAATCTTCATGAGTATGTGTCTGTGTATGCAATGCAGCAAGAAGAGTGCCAACCCTGCTGAACCATTTTTCAGCTTTGTCATTATTGCCTTTGTGTACTTGGTGTCCATTGCTTTCAGTGGCAGTTGGGTTGGAAATGGTGAACATTTACAGCCGAGTGCTGCAGCACTTTTTGTGGCAGCTTGTACTTGTCTTTACTTTGTCACGTATGCTGGCTGGGGACAGAGCTACATGGCACGGTTTTCCTGATTCCTGCTGTAACTGGGACTTGATGGCAGAGAGGACAAGGGGCAACAGGCACAAACTGAAGCAGAGGAAGTTCCGTCTGAACATGAGGAAGAACTTCTTCCCTCTGAGGGTGACGGAGCCCTGGCCCAGGCTGCCCAGGGAGGTTGTGGAGTCTCCT
>Ga0065711_1008685_pt1 | contig 13809 bp, 15 predicted proteins | sample Hoacrofraction12_FD_59098 | JGI IMG/M metagenome (GOLD analysis project Ga0065711, IMG submission 59098) | Hoatzin crop microbial communities from Cojedes, Venezuela - Epithelial fraction 12 v2 (version 2) | ecosystem: Host-associated > Birds > Digestive system > Esophagus > Crop | place... | reverse complement strand
AGAAGGAGACTCCACCACCTCCCTGGGCAGCCTGGGCCAGGGCTCCGTCACCCTCAGAGGGAAGAAGTTCTTCCTCATGTTCAGACGGAACTTCCTGTGCCTCAGTTTGTGCCCATTGCCCCTTGTCCTGGAAGTACTGCTCTCCATCCCTTCAGCCCCCAGCCTGTATGGATATCAGGGGTTGCCCCAACCCAGATGCAGGACCCTGAAGTTGGCCTTGTTGAACTTCATGAGGCTCACACAGGCCCACTTCTGAAGTTTGTCCAGGTCCCTCTGGATGGCATCCCATCCTTCTGGCATGTCAACTGCACCACTCAGCTTGGTGTCACCTGCAAACTTGCCAAGGGTGCACTCGATCCCACTATCTGTGTCACTGATGAAGATATTAAACAGCGCTGGTCCCAGTACAGATCCCTGAGGGACACCACTCATCACTGATCTCCATCCGGACATCTAGCCAGTGACCGCTGCCCTCTGGCTGCAACCTCCCAGCCAGTTCCTCATTCACCGAACAGTCCACCCGTCAAATCCATATCTCTCCAATTTAGAGAGAAGAATGTTGTGGGGGACTGTGCCAAAGGCTTTGCTGAAGTCTAGAGAGACAACATCTATAGCTCTTCCCTTGTCCACTGACGCAGTCATGCCATCGTAGCAGGCCACTAGGTTGGTCAGGCAGGACTTGCCCTTGGTGAAGCCACGCTGGTTGTTTCGAATCACGTCCCTGTCCTCCATGTGCCTCAGCAGAGCTTCTAGAAGGATCTGTTCCATGATCTTCCCAGGCACAGAGGTGAGTCTGACAGGTCGGTAGTTCCCAAGGTCATCCTGTCTTCCCTTTTTAAAAATGGGTGCAGTGTTCCCCTTTTTCCGGTCATCAGGGGCTTCACCTGACTGCCATGACTTTTCAAATAACATGGAAAGTATCTTGGCAACTACATCAGCCGATTCCCTCAGGACTCTGGGAGGCATCCTTAGGACTCTTCGATTCGAAGTGCCTAAAATACATGAGGACCATGTTGCAGCCTGCTGGAGAACTGATTTTGCAGCATATTGTGAGATGTGTTGTGAGGGTGTAGAGAGGTGATAGTTTAGACTTTCCTAGAGGGTATCCAGAGCTGGTAGGGACCTCAAGGGACTGTCTCAAGGCTGTGGCCTGAGCTAGCACTCAGCTGACGGAGTTGGACATCCCTACAAGTGCGACGGCAGTAACATGTCTGGGCTGCAAACGAACCTAAGAAGCAGAATAAATCAGCCTCCACCAAGCCCCTCCTTCCTCCTTCTCTGGGTGGCTCCTCTGAACCTGCCTTCAGTGTCACGGTATGGGGCAGATACGCCCTGAGGGACTTCTGGGAATACGAGCTATTTCCAAAAGTACCTGAGGGATGTAAAGCCTGATAACCCTTGGTTTCTGCTGTCTGTCAGCATTGCCTGTGCTGGAGCAGGGTGAGGAGCAGGCAGGGCTCTTCCATTTTTTGGCAACTGTCTCTGTTCTCTCTGGGCATGGCCCTTGCCTCTTGCATCTCTTATCTCATGTGTGTTTTATTTCCCCACATGGAGTACAGCTGAGGCAGGAGGTTTATAAGCAGGAAGGCATTTCCCCTCCCCGAGCATGGTTTGGGAAAGGGGGAGGGAGAGGGGAGGTGATTTTGTGGCTGACAGACCAAGGGGATCCAACGTGCCAAGCTACATCTGTGGCTCCTGAGAAATCAATTAGCAAGGGAGGGGAGGGGTGGTTGGCAAACCACACGGTTGAAAGGAAAACATCACAAAAACGAGACGGAGGGATGTTTTGAAGAAGTGGCGCTGCTGGAAGACGTGAGTGAGTGCGTGCCTTTGTTTGGTAGTGGGTGCGTGTGAGAGAGATGTTCACCAAAAGGTTAATCAAGACCTGGTAGGAAAGGCTGGCCTAGGATCTGGGAAGCAAGCTGCTAATAAAAGAGACCGAGAGACCGCACTCATCCTGTGCTGAACAATACAACCCAGTATCTGTGGTATGCAGCGGCAGAGACTGGGGAAAATGCACGTTTGGCATCATCACAGCATTTTTGCAAACTCCGTTACAGTTAGATGGAGTATTTCGGCTTTTTTTTCAGAGTTCAGTTCCCTCCCTACAAGTCTGGAAGATTTGAACTGCTCTGTCCCAGTATTTTGGAAATGAGCGTGTCCAGAGGTACTTTAACAAGTATTTTTCTGATGCTCTTCAGCATGGGAATGGAACATATTGGAAAGGCCCTTGGACGGACAGTCAGCACGGACCGCAGTTGTAATGAGGGATCTTCCCTGCCGCTAATCCTTGCTCCTTGGACTGTGCAATTATTTTAAATTAAATAAATCTTTGGGTCCAGGCCTCTCCATTTCCAGTCAGAAATCTCACCCCTGGTTTGGAGGAGCTTCTAAAGCTTCTCTGTTTCACCAGAAGGAAGATGTGTATGTTTAGGACGTGACTCCACTTCAGGAGAGGGGCTGACGCTGACAGTGATGGTCTTAATTGAATTTCTCCCCCCTGAGCCTTGGTCTGGCAGAGTTACATGTGTGCTGATGTGGACAGCTGGACCAGGGAACATATCTGGCTGAAAACCTGTCTTTGTCCTTGTCCTGCCAGTATAGCTCACCAGTTTTGCTCAAAATGCGGTTTGTGGGTTCCTCTGTTGGCACAAAATTGAAGTAGAAATATGTGACTAGGGGTCTGTTGGAGATGTGATGACCCCTAACACCAGCAGCCTACTCCAAGACTAGCTTGAAGAGGCAGCAGAGCTGAGCCTGGTGCCAGATGAGTAGACTGCACTGCTGGGGGTGGCATATATGACCCTTAGTCTTCCTCCCCAAGCAAAAGTGAACTGAATCTCCTTGTTCTACACCCATGGCAATTGCTCAAACCACAGGTCTGTTTTTTTCTCCCCTTTCTCTCTTTCATACCATGGCAATGGTGTCATGGGGACATGAGTGTGCACCACCTTTGGGAGCAAGCTCCGAGGCATAGGGAACCTGTTTGTGGTTGTGGTGGTGCATGAAGCACCTGCATCTCTGGTGAGTAGGGAGACTTGAGATAAGGTCCCAGGGTCCTGGGCTGAGTGATGTGCCCTGGCAAGCACCTTGGTTGCCTTGTGGTCTGCAGGGAGGTTTGAACCCCCATCTCAAGCTTGATAATTGGGAAACCAGGCCCTCAGGGTTGAGCATTGTAATGCTTGGGTGACTTTCACGAGTAAACTTGTCTGCCATTCATGTAGGGATGGTATGCCATGTGTACAGAAGTGTCCCCACACCTTTCTCTGTATTGCTTTTCTCAAAGAAAACATCCCTCCAAGCTCCTTCCTGGTGCATCAAGTCAATTTGTAGGATTTGTCTGGTCTGCTTGTTTTCACTATGATTTTGCTCCTCTTATTCAATTCCTCCAGGACCTTTTCTAGGGTCTTTCAAATCACTGTTTGTATGGTTCCTGGAAGATGAACCTGCTGAGAAGGGAGAACTGAGCCAACAGGCACTGGGGCAGAAGAAGGAGGAAAGTGTGTGCACGTGTCTCAGAGAGGCAGAGGACTTGGGAATGAGAGTTGCCGATGTTGTGATAGTGTCCCTGTGTGAGACAGAGTTCGTCTGTGGGTGTGAGAAAGGAATATTTGGAAGTGAGCATGTGTGGGTGTGAGGTGTGTGTGAGACTGTGCATGCATTTCCATCCCCACACTTTGAAAAGCTTTTTGGAGCACTGCAGTGTTCAAACAGGCCCCAGTTCCCGAAATAATCAACCCATCTTGAAAAGTTGTGAAGTCTGTGGACATCTGGAGGAGATGGGTTTCCTAGCTATGCCCTGAAATGCATTTTAAGCAGTTCTTGCTGGCTGACGCAGCTGTGCAGGCTGCAGTGAGGTGTGCTGGAGGTCAGGGCAGGTGCAGAGGGACATCTAAGGGAGCCCAACACCTATTCCTCACTCCAACAACCTCCTCTTGCTGGGGCTTTCGCAGCTGCTGGGAGATGGAGAAATGCGACATCCCCTACATCTCCTCCACCACTGCCTGCTGTGCTCCCTGAAGGCCGTGGAAGAAGTATGATTAGAGACCCATGAGGTCAGGGCTGGGCTGTAGGTGACTTCACAAACTCCTGTAGAAAAGCAAAGTTGTCATGATTCTTATATTGCTGTGACAGGCTTTAGTTTTTTTCCCTTTCAGAGTCAAAACTGTGCTCCTAAAGCCAATGCAAGTACTGCATGCTCTTTGGAGCTGTGTCCCTGGACTAAAACGCATGGGCAGCACGTACAGCATGTAAATCCTTTTTATCCAAAACCATATGTGTGCTGGCATCACTGCAAGGGGATCGGGCTTCTCCTGTGTCAGCAGTTCTTTGCTTCGCTAGCCCCAACATGTGTTCCCAACAGGGGAGATGTGGTCTCGGGTCCCTTTTCCATCAAGAAGGGTCCAAGCCACATCTCCCACTGCACTCTCCTACCACCCTCCTGGGCATGACGTGGGGAGGTGGCAGGTGCCTCTTGCTCCCTCTTCCCCCTCATTTGGGGAAAGCTGTTCCACCTCACAGTGGGGAAACACCAGATTCAGTGGGTCAGCAAGAAAGAACAAGCAAGGCTGCCTGTGTTAGCGCTTGGGGAAATTCACCTGGGAGCAGGGCAGCCGGAGATCCAACTCCTGCTCCAAGGACTGTTTACGCGTTTTAAAATTAAACAACCCATGGTGCTGGTAACTGGAATTCAGGTCTCCCCACTCCCAGGGGAGTGCCCCGATCCCAGGGCTGCGGAGTCATGCTCACTCTTGCCCTCTGGAGCTTCAAGTTTTGATTTTATTAATTTTTTTTTTTTCCTGCCTAGTAGTTTCTCCAGAAAGGGGGTGTGTGAGCCCCTCTCCCGCTCCACTGTTGGGTAGGGGCACTGTCCATGGCAGGCAGGATTTGGAGAATTTCTGCCTCCTACATCAGAGGGAGCTGGGCTGAGGTTTCCCAGACCCAGGAATGCTTGCTAACCATTCAGTTGTTAATTAGGAGGGGAGTACATGAGTTTTTCCTCCTACTCCTGCGTATTACGGGCAGCTGCTGGTGCCGCATGGTGTGTGATGTGGTAGGCATGTGATGGAAACACCTATGAGCCAGGTTTTGGTCATGACACAAGGGAGGGACAATGCGTTGGCCAGGCACAGCCTGCATGGACTGAGACACTTCTGAGCTCGTCCCAATGCTGTGCTTTGGGTCTGGGGACTTTCACCGTAAAAATGGAGGTTTTTCACGGACTGCGATGCCCCCAGGGTGACGTGGCAGGTGAGCAAGGGTGTGAGAATGAAATCTTGGATGTCAGTGGCTGAAACATGCTGGATTTGGCTGTACAGACCCTTGTGGGAGAGTGTTCTTACTGTTGATTTACCCTGGACAAAGCTCTTGCAGTCTCCAATGGCAGCAGGCCTTCAGTGAGGCCCCTTGGAAAGCAGCATGATCTAAAGCCTGGCAGCAAAAGTCACAGCGGAGCCATAAACAGGAAAGCTTTGATATTGCTGGCGTTAGCGATGAAGAGCACAGGGAAAGGCTTTTGCATAGCTGCCATTGAGCTTGGTGCTCCCATGTTCCCCAGCTTTCCCTCTGGCTTCTTAATGGTCTTTATAGCAGACCCCTAAATCCCTCAGGAGCTGTCTGCTGACCCTGTGAGGCGCGGAGCTCCCCTTCGGAGGCGCAGAGGGTCCCCAGCTCCGGTTACGACTTTGGTCTCCCAAGTTCTAGTTCAGTCTCAAGCGTGGAGTCTGTGCCTGTGGGCAAATCACTTCCACCTCTCTAAGATCTGGCTGTAAAACAAGGCTAATAACACCAAATTACCTACCTGTGAGAATTAATGAGATCATACTTGCTCAGCCCTTTGAAGGCATGAAGCATTACAGAAGCACTGGGGCATTATTACAGAGTGTGTTTTTAATATACGTCTAGTTTCACTTACAAATTGGAGTTTTGCTCCAATGGCACTAATTAGACATGTAGGGTAGGAAATAAATGTTTCCAGTGTTACTCTGGCTGGAAACCAGTTAATTTCAGGGTTCTTTGGTTTAATTGCGTCTGAAAAGACATTGAGAAAATGTGTAATGAGCTGAGAACGCTTAAAGTTTTTTTTTATTGTTCCCTAAACACTTGCTTCTGCTAAGTTACAAAATGCCAGTAAAATAGTGGAGAACTGGACTTAGAGCACTTTTTTTTTTTTTTTTTGGTATGTCAAAGTAAAATAATTCCTACTTATTCAGTTTAATGTAGCACTCCTCCTCCATAAATCTCTGAGCACTTCACAAAAGCGGGTACATCGTTACCCTCATTTTACAAAGCGGGAAACATAAAGCAGAAGGAGGTTGTTGGATTTGCCCAGGGTCAAATAAATTAGGTCTTGTCTACGTGAGAAACATGTGCCAATTTAGTAAAACAGGTGGAAAGCACACTGTGGACGCTTACCTCATTTTCAGAGTGGCTTTTCTTGTTTTCACTTTAGCCAATTCATGTCAATTTTTAGCTTACTTTCACTTAGTGGATTTAAAATGAAGGCTTCCCATAGCCTGTTGGACTGGGTTGAGTAAGCCGCAGTAAATTCACCCCCTGACTTGGGCTGGTGTCTGTACACGAGCTCTCAGTGGCAGAAAGGAGATATGGGATGTCCGAAGCCGAGCACGTCCTTTATCTCCCACTTAATGGAAATCCTTTTCCTTTACAGGGTTAGATAAGGTGACCCTGCCATTGAAGAAGCCACGCTGGGATGTCTCCTGAGCATGCTTGAATCACCGAGCATTTTCAGTAAATGCTAAGAATCAGAGAAGGTACTGCAGGTTTTTTATTAATATAGAACATGGCAGAAGCACCTCTTTTATTCTAGTTATATTTTTGACGCCTGAGTTGCTGGTTCAGGGAGACGTTTTCAAAGTTAGACCTGTTTGGTGATGTTTACCCCTGTGGCCTCATACTTTTGCTGTCACTCATTGCACCCCACCTGAGAAAGAACAGGGTGGGTACCTTGTTGTGTGCCATCCAGAGGTCTGTGTGTTTGCACGGGCAGTCAAACAGCACAGAGCTGGTGTAGTTCAGCTGTCGATAAAAATAACAGAATTATTAACAGTAGGAAATGAAAGCAATGCTGCCAAATTGAAAAACAAAAGTTCCTCCACTGTTGTTTCTCTGCCAAGTGTAGAAGTGTCCATGTATTCTTTCATTTTCAAATAAAAGCAAAATTCCTCACAAATCTGAAATTAAATTTAAAGGCAGGAGAATCAAGGGTTTTCTCCTCTTCTCTGAAGAGTTTTCATGAAGAATGGTGGTGCCTGACTCTGTCAGGTATGTTATAATCTACCTGAGCTTTCTGTACACTGAGAGGAGTCCTACAGGAAACAAGTTAGCAAGTCATTTCCCCAGAATTTCTGTCTCATGACCATAACTTGCAGATTTTGAGAGAATATTGTCTCATGTCTTGCTATGAACCTTCCGTTAAAAACTTAATTGCAGAAAATTAGCTGTACGAATATCTGCTGCATTTGTACAGAACTTAACACAGCAGTGCCTTGCTCAGGGACTGTGGCTTGCCAGAGTTACAATAAAAAGTTGCCTGGATTCTGTACATTCATTCTGAGAAAAATAGACAGAATGCACTGGGGTTGAACTGAGCTCGTGATGACTTTGGGCATCTTGTTCATGCTGGTAGCCTTTTGAAAGGACATGGACAGGCAATTTTGGAGAACCTGTGATGGGGCACACATGGGACTGATATGTCCACACCTGGGGACTGGGTGCACCTCTGTATTCAGTGTCAGAAAGAAGGCATTTCCTGAGAATAGGAGTCAGCTCTTCACCCTTCAGTGACTGCACATAGGGCGATGGATTCCTAGGAAACACCTTTAATTCTACATGCCTTAAGTTAGGTGAACCGTGGTAGAGAGGTGTTTGGGGGTTTCTTGTTTGCTTGGGTTTGATTTTGTTTTAGTTTTTTGTAGATGAGACGCTACATAAAATCAAGGGAACACATGCAAAATCACAAGGAAGTCAGACCAAGAAAAACTGTCCATCCTAATCACCGAAAACCGTGCCTGGGTCCGGATGCGGTGGTGTGGTATTCAGTGGCTTTCTGTTTTCCTGTAACCTTAGAAACAACCATGACTAAAGAGATTGTGGAAAGAAATTTCTTTGCTTTCCCACCCTTTCATCCCTGGGGAATATAATTAGGAAACCCCAAACTCCACAGTCAGGTGGGCATTCTCGGGAATCTGCCTGAACGACATCGGTATTGGGAGAGCTGTGGTTCAGTTCATGGACACTTTGGGGGACAAATTGTGCCTTAGAAGGGTGGTAGACATGATGCCTGAGACTGGCTATGGGCAGGGAGAATCAGAGAGCAATGGCTGATCTCTCTTCAGACTCCAGGAAGATTTAGAAACACATTGCATCTGATTGTTGGACTAATTTGCAACTGACTGGGAGCTGCTCTGAAGAGAGTGATTGGACTGGCTATGGGAAGCATAAAGCAGGGAAGATTTTAGGATAATTTACTGAATTTGGAGACCCAGAAGATCTGGGGTATGTGTCCAGCTCTCCATAGACTTGCTGTGTGACCAGAGCAACTTTCTTACCTGTAAAGTGGGATCACAGAATCACAGAATAGTTAGGGTTGGAAGAGACTTTATAGATCATCTACTTCCAACACCTCCACCATGGGCAGGGACCCCTTCCACCAGACCAGGTTGCTCAAAGCCCTGTCCAACCTGGCCTTGAACACTGCCAGGGAGGGAACATCCACAGCTTCTCTGGGCAACCTGGGCCAGTGTCTCACCAGCCTCAGAGTAAAGAATTTCTTAGTAATATCCAATCTAAATCTACCCTTTCAATTTAAAACCATGACCCCTTGTCTTACCACTGCACTCCCTGATAAAGAGTCCCTCACCATCTTACCTGCAGGCCCCCTTTAAGTACTGGAAGGCTGCTCTATGGTTTCCCGAGACCCTTCTCTTCTCCAGGCTGAACAACCCCAATTCAGCCTCTCAGAAGGATCAATTTTCTCAGAAGGATCAATCATCCATCTCCTGTTATCTGACATGCATCACAAGCAGCACTTCCATAGGTTCCTCCTGTTACGTGTGTTTACTCAAAACATAGTTCTATGGAGCTTTGGCCATTACTGAGGAAGCTTTCAGTAAACTTTTTCTGGTTGTTGAAAATGCAAATCTTCACAAATCTTCATGTGAAACATTTATGCAGCTATATTTTCTTTCTAACTTTTGGAGGGAAAGTAACCAATTCCTGAAGATGCGTTTTGAAATTGCGCTAAACTTTTCAGTAGTAGTCTGCAGGTAGTAATGTGTGCCATCAGAGATTTCATTTAATTCTTTAGGTTGACATCTAGCTATGCATTCATCACCCTGGATGGGATGGGGGTATGTATTTCTTACGCTGTCAGTTAGCATTAGAAAGAGTTCTTCTACAGCCAAGGAAACCAAACAGTGAGTGAGACACTCACTGACCTAATTTTTGTTTCCTGCATTACACATGTGTGTGTTTGGTGCTGGGAGGGGAAAAGTAGAGGGTATTTGCTCAAAATGAGAGGAATTAGTTCAGGTGACAAGTTGGAAAATATTATCTGAAACTCACAGTGAAGCAGAGGTAGATGCAGCCCTGTTCTGTGTAAGGAGAAGGAATCCCATGGAAACCAAGAGTTGAGATTGAGCCGTGTGAAACAGGAGCATGTTCCATGCTGTCTAAGCCTGGTGGGAGGCAGAGCTTCCTCAGGGCCCTTCACTTTCCTGCAAAGTCTCCTCCATGGTGTCCTGAATAGGAAGTGCACAGAAGTGAGGGAAAAATGCAGGTGTCTTCAGACCATCTGGTTTTCTGCTCTTGCCTCTCCTTGTCCTTTGGGTATCTCCCTTTGGTCTGTTCCTTTGTGGTGGGAGAATGCCAGCCTTGCTCTCCTGGAAGAGGCAGAGCTGGTGAGTCCTGATCACCAATGGCCCTTCCTCAAGGGATGGGAGACACTGTTTTTGGGGACTGCTACCCTCAGCTCTCCCTTGTGCATGGACAGCTGGCATGCTTATAAGCCTCTGTTATTTTATGGCGTGATCTTCAATCTCAGTTCAAATCTATACTAGCTTCTAATTTTAAAAATTCTGTGAAGGTTTAGTGATGCAATTTGAAGAAATGGCCTCAAGTTGCTCCAGGGGGGATCTAGATTGAATATTAGGAAAAATTTCTTTACCAAAAATGTTGTCAAGCTTTGCAACAGGCTGCCCAGGGAAGTGGTTGAGTCACCATCTCTGGAGGTATTTAAAAGATGCGTAGATGTGGCACTTGAAGTAATGGTTTGCTGGTGGACTTCACAGTTTTAGGTTAACCGTTGGTCTCAATGATCTTAAAGGTCTTTTCCAACCTAAATGATTCTATGGTTCTATTTCAAAAGCGGCTCAAACTGTCATTGCGGGGGGAGTATGTTCATCAGGTGGGAAAGGTTACTTTTTTCAGGCTTTTCTAGTAAAGCTGACTTGCCTTTTTCATTAAACAATGCACTTCACGATGCATTTTCTGCTTTGAATTGTTTCATAAATGTATATGGCTTTCAAGGCCCCTGGAGCAGGTTCTGATGAGAGATTACGGTCTCCTGAGAGCCGAGCACTTAACTTAGGTAAATTCTGCGAGCCTGGGTTCTTCCAAAGGGTGACATCAACCCTCTCCTCCTCAGTAGCTTTTGAAAGTGGGTGGGAGAGCGCGCTGCGGGCCACCGGCCCCGCGTCGCCCCGCGGGCAGAGCCAGGCAGCCCCCTCGGTACCATGGACAGCGGCGGGACGGCACCCGCCCCACCCGGGGGCCACCACTCGCGGGGACCCGACCGGGGACCCACCCGCCGTGGGCCATCGGTCACCGCTCCGACCAGAGCTGGCGGCGTGGGATTGCCACCCCTCCGCTTCACGCCTTTCAGCCTTTGAGAGTTCTTCATGCAGCAGCGAATTTCCTTCATCTGGCTGCTGTGAAGTCTTTAAGATAATGCCTGATTTTAGAAGGGTAGGGTAAGGTAGCTACACACTTGAGATGTTCTCCATCTGCCTCAGGCAACAGGGAATCTTTCCTCCAAAAGCAGAGAACTTCGCTGTTTGAAGTCTTTCCTCTGACACTCATACGGAGCAGTGTCCCTGTATCACCGCAGATAGCTGGAACACGAGGAGGAAAAGTCTGTAATAACAGATATTTCTGAGAAAGGGGATTTCACTAGTTTCTGGGGGTGGGGATCTACTAGCAGTTCTAGCTCTAAAGGGTCTATTACAGCTCTAAAGGGTCAAGGGCAGGCCGCAGGACTTCTTCTGGTAGTAGAGGGAGGTTACATGTCATGGCATCCCCTATGCTCACCAGGAGGAAGAAGTGCTGAGAGATGGTTAGAAAAATCTTTCGGGTTGCATGTTAAACACCTATAATTTAATGTATAGAAAAAGAACCACCTTTGAGCCTGGGGAGGAGCAGTGTATAGCAAAGTGGCTGTAGATGCTAATCAGGCTTAGTGGAGAACACAAAAGAGCTTAAACTGCAAAAGAAAGCTAATTGCAAAACCTCAGGTGAGAAACCGACCTCCAAGCGTTATTCTGCTACACCTCTGATCAGGACATTGGTGCTGAGTACAGAGAATTGAGGACATCAAAGCAGCAGCTCTGCATATCCAAGGAGCACTAATAATTGCTGAGAAACAAGTTCGACAATCTCATAAGCACAAGAAGTAGGAAAGGGGTGCCAGGTCCTCATCTGATGCATGTAGCCAAGGAGGCTGTGGAAATCACCTAGATTTCTTCTGTACTTGGTGAATGTTATGCTATAGATTCATGGCTAGTTGTACTTTTTTATATCAGACGGACACTTGGCCATCAGCTGATTGCTTCTATATGGGTGCTTCCAGGTGTAGTTAGGTTCAAAGGGTAATTTGTCTCACACTTTCAGCAAACAGGAATAAATGCCTGTGAGGTCTAATGCTTTGGCGTGACCCAGTTATATTCCTGGCCATACCAGCCTTGTCTGCAACAGTTTTCAGTGTGGAGCATTGGTTCTGGGGCCAAGGAAGGGTAGCCAAGGTGGATGGACAAGATGATCTAGGGGACGGTTGTTCTGGGATGCTGTCAGCTCAGCTGTTCAAGCAATGAAAGAACATCATTAAACGTTTGATCTGTGTTTCAGAAGTACCTGGAGGATCCATCAAAGATCATGGCCATATTGTGCTGGGTGCTGCACAAACACACACTCCTTGTCCTGAGGTGTTTGTAATCCACACAGGGACAAAACAGTCGAAGGCTGAATTATGGACTCCCTTTCTTAGGTGGGAGTGCCTTCGGCTTTGCCATATCCAGTCATTTTAAACCGAGGAACGGAGGAGTCTATATGTGACTGTGAAGGATGGTNTGGATATCACAATATGTTGTAATCCAGAGCCAGATCCCTCTGGAGTAGGGCAAGCAGAGCTGCTCAGGTTTCCTGAGCCCTGCGCTGGTTCTCAGTGTTGGGGAAAAAAGATCCTTGAAGAATCTTTCTTCACATGTTGGGAACCTGAATGGTATGAGCATGTATGTATGAAGGAGGACATTGTGATTCTGGGAAGGTAGAGTTCTTGGGTTCTTCCACTCCTTTAAAGTTGAGGGAACTGGCAGACATTTGCCCTGGAAGACTGGCTCTGCTGGACAGTCCCACCTGTAAGAAAAAGGGTGTGGAAGACTCTGAAATGGTAAGATCTTGGGCCTCCCATGGTTGCAGTCTATACCATGTAAGAATCTCCTATCATCTCCTTGCTAATGAGTCTTCTAATTTATACCAATCCATTGGCTGGTCCTCTGTAGTATCAGAGCTTTCTTTGGGTACCACCAGTTGGTTCTCTCTGGGTGCTGTTCTGTATTAGGCCATGTTCTATCTACCACCAAAGTTTTCATGGGACTTTGGGGACAGGCTTCCTACATGCCCGGACAAGCATTACAAAAACTGTTTCTCAGTGCAAGTTTCCCACAGCCAAAGAAATTCCTCATAGGGGCCACACCTGCCTCTGAACTTGTTTAACACCAGCCTACTAAATGGGTGAAGCTGATAGGGACTGGAACCCACTGGAAAACATGCAGCCCAGCCCAATCCGAACATCTTTACCTGGGGCAAAACTTTCCTCTGTAGACAAGGTGACAGATGTCAACTCCAGTACTCTGCTTCTCTTGATGTGCTCGTTTCCAGCCTGGGGAAGAGAGCCGAGACCCACAATAGGTATCAAATGGAGGATCCCAGTGTTGGCAGTGAGAAATGTAACTCTGCGTGAAGGCGAATCAAAATAATTCCACATTAGAGGTTTGAGATGGGCCTGCAGGGGAATCCGGGGTCTGAAGCCCCCCTGTGAAATTCATGGGTGGGTTGCGATGCTTGTATTTTCCTGGCAACGAATACGCCCTTTTTGTTCTTCACTTGGAACAAGTTTTTCCAGGTCTGGAAGTGTCCCAAGTGAGAAGAAAGAAATGATATCTCAGCTGCTTGAAGACTCACGGGAACAATTTTGAGAGATTTTTGGGTGCCTGAAAACAAAACCTGGTCTGCCTGTTGTTTTTGAACTGACACCCTGAAATTTGGGGCAACGGAAATGTAGAGAACAGAGTTCAGTATTTTTGGTAAAAAAATATTTTTGCCTAAAAATGGTTTTACCCCAAATACCATCTTGGACCAAAAACACTTGTTATTATGGGCTCTGAATTTGAAATAGCTTCATTTGGAAAATAAAATGAAATCAATTATACTTTTCTTATTGCCTTCTCTAAATAAGCATTTGCCTGCTTAATTTCTCAACGGCATTTTTAGTTTGTATATTATTCTGGTATTTTG
>Ga0065711_1044905_pt1 | contig 13810 bp, 6 predicted proteins | sample Hoacrofraction12_FD_59098 | JGI IMG/M metagenome (GOLD analysis project Ga0065711, IMG submission 59098) | Hoatzin crop microbial communities from Cojedes, Venezuela - Epithelial fraction 12 v2 (version 2) | ecosystem: Host-associated > Birds > Digestive system > Esophagus > Crop | place... | reverse complement strand
GGGGGGGGGGGTTGGGGACACGCTCTCTCTCCCTGGGTGCCTGTCTCGGCTGTTCTGCCGCTTAGAAAAGGTTCCTCCAGTGCGATCCCTCGCTCCAGAGACCTTCACCACAGTCTTCGCTGAAAAACATATGCTAGCCATCTCATATGTATCATCCTAACAGTGAATGACAAAGACTTTTTGTCTGTTTATTTTTGCTAACGTGTTGTAATGGGCTAAGAAAAAAGGTGTCTTGCTTTCACAGAGCATAATTCTTGTCAGATTACAAAAGATGCTGTAGTCTGCTGATTTTGAATCCCACTTCCAGGGACCGTGTCATCCTTCTCTGGTTTGCTCAAGTCAAGAAGTATTATTACTAAACTGTCCAGGACTTTGCAGCCTCATTTAAATCAGGATGCTAAATGTAGCACACACATAGTAAGTGACTGGATCCTTTCAGTAAATACAAAAGCAGTTAAAGATTCTTCTCTGTAGGTAGCATTGTGCTGAACAAGTGAATAGAGAATAATTGCATAGCTTGACAATAGGATGAGTTCTGGAAAAAATAAGATGTTTAAAAAAGACCTACAATTCAACTTTCCAGTAGAGGCCATTTTAAATGACATAGATACTCTATTGAAGCAGCTGGTAGTACTCTCATTTATGAAATGAAAGCCTAAAAGGAAGTAAGGACTTGTCTATTGTTTATAAAATGTGCTCACTTATCCAATTCAGAATAGGAAATCTAGATACTTTATTCTTTGACATATCCAGATAAAAGTAATTTGCCAGTAGGGATCTGCAGACACTTCTTGCAAAGTTCTGGCAGCACAACAGTTACAGTGACAAGTAATACGGTGTTCTGGAGCCTTCTCGGGAAAAGAATTTCCACTCAGTGTCGAACGGACACTTGTCAAGCCAAGATGAATGTACATTCTTAAAAGAATGTCATCCGTCTAGCTTGACAACTTCTGTATACTAAGCAAATTCAATATGCTTCAGATATGATAGTTCAAGTAAATGTGTGAAGCACCATATGGAAGAAGTGAACACCTGCTGCAAGGTGTCACCTAGTAATATTGCTTGTATCTAGTGGAAGATTGCTGACATAATTCACAGAAGGGACAGAGTTCGTCCCATATAGATGAAGAAATGATGGTAATGTGACTCACAGGGGACTTGAAAAAAGAGCAGATCCAAAATCTGTCACTTTTAGTAGAGTACCTCAACAATTGCAGTTGCCATTTTCTGCAAGGTGCCTTCTTTAACCGTTATCAGCTCCATGGTCTTCTTTTGCCCTTTGGTTTACAGAGCTGGTTTGTAGGGATGAAGGACATAATTTTCCTATGGCATATGATCAGGCACTTTAGAAATTACATTGAGGACTTCCCAGTATAGTCTTTCTTTTCTTTGCTTATACAGTCTCACTACATTCACATTTATATGATAAAGAAGTATTATGATAGAGAGTGTAGGATGATATCCTATTTTATGAATTTTTTACAGCAGGCTCTGTGTCCCCGGAAAGCGGTAGGAACACAAAATATTCTCTGCACAAGATGATAACGTTGAGTAATATGAAAGTGTTATCACATAGGAACATCAAAGGTATTCTAAATATACCTGGGATCAAAGGGACATAGAGGGCATAGAGGTCTCTGTAGGGAGAAAGTATAGGGAAGGGTAAATAACACTGTATCTTTTTCTGAGAGAATGGCTGACAAAGCAAAGTTGGCTGAGGAGCCCAAGATGTGCAGCACATGAAGTGAGTGGATAATTGCTACACCTGTAGTTGTTTTCTAGCAGTGTTTTTGAGGAAGAACACTTATATATAGGGCAAAGCACAGTCCAGCTTTTAGACTAGCATCTGAACATTGTTTCCATTTGATGGTTTATGGGGAGGATTTTTCTTTGTTTTAGCTAAGCATACCAAGTCTGGTGAGAATTCATACAAGTGCAAGTAAAGAAAAAGGCATAGACTGCAGGAAGATGACAAAGGCAAACTGTGCTCCCACTATTCGTTCCACGTTTTGTTCTTTATTTAGTTAGATAAACGTCGTGAAAAAAAATGCTGTACCCAAAGCTCTAGGGTCTAATACTTAAGCTTTCAATGGCATTCTATTTCCAGCAGGATTAAAAAGCCAAATATTCAGTGTAAATAAATCAACTCAGGTTAGCCAGCCAGTGAATAACATAAAACCCAGTATTTCCACTAACAGTTGTCTCCTAAAACACAGCTTTACTTCTCTCTGAAAAATCCTTATGCACATATGGCTTTGACTGTGTTCCTGGACTGTTTCTGAATAAAACCAAGTCACCGAGATCCAGGACTACTTACAAAACACATCCTGCTGGCAGTGTCTGTCCTGGTAGAGGACAGAGAAGTTCTTACGCAATCAGGTCTGTCACTTAGGACTATAGAACCAATGATCAGCAACTATGAATATTCGGCATAGATCCCCCTAGACAAGCACCCTGTTTGAGCTTTTGTCTTCTATGCATGACTAACCATAATATGTAGTGATAAATTATACATTATAATAACCTAATGGTTAAAAAGCTTTGGACAGCAGGGGCCATATCTAAAAGCAAAGCTAATGTAACTCTGCAGCAGCTAGATATCAATGATACAAAGCTGACTCTCATGCTTTTTAGTGTGATCACCATCAACTGGCAACTGAGTACTAGCAATATAACAACCCCAAAATTCTGTGATTTAAAACTGAATGAACTATCACCAACCAAAAAGCTGTTTATAAGGAAACAGTTGCACCTTGCCCTTCTGTTTCCTAACTATTGCTACATTGTCCACTTTTACCTGCTATATCATATGACCATTTACTTTAATTCCTTTTTCTTCTTATTCAAAAAAACATAGATCAACTGATTTTCAGAATGTTCCATGCATGATTGTAAGTGTCTTTATATATATGCATATGTGTCTGTCAGAAGATATTACTGAGGTACACACACATGACCACTTAATTCCAGGGAAATAACCTATGCATTATCTGGCAAGGCGTAAGTACAGGCAGGTTATTATGAACCCTGCAGCTACATTAATTTAGCAAAGTTCTCATAAATGTGTGGCTACATTAACAAGAAAACAATTTCTTTCTCCTCTGCCTTGCTTTTGTTTTTCAGTTGCATCCTTTCTGTGTCTACGTAATGAGGAAAGTCCATTTATACAAAGAATGTAGAGGTGCAAAGAGTCATCAAAATAGGGTAATTTTATAAAGAAAAGGTTGTTCTGTAATAATTTGTTGCAAAGTTGGAAATAATTGGAAGAAATATTCTGAACACTTTCCATAAATATGGCATTCTGGGTAAAGGAATTGTTGTTATTTTGGAAATTAATCTAATTTTTGTCTGCATGTTGTCATTTATGTGAATAGGACTCGTCAGCTTGATTTGTTATAATGCCTGAATTGCTTGCTTAATCCCCAAAATATAAATAAAACATTTAATTGCTTTAACTGGAAATGCTGTTCTCTGAGTGTGCACCTCAGGAGCAAGTTTTATTACTGTATTTACACATTTTGAAAGACGGGATCTATAAGATTGTGGAAAAATATTAAAAAGAGCCATTTAAAGAAAGACTCATTAAAGAATCCCGGGGTGTGGCGAACAATGCTGCATAGAGATTGAGTCTCTTTCAGACCAAACTCATCCACGAGACATACAAGGAGCATGTGATTTTTGCAGGTCAGCTTCATCAGCTATGGTGGCCGAATCACAGAGGTCATACTTATAGATAGGGGAAGATTATCAGATATTCCTAGTCAAGGAGTCTGGGAGTTTTACATTAAGCTCTATATTTTGTTTTGTCCCTGAAAATGAAGCACAAAGAAAGAGGAATAGTTCAGATTAACAATAGCTCCAATTGGAATGTCGTCCAAGTAGAAGAACTAAGGGCCGAGACAGAGTAAGTGCCTCATGCAGATTTTTTCCAGTAGATGAGGAGTATCCAGCATGCTAGCCCTGCCCTCTGAAACAGAAAAACAGGAGGAATCTTCAGAGACTCTTCTTCCTTCATGCTCAAGCAATTCCAAAAGCAGATAAATAAAAGATGATGTGAAGCAACCGTATTTTACATTGATATTCACAGTTGTTCAGCATCAGTAGAGCTACTTTTATAGTACACAGGCAGCTGTTGCAGGAGAAGTAGTAAATGAGAAGCAAAAAACTCAGGAGAGTAATCGGTTGAACTACAGCTTAAGAAAACCTACAGGTTATCTAGATCTATCAGTGAAAAATTTTGCAGTATGAGCATTCAAATTTAACTACTCTGAGAAGTAAGAATGGTGTGTACAGCCAGACAGTTAGTGACATTTGAAGTTTTGCTTTATGATGTTATATTTAGCAAAATCTGTGATCTTATTTGATTATTTTATCTTAAAAGAGCTCTCATATATAATCCATGTGTGCAGTGGCAAATAAAAAAGGTTGGTACAATTACCCAATTGCTTTTGCAGAACCACTAAAGACTGCCCAATATTAAGTAAGTTTCTTTTTCCTTTTTTTTTTTTTTTGCTTCTGGCTATACTGCCAGAATAACTCCACATATTTGTTCAAAACATAGGAAATCAGTGTTAGTTATGATTCAAGTAGTCCCATTTACACTCCACTTAATAGCACAAGAATTATTTTGTTGCAGCAATCTGTAGAAAAACTAAAGGGCTGTGATTGACTTTATTTCTCATTACATTTATGTTTCTGAATGGCAGAAACTGTAATTTAGAATCATTTTAATGCAAGATTTCTCTGCTAAAGTCATGTGAAAAAAACCCCATTATAGATGAATACCGTATACTAGCTGCTATTTCTTTACTAGGTGGTAGTAACATTTTAGGAAAGACTGAGCTTAAGAACATTTGTAGCTGTGATGCTAATATATGGCAGTGAAACTTTATCTTATGAACATTGAGTTTTGTTAGAAAAGATGTTAAGGCTTTCTGTGTGCAGACTTGGCTTTCAGAAAGGACGAATGTGCCTATACTTTATCCGTTTTATTTGTTTTCTGAATTACTTCCAAACCCAGACACCTTATTCTACAGGAGCTGGACTGTTGAAAACATTCTGTGATCAAGTGGTATTTTTAGGTTGGCAAATTGTACCAACAGTGAAGTTTACATGTATCTACTGGAAATTACTTTCTCAAGTTCAAAGTGTTCTACTTCAAGGTGGTAACTCTGTAAACAGCACATGAAGTTCAAGGAAAATACATTATAATTGTTCTGCTAAACTCATGCCAGCTAATCAATGTATAATTTTATAGCATGCTTACAGCATGGACCTTAATGATGTTGAACTTTTGGCTAGCCAGATAAGAGAAATATTAGTGATATATTATAATAGCATATATTTCTTTAAAAGCCACCTATTTAAACCTTTATTTGTATCTTTAGGAAATAGAAATGCCTTGAAAATCCCATGGAACACAGACAATTTTATTTGCTTTTAGGACTAGTGTTTGTTATGTTTCTAAGCCTAAGGGAAGGTTAATTAAAGTCAACACACAAATCCTAAAAAAAAAAGGAAATATTAAGGTAATGTACTTTCTTTCTACTTCTGCAACCAGTGAAACTGAGTCAAGTGAGGACTGTCCTGCTAGTGATCCTGTTCTCAGTCTAGACTGACTGAAGGTACTTACATGTGTCTAATGATGCAGATGAGGTGGAGTGGGCTGGAGCAAGATCCAAAGGACCGCAGGAGCTGCAGTTCTCGGCTGCAGCTGCATCTTCCTAATCTTGCGATTCTTGCTCTTGGAGGGTGCAACACAGTAGCACCTCCATTATTCTGTTTCTTTCCTTCCCCTCTTTGTAGATTGAAGCTGCAGGCAGGTAAGGGGTGGCTAACACTGGTCAGGGGGCAGCTCTGATGGAAGACAAGCTAGAGCCAAGGGGTACCACAGCACAAGTAGAGGTGATGTCCTCCCCAGAAAGGGAAATAGGGCCAAGAGAGCAGTGCTCCTAGCAATGACAGGTCCCACTGACAGCTCAGTGACCAGCAGACAGGCAGGAGCGGGTGGGAAGGTCCCATCTCAGTGCAGGAAGGGCAGGCGGCAAGCCAGGAGCAGCCTGGGAAATCACTGGCCCTCACCTTCCCTTGGCATAGCTCACCTGAAGCTGGGAACTCAGGCCTGAGTTTCAATGGGCCTTGTGGTCATGGGTACAGGGGTGGAGGTACCATAAAATGTGATCAGAAAAAATAAGGACCAATGGTTCACTCAGAGGCCTGACCTTCTGTGACTAAGCTGGCTATTATATCAGAAGAAATCATCTCTTTAGTAGGAAAATAGTTTTAAGTGTTTTGTTTTGCCGCATTGTTTGGCTGATTCTTCTGGTGCTTCCTCCTGTAGGCACACTGGTTAATGTGGAAGGGCAACCTGTGGGAAGTTGGAAGTGAAGAGAAAGGCTTCGTATAGATTGGTCCTCCACCTATTTGCTGAGTTGTTGAGCCCTGTGAGTGAGGATGTCATCCCTCCCTTAAGCGAACATGTTGACTTCTGCTTCAGTGTATGTGTATGCCTCCCTTTGATTATGGGATGACCTAAGTGTCATCATTTAGAGTAGGGCAGCAATAAAGAGTGACTGGTTGGAATATGGAAGAACTTCCTAGCACCAGCAAAATCCCAGACCTCTGCTGGAGTAAATCAGGAGAATTTAGCTGAACATCCTTTTCCAAACTGAGTGCACCCAAAAGTTTAAATTTTACTGTAACTTTTTTTTTTTTTAATTAAATAAAATGTAATAGCAACTGCATATGTCATACAGAGAGATCTTGAGAGGTCTCATTCTACTTCTAGAGAGAAAGAAGCAGGCATGAACTTCAGGTAGTATCGGATAATAAAAATATTCTTTTTTCCTTCTATTTGTGATTCTGTGCTGCTGATGCCCTGACCTACTTCTTGAGGAGGTCTCTTTACCTGAATTATTCTCTAGTGACACCAAATAGAGTTGCAGATGAAGTATCACAGTATCATGCTTTGCTAAGTCAGCTTATATTGATAGTATAGACACAGAAGGAAAACACAGAGTTAAAGGCTGAAACTTGTTAATTCGCTCTGTGTTAAGTGAACAGGGTAAGAGTGGGATCGTGCTTACAAGGCAGTAGGGATTTCATATATTTAATGATTCATTGCTGTCATTATTAACCTGCTGTGTTAATATGTGAAAGTTGTTTCGTCTCCTCATCAGTCTCTCATTTTCTTGGCTTTACCTTATGTTTGACTTACCTGGCAAAACTGTGAGCAGCATGGGAACCACCTCTCAGTCCTTGTCCACAAGCAGACGTTGCACAGGTGTAATTGCTTCAGTTAGGAGTAAAATTTGCATATATAATTATTTTCTTACAAGATTACGATAGATTTGTCTCAGCATTTTTATGCTCTTCTAACGTTTTCATGCAATGCAGCGCATAAGGTTTATGGTGTTCGGTTTAAACAACACAACTGTTGCATGTATATTAAGATTTTCTGTGTTCTGTACGGTATTTAGTGCACTGGGGACTTCTTCAATGCAGCTGCAAGGCAACTAACAATAATTATTTCTAGGAATAAAGGCAGTTGCTAAGCATTTTGTACATTTATAATAATGCATAAAAAGTAAAAAAACATATTCCCTACCCCAAATGGCAGTTTATCCCTAGCCACAAAGAGTATTAGTCTTAACCATGTAGATCTATAGCATTGCTTTTACAGAGTTATTTTAATGTATGGTTCCTCTACTACAGAATTGTAATGGAAGTCTACATGAAATAAAAATACAATTCCTCCTAGAAGTTTATGAGAGCTGACTGTTCCATTGGAGCCATTATGGTTTATCACGTATTTAAGGCCTTCCAAAATATGAATTATTGATTGACTCAAAGGAGCAATGTTTCTTTATAATTTATAAATATTTATTTGCTGAGTTTCAGAAAGGGTATTATTGACCTCATATAGACTCTAACGGCTCCAAGTGGTCTATTATGCAATAGAATAAGACATTTTTAAAACCTTATCTCCTATTTGATGTTTTGGAAGCATAATTAAGTGTCATTAAAATCCAGGGAAGGGGATAACCTTGGTTGTGAAGCAGTTATAAACTGCCCTGTTTACTCTGCACAAAAATGAAGTATCAAATTCAGCTGCTTAACAATAATTTCAGGTATTTCCACTGTCAACACATTCACTGGTAGTTCCCTAGCTTGCACACATCTCAGGACCTGCTTTTTCATTTTGACCTCACTGAACACACTCCTTCTTTTTATATTTGCTGTTATGTTAATGTATGTGACAGGAGGTATCTGTGACATCAAAGGGCAAATTGTGAGCAAAAAGGTGGTTAAAGTAGCATGAGAGCGGCTTGAAATTTGAGGAATCTTGTGACATGCAGTCTGTGTGTTATAGTAGGTCATGAGCCTCTCTGTTGAGATGATTGGTTTTTAAATATTATTTTTTTGTGGTTGGGACTGATTTTTTATGTTCTTTATTTTTTAAAAATGCAACTACTAGTTCATATGCTAGAAACTCACCTCCTTTATAATTCATCCCTACCCATCCTAACAAGCCTTTTTTCTCAGTGTGAAGTAATGTTAATAAACTGAAAATTCTGAATAAATTTCTGAAATGTAGACTTGAACATGATTATTTCTTTCAACTCCACATGCTGTACATCACATTTCTTCCTACAAGAAGCAAGGCTCAGTGTTATGTTTTCATATACTTTTTATTTTGTATGGTTATAACATAAAATAAGTATTAGGCACATAAGTTGCTAGAGCTATGAAAGAGAAAAGAGCGTCTGGCATGATATTTATGTGGTGACAAATAGAAAAAACTCATTGATTTATTTAGGAAATCAAACATTTTGAGGAGCTTTGATGCTGGGCACCATTTCCTTAATACCAGGACACACAGTGTTTATAACAACAACAAAAGATGTTTCTTGGAATCTGAAAATGTGTTTATATTCTTTTTCAGATTCAGGGGAAAACTGCTGACCATTATGCTAAAATCCAAGAAAGTCTATTAAATATTACACCTGCCATGTCGAGTGTTTTAATTACAAAATAGTTCTGCTCAGACGGATTTTCAGCAGCATTTATAATAGTTTATAAAACTGTAGAATTTCTGTTGAGGAAAAGATAAAATGGAATATTGGTGTCTCCAATTTACAAATCTCAGGTTGAAACAGCTGGAGTAGGCCACAGCTGAGTGTATGTATTCCCCTCAGTTTAGTTAATAAGCAAGGTATCTGGATAAATGCTACCATTTAGTGAGACAAATATGTCAAAAATATGGGGACCGGATTCTGACATCTCACTCAGAATAGGTAGTATGTAATTCCAGTACAACTTCTATGATTTTCTTGTTTTTACTGAGGCTAGTACTACACTGTATGAACAGATGTGCAATAATTATCCCTTAATAATATCATCTTCTTTAAGAAAAACCTTCAGATTAGAAATTGCTCTTCCCACCCTGTACTGTTGTTCTATGCTTTGAGATTTTGAGTAATTGTGCATTCGTAATTGAAAGATGACCAGATGCTTCATATTCCTTTGTATTCTGAAATCTAAACTAGGTATCACTGGCTACATAGAACAAGAAAGACTTCTAGCATTATCCTTATTGGTATTTTAAAATCTGAAGTGTGATAAACTCAGGAACTGAAATTTCTGTGTGTGCATTTATGCAGTGTGTGAGGGAAACAGAGCTTCCCCAGCACCTGTGCTACTGAAAAGCTCAAAATATCTCTCCTTCTCAAACAGGAAAAAAATGCCCTAGAAGGCTCTTTTCAAGCAGTTAAGAGTGTCACAACTTAAGTTCTTTCAGGATCTAATAAGGAAAATCTTCTTGAAGAACATTGAAGTAAAGGCTGCATTTCTGAGTCATGATGTTTTTGGGAATGAACTCCGCAGCTTTCAGCTTGTTTGATTGGAAATCTAGCTACTGGTACAGTTTGCCCATTTCTGTGACTTTTCAGTTATGCAGGTTAGTTATACAAGGAAGAAGCAGTTCTGAGATTGTAGAAGAGGTCCAGGGGAAGATATAGGAAAAAAGACTTTTAAGATTTGTTTGTCCTGCACAAGATGTCACATGTAATAGAGAAGTGAAAAATAAAACTAATAAATAAAACAAATAATAAATATTGCAAAACAACTGGCAGCAAAAGAGTCAAGAACATAGTTCTGAGGGTGAATCAGAGCATCCAGAGTTCATGTTATTTAATTTCACAAAAAATAATGAAATGCACAAATACTGTAAAAAGAAATAGCTTGCCTGTGGCAGCAAATAGAAGAGCCACTACTAAAGGAAACATAATTGTAAAAGGAAGGTGAAGTTAAATAAACTGAGCACTGTTACTTCTTACATTTAGAGTCAATAGGGTTTGAAACCAAATAAAAAATTGAAACCAGATAAACACAATGTAATGAGAAAATAGCTTGACTATTTTTAGCCTTCAACAATACATAATAATAAGGTTATTTCCTTGTGAAGGTTTTGCTTTCCTTAAAACAGGATGTTCGTGGTCTGGGTTCCTAGCAGTATGCTTCTGAGAAAATGGGCAGAGTTGCCAAATGTTCAGAAGGTGTAAATCAACAGATCTTTGTTAAAGTCAATGATGGTGCAGAAAAATTGGTATATTTTGCTAATGTGAATTACTTTCACAGTATAAAGTATCTGGATACATTGGATATTTAAAGGATCCATTAAACTGAACTTACAGCTACACTGATGAAATAGTGCATGTCACTCAAAAACTTGCTGGGGAATAAGGCTTAATAATTTTTCATCAGATAGTTAACCTCTCTGCCAAAATTAAATTAACTATGTAAAATGAGAAGGGAAAACTATTTATTCTAGGTTTTGCCAGCTTCCCTGGATTTCTGTTTTGGAGAGAAAGCAAGCAAGTAGCTAAATGAGTGTGCATAAAGGCCATAATTCTAACATAGCTGTGTGCAGCTGGGAACTATTTTAAGCTAGTTTTACCTGTTTGTCAGTAATGATTGATGCAATAATGACAGATGTTCATTTAGTCAATTATCTGTAGAAGGTCATGTAGCTAACAAAAAAATCACGGTCTTCTGGTTCTGATCAACTCTTCTATAGGTAATCAAAGAAGTATCATAGCTTTCATGCTCAACCTTGATTCATCAGTTTTAGTGTTTCCAGGATAAAATTGGGTTTTTGAATACATACAATCAGATATACAGATTAATAGCTTTTTTTAATTTAATGATTTTTTACTTCTTCCGATTTAAAATTGATGGTGTTTAATGTTGACAGTTATTTAGTCAAAATGTATCCCAGCAGCTTTAACTAGCTGGCTTCCTACTTTTTTTTCATGAATGGTACATTTTATACACATATTTCACAAGGAATGGCATTCGTTTCAAGTTGCAAGCTGAGGAAAGGTTTTGCCGTTTATGGTCTAACTTTTTCATTTCTTAGAGAGTTCTTTCCCTCTCTCATTTGTTTTCCATACTGACAGGTAGAATAAGCTGAGATTCTCAAAATGACAGTTCCCTTATTTATTTATTTCAGCTGAAATTTTATAATGTCGCTGGAGAACCTTCATCACTGCAATTTACTTTTACGTAGTTTGACTGCATCTGCTTCCTTCAAGTAATATTATTGGGCTGATTTATTTGTTGAAGATCTTGTCTATTGGGTGGGCCAAAGGTTTGGTTTTGTTGACTCAAATCAGACTGTGCAAAAGCCCTATGCCAAAAGAAGGGAACTCTTCAAGGTCTCTAGACCCTAAATAGACTGAGAACAGAGGAGATAAAGAAAATATTAATACAACTCCTCTTTTAAAAAATTGAGTAAAACTTTTACCTGTGTATCCCATATTTTTTGTCAAGCAGAGGGTCTACATGGTCTACGCAGTCTCTAATGCTCCAGTTTGTTTTGGACAGACTAATATCAACTCAGGAACTGAGACAAAGAAATCCTTTTATAAACCTGATGTTAACAACTTGCTAAGGGTAAGAACACCCAAGTGAAGCCAGGACCAGGTTGTGTGGGGCTGTGGAAATTCCACATGGTGTTACATCCCACCAGACAGACAGAAAGGCCACTTGTCTTTTCAGGCTTTTTGAAATACTAGAAGGACCCCTATCTAATCCAGAGAAAATAGCAAGACAAGTTTAACATCAGTCTAGCTGTCTTGTTTCCCAAGGCTGGGAAGTGTGTTTTTTTTAGAAGCGTGCAGTACAGAATCTCAGCCATTGTGTTTAGGAAATAAGAATCCATAATCCATAAGAGGATTTTTGGATGCAGCTGTCTAGAATCCTATTTTATTTATTTCTGTATTGTCCATCTTGGAAGAATCGTTTCTTCAGAAGTCAAAAGACAATAACAAACACAGCTGAACAAGTCCAAGAAGCATTCAGGGCACTTCATGCACACATATACAGAAACAAAGCAAGTGGAAGAAAACGGAACAGCAAGAAAAAGAAAATTCCACTGGTGAAGCACAAAAGCTTTACACTGATATTCAATTCCTAAGGTTTTCAACAGCCACTAATTGACAGATGTCACTTCTGGCTGGCATATTGAAGTCAATGAATTAAAAACTGGCCTAAGCAGCACTGAAATTAGGTCAGATCCTTTAAACTGACCAAAACACCACTGATTCCTGTCACAAAGAAAACACTTTATTTGGGAAGTAGGCAGTAATTCTCTGCCTTTTTTCTGACAGTTGAAGAAGTTTTCTAATCAGAATATCATTCTGATCTGAACAAGTAAAATACAGTTAAATGTCCAAGCAGTAAAGAAATTTTCCTTTTAACCACACTAACTCTTCCAAGAAGAAGTGCCCACCTTTTTTTGAAACTACATATTGTTTAAACGATAGGGATAATTCAGAAAATGATTCATTTTATTCAGTCTACAAAAAAAAAAAAAAGGAAAAGTTCAAAATGCTAGCACTAAAAAACGCAGACATTGCATATAGTTCAGTCTGTCTTTGTATCTCTCTGGCTGTCATGCTAAGAAATCAAAGTCATTAACCTTAACAATAACACATAGCACTGTGTCTCTCTTATTTATCAAGAAATCTAAGAGCTTTGCAAAAAATCCTGATAACAGCTCTTGGTAATTAGAACACGAAGCATCAGCTAGTCTTTGTTAAATCACTTCTTAATGCCACTCCACTGTACAGAGATATTTTCCCAGAAATTTCTAACCTTTGCAGGCACTGTCTGATTTGAAACCTTAATACAATCTGGGGATTTTCATACAGACTTACAGAGAATGCAAGGAAAAGTTCTGATAAGTTTTCACTGTTGCTGTGGTTATCTCTAATTCTGTCTCTGTGTCAGTTCACAGAAGAAAATGGAATCTGATTTGCTACTCGTTCTTTTCCCCTGATTTGCCCCTCATTTTGGAGGGATTTTCATTTCCTTTAGTAAGCCCATATCAAAATCAAACTTTGTATTAAGCATCCCAATATTTAGTTAAAATAAAAAAAAAAAAAATCACTGGTCTTCATTATTAGACTTTTCTACACTTCTGAGTTCTGGATGAGCAAAACAGTCCGTATTTTCACTAACTAGAGGCAGTCTCTACAAGAAAGCTCCAGAGAAATTCTGTCCTTGTGTGAATTACAATGATATTTTTCCTGATATCAAAAATCTTTACAGGATGGGATTTTGATAAGAAACCTTCTGTATACTTTGAGTCCTCATATGGGTCTAAACTTTAAACTAGGCTTTAAACTAGGTTCGAAGGGGGAAGGGGATATTGCCCAGCTCACTAGGGATGAGCCTAGGCTTGGAGTGCCAAGGCCAGGGGTGAGATTGACAGCCCAGCTCAAGTGTGTTTACACCAATGCACGTA
>Ga0065711_1044904_pt1 | contig 13810 bp, 10 predicted proteins | sample Hoacrofraction12_FD_59098 | JGI IMG/M metagenome (GOLD analysis project Ga0065711, IMG submission 59098) | Hoatzin crop microbial communities from Cojedes, Venezuela - Epithelial fraction 12 v2 (version 2) | ecosystem: Host-associated > Birds > Digestive system > Esophagus > Crop | place... | reverse complement strand
TCCTATGAGGAAAGGCTGAGGGAGCTGGGCTTGTTCAGCCTGAAGAAGAGAAGGCTGTGAGGGGACCTAATAAATGCTTATAAATATCTGAAGGGTGGGTGTCAGGAGGATGGGGCCAAGCTCTTTTCAGTGGTGTCCAGTGACAGGACAAGGGGCAATGGGCACAAAATGAAGCGTAGGAAGTTCTGTCTGAACATGAGGAAGAACTTCTTCCCTCTGAGGGTGACGGAGCACTGGAACAGGCTGCCCAGGGAGGTGGTGGAGTCTGCTTTTCTGGAGATATTCAAGACCTCCCTGGACGTGGTCGTCTGCAGCCTGCTGTAGGTGTCCCTGCTTCGGCATGGGGGTTGGACTAGATGACCCTCAGAGGTCCCTTCCACCCCCTACCATTCTCTGTGTTACTGTGTGATTCTGTAGGAACACTGCATCATCACTTTATGCTAGTGTTATTTTGTGCCGTACACATGCTCTAAATAGCAGTTCTTAGAATATATATGGCCATTACTAGTGTAAGAAGGAGAGTCTTTGCAGACAAGTGGGTCAATGTATCCCTGCTCTACTAGGCTGCTGTGCACAGTGTATGCCATTCTGTTTTGGCACTACAGTAAGGTTATAAATATCCTTCCGCTGCTGATGCTCACTACTAATGAAAAGTCAAATCACTGAGGAATCAAAGTTTTTGCATCAATTTTCCCACAACAAATATCAGTAAACACAAAACCTTCTCACATTTTGTGGAGTGCAGGTGCCTAGGTGCTGTGAGCTAGGGGCTGCAGAGAAGCAGTGATTCCCCTGCAACCAGCAGAGAGGAATCCACACAAGAGCAGTTTTCTGGTGTGTGAGGGACCAGTCCTGGAGTGGAGGAAAAGTGTAAGGAGGAAAGATTGTCAGAGAGGAGCTTGTACAAACTGACTGCAACACCCACTACCCATCCACCTGCGCTGCTCAAGGGGCAGTAGGTAGAGCAGTCAGGAATAAAGTTGAGCCTGGGAAGACTGAGGGAGTGAGAGGAAAGGTATTTTCAGTTTTGTATTTGTTTCTCACCATCCCACTCTTTTCAGTGGAGTATAAATTAAACTAATTTTCCCCAAGTTTAGTCTGCGCTGCCCTTAAAGTTAATTGGTAAGTGACATCCCTGTCCTTGTTCAGACTCATGAGTTTTTCCATCTTAATTTCTCCCCCTCTCCTGCTGAGAAGGGGGAGTGAGAAAGTGGCTAGTTGGGGACTGGAATCTGGCCAAGATCAACCCACCACTTACGTCTTCAATGTATGTGGGTGCATTAAATGGATTTCATCAAGACATCTTCCATAAGAAACAATGTATCTCAGGAGTGGGAGAGCTTGTAAGTGTAAACTGCCTACCAAATCTTAAACTTTTTTTGGTAAAATCTCCAAAAATGTCACATTTCATGTTTAAAATGGCTCTGTCAGAAAGTGAAAAAAAGATGATGACAAGCTGCAGCTTTTAATCTATAGAAAACCGAAATTACGTCCTCCACTAGATAAGAGCATGCAATTCAAACTGTAATGAATAAACCGTTACCTATTGAAGAACAGTTACTGAATAACATTGGTACACAGAACTTACTTTTTGATCCAAAAGGGAGTTGTCTCTCACTCCCATCACTCCCAAATCACACACCTCGAAATATATATATATATGTGTCGAAGGATCTGATGCTGGAGCATTTCTAAGGTGACCAATTTTGCTTAAGTTATGAAATGCTGTAGTGAAAAATATGGAAGTGCTTTTAAAACAAACAAACAAACAAACAAACAAACAAACCCTAAATCACTGAAAGATAAAAACTAATCTAAACTAGCTGCTATGGGTATGCAATAAAATTAACAAATAAAAGTAAGCCAGAAATATCAGAAAATACTGTAGAACTATAGCAATATTAAAAAAAGACTGAACCCCAAATATTTACTTGAAGGGAATGAGGCAAGTTTAGTATGTAGAAGTACTGCTATAAATACTGCTTACTCAGTTGCTGGGCAATGACTGTCAAGCTCAGAATCTTCTGGTCAAATAATAGCACATTCAGAAGAGAGAAGTATATTAAAGTGAAACCATGGATTTAGTGCTGCTTTACAGAAGAATGAGCAAAACAGAAGGCTAACTGAAAACAAGCCTTCATTACTAGTTCAAAATCTTCAGTCATGTCCATTTCTGTCCCAATCAGCCCAAATCTGACTGTCAAATATTGCATATTTTTTTTATAAAATCACTGGAGCATCCTGAAACTGGCAGCGCCAATGCAGCACCACCAATACAGCACAAAAGTTAGTGGATTTTCAAAATGAATAAGGTAATTTGTTGATTTATACAATGGTATTTTTATCTTCAGGATCCCTGGATACCTGGTGAACTTCTGACTGATTTTCATGTAAGTAATACATTGTACTGGGTGGGGAGAAAGGCATTTAGATCTCTCTCTCAATTTCTCTTGCTAGTGAAAGAAGAGGGCGTGTGCTCATGCTTCATTCCTTCAAAAGAATTTTAAAAATACTTCACTGTTAAACAAACAAATGTTTGATTAGGGACCATATGCGCATTTTGTTCAGAAAACTTATGAATGGATAAGACTTCATCACTTCACAGCGAGGTAAGATTAATTTAGTGAAGACTGACTTTATTAACCAGAGAGACATTTGCAATAATTTTGGTATATCATTTGGCTGTAGCCACTTATGAAATTGTTAATACCAGAGGACTTCCAAAACTCAAAGTTAGTTGGGGTCTTGTGTAAAGCAGATAGCTTTGACTTTATTTTTGTTGGAAAGCTTGCAGAACAATTAAGAACACAACAGACTTATAATGCAGGTTTAAGTTGCTTTTTGAATAAAAAATAAGCATGGTTTTAAATTTGCTATAGACATCGCTACTTCATTTTCTTCATGTTTTCACCGTCCTGTTGCTGAAATGAGTGTGAACACGCTGTGTAATTACAATGAATGATTAAGTCCCTATTTACAGGTTTCTACTTAAGGAATAGGAAGAAGTACTTCAGTAAAAAAAAAAAAAATAAAAAAAAATCTACAGATCAAAGTACTGTTTACCAATGAAATCTACAGTGCAAAACAAAAACAACAAGAAAACAAAACTAAGAAAAAAATAACATTGAATCATCCTTTATTTGTGCTCCATTTTTAATAACATGATAAGATCAATATTAAATTGTTGTGGTGGCAATGCTTTAATACTCTAACAAAGCTGCTTACACATGCAAGGAGTGTTACACGTTTACTGCACTAGATACAGTTTCTAATACTTTTGCTTTCAGGTAATCTATTCAATGAATCAGTAGTGGTTACTAACTAAAGTATAGATGATCTTGTTCTGTGCTTTCAGCACAAAAAATATAGGTCTTACTGCTTGTTTTTCTTCCCTAATGATCCTAATTGTTAACTCAAAAGTCTTCGTCACATGGGTGCTGTAGAAGTACATGGGAAATAAAATGGGAAATTTGAAGTGAAATTTGAAGCAATGCATGTTTTCTATGTAAATTAAGTGGAAAAAACAAGAAAAAAAATCCAGTCACAGCGAAGCAGAGATCAGAGCAAATAAGGAATAATGAAGTAGTTGCTACCTTATACACATATTAGATTACTATTAACTTACAGTAAAATGAAAACGTCTACAATTACTTCTCTAAAAAATTATTTTGGTAAATACAAAAATGGTCAATGCATAATAGTATTGCCCAAGGAATTTTCTTCTTAAAGCACGAATTTGACGGTAATAAATGGTCATTGAAGAGAAACAAGTGCAAATTTTATGTGTACCTGCCTAAAAATTCAAATGAGTGGATTCTGAGGACAATTTGTTTCAAACCGTAGTGAATTTTGGGAAAAAAACCTGGAGTTCTGAAAAACACATAGGACACTATAGTGACATACAAATGTTTGGATATATGATAATCACTTTAGCAGTGTCATGCTTTTTTAGAGTATTTCTACTACATACTTTGTAGAACTGATATACTGCACTTAAAAATGTGTTTTTTAAGGTTGTTGACATAGTCTAGGGCATATGGAATGATAAATTACTATAGATCTGGTGGTATTCACATTATACAGCTTCTTTTAAAAGTGGAAATGTAATGATCAGTTCTTTGTATTGTGAAATCCTACAGCATGAAATTACAATTAATTTCTTGCAGAGAGGGTTGGATGTGCATTCATATTAAATACAACATTATAATTTGACAGATTTTACTCAGTTGATTATTCAGTCTGTGATAATGTAAATTGTAAATCATTATGCCTTAGGATCCTGTGGAAAATAATATTTCATGTATGTCCATAAAATGAGAATGATATTCTGGGACCTACTTAAGTTATGAACATTCTTTTAAACAGAGTTAAGTTCTGAGACAAATAGCCTAACTTTCAGTGCATGACAAACATCTACAATAAGACTCATTTTCTGAGGACCATGCAAGACACTGCTGTGTCCCAAAATTTTTGATAAAAGACATTGATAAATTCAATTTTACTATAGACATAGCTTATTTTCTTTTTAAATGTACATAGCCTTTTGGACCTCCAGAAGGTTGAAATCATTGGGGTGGGGCAGGATTATTAAGTCACCAAGAAAACTGGTTTGACACTGTTATTCCTTGCTATTTCAGTTATTTTCTTGATTACTAGCACTGTGAACTATGGGAGTGTAAAACCCCAGAAACATATTCCTAGATGCAAAGTACCATCCTTTTTACTGTGTACAACATTCAGCACCAGAAAAATACAGAAGTGGAATGGATGAGACACAAGAGTAAAACAGCAACTTCCATGTGAGAGTAGCAGAAAATGTGTTTACAGAAAAGGCAGATTCAAAGGAGTTCCTCAGTCACACCTTGGAAGTGTGTTTTCCAGTGCTAGTAATGCTATCTCCAGTATAATCCTGTATTCACTAAAGTTCTTTTAACAAGTAATGTGAAAATTCGTCTTGCAAGTAATGTTAAAGATTTTTACCATATGCTGATTATGCAAATTTTGGGTGTCCTGGTGTACAGTAAGCTGAACACAAATCCACAGTATAACCTTGCAGCCATGATGGCAAACTGTGCACTGGGTTGCATCAGAAAAGTTACAGGCAGTGTACGAAGGGATGTGATAATGCTGCTTTGTTAAGCGCTTCACAGAACTGCAGAGTGGCTGAGGTTGGTTGGCACCTTTGGAGATCGTCTGGTGCAACTCCGTGCTCAGAACAGGGCTGGCAAAAACAAGTTGCTCTGGGTGTGTTCCAAGCAGGTTTTAACTTATTTAAGGATGGAGACTCCACAGCCCCTCTGGACAGCCTCTGACAGTTTTTTAACACCTTCACAAGAAAAAACATTTTTCTTATGTTCAGATAGAATTTCAAATCTTTCAGGTTTTGCACATTACCACTTGTCCTTTTCACTGGGCACCACTGAGAAGACGCTGGCTCCAAATTATTTACTGTCGTTGTTTGGCTCTGGCCAGCAACCAAGGACCACGTGGTCTCTCTATCGTCCCTCCCCCCACTGGGGTGGTGAGAATGGAAAGACAAAGGCAAAACTCTTGGGTCAGGATAAGGATGGTTAAACAGAACAGCAAAGGAAGCGAGCAGCAACAATAACACTGATAAAAAGAATATACAAAACAGTGGAATGCATGGAGCAACTGTCACCGTCTGCTGCCCAGCTCTCTCCCAAGCCGAGATTCGCTTCCCTCCCGGCCAGCTCCCCCACTCAGAACCAAGCATGGCAGCACATGGTATCGAAAACCTTGTTTGTTTGGCCAGTTTGTGTCAGCTCACACAGCTGCGTCCCCTCCTGGATTCTTGTGAAAACTAACCCTATCCTGGCCTAACCCAGGACATTTACACCGTCCCACTCAGGTGTTTTATACACGTGAATAAGATCTCCCCTGAGATTTATCCAGACTGCAGAGTCTCAGCTCTCTCGGCCTCTCTTTGCATGATGGATGCTCCTGTCCCTTAATGACTTACTAGTTCACAGGTGGAATACTCTGCACAGTATTAGTCTTGCAATTTAAGAGAGACTTTCAAATATCTAAGAGAGTCCAGCAGCTAATGAGGTGCTGCAGGGTCTGGGGTACATGATATCTGAAGACTTAGGGTTTGTTCAGCTTGGAGAAGAGGCTGCCTTGGTGGTAATCTACCTATGGTCATCCAGTGCCTAGAAGGTAGTTATGGAGAAGATGAAGGTACTTTGTTCACGTAGATACATGGTGGCAAGGGTTAACAGATGCAAGAAAAAAAATCTTAATCAGGAGAGCAATTAAGCATTGGAACAGGTTGCACAGAAAATTGGTGGGATCTCCCTTCACTGGAAACATTCACAAAGTAGCTTAACAAGGCCTCAGTAATATAAGGCTTTAATTTTGACTAGAGACTTGACTAGATGGTCTCCAGATGTGTCTTCCAGTCTAGACTTTTCTTTGATTCTATAATTTCATTAGAAAATTTCTTCTTATGATTAATCAAATGATGGATGTGAACTTCATGAGTTGGATTTGCCTCCTATGCTCACAGAGAACAGTTTCCTTCTCTGCAGCTGCCCTGGTTGATATGAAATGATTTCCATTATCTGTTCTGGTACTAACAGTGATGACTATTTTTGTGGTTGCAAAACATTTCTCCTTACAAACCATATAAATAATTTCCTGCAATTTTACAAAAAAAAAAAAGAAGAAATTTGGCTAATTTTTTTTTTATTTGACATATTTGCTGTAGGATTTTTTGAGAGAAAAATAATTCTAGTCAACACAATTCATTTGTTTCAGAAAACAGAATAAATGGAGTAATTTTTGTTTAATTTATATTAAAATATTCAGAAGATCAGAATCTGAAAGTGTGCTCAAGCAAATGAGGCTGCAGGACATTAAAGCCAGCCTGTATGGCAGGGACAAGATTTTTCTTGGTCTTGTTTAACTGTCTAAATTTGGAGACTTTCTAATGTTTGAACAGAAAGCTCTGTCATAATCAAATATTGCCAAACTTTAGCAGAATATTTTTTGGCAAAATTATTCTCCACTTCATTTTGCATTTAATTTTTGTCGTGCTGTTATACTGGTTAGATCTTACAAAAAAGTTTGTTTAGCTTGGTTAATTAAAACTTTTTCTTGTGATTTTCATAGTTTTCAAAGTACAGTTATTGTTATAGTTGTTGTATAAGACTTTTTTCCACACAAAATGATGTGAAGATTTGCAACCTTATGTGGCCAGCTGTTGTTAAGAGTAACCTTCACAACAGATAGTATAAGGAGACTGGGCACTTCTTTAGTTTTGAACACCAAAGAAATTAGTAGATACATTGGTTTACATAGATTATCTTTTTCTTGTTCATTATTATATGATGGAGACAGGGACATACGTTCTTTGTGCAATTGAGTCAGCAAGCAACTGTTGGTATGTATTTTACACTTTTCAGTACCATTCAGAAATACTAACTTGAAATCAGTTATATGGTATCTAAATGGTGTCATATGAGTTAATATGGCCTTCTTTATCATCCATCTTTTGTAAAGATTGCAAAAGAAGTCAAAATTTGTAGAGCTAGTGTGGTAAAAGTTGTTATACACAGCACATTTGGAAAAAAGTACAATTCTATAGAGATGGGCTTTGATGTGATTATGTTTTTGGGACGACGAAGGCATTTTTGAGAAGCTGAATTCTTCAGATGAAGTTCAGCTATCTTTTGTTTTGAATAGAATAGAATAGAACAGAACAGAACAGAATATTTCAGTTGGAAGTGACCTACGACAACAACCTAGTCCATCTACCTGACAAATTCAGGGCTGATCAAATGTTAAAGCATTTTATTAAGGGCATTTTCCTAATGCCTCTTAAACAGTGACAGGCATGGGGTATTCCTGAAGTTTGTAGGAGATAACTTCTCGTCAGAAGTGCTCAGTGAGTCAACCAGGAGAGATGCCCTCCTAGACTTGTTATACTTATGAAGTAAAGATATTAATTAATTTACAATGTTTACAGACAGATTTGCACTTTCAAAAACTTACCCTTCTGCTGAGGCTCGGTAAACATAATGAAGTGTCAAGATGCAACAAAACTGACACAACTGCAGAAAATTCTCATACTCCACACTGGGCAGAGAGGTAAAGGATAATTATCTATTTTTTCACATGCAGGAGCCTGCTAAATGGACTTTTCATTTCTAAAGTCATCATTCATTAGGAAAGAAAATTCATAAACCAAATCAGGAATTCTAAAAAACAGATTCAGATTTAAAGTACTTTTTGAGAAATAGGCAGAACAAACAAAAGATTTGTAAAAAAATCTGCCCTATCTGTTTGGACCTTCCTGAATGTATCTTTTCTTTTAGTCTTTCTTTCCAGCGTATTGATTTATAGTGCCTTCCTGAACTGAACAAATACCAGAAAATATGTTTTGTGTCTGTAGGAAACTCTACTTATCATCAACTCAGCAGCATGACTGTTCACTTACAGTTCCTCTCAGAGGACACTGTTATTGCTGCTATGGATTCCTCCTTTACTAGATCTTAACACATTTTGTAAGCCCTGTGCTATTTTCCAGGACCTTTCTTTCCTCCTTAACACAAAATACACATCACTCTATAGAAGGAACTATCTTTCATGGATTCACATAGAGCTCCCGAGAAAACTCAAGCTAGAAAATACAACATATTAGTGGAAACATGGACTGGTGACCCAGGAAGAACAGACACACTGTGCAAGCATGCAGAGACGGGGTTAGTAAAGCCAGAGCCCACCTACATCTGATATGGGATGTGGAGGGAAAAATGATTTCTACAGAAGCAGAAGGAAGACAGCTTGAAATGCATACCCACTGCTGAACATGACAAGGCACCTGGCAGCAAAGGACACTGAAAAGACTAAAACACTCGATGCCTTCTTCACCCTGATCTCTAAGGGTAAAATTCAGGTACTTGACACCTGCAGGGAAGTCTGGAGAAAGCAAGACCTACACTTGACGCAGTAGGAAGGACCAGGTTAGGAATCATTTAAACAAACTGGAATTACCCAAAATTCATGGCACCTGATGGGTTGCACCTACCACTGCTGAGGAGTTGGTTCATGTCATCAACAGACCATTCTGAAATTATCTTGAGAGTCTGTGTTGACTTGGGGAGGTCTCTGAATCCTGGAAGAATGTAAAGATCACTCTTCTGTTCAATAACAGAACGGAGGAGGATCTGGGGAACTACAGGCCCATGGACCTTTCCTTGATCCCTGGGAGGGCAGCAGAGGAAATCTTTCTGCAAATAATTTCCACACATAAGGGACACAAAGACTTTTAGGAGTACTCAGAATGGATATACGAAGGGGAAATCATGCTTAACCATGATTTAACCATGATGCTTAGCCTCCTATGATGAGGTGACTGGGATGGTGGAAAAATAGAGAGCAGTGAATGTTGCTTATGCTGAGTTTAGCAAAGCTTTCATCACTGTCTCCACTAACATCCTCATAGGCAAACAGTGAAGTATGGACTAGATAAATGGACAATAAGGTAGAATGAAAACTGGTCAAATTACTAGGCTATAAGGACTGTGATCAGCTGCACAAAGCCCAGCTGCAGGCCACTTAATCCTGCTGTATCCCAGGGGTAAACACTGCCTAACTGGGTCTAACGCCGCTGAACACATTCATTAATGACCTGGACAATGGACAGAGTGTACCTTCAGCAAGTTTTCAGAGGCTACCAAAGTGGAACAATAGGCTGACACACCAGATAAGTGTGTCTTCATTTAGAGGGACCTAGACAGATTGGAGCAATAGTCAACAGAAAAGTCTTGATGTTCAGCAAAGGGAAATGCCAAACTCTGCCCCTGGGAAGGAATAACTGCATGCAGCAGCAGCCATCTGGAGGCCAGCTGTCTGGAATGCAGCTCAGCAGAAAAGGCCCTGGTGGTCTTTGGTGGACAGTAAGTTGACCATGACCCAGCAATCTATCCTTGCAGCAAAGAAGCCTTTCCTGGAATGCATTAGGAAGAGAACTGTTGTCAGGTCAGGGAGGTGATCCTTTGTCTCTGCTCAGTGCAGGTGAGACACATCAGGATTCTGTGCCCTATGCTGGGCTTCCCAGTACAAGAGAGACATGAACATACTAGACCAAGTTTAGTAAAGGGCCATGAAGATGGTGAAGGGACTGAAGTATCTGTCATATGAAGAGAGGCTGGGAGATTTGGGATTGTTTAGCCTAGAGAAGAGAGGTCGCATGCGGTAATTTATCCATGTGTATAAACACCTGATGGGGTGAGTCAAGATGGACCTAGATACTTTTAGCAGTGTCCAGTGACAGAACAAGAGGCAACAGGCCCAAACAGAAGAATAAGAAGAAGAAGTTCAGTTAAATGTAAGAGAAAACTTATTTGCTGTGATGACAGGGTCATACTCTGGAATATCACATGCCTCTGAACATCAGGAAACACTTTTTTACAGTGAGATTGACCAAGCACTGGCACAGGTTGCCCAGTGAGTTTGTGAAGTCTCCATCCTTGGAAATATGCAAACCTGCCTGGACACAGCCCTGAGCAACTTGTTGTAGCTGACCCTGCATGAGCAGAGTGTTGGACTAGATGACCTTCAGAGGTGCCAGCCAATCCCGGACACGCTGTGTTTCTTCTTCTAGGTGTCTCCATACATCCCAGAACAAATAATCAGAACAAGACAAATCTGCAGTCTTCCTCCCTGATGCTCACTTCATTCCCTTTTACTAAACTGTATAATGACCATACATGCCCAGAAAACTGCAGTAGAATGAATAAATATATCCTGAATTGCAGGTAGTATTTACTAGAAGTAGATGGATAACTTACAAATCCGGTGAGACAGATATTTAATATTTTAGATGTTGTTCATATCAAAGCTGGAAAGTACTTCAACTGTAATATGACTTTTAAAAATATTGAAAAATTGATTGCATAGAAATGTTCAGCATAGAGAAAAGCCTTTTAAAATGTAAAGGAAATAAAAAAACCCTCTCTACCATCAATAAAAACAATCTATTGTTCTTCTTTGTATGTTCCATCTTCTACCAGCTCCAAGCAAGTAAAAACATTTCAGTTATAGCCTCTGGATTCTTTTATGGTCTCCTTTTCAATTAGTAGGAATGCAAACAAACAAGGTTTAAAATTGCTTCTCTTTTGCTGCAGATGTATATTTCCTGCTACTCTTCCCACAGTGCTCTATTGTGTTTTTCAGTGTATTGTAGAATTGCAATACTACTCCTCTTTGATCTAATAGTTACTTTGAGTGTTCTGAGTGACTGACAGTGCGTGCAATGACCTTCAGATGGAAAAAATAATTTTTTTAAACAAGATTTAATTCAATGCAATTTGTCACGCCCGACTCAATTTAATTTAGTTCATATATACTTGCAAATCCTTTGCGGTGTTAATGACATTATCTGTCTTAGTGCATTCACTGACAATAGGAGCTGTTCTATGCTTTGTGAATCTGCTTTGAGAGAGTCCAGGTGGGATGAATGAAATATATTTATCAGGAAAAGAGAAAGAAAACATGTGTTTGTGTATCTTCTAGAGTTTCTGCCTTAGAAAAGCATACTGAAATCAGTCAGTTTAGTGAAGACTCAAAATTAATTCATGTCCATACAATGACAGAATTTTCAGTCTCTCAGTTTTAGCTGGGTTATCCAATTTTAAAAAATTTAAGAAAATTTAAAACCCCTTATTCCAATTGTGATGCTTTTTGCCTTAACTACTGTTTTAGACAGAAGTAAAAACAAAACTAGAAACATTCCTTATGTATGCAGCTAATCACAATCATAAGTTTCAATTTCACATGCTTTAACTTGAAGGTATTGTAGTTAAAATTATTATTACGTATCTCCAGTCTATGGAACTTAAGTGTTTACAAATGAATATAAAAAATTCATATAATTTCTTCACAAATTTATCACAGCTACTTGATTCTGTTTGATACCTTTGCTAAAACAGTTTTTGAAGAAGTTAGAAACCAAAGCCAGCCAGTAAGCAAAAAGCAAAGCACATATATTTAAAGAACAATAGGGCTATTTACTTATTAGCCAGAAAAGCAACATCTTCTACCAGAATATGCTTTCCATTGACATAATATCATCAAAATAAAAGGAAAAAAATATAAAGTTATAAATAATATATTTAAACTTGCATATGTCAACCTTGCGCAGTAACAAAACTTGTGCAGTCTAAAACACCATAAGACTGTGATTTTATTAACTTCAACTCTATCTTACAACCATTTCACTGTAATGTAAACTCCAAGATGAGCTCTCCCAGTATCAGAGTATATCATGGATCTGTTTCTTCCAGAAAGACAGTCCATACCAGGAGATACATCCCAGCTACTGCTAGTTTTGCATGGCAGACTACCCAACAGCAAAGACTTCTCTAAGGAATGAGATATCAACTGCAAAATTGTGTGAAGTAACACATATGATACAAGTACTTCTTAGAAATATAAGACTTGTGGTTGTTACACATTATTAACTGTATATAAGCTGTCTAGCATAAATTCATTCACAGTCCACACTTTTCATCCCAGATTTGCTGAATTAGTTGGCTTTTTAATTGATGCTACATTGCAGCAGCAAAGCTTATGAGGCAAATCAAATAGCTTAAAATAAAACTTTAATCACTTAAAGTTCATTTAATTTCATGATTTTCCTTGATTTTAAAAATGTCTACAAATGCAAAAGAGAAAAATGAAAAAAAAATCAAGACACCTCTGTTTTCTCACTTTCAAAGATGCACATATTTGAAGTCGATGAGAACAGAATGAAAACTTCATTTTATGCGAAAAAAGGCAGCTAGGCAAATAACATCACAGGGAGAACCCATGAAGCTACTGAAGGTGAAGGGCTCTGGAGCAGAGGCTCGCGCTGGGGGACCCTTTCTCCAGTGGCAAAACTGCAGCGGCGAGGCGGCAAAAAGCGCCGAGAGAGAGAGAGAGAGAGAGAGACAGAGAGACAGAGAGACAGAGAGACAGAGAGACAGAGAGACAGGGAGAGAGAGGAGTCCCAAGGCCATCAAAAGGGACCTGAGGGCACTGGGGCGACCGGTTGAGGCATCTGGGGCTCAGGTGGTGTTTTCCTCCATCCCATCAGTGGCAGTGAACAGCACTGAAAGGGGCAGGAAAACTCACTTGGTTAACAGGTGGCTCAGGGACTGGTGCCATCGGTCAAATTTTGGCTTCTTTGTTCAAGGGGAGGTGTACACAGCACCGGGCCTGCTGGCGACAGGTGGAACTCAGCTATCTCAAAGAGGAAAAAGAATTCTTGGCCACGAGCTGGCGGGGCTCATTGTGAGGGCTTTAAACTAGGTTCGAAGGGGGAAGGGGATATTGCTCAGCTCACTAGGGATGAGCATAGGCTTGGCGTGCCAAGGCCAGGGGTGAGATTGACAGCCCAGCTCAAGTGTGTTTACACCAATGCACGCAGTATGGGCAATAAACAGGAGGAGCTGGAAGCCATTATACAGCAGGACAGCTACGACTTGGTCGCCATCACAGCAACGTGGTGGGACAACTCGCATGACTGGCATGCTGTCATAGATGGCTACAGACTCTTTAGGAAAGACAGGCCAACAAGGAGAGGTGGTGGAGTTGCTCTATATGTGAGGGAGCAACTGGAAGGCATTGAGATTGGCCTGGGGGCAAATGAGGAACAAGTTGAAAGCTTGTGGGTTAGAATTAAGGGACAGGCTCATACAAGTGACATTACGGTGGGTGTGTACTACAGGCCACCTGACCAGGAGGAGGAAGTTGATGAGGCCTTCTACAGGCAGCTGCAAGCAGCCTCACAGTCACAGGCCCT
>Ga0065711_1044898_pt1 | contig 13810 bp, 7 predicted proteins | sample Hoacrofraction12_FD_59098 | JGI IMG/M metagenome (GOLD analysis project Ga0065711, IMG submission 59098) | Hoatzin crop microbial communities from Cojedes, Venezuela - Epithelial fraction 12 v2 (version 2) | ecosystem: Host-associated > Birds > Digestive system > Esophagus > Crop | place... | reverse complement strand
TGGAACAGGCTGCCCAGGGAGGTGGTGGAGTCTCCTTCTCTGGAGATATTCAAGACCCGGCTGGACAAGGTCCTGTGCAGCCTGCTGTAGGTGACCCTGCTTTGGTGGGGGTGGTTGGACTAGATGACCCACAGAGGTCCTTTCCAACCCCTACCATTCTGTGGTTCTGTGATATTCTGTCTTATTGAGAAATATGTATTCTAAAAAGTGGTAAAACATATAGGTGGTTATTACTACTTGTTCTGAAGAGACTGTTGTATCTTTAGGTGTCTAGCAATTTATGACTCAAAATTTCCTTTCTTTTTCTCAGAAATTGGACGTTCAGTATTTGTTTCCCTTGTACTGTGCAGAAAGAAAAGGGAATCAACCGTTCCACAAAAATGGATGATTATCTCATTATCTCATATGCTCATTATCTCAGGAACACAGAAAGATGTGAAACTCAGTATAGCATCATGCATATTATTACTTAGACCCTGTGTGAATTTGGGTAGTCACTCAAACTGCCCTTGCTTTAGTTTCCACATTTGGAAAATAAGGTTGATGATATCTTCCCATCTCATGAGACTTCAGTGCTGAGAAATGGTTTAGAAGTTCTGAGCTAAAAAGAGTTGCAAATTTTTAATAGTTGCTATTCATGGAGGCCATCACAAACTGGTTTGAAAGTTATGAACGCATAATTATTTTTGAAATCATATAGGGAAGAAGGAGCAACAACAACAAAAAATGGGTAGAAACCGAAACTTGAATTGAAAACAGCTAAGCCATAATTAACTTGATCTAAAGTAACTAAAGAAGTTCAATTTTTTTTTTTAATAAACTTAAAATCACAGCTAAGATCTTGAAATAACAGAAGCAGAGCAATCATTTTGTATTGTGTTTATGCCAAGCATAGCATATATGGTTTGAGCCAATAACTTGGACATCTAAGTGCCAGAATAATATAAATAAAACTAAGAAAAATAATATGCATGTGAGGTCTCAGTGATAGTTGCACCCTTTACGTTTTTAACTTAGTATCTATTCTTGTTCATATCTTGACAATGTTTTGACACATATGGGAAAAGTTTGGGTTGATATTTTTGCCAAAACACACAAAATAGACCTGTCATCTTAGTTTTGATTTGCTGTGGGATTCTGTTTGATATATTTATATCAAATACAATCCATGTAAAAATGTGAAGTACTGGCAACCCAACAAAGGCTTTTCAAAATATGAAGTGTTTTGCCAGAATTCGTGTCAGTACTTCCCTAAGCTACTTTATTCATAGGATGCATAGAGTATGACAGTGTAACGTAATACATAGATTAAGTTGCATTAGGCTCTCATAGCTTCTTGAAAGAACAGGTTTCACTCTGTTCAAGCAAAATAAATATTGGTGTTGGTTGTATAAAAGAGAAATTTCATTTAGAGAATCTTTGCCTACAGCAAGTGCAGAAATATCCACCAGATAGGTTTTCCCTTTGAAGTACTTTAAGCCAAGCCAACGACCACTGAAAGCAAAAGAAACATTTTCCTTCATTTCAGTGACCCTTGGATCCAAGCCAGAGTATAAAACATGGTGTATAACAATAATTGTGTAACACAGAAAATTGTTGGCTGTTATGCTCAGAATTTTAAAAAATTCTATTTGATATCCATATCCCAAATGAAATAGAATTGTGTGTAATATGACATTTGCAAGTTCAGTAATGCTGTTTATACATAGCAAGCCCAAAATACTTTATAGAATTTATTCTTTGTTTCAAAGGTACATCAGTATTAAAACAGATTAACAAATCTGTTCAAGTTTTAAAAAATTGTAGTTGACTGAAGCGTAACACAGAATGTAGGACACAAAATAGAAATTCTAGTGCCTTCAGATTTATTTTTCCTCCATACCTGTCCAAATGAATATTTATTAAGAGAGAAGGAGAACTACATTGGAAAAAATTTGCTTTGCACATTATCGAGGTCCCAGTTTATCCTGAGAAACAGTTTGTTTTTTCCCAAAACCATTAAATCAAACTGGCATCCGCACAGTGTTTGTGGTGTGATGTACATCACAAAAAGTAACTGCTGATTATCACCACAGAAATTAAATAAGGAAAACATTCCTAAGAACATGATTGGTTAAATTTTCCACTTTGTGTGAAAGATTTGCAATTATGGGTTGTCTAAAGTGAACACCAAATAACAGAGCAGCACAACAAATGGCTGCCTGCTCTGTCACACAAGTACTTCAGATTCAGTAAGTATATAAACACTAGACTTCAGCATCATTTCTCAAAGAGGAAATGAAACTAGCAAGTAGAGAGTGTGCAGTTCAGGATATGGACAGAGGCAGTGGATAAGCAGTGAGTTGCCCTGCTGCTCCTAAGCTGCCCTGCAGAATTCTGAAGAAAACACAAGTGCTTCGAAGTTCAGGTTAAAACATTTATTACTTGATTTGTAATAACAAGGTAATATAAAACACTGCAGAAAGTTCCTGTAAAATTGTCAGGAGAAATAATGAACTAAAGCCAAATTCTGACCTGCAGGAAATGGATTCAGTTACACTGACTTCAGGGGAAGTGTATCTAATCACACTGAGTCTGAAGTAATCCATAAATCTTTGGCATTGCTTTTGGTGGTAATAATTTTGTTCTAGTTATTAATAGGTTCTGATTCATAAATTCATATGAAGTATTTTGGATTGCTTAAAAGCTATGGACCAGATTACTTCCTACAGTAACTCTGGTTTAACTGGTAAAACAGAAAGGTCTAACATGGATTTAAACTTGAGTTGATAACATTTGCTGGTCCTAATAAGTAAATTTAGCATCTGTTCTCATCCAAATTTATTTTAATGTAATATCCATGACTAACCCAAAGTGAAGACTTGACCCAGCTCATTTTAAATGAGGGGAGGTGAAATGGTGGGAAGTGTTTGAGCAAGCTCTGAGCTCGCAAAACCTCACCAATAGCACAAGAACAACATAGACCTTTCATATACTTCTGTGTTAAGAACAAAAAGTAAATCAAAGAGGTAGAAGAACCACACTCCCTGACTGTCAACTCACAGTGCATGACTTGGTACCACCTTTATAGAAAGCATCTTCTCTGCCTCTTCACTTCTTAGGAATCAAGAACATCTCTGAGCCAGATGGTTGTACGTCTCTACTAGTTCCATGCTGCAAGTGGCCCAACTTCTTCTCAAAAAACACCTTAAACTGTGTGCTTTGCCTCCCTTGTGTGAGCACATTCAGGCTGCCCCCACAATTGCTGAATCATAGACCCATAGAACCCCAAAACAGCCCAGGTTGGAGGGACCTCAGAAGATCATCTGGTCCAATCTTTTTTGGGAAAGAGAGCCTAGACAAGATCATCTAGCACCCTGTCCAGTTGTATCTTGAAAACCTCCACTGATGGGGACTCCACCACATCTCTGGGAAGGTCGTTTTCCAGTGAATGATTGTTCTTACTGCAAAAAATTTCTTTCCTCCATTGAGATGAAATCTCTCCTGATGCAGCTTGCACCCATTGCCCCTTGTCTTCTCCATGTGGCTACTTGTCAAGAGAAGAGTCTTCATCCTCTTTGCAGATGCCTTTAAAGTACTGGGAAACTGTGATGAGTTTTCCCCCTGAGCCCTTGCTTCTGCAGGGAGAAGAGACTAACTCCTTAAAGTTTTTCCTCATAGGGCAGGTCCTCCAACATTTTGGTCATCTTTGTGGCCCACGTTTGGGCACTCTCTAGTCTTGCTGTGTCATTTTTGAATTTTGGGGACCAGAACTGGACACCATACTCAAGGTGCAGCCTGGCAAGCACTGAGTAGATTGGAATGATCACTTCTGTGTCTCTGCTAGTAGTGCCCCTATGGATGCAGCCCGGGATCCGACTTGCTTTCGTTGCCATGGCAGCACTCGTCTGACTCATGTTGAGCTTGTTACCCACCAGGACCCCTGGCTCCCTTTCAGCAAGGCTGCTCCTCATCCACACAGATCCTAGCCTGTAATGGGCTCATTGGTTATTCTGACCCAGGTGCAGCACTTTGGACGTGTCCGTGTTAAACCCCATGCAGTTCTTGCTTGCTCCCTCTGTCAGCTTGCTCAGGTCACTCTCTGAGGTGGATCTCCCTGCTGCCACATCACCACTCAGTTTAGTCTCAATAGCAAACCTGGTGCAGATGCTTTCAGTCTCATCTTCCAAGACACTTATGAAGATGTTAAACAGCATGGGGCCTGGTATCGATCCCTGGAGGACCCCACTTGTGACAGGCTGCCAGCCTGAGTAAAAACCACTGGTCACCACCCTCTGAGATGGCCTGTGAGGCAATTTCCTACCTGCCTTGCAGGCCACACATCCAATCTGTATCTTGCCAGAACCTTTCCTTGACTTGGTGCTTTCATGGCCCTGCATTGTGGCTCCACTCCTCTTCCACGCAACAGCTCAACACCATTACTGTGACTGGAAGTCCTCGCACTTCTTCAATGCCCCAGTTGTTTTGCTAGAATTGGAAGAACTTTTCAACTTTCCCACTTTTCCGCTTCTTTTCATAAATTGATTCTTCTGATTGGAGCGGTATTAGTAAGTATGACAACTCTTTTTTGAACATATTTCAAATAAATATAATTGTTCCCTTCCTGACTGTATGCACTTCCTTGATGGTGCTGATGAGAATAAACTGCATATAGATTACGAAAAAGTGGCAAAATAAATTGTGGTACACTCTAAAAAATGAGCCGAGAGTGAAATAGCCTTGAAAATTCCTTTTCTAACTTGTGATAGGGTTGATCATGCTTGCTTTCTTGCCGCTAAAAATGCTTATATGTGTAAAATGTTGGCCTAAGCAATAGTTGTAATCAACTGATTTTATTCCCTGTATCAGTAAGGTAATTTTCTGTTTTTCTGTCCCCTGCCAGAATGTCATCCTAGTGTTCTGATTCTGCAGCTATGAAATGTAACTGGAAACCACAACAAATGATACTGTTCTGGCATGACATTGCAGAAAGCATTCATGTACTTTTTCTCCCTTTTTTATCAGGCATTTGAAAAGATAGGTTTTTTGTGTTCTGCCAAAATGTTTTAAAGTCTACTAAAGATTTGTAGGCTAATGATAGGAAAAACAAATGTAAAATTGCATACCGAATAATTTATCATTTTATGAGGAAAAAGGGTGACAAAATAATTTTCCTGTAACTTTGAAATGTCATGTGGAGATTATACATGTTTGGCTTTACTCCGTTTTCTATGTTGTGGCATACGGAATTTACTCTTACCTGCACTGTATTTTCGTACTGTTCATTAAAGCAGGATTTCTTTTCAAACACTAGTGGTAGAGAACAATGTAATACTCGGGAAAATGCAATTTTCCAGCAAAATCTGGCTTTGCAAATTCATTATATTCTGATGTGTCTACTGCTCCCCTCTCCAGTGCTACACTTAGCCATTACAGAGGAACTGATTTTCATGGTCATGTCAAATGTAAATCAAAGCAGAGCATCAATTTTCTTAAGGTATTTCAGCAATTGGACTGTGAATGTTGATCATTGCGTTACTGGTGTTAGATTCCTGCAAAGTAATAGACTATTTCCTAATTAAACAACTGCAGAATAGTGTAACTGATAAGAAATGGCACATGTGGACATCCATCAAAGTTACTTGATACTTGGATCCAGCTGACTTAAAAATGTAATGTGATATGAAGTGTTCCTGATGCTCTGTGTCTAGATGGTATAAATTCATCAGAACAAATGTAGGAGCATGACAGCTAGATACTTTTCTTACTTTTGATAATCCCATTATTATTAAACAATAAAGCAACAAAAGGTTTGATTGTCAAGTTTTTTTACAGTGTTCTTCCATTAATTACTTTTTTTAATAACTTGAGCTCACCAGCATATGTACTTTTTGACAAGCCCTCTGCTTTCAGCAAACCACAGATTATTGCTTTTCCATTTATGAAACTAAACTCATGAAAGCTGATTACTCAATATCTATACAGACCTTTCTTTGTGCAATTTAGCACTATTTTAGGACTTGGTGTAAAAAATGGCAGCCCATAATCAATTCAAATGTACCCTCTGTATCACAGGTTACTTCTGCAATTGAGACATCCTTTCTTTAAATTGAATGTGAGACTTATCATCTTTAAAATTCAATTGTAAGATAAACCTGTCCAAATCAGGCTCAGCTTAAGATTTTCTTGTCAGATGAGTATCTGACAAGTGAAATCAATATTTGAAAGTTTTAGTTATTTTTAAGACACATATATAACCATGTGAGAAGATTAAGTGGCAAAATTATGATACTCTAATATGGTTGCAACTGGGATTACTCTTTTATGGAATAACAATGTATTCTTCTGTTATAGCACTAAGCGTTTCCCAGGAGACATAGAAACTAACCACAAAAAGTCATTATTGCTTCAGAATAGGTGTCCACAAAGGGAGCTAGGATTGTAATAGTATTAATTCATGCTTGACCTTCTAATCTGCATACCTACCCGCAGACAAACATGAAGTCAGTCGTGAAGGGCGTAAGTGCTATGCTGTGAGGTCCCTAGGACAGCAGATTGCATTTCTTTGGGGTATATGCTTGAAAGAAAACTGAAACCATTTCCCAGATCCTCTCTTAAAAGTGTGCCTTTGGGCAGTCTTTTATCGCAACCCAAGTGAAGTTTGATCTTTTGTGACCTTTTACCTTTTTAGGTTACTTCCTGACCTTTTTGGAACCAGTAAACAATATCACGGTAGTCCAGGGGCAAACAGCAATCCTCCACTGCAAGGTAGCAGGAAATCCATCTCCGAATGTCAGATGGCTAAAAAATGATGCTCCGGTAGTTCAGGAGCCAAGACGGATCATCGTCAGAAAAACAGATTATGGTTCGCGTCTGAGAATCCAGGATCTGGATACTACGGACACGGGATACTACCAGTGCGTGGCTTCGAACGGGATGAAGACGATAACTGCAACAGGAGTGTTGTTTGTAAGGCTCGGTGAGTTCCTGGCTCTTATAATTACTCAGACTGCTTTATAGACTAGGTATCAATTTTCACATTAGCATAATGAGAAGCGAATTTGATGTTTTAAGAAGAGTTCTTAACACAAAAAGAAGTAAATAAAGCCATTGCCTGGGGCCTCACCCCCAGCACAGAACTTCTCAGTTGAACTCGATACCTGTTTACTGGTAATAAAAGAAAGTAAATATAGATGGAAAGGTCTGTAAATACGTAGTGAAGAAAAAATTTTTAAAAAGTGCCAGTATAAAGTACAAAAAGGTAACATTTCATTGCCTGGGGTTTTCACTCTGCTGCTGAACTCAGCCTGTGAAAAAAATGGTGGAACGTAGAATGAGAAGAGTTTTCTACATGGTGTTCGTAGTGCTGGGCCCATCCTTGTGAAATACCACATCTGTACTGCTATGTGAAGCCTGGCCTCAGGTGCAGCCCTTTGACAGCTGAAGGTACACCACACCTTTCAAGAAGTTCTTGTATTGCATTTAGGAGACTTAGTCATCCAGCCTGGAAGGCAAGCTTTTATTTAGTTTGCTTCTGAAGCAAAGGGGAAAAAATTTTAGAGACATTTTCCTAAAATTTCTTGTAGTTTTGCAATGAATATAGCTACCTCCACATTTTAGTTAGTAGTGATTCATTAAGTGCTGGGTATTGGACCTTGTTTCTGCTGTGACAAAGGTTAAGAGCATGCCCTTGTCATACCATAAACTCTGATAGTAAGGCTCAGGTGGGGCTTATTAAGAGGTAAGTGATGTGTCAAGGTAACACACCGTCTTTTTAACAGCCTGTGTTTTTATGGTGGGAGGTATTTTCTGACAAAAATTAAGTCCACTTAAGTTGCTGCCTGAGCAGACAGAAAGTTCATGTGATTTTTTATTTGTGGCTTTGAAAATAGCAATATACAATTATGTGCAGGAATGCAGAGGTTTTTGTTTGAATCTTGAGACAAACCTTCCTTAAATGGACAGTTTCCTTTAGATTGCTGTTGACTTTTTTAGTGCTGTTGTCCTTGAGCCAAACTTGCCAGCAATGTTTGTTTTATGTTTACAGGTCCAACAAACAGCCCAAATCACAATCTTCAGTAAGTACTTTTTGGAAAATTACTTAATGTACTCTGACCAATTTTGTTCTCTAAGAATTTAGTTCGTAAACTCAGTAAACACTGCCTGCAACCACGGTGTGCTTGCTAAAAATACCTAATTTGATTGAAAACTCACAGAATGGGTGAAAGCTTTTTCAGACAGCAATAGCATTGTGGTACAGTGGGTTTTGGTTTGATCATATTTTCTTGAGCAACTTCTGCTTGCTTATTTCATATTTTGGACAAGCAAAATACCACAAAGTCATGATGTTTGAACAGTCATTGTTTACAGGCCAAGTATGGGCTGGAAGAGTGGTTAAAAATGAATGGGTAAAATGCTTAGATTGCTGCGGTTGTAAATTTACCCATGCTGTATTATTATAACTTGAAAAGTCAGATAAAACAAAACTAGAATCCTGTCTTTGAGTAGGTAGGTAAAACCTCTGTTGGTTAGTGTCATTTTGACTTTAGTAGTGATTTGGTGATTTTTGCTAGCTGCCTGGGCTTACTTTCTGATCCAATCATAAGGATGAAAATAGAAAGTTCTGTTTCTTCATTGTTGCTTTATGTGTTAGTTTTAATTTGAATACTGTGTGTTGTATAGTTTTGTGAAATAAATTCTGCAGTTGGTCGGTTAATGGAGTGAGGAATGCAGTCTGAGGCCTTTGTGTGTGTTAATGGCATCAAATTAGTGTTGGTGATGGACTAATTAAAAACAGGAGTAAAAGCAAATTTGTAAAGACATGTTCGTGTTTTTTGGAAGTAAGCTACTGATCAGTGTTTGTGATCTCTGAACATCCAGTGGCTTGAGTGGAAACCCTTTAAAGAACTGCAGTGGGCTGACCACTAATCCATCCATCTTGCATGTACCACACTCAGTTGTCTTACATTTATGAAAATAATGCCACATGGTACACATTCTGGTATTTTATATGCACAGAAAGTGCAAATGAATTTAAAGGATTTCAACATTGTAGGAATTTAACAAGTTTTCATCTCTTTCTTAAAACTGGTTGCTAACTGTTGAAGATTAAAAACAGCTGTTCATGACAGAGTACAAAAAAAGTAATCTTTTTTGTAACCACTGAAATCCTGCTTCAGATTTTACAGCACTTCAGAAAACTGTTATACACCTGTTCTATAAAGCAGAAAAATAGTGAGATACCAGGAAGCTGTTTGATCTTCTCTGAGATCAGAAGGCAGAGACTGGTACAAGAGACAGAAACTGAAACTGCGTAGTGAAGCACTGAACTGAAGTTCAAAGAATAGTTCTCAAATGCAACTGAGGAATGGCAAGTTCTGAGCACAAGGAGAAAAGCTGGGAGCCAAGTTTTACATTGATGCACTTTTTGTTACTGAGTGAATCATTAATCTTTTATCTTTTAGTTTCCCTAGTATTTCCCAACCTCTTCTGTTGTACTGAGCATCACCATATTAATATTGCACAAATATCAACACAAATAAATTCAAACTGATGAGGTGAAGAAAAATTACTGTGTGACATGTATTTCTTAATTACATTCCCCCCGCTGCCCTGGAAGTGAGTTAATTCTCCCGAGCCATCTTTCATCCCAGTTTTGCCTAGGTTTTGAATGCCTGACTATTCAGCCTTTTCTGGTTTTGAACTGCAAGTTAAAATAAATAAATAATAACAAAAAAAAAAACCCTGTTGCTCAGAATATGTCACCTCTAAATCAGTCTTGTATCAATGGTATCGATGGTGGAACTGGAAGCAGCAGCATGCCATCGTTGCTTTGGACCTATCATTAAAAGGTGAAGAGTATGCTGCTGGTAGATATTTTTTTAATATCCATTACATTGGAGAGAAAGCTGAAACTTCAGAAAAACAAGCTCAGGTCAGAGGTCTATTGAGAAGTCATCAGGGACTTATCATAAGAGGTCCATGAGCTATCAGAGGTTGCAGATCTTGCCTCATTGCATGCCTGCTCCTTTTTCAATTTTTTTCCTGTTTCCTACCTAACCAGGTTTTGCCCAGTTTTCCAAAGTTCTATCCTTCTTTTTTGATACTGTCTTTCTTTTTTTTGTTTGCTTATGCTTCACAATTGTTCTCATGTTCCTCTTCTCCATGCCTCCTACCTAGTCCTTCAAATAAAATGCCATAATTTGGCACTATTATTTTTTTTCTTTTTAGAAACTGATTATGATTTTTTTAATGAATTTTTTGTATAAAATCATTTAGGTCAATTAGTAAGCCAGAAAAGAGTAAAGGGGAAAAAGGCAACAGAAATACCTAACTGCTTGGAAGGAGCCCACAAGAAACAAAGGGCTCTTTCTGTTTGCTGGCTGCACAGCCCAGTCTCGTGTTGAACCACCCAAGAGCTGTTTCTCCTGACATTAATGCTTCCAAAAAGACATGCTTCAGTGGAAGCACTGAAATCTAAAGCCATTGTAACTTGGTTTAAAACTATACCTAATGAATTATTAAGGTATAAAATAAATTACCTATGTAGATACCATCTAGCAAGGTATTTTTATACAGTCCATGTGTTCTGCTGTGGATGTCTAGAAATCATCTACAATTAAAGATTGCCAGAGATAAAATTTGCATTATTCAGTCCGACTTGCCAATGCAAAAAAGGGCCCTGACCTTCAGGTAGTGAACTTGAGATATTTCCTTAAAAATCTAAAGGTAAAAACTTTCAACGAAATACATATTCTTAAACTGGTGTGGATTTTTTTGAGAGGGTGTAGATGTCTTTAGTTTCTGTGAAGGTCCATATCTGTAAAAATTTCTAGGGATTTTTCTGTAGAAATGCAAGAATGCAATCTACCCTACTATTTATCTACCCTAATCTACCCTACTTTATCAGAATTATTATAATTTTTGACAGTATTAATAGCTAGTACAAAGTAATTTACAGAAGAAATAAAATCAAAACACAGTCTGAAAACTAGTCTCTGACCAGCCTTTGCTGTCCAAAGGACTGTGCTACTAGAGGACAGATCAGCAGGTTTAATCCTTTCTCTCAATGCACAATGCTATTACCTTTTGTATTATGAACATTATTAGCTTTTGCCCTTCTAAAGAGAGACATTCTGTCCATTCAAAAAGGTACAAGTGTGTGGGAATAAAATAAATGGGTAGCAAATACCAGAGAATGTTTTTTTTTAGCATGATTCAAAATTAAGCAACGGATGTGTATGTCTTGGAGTCTAAGAACAGGAGGACAGAACAGTTGCCTTCTCTTCTATAAGTGTTGCTCTTAAAAGGTAACGTCATTCTAATGGACTTTGTGTTCTCTAGTGTGCTGTATTTTCCTCTTGAATTGAACAGTGAGATTGAATTTTACCTGTTGGGTAAATTCCTGTTTTGAAGCTGTTTAGATTTCTCCTCAAGGCTGTGACTGTAGTGGTGCCACCTTGAAGGCAACTTGGGATGGAAGATATCTGACAGTTTGTTGGCTCTAAGGGCTTCTGGAAAGTCTGATGGGGCTTTAGCAGAAGTGAGGAAGGCACAACAGAGTACAGGCAGAAAGAAGTAGCTACAAACTCAGCCCTTGCCAAGTGTAGGTGAACAGAACTGGCTCTGTTGCCACTGCTGCACTTTTCGCCACATGACGTTTTTGCAGTCTGCTCAGGATGCCAGGAGGTGAGTATCTCCTTCCAGAGCCCAGTGCAGGACAACTGGGCTTTCTAAGAAACCTTGAGAAGTCCCTGTTTTATCGAACTCAGACTAAGAGCGGTTCTGAGTTTGCAATCACTGATGCCTGTATGCTGGACGCTTAGAAGGACAAATAGATGGGAAGTCATCAAGTAGAAATTGTCATTACTTTGGGGAGGAATTTTTGAGTTATTAATCGTTCAGAAGAAATTTGCATGCTCTCATGCCTTATTTTCTTCAAGTAGTTTGGGACAACAGTAAAAATTTGAAGATTCAGTCCACTGGAGGTTGAAGCAGTTGAGAAAAAAACAGTTCTTTCAAACAAATGAAAACAGAGTGTCTTTAAAAACTAGTAACATGCCTGAGTTAAAACTTGGGTGAGGAACTCTGAGACTGAGGTGGGCGGTTTATTCTTGTTGGGTCTGCGTATCCCATGGCTTTTATCATGCAGCCAAAGCACATCTCTTCTGTGACCTTCTGTGTGGTGTGATGAGCAGTCATACAGTTTATGATGGGGGCAAGTATGTTTTCATCATGTGACAAATCTCCAAGTAATTAGAACATGGAAAAGGGAATATGGGGCCTTGGGAAAGAGGGTTGAAAGGAGTGAGTCATCAGAGCACTTCACTCTCAGGCCATCTCTCTACTCATGGCTGGGGTCTTCCAGGTAAAAGACGGTAGCTGTGGGGGCAAATAGTTTTGTAAACTGGATCTGCCTGGCAAACCAAAGGTGCTCGACATCATGTTAAAAAGGAAGAATACTTTCCTTACTGTCACACAGCAGCACCACTTGTATCTTCCTCCTTTCCTTGGGTGGTGTGGCAAATACTCTTTAGTCTCAGTGCAGTTCAGCCACTGATAAAATTTTTAGTCTTGTAAATTATAGAAGACTATCTTGAAATTCACATAAACAGATGTTTTTATGACCAATACAGGGTTGTCTCAACTTCGAAGTTACAGTGTTTATTCAGGCCCATAAGGGCCAGGTGTTCAATGATGGGCCTCCTCCAGAATGACATGTATGCCTTTTGTTTTGTCAAAATATACACTTGGCTGAGGTGACCGTATTTGAAGTATATATATTTTTCTAAAATATTTGTGGTAACATGTTGAAGTTACAGAATAAGCGCATACTTTGTGTTCTGGTTTCCTGTTTTAATCAAGGAAGAAGAAGGATTTAGTGATTAAACACTGGACTGTAATTTTAGAGGTCTGGGTTCAATTTCTGGCTGTGCTGCTGTCTCCATGTGTGATTGGATCAAGTTGGTTAGCCTTTGTCTCTCCATGCTTTGTACATCAGATGGAGATAGTTGATCTTGCGAATTTTTTGCCTTCCTCTATTGTGGGATCAGATCGCTTCAAAATGTTTAGGGTACATTCTTTCTGTATAAAGCATGGAATGTTATTCCTATTTTATGAATGAGGAACTGAGGCACAGATTATCTTGGGCTGTTCTACATTAAACAGCAGTTATTTGCCTTGGCACATTTCCTGGCTCCCTGACAATCCAGTCTGGGGATCTGGCTGGTGCATGATGCAGTTCCCTCCTAGCCCCTATGTGTCAGTTTCCTTTTTTCTTTCAAGATTGTGGGGAAGGCTGTATTTCACTTTGGTGTGGGGCTGGGACTCCTTTCAGGGAATTTTGATCCACAATCTCAGACCTGCTTCTGGGTCTGTCGGTTTAAATGTCCTTTGACAGTCGCTCAGGCCGAGACAGGAAATTTGTAGAGGAAGGAGGGAACTGAAACCAAGGATACAGTAAACCATTTGACATACTCTTTTCTGTCTTACCTATTTTAGAGTGTAATTTTTCAGTACAGTAATTGGTTTTACTCCAGCTGTGTACAATACAGCCTAGTAGGGCTCATAAATATACTGTGTCACAAGTAACATATAACTAAACTATGCTGTGGTCTGGCCACAGCTGTAGAGTACACTCACAGAATCACAGAATGGTAGGGGTTGGAGGGACCTCTGTGGGTCATCTAGTCCAACCCCCCTGCCGAAGCAGGGTCACCTGCAGCAGGCTGCACAGGACCTTGTCCAGGTGGGTCTTGAATATCTCCAGAGAAGGAGACTCCACAACCTCCCTGGGCAGCCTGTTCCAGTGCTCCATCACCCTCAGAGGGAA
>Ga0065711_1044902_pt1 | contig 13811 bp, 17 predicted proteins | sample Hoacrofraction12_FD_59098 | JGI IMG/M metagenome (GOLD analysis project Ga0065711, IMG submission 59098) | Hoatzin crop microbial communities from Cojedes, Venezuela - Epithelial fraction 12 v2 (version 2) | ecosystem: Host-associated > Birds > Digestive system > Esophagus > Crop | place... | reverse complement strand
CCCCCCCCATGCCCATGTCCTGAAGGCCCTTCTAGTGCCACTCACACTTTTACAGTCAGGCTCGTGGGGGAAAGCTGCTGCTGCTGCTGCTCTCCTCCCTCTCCCCCTCTGATTAACAGCTTAAATGAGAACTGAAGGCTGCCCAAGGGCTGCAATACATTTTCACGCTTCCGCCGCCGCAGCCAGCGTCCAGCTCTCTCCAAGGTCACTCGCAACCTTCAAGTGACTTTCCAGCTTGCCTGGGGAGCGATGCTTGCATCCCGCGGTTTTAACTCACAGAGGAAAGAGACAGGGTCTCGCTGGGAGTGCTGGGGCTGGGTCTTGGTGGTGGCTCACATGGGACATACATGTTGATGGGTTATGAAATGGCTGCAGTAAAATGAATATGTAATTCTTTGCGTATATGCAGGTAAAAACCCCACATGTATTTACCCTGATTTTTGCCTGGTCACAGGTGAAACCCTTGGTGGTCCATGCGGGTCTTTCCAAACAGCTGGGGTAGTCCTTGGAGGCCTTGCATGCACCTTGCAGGGTGAAAGGACTACCTGAAGTGACGAGGCAAATCCACCACTGTTTCATGACCCCAGTATTTGGGGTTGCATTGGTAGGTGTGCTGTAGCCCAGAGCTCTCCAGCTTTATGCTTTCTACATCAGCAAAGTTGCAAAGTGCCACCAAACTCCTGTCTCCAGACTGGTGGGATGGAGATTTTGGTGCCTGTTGGCTCTCAGTGGAGGCTTGCTATGACTTCTCGAACCAGCATGGTGCAGGTAAACTATTAAAAAAATGTAATTATTACCACTTTTCTCCCTCCTTCATTCTTTCTTGTTGTGTTGCTGGAGTCGGGCTTGCCGTGGTGGAAAGGCACAACCAGACAGGGAATGGGCTGCAAGCTCAATGGAGAAGCTGCTTGAACTCCCTTCTTCCAGCCTCTACCCAGAACGTTTCAATGTGAAGACTGGATTTCTGAGTGCAGGTATAAGTGCCTTGTGATGGCCCATCTGCTCTGCCATGGAGTGTTTGTTCTTGGAGGATTGCCTGGTGTTTGTGTTTCTGGAAATAGTTAATAGTCATGGCGGTCTTCGGTGTACGCTGCTGCATTGCTTCGGCGTTTCTGCGGGGTTCAGAGACCTCGGCGTGTTCCAGAAATAGCTTTCTTTGTGTAGCTTTTTGCATTGGCTTTTGACACCTGCAGAAGCTGCAACATGCTTGAGAGATGGTGAAGAAATGCTTTACAAGTTTGTAAAACCGATGATTGCTAGAGTCGGAAATGGGCACGCACGGAGCGAATGGCCAGGAAAAAAGTGAGCCAGGACATTGCAAGGCATACGTGTGGCAGACCTCTGGCTCAAAACACAGTCCTGCTGCTAAAGAAGGACCTTTAAAGAAGGGTGCTGAGGAAAGACCCTTCCTTGCTCAGCATTGACCTCTTGCAGGGTCCATGCACGGGTGGCCCATCACTGTCTACTTGAGGTGGTGAGAATGGCAGAGCAGCAATGGCGGGTAGCGTCTGTCTGTGATGGGCTTACCCTGGTCTCCTGTCCATCACCCCAGTCCTTTCTTTGGAGATGGGAGTCCTTGGTTCAGGTGGGGGATGGGGAACCAGTGAATGGAGAAGCAAAAATGTAGCTTTTCCATGGTCATCTCTCCAACTGGGATAATAACTCTCCAGTATTCCCCCTGTGCAGATACCCAAGGCAGCACTTTATCCCTGCTCTTCCTCAGTGAAGGGATGCAGGATGGGCATGTTAGGAAATGTCCGTTGTTCCTGAGTTGGGGGAAGCAGCACGGAGGGAAAAAGTTGCTTTGGGCACTAGCAGATCACCTTAGGCTATGGGCAGAGCTTTGCAGGAGAGCAATTGCCCCCCTAACCCAAGCCCTCTCCAGCTCCCTTGATCCAGGAAAGTGCCTGTGCCCGGCAGGGACCCTCAGCTTTGCTGGAGGGCAGTGAGACCGAGCCTGAACATGGCATCGGGAAAGATAAGAGGTGGCTCCGTGGCGGGGCGAGGAGGGGGCAGAAGCACTGCATACGGTGGTCTGGACGCCTGGCCAGTGAGCAAAGCCTGAGAGCAGCCCTGCTCTGGGTAGGGAGCATGGCTCTGCCCAGCAGTTAAACCTCACACACATCCTTCGCTTCTTGAAAAGGCAAATAATTGCCATATTCATTTGTGGAGGGAAATAATTACTTCATTCATGACATGAAGTCAATTTTTGTCCTGAATCGGAGGGAGCCCTGTACTGACAGAGGGAGTTTCAGAGAGAGCAAAAACAAGCCTGGCATTTGTACGCCGCAATTAAAGGCGAGAGGAGCCGGCGGTCGGGGTTATTTTCCCCTCTCCTGTTTTTTCACACCTCAAATCAGATAACGATTAAAATGTTCTGGCTTCTCTGGCTCAGGCTGGGGGGAGAGGAAAGGTCTCTCTTAACTTTGTTAGCCGTGCTGAAATGTTGCGGTTCAAAAGATGACTGCGGCAGGAGAGTGCTTTCCCCCTGCCATTTTCCATGGCAGCCAGGCGAGGACTGATGGGCAGATTGAAGGAGCCTGTCAGTCATTTAGTGGGGCCAGGAGAAGCACAGGCAGGCACTTAACACAGGTTAAACAATTTATGGGGATTAAAAAGGAAAAGAACAATAAAAAAAAGAAGGGCCTTTCTGCCTGTACCAGCGATGGGGTCAAACCTGAAATATATTCCTTAGAAAGATCAAAGGCCCAGGCTGGGATTTCTGGGCAAGCAGCACAAATTGTTAATGGACTCTGGGCTTGCATGCTGCTGCGCACAGGTGTGCTTGCTCGGCTGCTGGTGTGGGCAGCAGCAGCAGTGAGCTTTCCTCCGCGGGCTCCAGATGGAGGTGAGGTGGCCCCGTTGCAGCCGGGGAGGGTGCAAGCCCATGCACCCCGCTGTGTGCCTTGCTGCCCCGAGCTGGGGTCCCTCGGGGAGCTGGGGCCAGGGTGCCTTGCTGCCATGGGACCTGGTGTCCTGGTGCCCGAGACCGTGGCTGCCACGTGAGAAACGGGGCTGCTGGGAGCCCTGGGGCAGAGGGAAAGGGCAGCTGGAATCCTGCAGTGGGGACACGGAGGCTCTTGCGGATAAACTATAAGCCAGAGCCTTTGGTATGGCTGCTCGGCTGCAGGGCGGCTCCAGCTAAGTGCCAAGCTCCTCGCTGCAAAGAGGCTTCCTGTGCTTGGCCTGACTTTACCCACCGCGTGCCTCCGGCTGCTCGCCCACTCCCAGAGGGAAGCTGGGGGCACGGCTGGCTCACTCGGAGCAGAGGGAAAGGTGATATGTGCACGGGCTAATTGATACTAAATTATGTGGGAAAATAGGAAACTGAAGGCGGGCGGTTCTGTAAACATATCTATTTTTCACAATCTGCACCACCATGATTGAAGCTGGTGTCAAGGGTGATATACGATAGAAAACTGATGAAACATTGATGTCAGGGGATGAATATTTCAGGAGGAGCCCTATACATTGTACAGTGCTTTTCTTAAATCTTTAACCAGTGTTGGATAACCTTGAGAGGCGTGTTTATAAGCTTATTCTGCAGCAAGGGGAGCAGGGAGCCCGAGGGGGTTTGGGGTGTGCTGCCCTAGGCAGGAGGCTGATACCCCGCTGCGAGGCTCAGCACATCCCACTGCACAGGGCTGTCCAGCCAAGCCGGCACTGCAGGGAAAATCCTGGAGGCTAACACGGGCCAAAAGTTTCCCAGCTCCCAAAGTGAGCGTGGGATGTAAAGGTCAGCCCCGGCTCAGTCTTCCTTCCTGCAGCCCTTGGAGCATCCCAGCCCTGCGGGTCCTCTGTGCACTGGCTGTAGCTGCTTCCCTGCAGTTTGACCTGATCCTGGCCTCAACGTGCTCGGGCATGGTATCCTCAGATGGATGGAAAACAAGTTTGCAAGCTGCTTGTTCCTCCGGGTTGACTTTTAAACATCAACACCTGGCTTCAGCAGGGAGGTGGTCTCCATTGACGGGAGAGGGAGAATAACTGGGGGCTTGGGGTGCAGCTGATGATAGCGAGCCCAAACCATGAGCAGTAACAACAGAAGGGAAGCTCAGAGCATCTCACAGCCTGGTGAGTGGATAAGTCTTATTTTGAGGTAAGGCATTAATTGAGGACCAGAGGGAAAACAATAAAGCCATCCTTGAAATAGCAGCTGTCAAAATGTCGTTGCTAGGAGTGAGGCCGAACCTGATTTTTTTTTCTTCTTTTTCCTGTTGCAGAGCCCATTGACTTCAAAGCAGCTGTGAGGGGGCCCGAGTTTGAGTTTTTTCTTTGCTCCCATGAAAATCAAACTTCCCAATCTCCCCTGTGCCCAGAGCCAGGGCCAGGGAGGCAGCAGCAGCTGGGCAGACGTTAGGACAAATGTTTTTCAGTGACATTTAGAAGATGCCTCAGGGGCCCTCAGTGTTTGCTGCTCTGAAGCTTTGCCTGTTTATTTTGGAAATTAGCAGCGTTTGAGATTTTTTATTAATAAAACCTCTTAGAAAAAGTTTTTCTCACATGGAGGGAGCATCATCTGGAGGACAGGGGTTCTGTGGGGTTTAGTTTCCAGGATGGGGGGAAAGAGAGAGGAAAGATTTGCAAGCAGGAGGGTTTTTTTTAAGGAGCAGCTTTGATGTTTCATGTACAAAACCTGTGTTATTGCAACACTTGGGTGTGCCTTTCTGGGAGCAGAACCTCCTGTTGCAGCAACCCTGCAGCTCCTGCCTGGGGCTGGTACCTGGGAAGGGTCATCATCCCAACAGGACTGGCTTCTTCCCAGCAGCCCCAAACAGAAGCAGAGCTAAATGATTTACATTTCTCTCACCCCATCCTGCCTCTCCCTAAACAACATTTCACCCAAATAAAACAGGATGAGTGCATGAGTGGGGGAAAATGGGAGGAAAAAGCCTGCTCTGCTCCGTGTCCCATCCCCAGCTGGGCGCATGTGGTGGCCTTGGGGGCTGTTGGTGCTGCTGGGCAGGGAGCTCCTCCTGCACATCCTTTTTGTGTCCATGTCATGACTTCCAAGGCCTCATCAGAAAAAGAGTTTTCCTGCCACCAATATTATCTCATAGCACTTGCCATCTTTTTTTCCCCCCCACGCAGAAAGCTGCAAATCGAGACCCTGAGGCATCCGCGTAGCACCAAGAAAACTCTCTTGTATATCTCTATTCTAAAGATGTATTTTTCATTTTGCAGTGTTCAAACACCATCTGCTGTTTTGTACGGTGGCACTTTCACAGGAGGGGGTCATTTTTAAGTGTAAATTGTTCCTGAAAGTACATATTGACAGTACTGGAGGCTGAAGCAGCTGGGAAAACCTTACAATGAGCACAGAAAGTACCACAACCCTGGTCTGTAAGGGCCATGCTCACTGTGCAGGGCCTTCGCTTACCTTCCCACCTGGAAGAGTATCTTGCCCCCTCGATCTCCTGCAAAACCCAGGACAGCAACCAAAGGTCCTGGTCCTGAAATACAGGTCAGAAAAAAAAAAAAATCCCCAATTGCTTGGCTGAATCAAGGCCAGCATCATCCCCCTGAAGCTACTTGGGCTTATAATAACAAACTGGTAATGCTGCCTGTGACATGTGTAACTTTGGGAGGGGCATGATTATCAGGAGCAACAAGGCGTTGTTTCAGAGGGATGCCCTTGGCCAAAACTGGGGTAACGGCATGAGCCCCCCAGGTAATCCCCTGGGTGCTCGGTTTCCATTTCAAGGTGTGCAAAGCAACCGCAAACAGCTGGTGAAGAAAGTTAGTCCCTGATCCGTAGCACTTAAACACATACGATAGAAATAATTGCCGCAGCCGGGTGGCTGCTCTCCCGTTTCTTGTTACGGAGTGCCACCGGGATGTAATGACTGCAGCAGCACGGCCCCGTGCTATTTCATCATTAATTTGGTATCTCATTTCCAGCTATCACCTTATTTATTTTAGAAGCTTTAATTTATGTCAGGCCAGGTATGCCAACTGTCCCAATTACGTGAAGGTCAGGGAGCGGCTCCCGAAAACTACGCATGAGTCAGAGCTGGGTTCTGCAAAAGCCTCTTCCCCTGAATCTCCTCCTGCCGCGGTCCAGGCTCAGGCACGCTCCCTAGACCAAGCATCTCCATCCAAGCACAGGGAAGCAAATGATGTTTTTCGTGTATGGTTTTTATTTTTCCTCCCCCTTTTCCATTTTTTTTTTTTTCTGTTCTAGCTTCTTGCTGGCAACAACACACGTTTTATTTTGACAAGTTAATAAACATTTCCCCTGGGAGCGAAGGAGATCCAGCATGCTCTGCTTCACCATGTTTTACGTCTGACTAACAGAGTTCGCAGAGCAAGAGGTGTTTTTCTAATCTGAGAACTCGGTGGCTCATGTTTCAGACTTCTCCCCAAAGCTGCTTTGCTTCCCTGCATCTCAGAGGGCTGATATCATGATGCTTCTGTGTTGTCTCCTGGGGGCTAATCCATCACTGCAACCTCCCCCAGCCCGTTCTGCCACCCCGCCACCCGCTCCCATCCCCAAATCATCACTGGGATCTCATGATTTTGAGCCTTTTATCAGCCTCAGATGTTAAGATAAATCTTGCTCTCTGGCATCTCTGGGACTTGCACACTTCTATAGCACAGGGTTCCCGTGTGGACAGGAATCCCTTCACTGCCGGCGGGGTCACCAGGCATTGCTGCAATGAGCTGCTGGTGATGCCAGGTCTCTGCATGGGGGTTGCACCTTGTCTTGCTTCTCCCAAGCACCTCTATCTATTTGCTCCACTAATACAGAGTCCCACAGGCTTAGATTTTTGTCAGCCTTTCAGACCAAAACCCAAGAGTTCTTCATAATTTTGAGAGCAGGAGGTGAGGAAGCCCTTAGAAACCTGAAGAGTAGGGAGAGATGGGATGCAGCTCCAAAACCTGCCATTTCTAGGATGGCCCCCACAGCCGTATCAGCCTGGAGGCGGCTGCTGCCTTTGTGCCTTCTGGCAAGAAGAACTGAGAGCTTGGACATGGCGCAAGACAAGCCTGGGAAGACAGTGCATGGTCCGAGGAGCCAAATTGCCAGTTCAAACTTGTAGAACATTATTGCTCATGAATTATGGATAGTTATTGCACCTCCTGGATGATAAATTATTGAGCTGACATGCCGGATGGAGAGCAAGAAGCCGGTGCCGTGTTTACAGCAGGCGGACCGGGCACATGGTATCTTTGGGGGGAGGGGGGTGGTTTTTTTTTCTCCCTTTCCTTCTGAGCAAGAGCATCTCTGCCTGAAGCTGAGGAAACAGCAGGGCTCTGCCCACTGTAACTCACTGACTCAGCTGTCAGGGCAGCCCCAAGCGAAAATGCCTGGCAGGGGATGCCGGAGTAGTTTGGGAGGGTTCCCCCCAGTCCCAGAGTTTTTTCTGCTTGCACTCTTGTTGCGTTTGCCCTCTTACTGGGGTTTGGGAATGGACAACACTGGTCTGCAAAAGGAAATCAGACGGGTTCCTTAAAAACCAGTATAGGGTTGCTCACCCAAAGCAGGAGGAGAGGCAGCATGTTGGCCCCTGGCTGCAAACAGCAGTTTGTTCCCCTTCCATCAGACATTGCTTTTGCCTGCAGAAGAGGGAGAACCAAGCTTAGTCTTTTCAGTATACAGTCAGTTGCATAATATTTGTGTTGGAAGATAATGCGAGCTAGCCAGTTCTGTAAATGTGCAGGTCCCTTTAAACACTGCTGTGTACATTGGCGCAGGAAACCAGCTGGCCAATATCTTCGCAAGAAAGATTTAATGGGGACCATGGCCATGCTTTGTCAGCCCAAGCACTCATCTTTCTTGCAAGCAGGATTAGGACTTCTCCTGGGGAGCTGTGTGATTAGCTTCAGGCCTTGGCTTGAGCACAGCCTTGGTCCCAAAGTTTGCCATGGCCCTGGCTAGCCAGCTCACCCTATCTCCCCAGAGCAGCCTGCCCAGCAGCTCAGTGGGGATGGGGATTTGGCACCTCACTGAGGTTGTCATCAATCACCCCCAGCATCTGCTTTGGAGAAGGGACAGGCAGCAGGAGCAGACACCCCGTGGTTTCCGAGCCTGGCTCGGTTCAGCTGTGAAGCAGAGCTGTGGCCTGGTCCCAAGACAGGGCGGAGAGACACTTGTTTCCCTGCTGCTTTGCTCTCTGGGGCTACTTACACCACCCCAACGCAGCTTTGCAGTGCCCAGGGCTCAGTGCTGCCCTGCACTGGGACATGGACACAAACCCTGGCATCCCCCCCATGCCCCTCTCTGCCTATCTCGTAGCATCATCCTGGGCACTTCTGAGGTCCAATAACCTCTCCCTTGCCCTCCAGAGGGTTTGGGGAACAGTTTGTTTAGATGATGAGACACACTATCTATTTATCTCCCAGGCTGTGCTGGTGCCGCTTCTCTGGCAGGGGATGGCAGCTCTGCCGAGCCCCTTGCCTCACGCATGCTCCTGGCAGCCCCAGGCTTAGGGACTCCCTGGGGTGGCTGCTCCGTCATGTTTAACTGACCTTGGCAGACCCATGTGCCCCTTGAGTTTGCCTAAATGCTTTCTGGGGCCTGTTTAGGCTGCAGGTCTCCATAGCATCCTGTAGCAATGAGTTCCATAATTTAATCATGGGTGGGGTGGAAAAAGCACTGTCTTTTGTTTGTCCTTAAATCTGCTGCCCGATAACTCGATTTGGACACTCCTAGTTCCTGTGTTGGAAGAAATGGGGAATTATCGCTGGCTCTGCACCTGCTCCACGGCACTGGTGCTTTCGTACTGGCCCACTGCGGCTTTTCTTTCACCTCTCCCTCATCCATACCTCCTGGCAATTCCCCACTCTCCTGCCAGCCTGCCCTGGCATCGTGTAGAGGATGGAGATGGAAAGGTCTCTGCATCACTTCATGGCCATGTTTATCCACGCTCCTCTCCCACTCTCTTCTTTTATAGGTGTGGGAGAGATGCTCAGGAGGTACTGCTGACTCCGGTCCAGACACCGACAGACTCCCTCTGGAGTAAACCATGGTCTCGATGAAAATCCCCAGAGCCTCTTCTGGTGTTTTTGGGTGCTCGCTCCTGCCCATTGAGTCCATGCGTGCGCTTGTGGATCTTTCCCCAGACGCCCAGCCCAGCTGCTTGCAAGGGGAAGGGTTCATATCAGGGGCTGTGGTCACCTTGGGAATTACTTATCTCCTAACCAGGCTTTTCTGGCCACAGAGGAGCAGCTGTCACCTCTGTCTCCCCATGGAACAGAGATGCCAGGATGGAGGAGAGAGGTGGCACTAGGGTCTGAGGAGGGGACAAGGAACGGGGAGTATTTATGTCAGCCTCTGCCCCCACCAAGCAGGGTTTCCACCACATCTCAAGCTGAAGCCGAGGAGGCTCTGGAGTCAGTAGAAAGTGAAGAGCTTTCCCTAATCAAATCACACGCCAGTGTCACTCGTAAAGCTCTGCAAAGCAGAAAGGAATTGGAAGCCACTGAACCACAAACACATCCTCCTTCCCCAGCGTCTCTGTGGAGATCCTGCCTCTCCTCTGTCTCTCGCTCACGAACATGGTTTGGGATGGAGCTGGTGCGGGGGCTCAGGGATCCCACCTTGTGCTCCATGTATGGTGCAGGGCCATCACACCAGGTATGCCATGGGCCCAAGGATTTTGGGAGATGTATATGGTGCTTCATGGTCTTGGTCTTCATCTAGGGGATGTTCTGCCCTTGCTGGTTATCTTCCTGACAGGGATGGCTCCCTTCAAGCAAGTTGTGGGCATGCATCATGTCTCACCAGTCCAGTAGGTCTTCTGCACCTTTAGCTTCCAAGAAGATGCTACATCTTTTCCTGCAGCTTGCTTGGCTCCTTAACAACCACTGCCATTGTGAGCCGGGGATGGGCAGGGTACAGCCACCCCATTTCGAGATGAGGGGCAGAAAGACAGTCCCTTGCCTTCACTTCCCTGGCCCAGCTGAAACAGGTAACCCGGGGACCACAGTACACCTTTCCCAGAATGGGGTGGGGGAGCCCACAGAGCCGGGGAAGGAAGGGTCAATATTTCCCCCTCAGAGAGCATGGGAGTTGCTGGTGGAGGTGCACACTTCTGACAAAGCTCTTCATTCAAGTTCTGATGGTGCATTAAGTGCCGAGTACACTGCTGCCTCCGAGCATCCCCATGGAGCTGCTCACAGAGCAAAATTAGCGGGGAGGCTGGCTAACATCGACCCGAGAGGACAGGCTGGCCTCATCCAGGTGCCCACCAGCAACAACCTACCCAGCAAAATACGCTGGTCCGTCTGTTTTGCAGGAAAACCTGCCCACTCCTCCTCCAGCCCATTTTCTGCCCTCGCTCTCCCCGCAGTACGGAGAGAAGCGAATTCCCCATCCTTTACAAGCAGCGGCTGGGACTTCTCCGCGGCAGTAAACAGCGTCTGCGCAGCAGGTCCATCAGCGGCAATTTCTGCAGCCTCCTTTGGTGCACCTAAAGCACGCAGGCGAGGAAATTGTCAGTAGCAGGGAAAAAAACCCAACCAAACCACTGCTAAACTCAGTGTTTACTTCATGCCGGGGCTCTCTTGGTAACAACAAGCTCTCTAGAAAAGTCCACCCTTTAAAAAGAGCCGGGGGATTTCAGCCAGGCTAGACTCCCAGATGAGGGAAGCAGCTATTTGCGGAGCGAGAGGAGATGCGGCGGCGGCTCGGCCAGCAGATTTCAGTGGCGGCTGCTTTCCCCGAGCTGGAAATGAGCAATTTTCCGCGTTTGGCCCCTGTTGCTGTGGGCGAGCCGGCGGGGAGCAGATGCCAGGGCATCCCGGCTGCAGCATCCCAGGGAAAGCAAAACTCTCTACAGCCGCAGCTGTGCAGAGCTGGAGAAGCCCCTCCCGGCGTCTCGACCCCACGTTATCTGTAGTTTTGCTGCGTATCCCCTCTCCTTCCCCTGCGTACGTGTCTTCAGATGCTCTCTTCTTTCTAGTGCCTAATTAGGTTGGTGGGACTGTTTGGCCCGATAGCATAGTTATGGATAATGCTATGCAAATTGACTTGAAGACCTATGAGCCCCCAGATAGACAAGTACTTCCCGCTACCCCCGTGCTTAGCTGCCTGCATGTGGGGGCTTTAAAGAAAATGGTCTATTAAAAAAAATTAAAATCATCCTCTCCTCCCAATAGAAAATGTGTTACACCATAAAGATGTCTTGACATCTCAGTGCAACCAAGCCCAGCCTCATCCCAGATAGCTAAGATGTGTAGTGAGGAGCACGGTCACTGTCGGAAAGAAAAAGGCACTTTTAGAAGACATTTCAGCCCACCCAGGCTCCACTCTGCTGCCAAAGTTTGGGTGGGAAAAGCTACCCACCTCTCCGGTGACAGTGCGATCACGGCTGAAGGGCGCTGTGACCTCGAAGTCTGAACAAGCGAGCCTTTGTCTCACCTCCTGATTATGCTTTGTGAGTTTCCTCTGTTTATTATTCATCTGATTGCGATCTTTTTTAACGCTTTAATGCACACCGCCCCCCTCCTGGCTATGCTAAAGACCCACATGCCCAACCGGAGACATGCACCAGAGAGGTCGGAGGGTCCCTGCTCAGACGCCACGTGCGTCACCAGTGGGATGTGGACCACTGGTCCTCCCACATCCCCCAGCAGAAGCAGTCCCTCCCTGTGCACCGTGCAGAACGCCAAAAATCAGGCGTCCCCTCTGACGCTGCCCGTCTCCTGAGCCATACCCAAACTGGGTGGTGCGGACCCTTTCCCACGTGCCGCCCACTTCCCCTCAGCTTTGCCTGGCCCTGTCACCCACCGTCCCTCCGGGGCTGGCGACAAGGGCCGGGCCCTGCCAATCCCGCTGCATCTGGGCAGTTGAGTCCTGTGCAAGAACCGTCCCGCTGCGCTGGGGATTTGATTGACCTGCGCACGCCAGGCCATTAGAGGAAAACGAGGGGTAATGTGTAAACACCTGGGAGGAAAAACAGCCCTTTGCCTTAATGATAGTTTGTCATGTCATATTTTTCTAAAATTGGGAAATAGTGGTAGAGTAACCATTAATTTGAATTGCTTTAATTCATATTTTGAATACCAGACAATGACTTAAACACCACTCGCTTTAACCCACACATTCTCACTCATTTCTGCAAAAATTCCCGTGCAAAATGTGCGCTCTGCTTCCAAACGCAAGCGCTCTGAACGCCTGCGGTTCCTCCTCTCATTGATACCAACACCCGCGCTGGTACCAAGACATTCTTCAGGGCCCCTCGAAGTGCTTTACACGCATGCCTGAGTGTTGTTGGTGTTATTTAATAAAAGAATAAACACCCGCCCGGGCACAGAGCCCTCTCTTGCACGAACAGTTGCTGAGCTCTGGTGCAAGTGCCCAGGCTTCGGGGTAGCAAGTGGGGCCAGAGCCAAGTGCCGATGTGCCCTTGTCTTTCACTGCCATGAACTGCACATGAGCCCAACGTGTGGCCTGGTCTGGCTGGAAAATAGCTTTTTTTGCTAATTTATTTTTCCAGACATCTCCAGTGGTCCCTCTCCAACGCCAGTGCTGCTGGGTTTGCGTCAGGCGCATCCCCTCCCCCTCGCTGCCCGGCCAGGCTCTTGTCTTACAGCTTCACCCCATCGATAGCAACTGGAAATGAGATTTTTTTTTTTTGCTCTTAAGCCTTTTCCGACACCTCCCACTGCTCTGTAAATACAGGCTGAAGTACAGCCGAGTGTGGGATGCTGGAGGTAGCACTCAAGGCAGCTGTATCGCTGGTGATGTGGAGGTGGCCCAAGCAGCGTGGCATGATTACCCCTCCTTTTGGGGTCTGGCTGAGGTGGCCATGGGACTGCCTGAGGGAGAGGTGCTCTGCAAAGCTGGGAGAAGGCAACTGGGCGGCAGGGAGAGCTCATGATGGCTCTGAAAGGTTTCCAAAAGTGGATTTTCATTTTTGGGTGATGCCCCAAAAGGCCTGTCCCAAGCGCAAAGGCCACCCCTGGCACTCCTGTGTCCCCAGGTCTGCATGCAACACCCTGACTCCACAGGAGAAGCTATCCCCCAGCTTCTCCATCCTAGCCGGGTTTGCACCACCCCTCTGAAGGGAACAACCGAGCTCGGGCCAAGGAGCAAATCCACGGCAGGAGAAGCACTTCGGGCCTGGAGAGAGCCAGCGTCAAACCCACAGCCCCAGTTGCACCGGGCTGGCGGTGAGGCACAGGCTGTAATTACTGCCTGCCTGCCAGGGCTTCTTCGCCCCCACTGCCCTACCCCGGAGGAACTGAGAAGCTGACAGCAATTAAAAGTAGTTAGCAGTTCCCATGCTATTTTAACCATTTCTAGGCGGTAATGGCAGCTCTTTCTCCTTGGGTGGAAGGGAGTGGTTCTTGCTGTCCCTCCGTGCATGGGTACCGCTGCAGGGGAAGAGGTGCTGCTCTGTCATGATGCAACTTTGCTGAACTTGGGGTTGCCTCCCCTCCCGGGCACCGCTGCGCCCTTTCGCCCCTCTCTGCTGAGCGAGGAGGCAGGGTGGGCTTTGGACCCCGCTGAGGGGACACTCGCCATGTGGCGAGCGGCAGCCCCGCCGAGCGAAGCTTGGAAACCTGCAGGTTTGCTGCCAGCTCTCCGCGAGAAGGGAGATGCGTGGATATTGAGGAGCAGTTGCGGGATACCTCCCGCAACGCGTGATTTTTATTTGTGTGCGTGCGCGTCTGGGTCGCCGCGCTGCTGTGTGTGGGTTCGGCAGCCCGGGTGCGAGCCGCGGCTCCGGCGGGGGGGTGCGGGGGACCGTGTTGCCATCTCCCGGCCCTCGCACGGCCCGCAGCAGCAGGACGCGCCGCTCCATGCGTGGAGGGGTCCCGCCGCCGCGCTGCTCCCCCCCGCGGCGGGGCACGCCGGGGCTCGG
>Ga0065711_1044901_pt1 | contig 13812 bp, 7 predicted proteins | sample Hoacrofraction12_FD_59098 | JGI IMG/M metagenome (GOLD analysis project Ga0065711, IMG submission 59098) | Hoatzin crop microbial communities from Cojedes, Venezuela - Epithelial fraction 12 v2 (version 2) | ecosystem: Host-associated > Birds > Digestive system > Esophagus > Crop | place... | reverse complement strand
TTTTTTTTTTTTTTTTTTTTAATTCCTTTCACTCTACTTTCTGCCTTCTGTGCTGGAAGGGTGGCTTTTTCCTATTTGTTTTCCAACATACTGAGCGCAGCCATAGGAGAATCTGATTAATGCCTCAAAGTATCACTGACTGATGGGAGAAATAAATGATATCGTGTCTTACTCCTTCTCCTTCCCATACATTATTGCTTAGTAACACAAAACAGAGTCTTTATATCAAAAAATAAAGCATTCAAATATCCTAGAGGGGTCTTGGTAATGCTACAAAACTGAAGGAAGTGACAGTAAATATCCCCAGTCATACATTGTTTCTGGCATCCTTCTGCCACGTAGAGTTTATTTGTAGAGTTTGCAGAAATATTTTGGCAAATGTTTTATTTTCTGAGTATGCAGAGTTCACTTCAGATGGCTGACATTCCCCAGAACAGTCAGGGGAAGAAAGAAAAAGAAACGTCTTGGGATTCTCGCTTCCACTCAGCAAGGCTCTGTCCCACCCCTGCTGCCCTCAAAAATATGTAACCACTATATTCTGTGTACTTTCCCGTGACAGAGAAGTGCTCCAGTCTGCCTCCTCCATTTAAAAAAGATGGGTATTTGTGCTTAAAGGGGAAACAAGAGCGAGAACAAGCAGACTATCCATCCATTTCACTGGCATATCCTCCACAAAACCTTAGCAAGCTTTGGTTTCATTTTGTATTTTTGAAGTATGACAATTCACAAAATCACTTGTATTTTTTAATTAAAGAACAACAACAAAACAAAAAAACACCAGGGAGACATTAGTACATTAAAAGTGTTGGACAAGAAAATTCATGCTTTTTGATGAATGATGAGTGCTTGAAAAGAGTAATCAACCTTAAAACACAGCTAGAAAAACTTGGCAAAACATTCACAAAAAACGTTAAAGCAGCAGTATTTATCTGTAAGACTGCTACCTAAAACCTATGTGAAAAGAAACAGTAAAACATTTCAAGAAGAATTTTAAGTATCACTTAAAAAAAATCTCCATTCTATAACTGTTCAGTTCCTTTCCTTCCAATTTCTTGCTTTCTGCATACAGAAGGTACTGGTGAGAATAAAATAGAAAATGATATCCTTCTGCATGTAGCACTTCGATCTAGAATGAGTTCAGGGACCCAAATTCACTGCCTTCCCTCACCAGATCTACAGAGGCGAGCTCTCACGACCACGACTGGTAGGAAATGAGACTGGCAAAGTGACATACTGTCAGTCTCCTTTACCTGAATCTCACCCCCAAAAAACTAATGAAAACACTTGCTATACATACCGACAGAATGATCTGCTAAGAAAACACAGACAGCACTGACGATCAGTCAAATTGCTCATGTCATTTATAGCCTACATTCATGACTAACTTATCACAGGTAAGTTGGTGTAACTCCTGCCTCATACCACATTTTGAAAACTGATAAATTTTTCCAGCTCTGTGTCTGTGAAGACCTTTTTCCGTAACAAAAAGAAACTGGAAACCACTAACACGTGTCCTTCTGAACTTTTGTTTTGATCTTGAAAGGGAAGTCAGCCTTTCCTCCGCTATAAGACAGCTCCACACTGGTTCAGATCTAATTTCTAAGAGCCAAGATGTCTTTTTTCCCCTCAGTATCCTTAGACACCTTGGCGTTAACTCATTTGGATGCCTACTCACACTTGTACTATCTATATATTACTGAATAAAGATGCCAATGAACACACAAAAACAGCCCTGACAATGGCTTATGTGAAGCTTTAACACATGGACTTCTGACTATTCATGAATGTTTTAAAACTTGTTTAAATTCCCTTCTGGGCAAAGGTCCTTCAAATACAGTCAACGTTTCTTTGTCATTAATTAATGGGAGTGATTTTTCACTTCACTATTATTTGAATAATAAATGTTGAAATGCACGTGAAATGAGATGCTATATAAAGACTCACGAATTCCTGCTCTTCTTCCACACGAACTGAACAGAAATTTGTTTCTTGTCAACTGCATCTCCCAAACGACAAGAGTCCCAAAGTTAAAACAATTCCAGGAGTCATTCATCCCAGCAGCTGGCATGTTGATGTTGGTATGCCACATTCAGAGCTTCATGTCAAAAACCCCACTCCTAGATCAAATGACATTTCTGAAGTACTTCATCACTTTCCAAGATATATTTTTTCTTATGTGCACTCACAGAACCACTCCTAACTTCCTCTCCTTTTCCCGCTTTTTACCTTGGGGGTAATAAAATTCCGGTTCACTTCATCTGAAAGACTTATTTTCAACAAACAGAAGATATTTCAGTAAACTACATCAAACCTAGGTTCTGTTTAAATTGCTTTATCTCCTTGTATTTCAGTTCATTGGCTGAAGCAGAGGCAGTCCATCTCTCCGAACGACTCTTCAAGTTTCTGTTTGCTAATTTGACCATCGCTAAGCCCTCTAACCCAGCTTATAAGGATCCTGAGCCTTCAACAGGTATCTGAAGACTGTCCTTCCCCACTCTCTCTCCAACACACTGATACAAGATGGGGTGTACTCATTTCCAGGCGCCCTTCTTTCTTTCTTCTACGCCTCTGACAGACGTTTCTACACAATATACTTTCTTTTCCCCTCTACCACAGTCTCCATATCAATGGCTGTGTGCAAGACTCCATGTTCTGTATTCTTTCTTGAATGCAAGTCATTCAGCACATCAGAGTCTACTGGGAAAATGGGGAGACAGGAGAGCACAGACATGAGATACATAATGCCAGAAGGCATGAATGGGTCAGCTCTTTCTCTTTTGGTCTGTAAACAACTACAGAGGTCCCGGACAATGTGGCTTTGCTAGACAAGTGAGAGGGAACTAGGATGCTGTTTGCTGATGTTTTCAGTGTCCTAAGACCTTTCCTTTGGAGCTCCAGACTGCCCTCTCCCAATAGGGAAATCCCACAAAGACTTACAGTAAGCTACCACATAGCGCTCACGGCAACAAAGAAACATACAGAAGGCTAATGTCCAGAAACTTCCAAGTCACACAATGAAACTCACTACAGAAGCATGATCAGGATATAAAAATTCATAGACACAACATCTGTCATGGCATTAGTAAAGTTATACCCTTTTCCTTCTAAATTTTATATAAAAATATACTAAGAAACAGCAGTTATTAGCAGAAGTTTTCTTGTTATTAACAGCAGAAAAGTTTTCCCTCATAAAACACAGCTGTTCTGGGAAACATGGTTCCCTTAGAGCAGCCAGAGCAGGAGCTCCAGTCTCCAGAGTCCTGCACAGTCAAGGTTAATGCCCTTCCAAAGCACTTCAGTGCTGCCATTTGTAGCAACGTAAACTGGAAAACAAGGTAAGGCACGCTGCCTCTGGCTGCTGCAGTTAATTTTCTTTGTAGCAGCCCATATGGCGCTGTTGTTTGCATTTGTGACCAAAACACAGCAATGCTTCAGCTGCTGCTGAGCAGGGCTTGCACGGCCTCAGGACCTTCTCTGCTTCTCACGTTGGCCCCACGATGAGCAGGCTGAGGGTGGGCAAGAGGCTGGGAGGGGACACAGCCATGACAGGTGACCCCAACTGACCAAAGGGATATTCTGGGACACGTAACATCACGCTCAGCAATAAAAACCGGGCATTTGATCTTTCCAAGGTAGTCATTGCTCAGAGATTGGTTGGGCATCGCTCTGCCTGTGGAAGGTGGCGAGTGATTGTCTTTGCATCACTTGGTGGGGTTTTTTTTTTCCCCTTCCCTTCACTTATTAAACTGCCTGTATAACAACCCACGAGTTTTTCTCACTTTTGCTCTTCCAGTTCTCTCCCCCATCACACTGCACTGCAAGGGGGAGGGAGCGAGCAGTTGGTGGGTACTTGGTTGTTGGCTGGGGTAAACCCACCACATAAGGTCTCCTCTAAAAAGCTATAATGTAAATACATGTGCAATGTGAAGTTATTATGCTGCTGAAAATACATATGTCTGTTACAGACGACAGTTCATATTCTCCACTAGTTTAAACACTTACAATTTCCTGAAATGAAATAGCAGGAGTACCACATTCTCAAAATCCAAATATGAAAATAAAGTGTTTAACACACAACTGCAAGGTACTGTGGGCATAGCTGAGAATAAACAGAGATTCTGCATTGCAAAGTACTTTCAGGATCCCCATCTTTAAGGATCAGATCTCCTGTTTACCAAGAAACGTATCTCTGTGAATGAAAGCTGTTGTGCAGAGCACCTTTAGGAAGTGCTGCAAGTACTTACAATAAATTTTGGTAATTAAATAACCAGAGACAAAACAGAGCAAGTCTAGTACTTCTTCCCAATAATATTGTACCTGTAGTTCTGCTCAAGTTTTACATAAATACGGGCAACTACTGTAAATCATAACGTTTTTGTGGAAAGAGGCTGCATGCCAACAGAAATGCACACTCTGTTCTCCCCCCATCCCCTTTTGGGGGAAGCAAAACCAAAAAGAGTACTTCTAAAGTGAATCTTTGCCTGTATTTTAGGCTTCTGTATTTCTTTAAACTCAGAGCAGAACTACAACCCCTCCAGCCTGCCTCGCTTTCTAAGTATTTTCTACAGGATTCTTCTAAATTATTCAGTTGGGAGACAAAACGACCCACTGAGGCCCCTTCCAACCTAAACTATTTTATTATTTCCTTTCAGATGAAATTTTTGTACACCACTTTCCTACACAGAGCTATTTTATTGCATATTTATGAACTCATGCAAATGCTGAGATCAACGGCAGGCTTGTCAGATCCCTAACAATAGCAGTGCAAACAGCACCAACGTTGCAAAAACTCTAACACTCCTGAGTGAAAATAAAAAATAATATCCTCATTTGGAAAAAAAAAATGCTAATTTGAGACAAGCAGTGCTCTGAAGCATAAAAACCAACATAAAGAGAAGAGGAAATGAAAGTGATTCCACAAAATTAGACATACAAAGTAGAAAAACTAAATGGACATATACAATAGCCTGTGCTATGTTACTATGAGAGCGACAAGCCAGATAATTGAACTCTTATACACAAAAGATTTTGAAATACAGACGATAAGCACACCAGTAAGAAAGAGGTCAAAACATACATAATGTTCAGTAAATATAAAGCATTCTTATGTCTCAGGTCAAGAAATAGAAAAATATAGAAAATTAGGCTGGGCAAAAATTTTCCACTTTTTTTCAGAAGCACAATGGTTTCAGGAAAGTTGCCATTAAGAAAGGATTTTTCAGAACCAAAATCAGAGCTAGATCTGCCTCCTCATTTCTGTAAGACAGAATATTATCTGGTGATCACAAAACTCAACTGGGCTGTAAGATATGCATGCTGAAATACTACCAGCTTTTATACGCGGGCTGGATCTTCTTTAAGAAAAGGATAGAGGAGGGTTTTCATCCAGTTACAGACAAAAAAAAGCATCTGAAATCTCAGTACTTTGAAAAGAGATAAAATGTTTATTTCCCAGCTCAAAGAGTAAGGCTTACTACATTTCTATAGCAAAGGAGCCTCTACTCCCAGCTCTTCCCTGGTGTTAAACAAAAAAGCACGTGCACACATACACAAGAAAAATGCCCACAGAGATATCCATGCTTGAAGGAAACAGAATACAAACAAACTAAAGCAAGAAGTCCCCATAGTCCCATTTTAAAACACTGCACAGGAAACCCACGTTGTAAGGTGAAACTATTCCAACTAGGAATGGAAAGAGAAACTAAATGTTAACAGGAGCTGTAGCAAAACAGTTTAGTTCAAAGTATTTATTTTAAAGTATATAAGAATGATTAAAAAGACAGAAAGAAGACAACTTCATAATAAAACACTTCCTTTTCATTAGCGTTTTTGTGAAGTTTGTAAGATCTCTAGAGAATGAAGTCACATTTTGAATCCTATGCAAGTAATAAGACATCTTCCCCTTCCTTGAAAACACTCAGATGCCTTCACTATACTCTATTCCATTTTTTCTTTACTGTTCTTCGCTTCATGCTCCTTTCTTGGCCCGAGGCTATTCTACAATGGATTTGCCAGCAGCTCTAGAGATTCAGTGGACTTCTAACAGAGACAACTCATTTCAGTAAAAAATTATTTCTTCATTTATGCCAGGCATCTGAGTAAGATAAACCACAAACTGCAAATGATGAACCAATACAAAGCTATGACTACGCCTGGAGTTTTGCCAGCAGAAGTAGCATCGTTTAACAAAATTATCCCTAAGAAACATTACCATGCCATTGCAATTTTTATGTGTGCCTAGCTCTGAGCAATAAAACCCAAACATTCAAATGCCAATATTGGATGAAACCACTCTGCCCAGTATGCTTCCTCTGACATTCAGCAGATAAACTCTGTGGTTTCTGTTGCGAGAATGCACATACCCTTCCAGTGAGAGTCACCTCCAGATGTTTTTCATTTGTCCCCTCCTCCAGCATCTGCTCTGTTGCCCAGACATGCTTTGCTCTCCCAAATCATGGGAAAAAAATCATCCCTAACCCAAGTCCTGTGAAGTCTTTACCTTCAGACCCGGCCCCAGAACACCTTTACTGTGGGAAGGCAGAGACAGCACCACAAGGCAATGAGATCAATTCAACCAAGATCTCCACAGAAAACCTCCCTTCGTCCAATTAATTATTTTGGGTTTTTTTTTTACTCACCTCATCCACATCATTCACAGTTTTGCATATCTGTCATAGTCCCCCTCGGTGGTCTTTTCCAGGTTTAACAATCCTAGTCTGTTGGATTTCTCCTTACGACACAGCTGTGCCATGTCCCTGTAGCTGCTCTACTTGGGTTCTCCAGTTCAAGCAAGTCTTTCCAAGAAGGATGCCAGAAGGCACCTCGACAGATTACCAGAGAGATCAAAGAAGAAAATGGTGACTCCTTCTGTAAAGGCATGCAAAGAAAGAAACATCCTTGACTCCCTCTGCTGTCACCTCCGCAATCCCTTCAAAGCCTCAAGTTCCTCAAGACCAGAGGAGGAGCAGGGCAGCATGTCTACTATCTATAAATGCTGAGAATATGGTAGCAACACAGCTACTAGCTTCCCCTCACAAATCCCTCTGGTTAACACACATAATTTATACCAAGTAAAGATGGTAAAGTTTATACACAATCCATGTAACAGATAAAGACGGGATTAAATGAGCAAGTAAAGACCCAACCTGCCTAAGACAGGTACCTGCAGTTTAACAGTAATTAATTTATTCTGTAGTTTCATTAATTTTTAGATAAAACTGGTTTGAATAGACTTAGAATCAATACCAAATTTTCCCTTACATTTGAGGACAGATTTGTAAGTGTTTCTCACTCATTACCTTCAAAGATTGAAAGTCTTATGCAGAGTGAGTTAGAAAACTCATTTTCTGAGAAGCAGCCTAAAGAAGAGTTCATCTGTTCATATAAAGCATAACATAACAGGGTTCAGGAGCAGGGAAAGAAAGTGATGGGGGGAGGTACCTATGCATGCATCAAAGCTTCACTTAAATAGTGTAAGAGAAATAGATACCAGTTAGGCTGAAGCAGCATTACACAGAGACTTTATATGGAAAAATTAAGTATGGAAGGATTTTAATGTTCTCTCCCAAGTTTTCCATAACACATTTTTTTCTTCCAAAAAACCAGAAACCTGAAAGTCTAGTTTATATGCCTGCTGCCGTTGCAAGGGACAAAAAAAGTTATTACATGGTCAGTACATTGTCATGTTAATCACTTCTATACCTCCTGTCAGCAGTCAGTCAATTCTGCTAACATTTACCTCAGCAATAACCATTGTTTTCAACAAGAAAATTACTAGCTTGTGCCCATTTTTCTTATGAAGCACCACTTTACAAATCAAGGCTTTGATTCTACAAGTACTCAAATTTTTGACATGTTCATGTATTTCCCTGGAAGGCAGTGAGGCTCTCAGTGCACAAAGCAGAGCGCATTTCACGCTTTGCAAAAACTTCACTAAGAATTTAGGAACCAAATACTAAAATCTGCTACAGTTACCAACAATATGACTACAACTGAGGAATACACCACAACCTGTTTATTAAAAGGTACTTAAACTGCTGACCCCCATCTAGGTTATCAGAACAGTAGGTTTCTGAAATGTATTTTTGTGATCAAATTCAAGAGATATAGAAGTCTATCTGAAAATGGAGAAAAATAACAGACACAGCAGAAAATTAAAGAGGGGTAACAGAAAAGGCAGGGAACGATGAATTTGAGAAGTCTAACATTTAGGCCCTGCCTAGATCTTCCTAAGTAATTAAAAAAAAACAACCACAAACAGTAATCAGTGCTCTTTTTCAAATCATTCCAGTGTAAACAATAGGTTTACAGCTCACACTAATTCTAGTGAGAGCTTTTGGTATTTTTAGTGGCACTGCACAAAGCTCATTAATTAGAAATGACAGAATGCACCTCACCACTGGAGTTTTGTTTTGCATTTTATCATCTGTCTCGGTTGTTAACTTTAGCCATTAAGACAAAAAAAAAAAAAAAATCTGTTTCAATCACCACAATTCACTAACCCATAGCTGATTTTTCATGATGCATCTTGGGATTTAATTTTTTAGTATTTTACTATTTGGGAGTTTGGGAGCAAGCCCTCTCCAGGGGATCATTAATTAATTACAGACATGTTGTTTGTTAATGCATATTTTTCTTTTCCAAAACTGTACAGCGAGAGTGAGCATAACTTAGTCCCTTCTCTTCAAAACATAAATTAATAATAGTTCTGTTTTACTGCACGATTAATTATGGTCCAGTTTCAAAGCATCCCCAAGTCTGATGAAGCAGAAGCCTAAGGGTACCATTTTTTAGCATAACGAGCACAATCTTTTGAACTCTTCTACTGAAAAACTTTGGTACTCAGGACAGAGCTTCACGAACAAGTTTGCAGGATGCGCACCATCCTGCTATTACAAAATGGCAGCTACTCCAGAATAAGAGCATGTAAGGGACAATTCCACACAAATATAAGCTAATATAAGCCAGTTTACCCCTTAAAGGGTAAACTTTGTGTAAACAAAGGGGTAGAACGTGATCATATAAAGGGTAAAACACATGATTGTGTGCCAATCTTGGGCAGAAAACTGAAATAAAGGTATGCCACACTTTCACAAACAGAGGTCATTCAGCTGTGCTTCACTGATGTTGATGGCAGCTTTTTTGCATAAGCAAAAAAAGTTATAGGTACAACACAGCCTTTTCAAATTAAGAATACAGCCCTATTATCATCATCAACTCACAGACTCTTTCCTAGAAATCAAGGGTTAGACCCCGAAGTGTTAAAGCCAGAATTACAACCAGGAGTCCTATTGACAGCCGGAAAGATGAAATGAGTAATTCGGGTTAAACCCTGATTCCTCAGCTGTTTCCACATGATATTTCTTAATGTGAATGCCAATTCCAGAACTGGAAACATTTCAGGAACAAGCCCATCAGCAGAGCAATTCACCGTAAGCAGCATTTAAAGGCCACACTTTAGATCAAGAATTGAGAGGCTTCAGACTTGCTCTATACACCTCCATGCAATGTGTATTTAAGAAGACGCTGAAACATATCTAAAGAATAACTAAGCGAGAAAACCAAGGAAGACAAACACATACAGCAGATATGTGTTTCCCCCTTCCCCTCAGGGGAACCCCCGTAGGTTTATGGAGGAAGAACCACATGTGAAAAATCAGTATCTCCCCTCTCACCCTACTGCCTAAAAACGCGACTACAATCAAGACACAAAATAGAAGAAAGTTGTTCACTTTTCTCTAACACTGTCCTTCCCCCAGCTGCACTAGTGTCCTTTAAAAAGGGAAAAATCAAGACATGGTGCAGAATTTCCTTAATCTGACAAAGCTTACTTTTACTCCCATGCTTTTGGCAGCAAACGTTTCCTCTTTCCGGACAAATCAATCAAGAGCCCCAAAATGTCTGCACCAATTTGCTACAAAGGACTTCTTCCAGCAGAAAACAGCTTTATTTCTGTTGGAAGCATCTAGTTATTTTAGAGATTCATAAATATAGGTGGTTTTCATCTATACGTTACAGTGCCAGAGTCGCTTGATTTTGAAACTAACCTCATGGAAGAGCAGGGAGGGAAGAAGCTTAAACACATGTATTGCTCATATTAAAGAAAACAAACAACATGAGGGCCCCTTTTTTTTTGTCCCTCATGGAAACAGGAGATAAGAGGCAAAGTTACAAATTTCTGTAAGAGGAAAAATTCAAACTCCAGCAATAAGCTCTGTGTTGCTTGGTCTGGAGTACCAAGTGTTGGGGTTTGCAGAGGGAAAGAAACAGAAGGACTTCTCCAGAGGTGTCTTTGGCAGATGAGTGGTGGATAGGAATGAGCTTCTGAAGACAACATTTTTATTACAGATGTTTCTAAAGAAGCTTCACATTTGGATTTCTTCTAAGCTTTTATAAACAAGTGCTTTGAAGCAGTACCTCTTACAGTCTTTATAGAACTTGGACCACTATTTTTTGCAATGTACTGTGCAGAATTACATGTGAAGCAAATCACCTCTCCTTCCAGAAACATTTAAAATATTATTGGTGATCCTATATGACATAAATAAGAGTAAAACCATTGCTTGTGACACGGGTGACATAAAAAGCTTGAAACGGATTGCAGAAAGAAAACACCCTGCAATACAGTGCGTGAATCACAAAATTGTGGAGATTGGAAGGCACCTCTGGAGGTCATCTGGTCCAACCCCCTCTGCTCAATCAGGGCCACGCAGGCCACATTGCACAGGATGGGTAGTTTGTCCATATGGCTTCTGAATATCTCCATAGACGGTGACTCCACAACCTTATTGGGCAACCTTTGCCAGTGCTTGGTCACCCTCACAGTAAAAACAGTGTTTCCTGATGTTCAGAGGGAACCTCCTGTGTTTCAGTTTACGCCCATTGCCTCTGGTCCTGTTACTGGTCACCACTGAGAAAAGCCTGGGTCTGTCTTCTGTGCATTCTCCTTTCATGCACTTACAGACATTGATACGCAATGAGCAACCTTGTCTAGTTGATGATGTCCCTGCTCACTGCAGGGGGGTTGGGCTAGATGGCCTCTAAAGGTCCCTTCCAATCCAAACCATCCTATGATTCTATGACTCTATGATAAGATCCCCCCCGGAGCCTTCTCTTCTCCAGGCTGAAGAGTCCCAGCTCTCTCAGCCTTTCCTCATAGGACAGATGCTCCAATCCCTTAATCGCCTTAGTGGCTCTTCTCTGGACTCTCTCCAGTATGTCCACATCTGTCTTGTACTGGGGAGCCCAGAACTGAACACAGTACTACAGGTGTGGCCTCACCAGTGCTGGGTAGAGGGGAAGGCTCCCCTCCCTCGACCTGCTGGCCACACTCTTCCTAATGCAGCCCAGGAGACCACTAGCCACCTTGCAGCAAGGGCACATTGCTGGCTCATGTTCAACTTGGTGCCCACCAGGACCCTCAAGTCCTGTTCTACAAAGCTGCTCTCCAGTTGGTCAGCCTCCAGCATAGCAAGTTTTAGAAAACAGTGTTGCCTGAACTTAGAGACTGAGTCTCCTTCCTTTCCCCTGGCTGAGTTTCATCTGGTACCCAGTGAAAGGCTGTGGTGGATGACACAGGATTCACTCTGGATGTTGTGTCTCAGAGTGGCTCATGCCATTACTGACCGACCATGAGAGCAAGTTATATGGTCCTGTGGTTAAATACTGAGGCTGCGAAAGTTCAGTCCAACTCCTGCCTGATTTGCTATCACTTTTGAAGTTTTGAAGAAAACTAGAAGCAAACTCAAAGTATAATCAATAGATTCCCACTGAATATCTCCAATTCCATCTGTGTTCTTCAGCAAAAGAAAAAAATAATTACGTCTTCCCTCTTTTTGCCTTCCTCTCCAAGAGGCCTTCTCTCTGCATGTTTCACAAGAGACAGAAACTGAGGAAGGAAGATAGTAATGACATTCTTGCAAACTTTAACAATAAAATAACCCCAATTCACACAGTTTTCCAAGATGAGGATCCACTTACAGCAGAACACCTGCTCCAAAGTCTTGCACCACCACTGAACCGCAGCAGCCTCCTGAAATCACCTCTTGGGCTCACCTCCTCATCAGTGAGTATTAAATATAGTCTTGAGCTCTGCTAGGTCCTATGGGCATAGATTCCCATAGCTGTCTTCTCTGAAGCTTAACTGGTGACACTAAAATGAAACATCACTTGGACTGTAAAAATCTACATCATTTCTACCCCGCTTCCGAAGAATGAAATAATTAGTGCTGGCAATAAACCCACCAGAGCACCTCAATTAGAACTTTGCTGAAATTAATGCAGAAGATAGAACTTTTCAAAAAAGAGTTTCAGCTTCTCTGTCAGTATTTGTTCAAATATGTTAGAACTCTTTTTCATTGCTGAATATCATCACTCAGGGTTCAAATTATGAGCGCTAACATTGTCTTCATGTCCGTATAAAATGCATGATTAAGCATTCTCTCCACACCACTGAAAAGACCAGTTCTTGAGATATAAAAAATGTATGTGCTTAGTCTAACTCATAACTGCTTAGCTGCTGCAAACTTACTTTCAAAGATAAAAATACCATTTTCTTACTGATTTGAACAGAAAAAAGTCTTAAAGCGCTACCACATGCCTTTTTGAAGGGCAAGCATGCTCCTTCATCTCCTCTGAGCCTGCCATGATATGATGATGGCCAGACGCCTCGCGTTTAACTGAGCCATACCACGCTAATAACTAACTAAATAAAAAATGTCAAGTATTCCTCCAGACACTGTCCTCTAGTTTCTGGAATTCTGTGCATCTCCAAGGTCAGCAGGAGATGCCTGTAACAAACATCTTGTGTCTGCCTGGTTCCTCTCTGTGCATGGGAGCCAAGATAAATCATAGCCTTTTTTAAAAAAAATAAAAAGCCACACTTTTTTTCCCTGAAAACTGACCAAACTTGCAGTCATGAGAGACTTCAGACATCTGAACAAGCCAAGGCACGGTAAGAATGACAGTGAATCTGACAAATGGAAGAGGCATCATTCTTTGCATGGAGAAGGTAAAAACCTAACTTTTTCTGAGCAAGTGTAAATTGCTATTTTAACTGTATAACTGCATCAGTAATTGGCACCAGCAAAGCAAAGTAGGTTGGAGATCTTCTAATAAGTCTGGCTGCTTAGAAGGCAAATAAATAAATAAAAGGCACCAAACCACACATTCCATCGCCTCCGCCGCTGCCCGACAGCCCCAGCAGCCCCAGCCAGCCCGCAGGTGCTCCCTTCTCTCCCTGCCCACCCCGCTCAGGACAGGAGCTCCCACCCCGGCTGCGCTCCCATGCCCCCGCGGCTGCCTCCGCAACTGGCAAGGAAACAAGGAAACAGCAGGAAAAACAAAAAAGAAGAGATCAAGATCTATCTGTGCCTAAGAGTTAACTGACAGCTACTGACACCCTATTCGGACTACGATGCAGTTTTTGTCATCACACTGGATAAAACGAAACCAGAAACTGTTATAATAAGAGGACAACTAATTCCAAAAGATACAAGAGCTGGACAAACCAGTCCCATGGGGGGACAGAGGGATGTGGCTAGTTTCCAAAGAAAAAGCCAAAAAACAAAACCAAACAAACTTAATAAAAGGACTTCCAAAAAACAACATGTGAAAATCTTATGTCTCTGTCAGAAAGTAACGGTCACTGTATGTTAATGGAGAGAAACACTAGGGGACAATGATTAAGCTTGATAAGAATTTCAGTACCTTCTCCTTCTAACTGCATTCCACAGCTGCCTAACAACACAGTGAGAAAAAATGCTTCAGCTGAAAGGATATTAACTTAAGAAAAATAATATGAACCAAAACATG
>Ga0065711_1044900_pt1 | contig 13812 bp, 7 predicted proteins | sample Hoacrofraction12_FD_59098 | JGI IMG/M metagenome (GOLD analysis project Ga0065711, IMG submission 59098) | Hoatzin crop microbial communities from Cojedes, Venezuela - Epithelial fraction 12 v2 (version 2) | ecosystem: Host-associated > Birds > Digestive system > Esophagus > Crop | place... | reverse complement strand
GCCCTCAGAGTAAAGAATTCATTTCTTATATTTAGTCTAAATCTTGTTCAGTTTAAAGCCATTACCCGTTGTCCTGTCCCTACAGGCTCTTGTAAAAAGTCCCTCTCCAGCTTTCTTGCAGGCCCCTTCAGGTACTGGAAGGCCTCGATAAGGTCTGCCTGCAGCCTTCTCTTCTCCAGGCTGAACAGCCCCAACTCTCTCAACCTGTCCTCACAGGAGAGGTGCTCCAGCCCTCTGATCATTTCTGCAGCCTCCTCTGGACCTGCTCCAACAGCTTCATGTCTTTCTTGTGCTGGGGCTCCAGAGTTGGACACAGGACTCCAGGTGGTCTCTCACCAGAGCAGAGCAGACAAGCAGAATATCCTCCCTCGACCTGCTGGCTACAGCATAAATTTATCTCAAAACTTCATTTAAGTTCAATTATATGTTGACTTGAAGTATCCTTTTATGTTTACTTTTGTGTGTGTAGTTTTTTCAGCAACTCTAACTGTTATAAAACTGATGGTAAAGGGATAGATTGTACAAATTGCCCTACGAAAAATTAATCATGAGGTCTCAGGTACAGACAAGGCTCTCTGTACCAGACTGCTGTGCTAACTACAGGGAAGTGGAGTCCATGATTTTGTAAGAAAAACAGTAAGGCATTTAGAAAGTGAAAATAAAGCAGATTGTAAACTGTAGTAAGTGTCACTAGTTAGCTAAATGTGATCTCTAAAGAGCTTGAAGCACACTTAATATTCCAACTATGTCACTCAAATTAAGTTTTGTGATTATAAAATTAGAACCATTCAAGGAAGAAAAGAGGTTACAGCAAAGTACATACTTCCTCATATGTTTTAATGCTGTTAGTATTTTTAAGAATCCTCCTAGTTAAGAGAATATAATAGTTATATTGTTATACAAGCAGGACATTCTTGACAGTCTTCAAACATTGTCTAAATTATTTGTGTATTTGGAAATAGCAGTTTAACAAGGAAGTGCAATTTTCTACTAGATGTGTTCTCCAGTAGTGTAACAAATATCCAAGTGTAGTAATCAAAGAAATTAAGAGATTGATCAGGATTTGTGTACAGTTAAATTTTGCATTAATTTACTGTATAGAATGGATGTAAGTCAAATTTCAAATTTCTTTTTCTAACAATAGGTAAAATACAAATTATCATTACCACTGTGTAATCTAGTAGACACAGTCAGTGTCAGAATATTCCAAGTTCATTATTGTTTCCTTTGTTCCTTGTGCCTTGCTTGGCAATACATTGTTTTATGACTAAGTCCCTGCTGAAATGTATCTCAAAAAACTGCAGTGAAATGAAAAAGGAACTACAACTGGCAACTTAATGAATGAGCCATATACTCATTCACTATAAATTCAAATTAAGTCCAGTAATTTCACTAAAAACTTGGAGAAAGTTAGTCCTTATCACCCAGGAGTAAATACACCAATGGTGGAACAAGGATAAACTTTTTCTAGGAATTGTGTCATATATCTGTAGCATTTTTTTGTAGGGGTCTTATTTCACTTTTCAGCTTTTAAATGTTTTTTTTGCTGAAGTGCTAAGTGCTTAGATAGTCTGTTGATTTTGTTCTCCATGCGGTGGCTAACAAAATGGATGGAAGCATATGGTAATGATAAAACTAGGGGTTCTTCATCTTCACAGCACTGTACAGATATTGGTTAATTAATTAATCACTCCAGCACTGTTGCAAAATGGGTAACTGTTCTCCTCATTTTCACTTACCTGAAACATTTTATACTTTTTTTTTTTAAAAAAGAGAATATTTCAATTTTGCACAACCAAAATTTTGATGTTCTGTTTTATTTAGCATCTGGGACCTCAGAGTGCAGTACTTCAATGAAATTGTCATATATTAGCATATAAATTAAGTTAGTCTGGTATTCTGAGTTTCTCCAAACAGTTTCTTCAGAAATCAAAGAAATTAGTTGATTTTAAATTGCTGCCACAAGCAGAGAGAGGTCCGTTCACATCCCAGATATGAATAATTGAATGAAGTCTGCTTTTACATATAGGAACTGAACAAAGTTCTAAGGTGATAATTACAACCCCTGAGCTTTGTCTTTAAGAAAAAAATCTTCTGAATTTAAGATGACATAAAACATCTCACATGTCAAGTAACAATTAATAAATTGGCACTGTCAAACATCTCTTTTTACATAAACCTATTGAAGAATTAATTCAGATTTATTTTATATGTACACAGACAAGTAATTTACTAGCATGTGATTTTTGTCGTTCATACAGAATTATACCAAGGGACATTTTAGCCACTGCCAAAAATACAGAGTACTGTAAGGAAGAATAATTTATGTGCAATTTGTAACCTAGCTTTGGACTACAGAGGAAGCATCATTTAAAATTCTGCAAATGGACAGAGGAATAAAGGCTGTCTTCATATTGCATTATGTGCATTTCCCCCCATGCAAATATGAGTAGAGCCTGTTTATTTTGTAACAAAGAGTACACATCTCTGCTTATTGGACACATTATTAAATACTTCCCTTGAAGATAAGATGACAGTACTTAACACATTTAGCTCCTACGTGATGAATGTAATTTATGTAGAAGCAAGCATAATTCTTTTGGGAGAAATTTTATTTAATTCTCGATAATTTTTTTGAGTGAAGTCCACATACTGCTCTGAGACGGGCAAGATCTCATGAAAACATGTAAATACTTTAAGACTAGTTGAAATAGGAAAACAGATATCTTTGTTTATTTGGGAGGGGTATGAGAATATTCCAGGGACCAACTCAGGATTCCTGTAATTCACAAGGTCTTAGAAGTACACTTTTTTTTTGCTGATCCATCTCTCAACTCCAGTGGAGTAACTGATCAGCAGCACAATGTCTGCTCTTTCTATAGAATAACTAAGCAACAAGTTATCTCTCCCTGAAGCCCTCTGCTCTTCAAATTACGATAACAAACCCATAATTTATTACGCATCATCAGCTTGGGTTATATACTTGTTGTATGAGTTCTAGGTTACTCAGGAGTGCTGCAGAAAGCTCTGAAAAAAGGGTTGTGGGTTTTTTGTTGTTGGTTTGTTGTTTTTTTTTTTTTTAAGAAAAACTTGTTATCCTTACTATCCACTAGGCACAATTCTTTTGAGTCTTTTTGGACAATATGTCCTTTGTGCAACATCTTGGCATAGTAGCCTCTATTTACCGGAGCATTAGTCCTCTGTTTTGGTAGTTCCTTTACAATGTCATGCCTCAACAGGAGGATGAACAGTTCTTTTCTGACAACACAGCGGAGTACCACACAGGCCTTTCTTATTCCAAAAAGGAAGTTATTCCCTCCTTGACCTTTAAAATACATACTAGCTAAAGCTTTATCTGACTGAAATCTGTGGGGTTGTTCATCAGGTCAGATTTGCTAGGAAACCTGTCAGTATTTCTGTAAATGCTTGCGTTGGAATGCTACTTACTCATTCAGAGTGCATACATGGTTCTGTGGGTTAAACTTAGAAATTGCTGCAGTATGGTGCAGTGGTGCATCAGCTCACTGCCACCTTTTGGCATTGATCCCAAGGATTGAATCTTATCACAGCCAAGTTTTGCAGTACTTTTAAGCCCTACTGGGTAAAGGACTTGAGAAAATTAACTGATCTCTGACTGTAGATCTCAAGGACATTATAATAAAATAATGTAGTAATATAATAATGTGCAGTGAAGTATAAATGGCAGATTATATAATCCTATTGTACAAGAAATGCATCTCAATAAGCAGAGAGAATGTGTTTGGAATGCTGTGGAACCAAGTTATACAGCAAGACCAATTAGACGTGATTGATCTCAGAAGCCTATTTAAATTACTTCAGTAGTAAGCATTAATATCTTGGGTAGAGCTTCTAGGAAATATGCCACATTAGCTGTAACATTCTTTCACAGACTTCTAATAACTGAAAAGATAATTTACTGAGTGTGTTATAAAAGACTGCATATCTTAAAGCAAAATAATTAAATAGAATATTGACTTTAAATGTATTTCAGTTTTAGAAGCAGTACTAGAAATTGTTTCAAGTCTAATAAAACCACTTCCTTTAAAACTTTTAGAAGACTTTAATTTCTCATTTCTGTTGCTTAAAAATTCTTACTTGCATGACTGCAGCAGCAGTTATAGAATAATATAAGGGAGTTCAACACTACAAAATTTGCAGATAGAAAAACCAGACATATTGGAATACAGAGAAGTTTCCTTTTGTTATTTCCTGTTGCAATAATTTCAGCTATTTTCATTACAGAAAGTTCAGAATTAACTTTCAAGTTGCCTGTAGTGCGTGAGAATAGAGAGAAGTAACACCTTTGTAGTCCAGTTTCACCATTTTTTTGAGGACTGTTCTATCTGTTTGCAAGACTAGTGAGAGGGAAAAAAAGAAAAAGCTTTTATTGCCTGCAGAGCTGAAGGGTTCAACCGAGCTACAAAACAAGTTGGAAAAGTTTTATATATTTATGCTTTTACCATATATGAGCTCATGCATGGTTTTACTATCAAAAAGCTTGAATTGATTTGTGGATTTTACCCCTAAAATAATCAGTAACATAGAAGTTCTGTTGTCATTAACCTAGTGGGTGAAAACTCTTTTTACAGGTCATATTGCTTCTTATTTCAACTTCAAATACAACTTTGTAAGACAGCAAGATGACCTGAGAAATGGATGCTGTACTGAGAAATGCAGTATGTTAGGTACAGATCTCACTAACTTCTTAAAACAAATGCATGCCTGTTTATTTAATCAAGTGGATTGTTTTTATTCCTTTTGGTACTTTTGTGCATAGGAAAAATGCTATTACAAACTTGGTGGAAGAAATTAGATGATACCACAGTATTTAAAGTGGCACATTGTAAATACTGAAGAAGATATATATAAAAATTTAAGCATATAGAAATCCCACCCCTTTGCCCCAAGCTCTATTCCTCTCTCTTCTTTGAGCTGTTAGACTAAGCTGCAGTCTTCATATGACAGTGCTGTAGAGCTGCTTTCTGTTTTGAGACTTTTCATTCTGATGGTCAAAGAGCAGAACCATTGCTCTGTTCTCAACGGTCTTTGACACTGCCAGCATGATTTTCTTCTTGAAATTGTGCGCTCTCCTGTCAGTCTTTCATGGCTGTATCCATTTCTGTGGCCCTAAATATTTTTAAAAGACAGCTTCCCGAGAAGTCTCTTTCTTTTCCTGTAGAAGTCTGTACAGCTCTGTCCATTGTTCTGCCTTATTTCTCTCCATACCCTTTGTCTCAGTAATCTCAAACACAAATTTGGTTGCCCTCTCTAGACTGACAGTTTATACTTGCACCTCTATTCCAGACATTGTCATCTAGTCAAGATTTTAGATGTTCTCTCAATGTTCCTACAACAGAAATAGCCCAGCAACACACCTCTAAAACAGAAGTCTTTATACCTTCTACTCCTGTTATGTCCTTCTTCAGTCACTGTAGGCAACATTTTTTTACCCATCATTCAGGCCTGCAAATAGCATATCCCTTTTTCACATACCTTGTTAAATATAGCATATTCTTTCTTTATCATATCCATGTAAGTAAACTTCTTTTACAAATTCTAATAAAGTCATGTCTGATGTCTCTGACCTCAGTGAATGCAATTTCTCTTTTCTTACATCCACTCAGGCTACCACTGAAAGATCATTTTCTCACATATCTGGTGTGACCACATCAACTGTTCTCTTGTCAGCACTGCATACTTTTTCATTACAATAACAATAATTATTTTTAAAGATCTGGTTGTTCTCGTGAAAACATTTAAAGTTCTTCCTCTCCTCTTTTATTCAGCAGCAAACTAGAGATACGAGAGTTCATCACCCATTTATTAAATTTTTAGTAAGCATGTTAGGTTTATTCCCATGCTGGCTATTGCATCTAGGAGAAGGTGTTATGAAATACTTGAAAAGATTTATCTATATCCTGTAGATTAATTGTGAAAATTTTATTTTGCTGTAATACCTACCCACCCCCCCCAAAAAAAAAAGACAACTGAAGTGCGAATACTGGTGCTTACTGTGGTGGACCTAGTATTACAGTTCTCCTTTTCAGGAACCTGTTGGCTTTTACTTTGTAGCTGAACCATGAACTTCTTAGGACATGGAAAATCTTGCTCTTGTGTGTTTGACTGTCCACTGCAGCTATTATGCCTCATACTTTGCTATATGTATACTAAACCATACCGGACTCAATTAATTTCCTCTGACTCAGCAACCTGCCAGCACAGGGAGGAGGAATGTGTAGATTTCCCATCCTTCTGGGGAGACAGAAGAGAAAGAAGTATGGTACAGCTCTTTACCAAATCTACTTCAGATAATTTTTCTCAGTTTTTATTATGCTAATAACTTCTTTTGTCCAAAAATGATAACATGTAATTTAAACTTAACTTGTATCTTTCTCCAGTAAGAATTAGTAAAAGTGTATCTGAAACTTCCAAGTGGTTTTACAATATTTTTCCTTCTTTCTCATTTTTTCCCCCAATTATGAGTTCACATTCTTCCCCCCCCCCATACTACTCCAAAATTATTTATTATTTTTCAAAGGTCGTGACATCTACCTTGCTTATAGGCCTAAGTGATTTTCCTGTCATTGTTCAGAAAAGGTAGATTTCTGCTTTGGTATGATTTCAATATAAGGAGTATTCACCAGTGACACAGCTATGTCAAAAGTGAGCAATTTAACACCAAATTAAAAGAATTTTATATTGTCTGTACCTGAACAGATGGTACCCTTACTCATTTTGTGAGCATAAATTACTACTAAGCTTAAAATAATTTATTCACTCCTTAGAACTGTAGCCAATAGCTGCTATCTAGCTACATGAGTTTTCACATCCATCAGCTCAGCCAGTGATCCGAAAGCAAAACCTGGCTCTTGGAGCATTATTTTCCTTTTGTGACACTCCTGGGAGGACTTCAGGCCTCTGAGTCAATGGATGAATATGCATTTCTTTCATTTGTGAAATGATACTATGGAGAATCATCTTACTATAAAAATTCCAAGCATGATTCAATGCACATTACAAACATAAATTAAAATGAAGTGGAAAAATAGTGCAACAGAAATTGCTTAAGGCTACTTCCTGTTTATATTGTCATTTCAAATAATTTATTGCTAGTTTGTAGTTTTCTGTAATTTTAAAGTTCCTGTAAAGCTGAGGAGACATTTGAAGGAAATTACTGTGTACTTTGATTTTTCCTGTTCTTGGGTACATTTTTTGCTCAGCTGTTTGGACAAATTTCAGCTGAGGTTTGAAAACAAAATCAAAGAATGCGAAAACACTGTTGAAAAATGACCATAGAATAATAGTAAAACCTTTAAATAAGCATACAGTAATAGAGGTGCCCTGAGGCAAATACAGAGAGAAAAGGCCCATGAAAATCAAAAGCTACTAATTCTACAAACCCTGTAAAAAAAGAAGCATGTTGATATCCTCTTGCACCCTATCCCGTGTCTACACTGGCTTATCCTAATGCACACAGGTTCTTCTATAGTGAATCCCATCTGCCCTTCCATTTGATTCCTTAGATCCTTCTGGATATTAGAATATGCTTGTCAAGTTCAGGAGTGGTGCGTCGAGCCAGGTCACTCCACGCGCTGTGAGGTTCTCCCTGTTACCATGCAGACTGGTCATTAGTGTGAGCTGGTTGTTTCTGTCTAGCCAGAACGTGTTGCAACAGATTTGGTCTGACTTTACTGTGAATGTTGAATGGTTGCATGGTGGACTCATGTTCCTCTGGCTGTTGTGGGTTTAATGAGAGAACAAGCAACAAGCTTTTTTTTTTTTTCTGTGTGTGTGTGTGTGACTATCTATGAACCCTTGCCTTCCTTAAAAATGGGCAAACGCTAGTTTTTTGGATATGTATGTATTACATGGGGTCCAAAAGCCCTTTGAGTCACATTGTGCTAGGAATTGTCAAAACATATTTGGAATAGCTGTTCTTAATACAGAAATATTTTTGCTTACAGATACTTCAGATTTCATGTAGGTTTCTCACCTTGTAATAGGCAAAAGCTACTAAGCAAATTGCATATAATTCAAGATTTTCACTGATTAAAAATCACTAATTTGATGGAATTCTTCCAATTCAGGAGAAATAGATGTTTGAAAGTTACATTTGTTTTTTACCATCAGGCACATTTTCTGTTCATGTTGCTTTTTATTTCCATTCTTTCAAACAAACTCAAGGAAGATTGTAGCAGAGTGTGTTAATTATTAGTAACAGTCTGTAAAGATGGTTTTGTGGCTATTTTCTATGGCTAATAGGTGGGTATTAGTGTTTTTTGAGGTGTTTTGGACTTTTCAGTTAAATATGTTCTGTTGAATTTAATCAGGAAGCAATGGGTACATAAAATCTGCTTTAAAAAAAAAACCAAAAACAAGGTACTAGAAACCAGAGTTCCCAACAGCTTCTGAGAGACCTCAAAGACTGTTTTTCCAGATGCAAATTGAGAACATTTTCCTCCTTAACATACTCTGATGATTAACAAACTAGTGTAACTCAACGCAGTGATCAATTTCAGTTGTTTTTCTCACAGAGGAGACACTTCTCAAAGAGAGTCCAGTATACGTGGTGTTACAGGAATTGGCTTGGAATGGAGAAGGCAGCCACTGGGATGCCTTTAGTTTCCACTCCTGCAGAGTTGCCTAAAGCTTTCTGAAGCATCACATCAAGTGGAAACTTTTCCTGAGTATGTATTGCAGAATTCAGCAGTTCAAAAAACAGTTTCCATTATTATAGCTAGAAATAGGAATTTCTATAGCAATTGATCATTTCAGGCCTATGCACTCAAAAGGTGAACAATCTCTTCCCAACCCTGTAAGTCTGGTAAAGTTTTCTGTCCTAAAAAACTTTAAATGACGTTTAAGAAATGTTTCCTCTCCATACAAATACAGAGCAGCAGGCACTAAGGCTGCCTGACACAACTAGAATGATAGCCACGCTTGTGATCCTAATATTCTCAGCTGAATGTGTCCATGGAGGAGACATTCATATTTTGTATAGTGGAAAGAAAACAATTCCTCAAACTGGGGTAGATCAGCAGGTAACCTGCTGAGAATGAAAATACGCAACAGTAAGCAGTAGATGGGGAGTTCTGTTATGATTGTGCTAATCAAATAGTTGTAACAATAATATAAGAGATGCTGGAAAAGCTTATAATACAAAGCAGTAATACTGCTGCCCTTAAACTGTCCAGGTTAAAAATACTTCCCCAGAATCCTTATTTGTTTGAAGTCAATCCAAGTTGTGTTCATCCTGCTTTTGTAGCATTTCTACATATAAACTGTAACTTCCTGCCAATTAATCTGCAAACATGAGATATAGGAACTTATAACCGGCCCTAACTGAATCAATGTGTAGGTTACGCATATCTGAACAGCCACTACGAGTCTGTGCATAATGCCCCAAGTGTGTAGGGGTATGGTCTGATGACAAAGTATAAACGCAGATGCTGCTGGTGGAGCCCTAGTGCCTGATTCAGGGATAAGAGCACAGTGCATTCTAGCTGGTTTCTGAGAGTCAGTATGATTTGTGCGCTGTGGCATTTAGTACAGTTTTCTTTCACATTAATTCTGCCTGCAGGACTTGTGCAACAATGCTGTATTCCAGAACAGTCACTGATACTGTACGTTGGTAGTTACGAATTTTAACAGCCAGCCCCAAACACAGCACTGACATCCAAGAGTGAGATTAGAAATATGGCATGGATGTTTATTTTTCATCTTGGAAATGCAGAGATTTTCTAAAGATACTACGGTACATGAATTTTAATTTAGGGCAGTTTATAGTGATCTTAACTTGGGGGGTTGCATTTGTGAGTTTTGCTAGCCTAAGGACAAGAACAGAAGAATACTTTGGCATAGTCCTAGATCACCTGGCACACTAAAATTAATATTCTAAGCCTCCTATCATTAGTTTCAACAGTGTACTCTTTGGTGGTGACATTCTTGTCTCAGCTGCATGGGTGAGTTTTCTCATCAGTATCTGTCACTACTCCTTGTCTAGCTGCTGATCCCTTTTAAGCGTTTTCTTTCTGCTTTGCCAGTCTCTACTCCCTCTCATTTTCCTTTTTCTCTCATTTATGAAGTACCACATTTTGAGGACATCCCCTGCCACGTATCTGCAAGCCCTCTAAAAGAAGTCTTTGAAGTTTAGCAGCTTTGTTACAAGTCTTCAGATATTGCAAGGGTGGCATTCATTCTTTTTCACTAATTTCTTTAAAATACACAAGTTAATGTAATAGAAAATTATAGGATTATTACATTTCTGAAATACGTCAATATACCACTTTTCAGATATTGTAGGATTCTTAGAGGCCTGCAATTCAGAACGTGTCATGTTTTCTGAAGCAGACTTCCCTTCACCAGACAAATCAATAGTAGATTAAGGAGTAATGTACTGACTATTTCTTGAGACATAGGAGCAAGAAATTGAACTTGCTTCAAAGTTCCTGCTTGGTTTTCATTTTCAAGTTGTACTGACTTAGAAGATTTCTATGGGATTTGTTTTGTGGTGGTGTTTGGTTTTTTTTTTTTGAGAGAGAGTGGTGAGTGTTTCACCTTAATGGGTTTGTTATTAACGTTTAACTTTTATTGAAATTAACAGATGAGGGAAACCATATCATACATAGCTATAACTGTTCTGAATGGTTCAGGTCCTATTTAGGCAGAGATGCAAAGATATCTGAGAACATTCTCTTGTCTCATTTTCTGCCTGCTTGCAATGCATCTCCTAAAGCACGTCCTGTTGCTTTGATCTAAAACAGAAGGACCATATAATGGAAGTAGTTAGAGATATTCTTTTGTTAATAGGTTGATGGAGAAGGGGAGGGGTCTTTTACTTAATTAATGCTGCTTTATGAAATATCGCCTATACAAATTGGTTTGATTTGTAAAATCATGTTTTTCCCTAGTTAAGAAACGTAGTGGTTTCCCAGCTGCAGCGGCTGCCTGGCTATACCAGACTGATGTGAATTACGCTATCTTTGTAGTGAAATGTTGTAATGGTGACAAAAATTTGTTTGCGTAGTGTAATAATGCAGCCTAAAACCAAAGCTAAAGCAGCAGGAATGCTTTGATCTACAGCTATGAGATTCTTCCGGTGTTCAGTGTAAGATAAGAATTCAAATTTAAGTGTGCAGAGAACTTTTACTGAATTAACAATTGGAATAAGTATCTTCTGTGAGCAATCCTACACAGGTACTCTGAAAATAAGTCATTTATAACTGTAGGACAACATATAGTACAAACACAATTCTAGCTTCCTTCTACCGCTGTAAAAAGAATTCAATTTGTGGTACTTCTGCCTTGTTTTGTCTGCAACCATTTTCTAGTTAGTGGTAGTATAAAAATGAGTGGGCCTATCAAAGAGACAGTGAAAACTTTATCAAGATCCAGCTTCCTGTGCTATTTCACATACATTTGTATAAAGTCAGTTGCCCCTTTTTTGACAACTGAAGCTCTACCTCTGTATATCTGAAGATTATTAATGGACAGGAGGCAAGACTTGCTCAAGAGTGTTGAAGGAAGTCTAGGGTGAAGATAGAAACTGAGCCCCTTTTGACTTGGTGTCTAAGACAGAGCCCTTAATCACTAAAATATTCTTACTCTCTGAAATAACTCCAGAAGATGCACTGACTCTCATGGTCAGTGGCTGTGCAGTGCAAATGGACTACATCCCCTCTTCTTGAACTGCTATGGATACAGTGCTCTCATTTTCCCATTTGCCGCTTCCCATTACTGCTGACTCGTCTCCCAGAATCAACAGTAGTTTGAATTTTCAACCTCCTAGTAAAAGTCTCGCTGTCTACCTGTTGTCCCCTTACTGAAGAAGTGGCTTTGAACAGAAATTTTAATTAGTCTCAACTATGAGATTTGAAGAGTTTTGAAAGATGTTACAATCTCTGATTACTTAACTGTTTTCCTGATAGGAGAGAAATCCCTTAGCGTTCATTCTGCAGTGATGGAACCATCTGCTCTTGTATGGAGATTCTAGTACAGAAAAGGATGGTTGCTCATAGCAATCAAATAGGTGGTTTTGAGGATTTTATTCTGACGTCGCTTCTTGACTCCTAATACTTCTAGTGGTGCAGTGTCTGGTGAAATGTAGCAACAATTCTTTTTTTGTCTGTGTTTGTTTTTATTCAAGAGGGATTATTTTATTCTTTTTTTAATACATATCTGCCGACACTATTTCAGTTTTGAATATGTAATGCAGTTTAGTAGGTTAGTCTACTTTTTTTTAATATATCTTATATTTAAAGTAGGATATTAATGTGATGTGTGTAGAAGTATTTTCCCTAGTTAGTTTTCCTGGGAAAGGTTATTTTAGAATGTAGTTACCAGTGATGGCTACTATTAATACAGTGAACTAATCTGCACTTCACATGGCAGAATCCTTTATCAGGCACAACGCAGGCATGCAAAGAGATAAGAGGAGCAGCAGGTCTCCAGGCAGTGGAAAATGGGTACAGATGGCAAAGACTGAAGGAAGGTTTTCAAAGGTAGAAATGGCAGTTGCCATATCTAATTTTATTTATGCATTTAAAGTGTACCCCATCTTCTCTAAATCTCAGATATACCTGCTGTTTATATTACACATAATAAAAAATCAAAACTAAAATTGCAGATTTTTTTCAATAACATAGGGGTCAGCCCAAAGAAGGGTGTCGATTTGTGACTTTCACAGTTTTACTCTGTTTTTAAATGTTTGCCCCAATCTGTGGCTGTCCGTATTTCTTCCCTAAAAGGTTCTTCTGTAAATCAAGAATAAAACAAACTTAGCAGCAATATCTCCTTCCTCTAGCCACCTCTCCTCCCATTTGGTTCAGGTGCAACAGAACAGGAGACACTGCAACTTAGCTGTCCCTGGATCCCACTGCTCAGGGGAACGCTAGGCTTAGTGTTTAAGCAAGCTTTCCAGCTGCCTCGAGCCAGGTTACCAACTGGCTCAGGTTTCAAAGACATTTTCAGTCCCTACTGATTTCTTTGCAGAATAATTTATTGCATATCCCAAAAGTTCTCTGAATTCATTTAAGTTGTCTCTGGATATAGAGAGGAGTCAGTTGCAACCTCATATTCTGATATTATTTTATTTCAGCATATTATATATTAAAATACTCTAAATAATACAACATATATTTATTTTGTTTAATCCATTACTGGCTTTTAACAAATAAGTAAATGTATGTTTCAGATCTAGCAAATACTTGCCTAGACAACATTTGATTGAAATCAAACTACATTTTTCACCAGTACAGCATGGTTTATATCTACATAATGAAACAAGATTCTTGTAGTTTTTTAAATTGTAGTTTTTGCTCTGGAATTAAGAGTTTTAATACAGCTTTTGTGGGTCGCTGAAGGCATCTGAAGTCTCTGATGTTACTGGGCAGCAGGAATGATCAAGGGACTGGAGCATCTCTCCTGCGAGGAAAGGCTGAGGGAACTGGGATTGTTCAGCCTGAAGAAGAGAAGGCTGAGAGGGGCCTTATAAATGCTTATAAATATCTCAAGGGTGGGTGTCAGGAGGATGGGGCCAGACTCTTTTCAGTGGTGCCCAGCGACAGCACAAGGGGCAGTGGGCACAAACTGAGGCATAGGAAGTTCCATTTGAACATGAGGAAGAACTTCTTCCCTTTGAGGGTGACGGAGCACTGTCCCAGGCTGCCCAGGGAGGTTGTGGAGTCTCCTTCTCTGGAGATATTCCAGACCCACCTGGACAAGGTCCTGTGCAGCCTGCTGTAGGTGACCCTGCTTCGGCAGGGGGGTTGGACTAGATGACCCACAGAGGTC
>Ga0065711_1044888_pt1 | contig 13812 bp, 11 predicted proteins | sample Hoacrofraction12_FD_59098 | JGI IMG/M metagenome (GOLD analysis project Ga0065711, IMG submission 59098) | Hoatzin crop microbial communities from Cojedes, Venezuela - Epithelial fraction 12 v2 (version 2) | ecosystem: Host-associated > Birds > Digestive system > Esophagus > Crop | place... | reverse complement strand
TCTCTTTTCCTTTCTCTTTTCCTTTCTCTTTTCCTTTCTCTTTTCCTTTCTCTTTTCCTTTCTCTTTTCCTTTCTCTTTTCCTTTCTCTTTTCCTTTCTCTTTTCCTTTCTCTTTTCCTTTCTCCCTTCTGTATCTGAAATCAGTAGATTCTCAGAAAAGACTATTTTCTGGGTTTTTTTCTGTTTTTTTCTGTAGACCTTTTACTGATATAGTATTCAGTCAAAACAAATACATTAATTTTATCCATGTCACAAACACTCTGGCATACTTTCAGGAATTATGACTATTCTCTAGTTTAATGTGTTTCTGTCTTTTTGGTGTATATAGGTTTTATTTCTTTCCAGCAAACATGAACTATTTTTTTTTTTCCCTTTATGAGTCTGAGAATTTTTCCGTGCATTTCAATGGGAAGCGTAACAGGGCCTCTCACCCTGTCTTTCACTGGGCTGCGTTAATCTCTTCATGTGTTTTTGGGAGGGAGGCATATGGATGTTATAGCTTTGTCTAACCACAGAAGCCAAGCCTTTGTGCTTGCAGTTCATTTTAGGACATCTTTTGCAGCATTTACTTACCCATAAATGCCAACCTGTTGGAGTGGTAGAGGGGAGCACCACACTTTTGTGGCAGTTATTTTGGGGATGGGAATGACATTGCTTTTTTAGAACACCAGATTTTGCTGTGTTGTTTTTATAAGAGAATGACCCAATTATTAATTTTTAGCTGTGTATGCAGGTACAGTCTTGTTCATCTCACAAAATGAAAACAAATGCCCTGAGGACTAAATGCAGATGTTTCTGTATAAGATAAAGCATAATTCTTTAGGATATCGTGCCATCTTGAGTACCTCCTCACCACTTAGGGATTGAGTTGATAGTCATGTCCAGTGTTTATCTGTTTTCTCAAAATCTTCTCTACAGTAGTACCTTAATACCTCTGATGTGCAGGATACCGTACACCTTCTGTCAGAACCCTAGACATCTAGGTTCAGAGTCCTGCACTGCCCAAGTACATTGGTAGGTTTCACAGTGTTTACGGTATCTTCCTTGTCTGTCTGCTTATCTTCCTGCAAGTTATCTAGAAGCTAAGATGTCCTCTCCATTGGTTAATGGTATCCATGAAGTGGGTGAAACTGGAGGAGAGAAGCTCCTGAGAGTTTGTAATCCTGTAATCTTTCAACAGTTCAGATAATGTTGGTGACTCATGGAAAGATAACAAGCGCCAATTCTTGCACTTTCACTTTGAGAATCAGATGGCAAAACCCAACAAGTTAAACGTGAAAGGGCTGAAGAGCCCCTGTAGTTGCCTAGGAAGGAGGAAAGGAAGGGGATCAGTTGATTCACTTGAAAAGCAGTCACGGTTTCCTCTCTGTCCAGCCAACCTCAGTGTCTTCAAAAACACTTTTTCCTGATACAGAGTTTAAACTGATTTTTTTTTTTTCAGCTTTAGCCCTTTACACTATTACAGCTAATCCCAGTGGAAATATTTCTCTTCTTTTCATTATTTTTTTCTCTGAATATTTGTGTAGTTTTCTATCTGTTTCATTTAATTCTTCTCCCTTTAGGCCAAATAAATGTAGTTCTTGTCATCTTACTTTCAAAGTTGTATTTTTAAATAATAAAACAGTGTTAAATATAGTTGAAAGCAGGCAACGTAATGCATCTGAGATTCCACAATTACTGTCTCCAAAAGCCTAAATTGTGTCCATTTTACTAAGACCAGTAATCCAATGTTATGAATTAGTCCCTTGTTAGAAGTTTTTGAACATTTGAAATAATAACTAGCTTTTAAAAATAATTTATTGTGTGTTACTGGCATGTAAAAGCCTATTGTCAGACTTGATGTAAATTCTTCATCCTGTTTTATTACTAATTACGATGAGAACTTGAATGTTTAAAAATTAATCACTGAATTATTTTTTCCTTTTGCTTGTTAAAACACTGTGAAAAAGCTTGGAAACTCTTGTGACATCTGACATGGGACTTCATGGTGCGTGTTTCCTTACATCCTGCTCTGGAAATATTAATGCCATTCATTCTTTAGCAAGTGGGACTGGGAAGAAGTCCAGGTTTATCTGTCTTTTCCTGGGGCAAGTGGAAGATCCAGGAGGTTATAGGATTTAGAGATTCTTAACTTCTAAAGCATTTGTTTGAATTGCTAGTAACTGAAAAGTTTTAATATACTGAATATATTTGCAAAGCCTCTTTCTTAGAATTTGTATACCAAATGGTATCCTGCAGTAAGCTTTTTAGTGGGCACTCCTGGAAAAGTCATGTAGAAGCTAACAAAGATGTAATGACTAGAATTTGACAGAAATTAGCTGTTAGCTCAATGATACATCCCTGCCTATTTGATTTGTTCACTATAACTTTTACACAGAGTATTAAGTCATTACCTGGTAATATGTATAGATCTTCTGATTAGTTCAGATTCATAGATACTCTGTTGAAAGGAAAAGTGGAAATGATGAGGACGGGAGCTTTGTCACTGCTTCCTCTCTAAGATCTTGACTACCACTGGTTAAAACTTCTCCGTGCACTTCTAGGCAGAGTTACTGACATGGCTGCACCAAGACTGAAACATACTCTGAAGATGGGTCTCTGTAATGGTTTGACCAATAACTTGAGCTTTGCAAACTCCTGCCTTTGGCTCCGAGCACTGGATATTTTAAATCAGGCTCATAATGAGTGATAGGATGTTACCTTTTCCAGGTGACACCCTAGATGCATTGCCAATATACCTAGTTGAAATTTACTAAGCAAGTAAGCAATAAAATAAAGTCTACAGAGGTACATAAAACTAGGGTTGCTTGGATTTACTGCCAATAGATACATGATGAGTATGATTAAGAGGCACTTTATGCCAACTTTCTAATAACTCTCTGCTAAAATTTGTATTTCAGGCAGTTCTGTCAGCTTTATTGTTACTTTCTAATTTTGGTCTAAAGATTTTTATCAGATGTGATTGTTCCCTTTGGGGACTATAGGATGCATAAATTTCTCAAGATGAGAGAGTTTCTGTGATGCATTTTTCTTGGGCACTGCTGGTTAAGATGAAACTCCTTACTAGTCTCTGTAGTGTTTTTCACTCTGAATTATTTTCTTAAATCTTCAGCTTGATTTAATATTACTTATAGCATAGAAAAAAGCTTCCTTTCTGTATGACTGCAGGAGGTTGGTATACTGGTTTGAATAAAGGAATCCTTATTCTTGGAAAGAAATTGGGTTTGAACTCCCATAATCTTGTTTGTATTAAAATTGAGTTCAGCCTGTGATTGTGCTGCAGGAAGCTAGAAACTGAAGTCCTCTGTGAAAACCTACTGCCCTAAAACTAAATTTATATTGTTTTGTCTTTCAAGACAAAAGCAATTTAAGTCTTATGTCTTTAAAATAAATATTAAAACTAAGTGCATCTTGCCCATGAGGTAAACATCATTTGATTGTCTTGCCTAAGCACCTGCTGCCCTAGGTCTGTCTGGCTTCTTGCTTCTGGTCCAAAAGGACACTGGCATCTCATGACTCCAGTGTCACACCAGCCCCCTCCCTGTGTAGATGTAACTATGCTGAAGACCACATTTAATGTCTAGAAAGACTTTGTAGAAGGAAAAAATAGAAGACTAAATTTTGCCATTTCTCGGAAACAAGTGAATGAAAGCTGATACAGGTTTTAGTTTGATATCTTGTAAAATTCTTTGGATTACCAGTAACAGCCCACAGAAGCAACAAGAATCTATGGGCTCAGTTCAGATCCTCAAGCACAGGCGTCCAGTTATTTGCTAGATATCCTGCGTGGCCTCTGGCTGCTGCTCCAGAAGGCTGTGAGTTTCTGTTAAATCCTGTGTCCTATCTGCCAGACTTCTGTGGGTGTTGTGGTTGCAATGGTGTCTGTTGTGGGTCAAGTGAATGAATCTCCAGGGTCTTTTGACTACGTCTGCCTTGGCTTTACAAGGATGTCACACACACCCAGCTCTTGGGTAGACATGGCTAGGTGTCCAGTGCTAGCCAAGATGCCCTCATGCCATCCTCCTAGTTCCCAGCTACTGCTCCAAAAGGACACCAGTTTCAAAAAAGTCTCGTGTCATACCTGCCAGCCCTGCCTGGACATCTTAGATACTCCGGAGTATCTCTGTGGTATTGGACACTGTTTCATCTAGAAGTTGGTGTTAAAGGGCCCTGCTCTATCTGTTACCAAACAGCCACTGCTGTCCTATTGTGCTTTTGGAGAAGACATTCATTGGGACGAACTGGTGGCAGCCCATTCCACGTTCAGGAAACTGTATCTAGTAAGGGATAGGATTCATTTCACCTAACTTTAGAGACCAATCTCTTAGCTACTTTACAGAGGGAGTCTAGATAACTAGCTTAGTGATATGAACACCTTGAAAGACTTTTGTGCTGAGGAGATGCCTGAAATGAGTGAGATGATGGCTTCTTATGACTGAAGAGGAAACCTAGCTGACTAATTCAAACTGCAGCCTCAGAGTGCGTGTCTACATGGTATGCTAAAGAAACCACAGTTAGACTGCAAGCGTGCATGAATGCAGAATCACACAGAATGTTCAGGGTTGGGAGGGACCTCTGTGGGTCATCTAGTCCAACTCCCCTGCCGAAGCAAGGCATACTGTCCAGATAGCCCAGGAACTCAAGCATCTGGGGTGCTTTGCTGGCATGTCAGAGACCGTGCTGTGGCAATCATCTGGGGACTGTCTGTGAGACAGCAGCGTGGGAAGGAGGAGGAAGGGGCCATGTTCATGGCAAGTCAGGAGAGGACTCTTTCTGGGCAGCATAGGTATGGCTTTAAGGCAGTGCCATCAAAGAGGTGAAGGCAGCTATGCGGGCATACCCAGGTCCAAATCAGTGCCTGGAGTGGACGTGGCCAGGCTGTGGCTGACCGGAGGTGTGACGGGCTTGGGAAACCGTACAGTAAGTAAGCTCTCCCTTACATCATCCGCCACACAGATAGGGCTACAGCCCAGTAAACTATTCCCACCCTGTTTCAAAAACACCAGTTAATGAACTGGATGACTATGTGAAGCCATTTTATGTGAAATTCAGTGTGGATTAATTGCTTAAATATTCACCCAGTTTCTCAGGGGGTTTTATGGTACATGCTAAGTTCCACCTTGCTGCTGCTACACTACAGTAGTACTTATGCTCATTAGCCTTCAGGTTAATGGGAGCTTTTCTAGCAGGGTTGCACTAAGCCTGCAATACACGCATAGTTCCTTTACAGGGAACTGCTCCTACCTCTTGTGAAATCCTCAGGGGCAAATGAAGACACCCATTTCCTCTTCGTGGCAGCAAAAGTTCCCTGGGGAGACTCCCGTAGTGCCGGCCCTGGGCTGGCTAACCAAGCGTACAAGGCTGTTGCCTGTGAGTATGTGATGAACTTCATAGTTGTGTTCTGGTCTAAAGTCTGCCTACTTTTTTGTTCTCTTTGTCATCCCCTCATCCTACTATATGTCTGTCTGCATGTGTGTGTATATATATCTAAATCTATCTATATATACACGCAGACATATATATACATGCATACTGTAATGGGGAACGTGGGTGGCTGTTCTCATAGTTGCATTTTGGAAAGCTAAAACTAGGCTTTTGGTGTTAAAAATGGTGTACGGTGCCCAGAGCAGTGGTTCAGCTTTGCCTCCTTTCTCTGTTTGCTTGGTAACCATAGCTACTGCACTTTCCTTAGCAGAAGCACGTTTCTCAGATTCCTTCTTGTAGAATTACTGATATGATTACTTTACAAATACCAACACAAAGCTTCTGCAATGGAAGTCTGGTCTCTTCTACTGGCTTCAGCCTGTTTTCTGGCCTAACTGCTCAACTCATGAACAAAACCTGCCCCTGGTTTGCTCCATGCTCAGCTCTCCCTTCGCATACTTGTCACCCCTTAACTGGTTTTGGTTGACAAGAGCACCTTACACTACCTGTTGCTAATCTAAAGAAAATAACCGGTGGTCCTGGCTTCTGCTGAGTATGTGATGCTCAGCAGTAAATCTTAAATGATTGATTATCCTGAATTGTTTTCACCAGCTATTGGAAGTGCAAGTGTTAGAAAAGTACATGCTGCTTCATCAAAAGCATGCAAGGATTTCAGGTCTCCTGCAGAAGAGGCAAGCTAGCAGGAGAGTAAATCATCACAGGCACTGTGGTACTGATGACTTGTATTTGTGTAGCACCTATTCCTTAGTCCTGAAAAGCCACAAAATAAAAGGCATTCCCGTCTTCCAAATGATGGATAATCTTGGCATAACAGAAGGAAAATAGCAGACGGCTGTAGATGCAGGGGGGAATACAGTCAGCCTGGGTCAGGATGATGCCAGTCTTAACTTAGCAACTGTCTAACTTCAGTTGAATTTTTGAGGCTTTATGACTTTGGATCATTTCAATGGAGAGATACGACATAAACATGACTGTCATTATGCTGTCATAAAAGAAAAGGAGGAACATCTTGTAACATTTCTAATAAGTAAGGAAAGGGGTGGGGGGTTTTTTGGTGATACCTATTTGCGGTATGGTTCTTGTGTGAATAACTCAATGGCTGTAGTTACCACAACCCACCACGAAACCAATGCACTGCCATGAAAGTAAAAACTAGGCAACGATGATTTTTGCTTTATTGTCATATGGAACATAATTGTCAAAAATGCTCTGGCTAGGTGAGAAGGATCCCATTTGAGACTGATGCCTTAGCGTAGGTGTCTACAGCCTTGCTACTGCTGTATAATCCCATTTCAGTGAGAGCAGACAGCCTTAGCTAATTAGCCATCATGTGTCTACTCTGCAATGAGGCAAATAATTTTTAGGCTTCCTGAGCTGTGTCCGTTAGGTTGTCATTGACTACAATTGACCTTGTTGGTTAGATTTGCCACTGACTGTTGTGGAGCTTGGAGACACAGTACCGAGGTAAACAATGTCAAAATTTCCAACCAGAGTCCCATCCTGTGCTATCTCTTAAACTGTCCATGCAAACGTGTCTGCCAGCTGGGATGTCCTCAAGTGTCATGCTTGGCCAGCAGATGTTGCTTTTAGGGTGCAAGTCTACCAGAAGCTGTGTGTCATATCATGCTATACTGGATGTCTCTGATTCCCCTGGACATCTTGGATGTGACCAGACACCTGAGCTTGAGCAACTGAGTCACAGAACCCCCTTCTGTCTAACACAGAACTCTGCTCAGAGCCCGTGAACGTGGTATACATCTTCATTTGGGTAACCTCAAGTGTTGGTGTAAGAGCAGCAGCTGAAAGAGTGGCTTCATAACTAGCTGTTGCCTAGTGTTGGAGGCATGCTCAGCGTAGATATATGCAGAGTTAACATCATATTAGGGACAAAGAATTCAATATGGGAGCGGAAGAAAGCTGATTTTCACTTGCTGGGCCAAGCAGGCAGAGATCCTACATAGCGTGTTCTCAGTTAAATTCTTTAGGTTACCATGGCATTTATCACAATACCTTGTCAGTGTTGTATTCTTGTTTTGAATGCCTTGTCATGCGTGTCACATCAACTGAACACTGTCTTTGACTTTGCAAGGGTGAGTCACTACATGCAGGGAATAGGTACAGCAGGAGCTACCCATCAGAGGACAGGGGTGTGGGCATTTCTGTAGCCTGTGCTGGTGTCAGCCTGGGTCCAAACCTTCTACCTTGGCAGCAAGCAAAACCACGTGCAGCTGGAGAAGCAGGGGTCAGCTCTGCTGCCAGACTGTGATCTGTGTTCTGCGCAGGGCTCCAGTGCTGATGTGCACTTCACGTGTTGTAGGGGGATAGCATTCCACAGGCTCGGTGATGGCATCTCACAGACCTTTGCTTATGCCTGACAGGAACCTGAGGTAAATCCTGGGGTCAAGAAACCAAGTGATCTATCCCTGAGAGCTGCACTTTCTGCTTGCAGCCCACCAAAGTGAAGACACACCACTTTCTCAGTATGACACATCTCATCCACCCTCCTATGCGCCCTGTGTCCAATTTTCACGTCACTTGGTTACATTTTGTCTTAATTTAGAGCTAGTTTTGCAAGCAAACAGTGCTACTGTACTGCCATACGCTATATGACTTTCGCAGCAGTGCTTACGCAAGCTGAGATCCCAAGTGAGTTACTCAAGGACAGGGAAATAATTTGCTATGGCTTTGTACAGGGGCACGGCACGAAAAGACCTCGGTTAGGACCGTGGATGTTAGTTTAGTACAAGCAATAGGAGGTTCATTTACAAGGAGAGTAGGAGTGATGCTGCTGTTATGAAAATCGTGAGGAAGGATGTAACTTTTTGTTCACAGCTGAACTGTATGATTTTCTCTAACTTGTCATATTGCTTAGCTTTGCTAGCCGTCTCCATTCTCGGAGGAAGTAAATGCTTTCAGTAGAAGAGTTCTTGGTTATTTTAATGTACACTTCCTTTGCAAATGAATGGGAAGGGTTAGAGAATGAAGAAGCAGCATTACATCAGCCTGTGAAACCATGTTATATACAGAGACACCCACAGAGGACCAGAATTCTCTGTGTTGTTATGTTGCCATGCAGAGAAGCTGCAATTATATTAATGTGTGATTTTGAGTGAAATTAAGAATAGTATTGAACAAAGATCACAAGGATTGATTTTAAATTACCATTTTTAAAGAACATTAGCTATTATCATAGAATGATTTGAGTTGGAAGGGACCTTAAAGATCATCTAGTTTCAACCCCCCTGCCATGGGCAGGGACACCTTCTGCTAGATCAGGTTGCTCAAAGCTCCATCCAGCCTGGCCTTGAACACTGCCAGGGATTCCCAGCTTCTCTGGGCAACCTGTTCCAATGCCTCCTCAACCGCATAGTGAAGAATTTCTTTCTTGTATCTAATCTAAACCTACCCTCTTTCAGTTTAAAGCCACTACCCCTTGTCCTATCACTACATGCCCTTGTGAAAAGTCCCTCTCCAGCTCTCTTGTAGGCCCCTTCAGGTACTGGAAGGCTGCTATAAGGTCTCCCCACAGCCTTCTCTTCTTCAGGCTGAACAACTCCAACTCTCAGCCTTTCCTCATAGGAGAGGTGTTCCAGCCCTCTGATCATTTTTGTGGCCCTCCTCTGGACCTGCTCCAACAGGTCCATGTCTTTCCTGTGCTAGGGGCTCCAGAGGTGGATGCAGGACTCCAGGTGGGGTCTCACCAGAGCAGAGGGGCAGAATCACCTTCCTCAACCTGCTGGCTATGCTGCTTTTGATGCAGCCCAGGATACGGTTGGCCTTCTGGGCTGTGAGCGCACACTGCTGGGTCATGTTGAGCTTCTCGTCAGCCAGCACCCCCAGTCCTTCTCGGCAGGGCTGCTCTCAATCCATTCTCTGCCCAGCCTGTATTTGTGCTTGGGATTGCCCTGACCCATGTGCAGGATCTTGCCCTTGGCCTTGTGGAACTTCATGTGGTTCACGCAGGCCCACCTCTCAAGCCTGTCAAGGTCCCTCTGGATGGCATCCCTTCCCTCCGGTGTGTTGATTGCACCACACGGTCTGGTGTCATCAGCAAACTTGCTGAGGGTGCACTCAATCCCACTGTCCACGTCACTGACAAAGATGTTAAACAGCACCGGCCCCAGTACTGACGCCTGAGGAAAGCCACTTGTCACCGGTCTCTACTTGGACATCAAGCCATTGACCACAAATCTCTGAGTGCAACCACACAGCCAATTCCTTATCCACTGAGTGGTCCATCCATCAAATCCATGTCTCTTCAATCTAGAGACAAGGATGTTGTGCAGGACAGTGTCAAATGCTTTGCTCAGGTCCAGGTAGATGAAGTCAGTTGCTCTTCTGTTATCCACCAGTGCAGTAACCTTGTCATAGAAGGCCACCAAATTTGTCAGGCATGATTTGCACTTGGTGAATCCATGCTGGCTGTCACCCATCACCTCCTTGTTTTCCATGTGCCTTAGCATAGTTTCCAGGAGGATCTGCTCCATGATCTTGCCAGGCACAGGGGTGAGATCTATTAAGATATGTATTGAATTGTGTCCATTTAGTTTTGTATATAGTATGCAAAAATGAAAATTTGTGGTTCCTTCTAGAACATTACATTTAGCCTTTGTGGTGTTTTTATGCTGTCTCAGAAATCAGTGCAACAAAGTTTGAATTTTATAGGTGTAGAGTTAAAGTCATTCCACAGATGTCTTTTCCTTAATACACCCATTTGCAGAGCAAACAACTGATGAGATATCCTTGTTCCAAGGTACTTCAAAAAGGGGAGTTTTTTCTGGGTTTTTTGTGGTGGTTTTTTTTTTTTTTTTTTTTTTAAAGTAAAAGATGTTTTGATCCTTTGATAGCAGCTTTGCTATAAATTTTGCTCGGAGTAGCCTTCTCAGGATGACTGAATTTTAACCACATACTCAGATTGAACTATGAAGGCTTGAAACAGTTTACTAGTCTTAAAGGAACTATGGAAACATGCCAAACCTATTTTCTTTTTAATCACAATTATTAAACAACAACGTATGCAAAGTATGTCATTTTTTCTTCCTGAGAACCAAAGTGTCCATTTGTTTACAGGAAGGATAAAGGGTTTTGTAACTTCCCTGAAAGTATGCAAATACAGTGCATGAGAAAGACCTTAAAGCTTGTGAAGCAGTGAAGGCACTCGTAGATAATGTCATATGCAGCAATTCTTCTAATGATCCTTGGAGCAATAGCTCTAGGCTGTAGTGCTCTGGCTGGGACGGAGTTAGTTTAATTCATAGCAGAGCACACGGTGCAGTGTTTTGGATTTGTGGCTGAAGCAGTGTTGGTGACACAGCAACGGGCTCTTGATGAGCAGTGCTTGCACAGCATGAAGGATTTCTCTTTTTTTCACTAAGCGAGTAAGCTGGGGGTGCACAAGCAGTTGAGAGGGGACACAGCTGGGACAGCTGACACAAACTGGCCAAAGGGTTGCATCACAGCAACAAAAACTGAGGCAGAGGAAGAAGAAGGGGCAGGAGGTGGCTTCCTAGGTGGCCAATGTTCAGAAACTGGCTGGGCAACAGTCTGTCTATGGCAGGTGGTGAGAGATTTCCTTTGGTTTGGTTGGTTTCTTCCTTTTCCTTTATCTATTAAACTGTCTTTAGCTTGACCAACGAGTTGTCTTGCTTTTGTTCTTCCTATTTTCTCCCTTTGTCCCACTGGAGTGGGGGATTGAGCAAGCAGCTATGTGGGTGCTTGGGGACTGGCCAGGGTCAACCCACCACAGTCCTTTTAGGCACCCGACATGGGGCTCGAGGTGTTCAAGATAATGACAGATTTGATTGGAGTGTGCTAGACTGAGTTCACAGCTGTTACCTGGCAGCTGGTACTTGCTGTTGCAGGTCACAGTGATGGTATATTTGGTCCCTTTCTTGCTGTACATTTAATTCCAGGGCTTGTTAATGGTTCCTTTCAGCTTTTGCTGTTTTCTGTGTTGTTTGCCGCTTTGTTTCACCTTGCCTGGGAAACCTATGCTAAAAGCACTGTCCTTGAGCCCAGTCTGGTATTTGGCCCCTGCGTCACTGCCCTCCCAGTCTCTGGAGAACCATTTCCTGGAGACAGCAGGAGTCACACCTGCCTCCTCTCTGGTAGGACCCGCTTTGTGGGGGCAGTGTAGAATGGCACCCCTGCTCCTCTGGGGTAGGTGCTTCCAGTCTTATTGCAATGACCGCTCAGATTCTTGAACATCCAGATGCAATCAAAGCTCTCATACAGATGTGGGCTGTGAATCTGGTTTTGTCTTCTCATAAGGGTAGCCAGCTGGTACGAGATGTGACACGGGAGTCTGCCCTGAGGCAGCTGATTCCTGGGTGGTAAGGTGCATGGGAGAATTTGGGCAGTGTACTGGGCAGGCTGGGATGGAGTTAACTTTCTTCATACTAGTGCTATGTTTTGCGTCTGTGGCTAAAACAGTGTCAGTAACTCACCAAAAGCCTACAGCACCAGGTGTTCCCAGGCAGTCTCCCATCCGAGTACCACTCCAGGTCTGCCTTTTCCAGAGGGCTGATCCAAAATCAACAGAAACTCAGGACTGTCTTTAAGCTGATTTCAGTACGTTTGAGGACATCTTGGTAGAGCCCTGGTTAGTGGTGTTTCTCAGCAGCTTCTTGGACCATCTCGTAATTAAAAGATTTAACCTAAAGTATTTTCTTTCATATTGGGACTCCAGTAGAGATAATAACACTTTATTTAATCAGGTGTGCAATGTTACTTACTGGGGTAACTGGTGCACTTAGCTAGGTCGATAGTGCTGGAAATGGTCTTTGTGCTTCGTTTTCCAGTTTGTATTGTTCTTTTACAGCCATGTTAACTGGTAGGCAGTAATGTCACGGTTAGTTTACTACAATTTATGCTTGGATGAAGTCCTGAGGCTGTACTGCTATAAACAAAATCTCATGGGTAGCTGTATTTTGAATTTACTAGCCATCTCAGACAGGTATACTAACTCTGTAGGCGCAGAAGAGTAATTGGTAATCAGCAGGTATTTTGCATCCTCAGTTAATTCACTACCTCATGCCTTGTGCAGGACTTGCTTCTGCCTTGTTTAATGGATGTTTCCTTTGTTTAAATACTGGATTTTGGAAAACTAGCCTATGGTCCATTTGGTGGTTATTTGTTTCATTCACTTTTGAGTATGCTGACTTAGCTATCTCATCTTCCAAAACTCCTCCAGTCATTAATGGAGAAGGGACTCTTCCAGGGCCCTATTCACTTTATGTTACATTAGCAGGTAGTGCAGACCAATGGCAGCCCTGAAGAGCAAAACAGTCAGAGCTCAGGACCTGACACTCACACTATAAAAATGTTAGGGATTTTTTTGTTTTCTTCAGAATAGTGCTAATCTGGTCCTGTGGACTGAATGCCCATTGCATCTGAAGTGTAGCGAGTACACTCCTGGGCTTCGTCTTCCCATTTACTTGTTCTGAAAAAAATAAAGTTCATGTTCTTGGAGACTGCATGAACAAATAATGTGGACCAAAGCCCAGTAGGTGGGAGGATTAGGAACTCATCTTTAAAAGCTCTCTTCTGATCCAGACTAAAACACTAATATAGATGCAGCCTCAAAGTGCCAAAGTCAGATTACAGTTCTGGATCTCTTGCTGTAGCAGTCTTCCTCTTTCTTCATTCCCCATAGAGCAAGTCTGTGGAGACTTGCCAGCTACTCCATTGCAGCAAAGCTGGGTGCTGAGAGTTGCGCTGTGACTTCTGTGCGACACCACTGCAGTGTGGAGCTGCCCTCCTGGCGGGACCAAGCTTTGCAAGAGTCCTTTAAACCACCTGAGCTTGTCAGTCATTCATCAGATGGCCAAGCAGAATGAGCTCAGCCTGATGAATTAAAATGTGTCTAGGTACTGAAGATGGATCTCTTCTTCGGTAACTTTACGTATCTTCAGTGTAGGTATCGACACGTAGGTACATCAGGTGGTCTCCCTTTATAAAGAAGATAAAGAAAGAGGCACTTCATCAGGCCTAGTTTAAATGTCTATGTTAGGATTAAATGATTCGTGACCTAAAAGTTCCAGTTTTTCTCCACTGACTGTAAGGGGACTCTGAGCAACCATTTAGGGGCACCCACGCTGTAGATTTCCAAAGCTGCATGAGAAGCCCACTTCTCCTTTCCATATCTGACCCAGACTTCAGAGATGTATTTCACAGAATCACAGAATAGTAGGGGTTGGAAGGGACCTCTGTGGGTCATCTAGTCCAACCCTCCTGCCGAAGCAGGGTTACCTACAGCAGGCTGCACAGGACCTTGTACAGGCAGGTCTTGAATATCTCCAGAGAAGGAGACTCCACAACCTCCCTGGGCAGCCTGTTCTAGTGCTCCGTCACCCTCAGAGGGAAGAA
>Ga0065711_1007928_pt1 | contig 13812 bp, 11 predicted proteins | sample Hoacrofraction12_FD_59098 | JGI IMG/M metagenome (GOLD analysis project Ga0065711, IMG submission 59098) | Hoatzin crop microbial communities from Cojedes, Venezuela - Epithelial fraction 12 v2 (version 2) | ecosystem: Host-associated > Birds > Digestive system > Esophagus > Crop | place... | reverse complement strand
CCACGGACGGCGCGGGGGGGGGTGGGAGCGCCCGGAGAGCCGCGTCGGGAGGCGAGACGAGCGCCGGCGCATTGCCCACGCGGGCGCAGGGTTCTCTCCGTGAGGCCTCGCAGGCCCCCTGAGGGAAGCGGTAACGGTCGGGAGGGCCCCGCGGCTCCGCTAGGGCGGAGGCGGCACGGACGCGGCGCCTGGGGGGCCACCTCGGGGAACGCCCGGCGTCGAGGGAGGGGAGGACTCCGCGCCCCTGCCCCGCCTCGCCGCCTCCCCTCCGCCGTGCCCCGACCCGCGCGCTTCCTCTCAGACCCCGGGCAGCTTTCTAACGGACCGTCCTGAAGTGCGTTTTTCCATTCGCCTACAGTCTGGTCGCAAAAGTGACCCCGGGGCTTCTTGTTGTGGACAGGCAGGACCCGGGTATGGTCCCCGGTGAGTCCCACGTCCCGGTACCGGCAGAGCTGACACTGTAATTAATTTGCTTTTCTGTGAAGACCTGGCAGGCCACCGGCTCCTGGCATCTGCTGCAGCTGCTCAGCGTAACAACAGGCTGCTGCTTTTGCATCACTTCAAAATTTCTGTCAATAGCCATTAGCCTTAAAATTAAAATCTTTCAATAAAATCAAATTACTAAAATAGATAGCTCTTAGGTATTTTGTATCCTGTAGTCCTCTGAGGACAACTGATCATGCTCCTATGCAGATCTATTAAACCAATTAACTCTTCTGCACCCCGCATGTCCATCTGTAACACAGGGAGAGGGACGCTTATGTAGTTAATGGCGTGCAAACCTAAGTTCTTCTAACATCTTCCTCTCTCTTCTCCGGGGGAAAGGAAAGAGGTTTTTGTGAGGAGTGCTCTCGGTAACGGAATTGCCATATCCTCTAGTGTATCTGACCTTTTAGATGAACAAAATAATCACCCAACAGATTCTTGTTTTCTTAAGTTTCTAGAAGCTGAAGGAAAGATTGCTGAACTTCTGTATTTCACCCACATGTATTTTTCCCACCTTCTCACATTAAAGGCAGACACCTTCCATGGATCCAACAGCTTTTCACTACCTATAATGCTGAGGGACTAATTCAGTTGTCTCTGTACTACCAAAAAAATTTTCAAGTAATTTTTTTGTCAGTGAACACTCACCTTTATAAACTCAAGGTCTCTGGTGGAGAATTAGCATTTTACACAGAACATCCGAAGCAATTCCATAGCACCAGGCTACATTTAGATGAAGTTAAATTATGACTGCAGTCACACAGATCTTTAAAACATTGATTTAAATAGGATGAGAAAATGAAATAACTGACTTCAAAAGGTGTGTCACTGCAATTTTGTTAGACATTTTAAAATTAACTTGATTGTAATATGCTGATGTTTAAAATGCCGTGGTGATTTCACAGCAAACATTATAGGCAAAAATCCCCCATTACTGTCAAGAAAGGCTCGCAAACATAAATACCCAACATATCATTGGGCATTTGTTTATTCAAAAAGAGCAAATAAAATAATAGGATTGCTGGTCCCAGTGGGAAACTCTTTCCAACTTATGTAAACAGACATTGACTACAACAGAGATAAAAGCTTTATGCTAACCTGACAGTAACGCAGAAAATTTAAATATTGTTTCAGCAGCAAGTATCTCCATGTCTGGTACACTCTTTTAGAACAAACTGTTGCTGACTCAGTGGAAGAACTCAAGTCCCCCAACATAAAAGACTGCATCTAACCACTGCTGCCTAATCTTATTTTGCTTGTTGGAGCTCTTTCATTTACTTCAAATTAATATATATTAGCCTACAATGATAAATTACAGTCAGTGGTTCATTAGGCAACTGGGATACGTTCAAGTTCTGAGCTAAATCAGGCAGAGCAGGGTTAGTGCGTTTCTGACTATAGCAAGGTGGTGTCTTTTTCCCTTGGAAAATGGAGAAAAATGGTGCATATTCATGGAGAGAAAAAACATCCCATACTTCGCTATTCTAAGGAATCGCATCAAAACCAAACCCATCCATGAAATGGATGTCTGTAAGAAGATCTAAATAACTTATTTGTCAAAGAACCTTCTGAGCTTCTACAAAAAGCAAAAAGGTGTTTGGGGGTGGAAGGAACCACAGCCTGAGACAGTGAAAGATTATGAAAGATGGACCTCTATTATTTTGCAAATCTACATGTAAAGAAAGATATATACTTACAGGTTACTTACAGATTTGTTAACAGTAATTTTTATCCCCTTCAGTCTGTAAATGTGTTTAACTCTTCAGCTTTCTCTTCTCTCAGAAGTATGAAGCATTGCTTGTACAGGCTATGTAAGTAACCGCATTTCATCTGTCATTCAGATACCGCCCTGACAAAAAATGGTACAAATGGAGAGAGAAACAAGTATTTAGATCTGGGAGGAGGGAGGGAAGCGCCACTTTAAATCTCTTCCATGGTAAGGCTTTTAGCAAAGTCAAAATAATTTTTCTTCTGATGTTACTTGTTACAATCTATGCTCTTCCTGGTTGGACCTGGAGACAGAGAATCTAAGCATTGATCCACATTTGAATGAGCTTGCCCACAGAATACGAAGGCCTCAAGTGAAACCAGCATACCAAAAAACCAGCTTGGTGACACACTAAGAGGGACAGCAGGTACCTAACAACATAGCCTACACAGCCTTCTCCATTCAAAAACATCACTGATTTGTATGACAATGAATTTTCTGGCATGATTATCTGGAGATATAAACAAACTGGAGATATATCTGGAGATATACACATGCAATCTTCCACATCCAATTTTCTGGATTCAAAGAAAATTTTCACTTTCTGTTGGTGTTACTACTCACAATTCATCTCAGAATATTTGGTTCCAAAAACAGAGGCGTGGTCTTGTGCAAATTTATTTTCAACTCAGCCTCTTTTAGTACTGACTTAATTTCTTCTGAAAGAATGAGACTACTCCCAAATTCAGAAGATGAACGAAGACAGAAAGATTCTTACAAAGGAATGTTCTCAGCATTTCCTCTTCCAAAAAACATTAGAAACATCAGATTTATGAGTGCAGTTGCATGTCAAAGCAGTGATACAGAAAAAAAAGAAAAATATTTATGTCTCCTTACCATTACAAATGACAATAAAAAAATATCACTCAACTCTAACACAGAACTCTGTATTCCAGAGATCTCAAAATGTCTTAGAAATAAGATAGTTAGCATCTTAGAAAACTGGTAACAGGTCACAAAGAAAGGGTGTAACTTGCCAAGGTCAACTGCAGAACAGAAAAAAAGAATAAACTTCAAATAGAGCAGGACGAGCTCTAGCCCAAAGTTGCATTGGCACATCAGAATATAGGATCACCTCCAAAAAATAGGTTAAACCCCATCTGAAATTCATCAGTAAAATCTTGGGTTTTCCAAACTGGAAATACAATCATATGAGAAATATTAGTATTAACTTTGTCTAGTGAGAGGATGAAAAATCTACTTCTGACACCTCTGTCTACAATCATTAACTAACAACCTGAATTTTAAATAAACCACCAGTTGCCTAAGGAGGAAGTATGTTACAAATTGTCGTTTACCTTTCAGGATAGGCACAGCAGGAAGCTGAAACTGTAATTCTGAAATCTAATAACCGATTTTTTGTTTTTTTAAACTCATCTGGCTTTAATTTATATTTTATTTCCTAGTGGTCTTCACTTTATTTTTACAAGAACAGTGTAACGTGAGCTGCAACTCTAGTTAGGAGGGTCTGTTTCCTTCTTGCTTTGCATTTCTTGCGTGCTCTATATGATCATCTCTGAAACGTCCAATAATAAAGAGATGGGTCAATAGAAACAAATTCAGAGGAAATGGGGTAATAAATTCTGAACAAACTAGAAGCAAACATGACCTATGGAAACAAAGTATCAGTGAAGTACTTGCAGTCATGAGTGAAATTGATTCCGTGAACAGGGTTTGGGTGTTCTTTTTCTTCTAACCAGAACAGCAGTGACCATGAAACATTAACCAGACTCTCAGTGAACTATTTACCACTTCCTTAGAGGGTGCAGGCTCTTTTACCACAAGGTAAAAGACAAAATATTAATATATCTATGACTTACAACCTACGAAGCCATAATGGCTAATTTATACAGTGAATTCATCTTTGAGCAAAGCAAAACCAAGTCATCAAGCTGAAATATAACCTCCTAAGCTGCTGAGATTCTTAAAAGCAAATATCTGTGTTTTGAATAACTCTCATCTGCCTCATTGTAGCTAGTCATTGTGTAAAAGTACATAATGATCCTGATTAAACTTGTCTTCTGGGAAGTCATCATAAATCCTTCCTACTCTGCACTTTGTGTCTCTCTGATAACATTTACAGGTATTGACACCCCTGACTGAGCAAACGACTTGAGATAACATCCTGTTTTGTGCACTTACGGAATTCACAAAATCCTTATTCTCAGAAGCCATGTTTAAACACAGGCAGTCACCCACAGCCACTTCTGTATTTGTGTTTGTTCTTTCCTTTTCTTCACTTTCTTTTAGTTAATTTACTTTCTAAATAGAAACATCCATTCCAGTTCAAGGTCAAGGTGCAAAGATATCTTTTATTTTCTCTCTGCTACCGATAAGTGGAAGCAACTGTGACCTTTCTGAAGAAAATCAACCAAAAAAACAAATAAATGAATCGGTGCATAACACTACAGTCAAGGAAGAACCAAACAGGCAGCAGCAAGTATACTGATGCTGTAGCAAGTAAGAGGGTTTGTCTTCTGCTGGGTATTAAAATAGCATGGTATAACAAAAGTGCAGTTAACGCTTTCAGGTGTTAGGTTCAACAACTTTCCAAGACCACAAAGCACATTAATCTTATGAACATGGAGGGATTAGCTGAATTCAAACACAAAAAAAATAGCAAGTGGCAAGAAAGTTACGGAGCATAAAGCAATAAAAAGCAGAAACAATATTGGCACCAGATCCCCTCACCTCCTCTTCGCTCCCCTCTCCTTCAGTGAGCTGAAACAGCCTCCACAGAAGTACCAGATCTGTGGCCTGGACAAACATCATCCCAGAAACACGGTTAGACCCAAAAAGAAAGTGTGCTGCCAAGTTAGCATCAGAGCTTGTGTTGACAGCCGTGAGGTCTGCAGGAATTAATTCCTCCAGATGAACAGGCAAGCCTCTCTTCTGCAGTGAGCAGGCAGCCGTCTTCATCCCATAGGCAGATACTCCATGAAGCATCACTGGAGCAACTCTAGACATTAACATTTGGTTATTCCCCAAAATTATTTACACCTCAGTATGCCTCACGAGCTGTTTTCTAAAGAGATGGCAGAATTAACAGGGTAAATACCTGATACTGAATGGGGAGTTTAAGAAAAAAGGATAGTTTCGAGACAACAACAGCAAAAAAAAAAAGACACACTAGAGGTAAGCTAGGAGCAGATAGGATCAGAGAAGATTTCCAAACAAAATACAGAAAAAAACAGATAAGGTTGGAACACCAGACCTGTATTAGGTTTACTTTAGAAACCATAAAGCAACCTTTATTCATGTTGCTTCTTCACAAACACAGAAACAACACTAACTTCTGCAGTTTTCTGAATATATTCACTGAACTAAACACTAATAAACACTAAAGAAGTGGTACCTGGAGCTTCTGCACTGTAACATAACCACGCATGGAAGAAGGCTGCCAAATGCTTCTTGATTGCCCGTGCACAGATTGCGCTTTGGCTCTCAAGGACAACAGACCACAAGAGCAAAGAATAGCATTTATCACAAAAGTTCAAGTATTCTTTGTGTACCCAGGTAAAATCAGTAGTCTGTATGCATCCAGACTTTAAATCCATGTCCTAGAAACATCCCACAGATGCAAAAATATCAGATACCTGCACTGCCTAACACCGCACTGTCATGGAGAGGGAAGATAATTTTAGGATCAATGAATAGTAAAACTTGTAACAAAATATTTATTTGGTGAATTAAATACAGCGTACACAGAAAACAAGAAGGATTTCACCGTAAGAGTGGAAAACAGTTGGTTTGCAGAACAACAGCTCAATGCATTTGCTGTAACCAAACAGACCTAGCCTATGTTACCAGAAAATTTTAAACAGTGATCATATGATCATAGACTGCTTTGAGTTGGAAGGGACCTTTAGAGGTCATCTAGCTCAACCCCCTGCAGTGAGCAGGGCCATCTTCAACTACATCAGGTTGCTTAGAACCCCATCCAACCTGACCTTGAATGTTTCCAGCAACGGGGCATCTACCACCCCTCTGGGCAACCTGTGCCAGTGTTTCACCACCCTCACAGTAAAGAATTTCTTCCTCATATCCAGTCTAAATCTACACACTTTTAGTTCAAAACCATTACCCCTTGTCCTATTGCAACAGGTCTTGCTAAAAAGTCTGTCCCCATCTTGCTTATAAGCCCCCTTTAGGTACCGGAAGGCCACTCTAAGGTCTCCCCACAGCCTTCTCTTCCCCAGGCTGAACAGCCCCAGCTCTCCCAGCCTTTCCTCCCAGCAGAGGGGGTTCCAGTCCTTGGATCATTGCTGGGGCCTCCTCTGGTGCCACTCCAACAGCTCCAGGTCTGACCTGCGCTGAGGGCTCCAGAGCTGGACGCAGGACTCCCGGGGGGCTCCCAGACAGAGCAGGGCAGAGGGGCAGAATCCCCTCCCTCACCCTGCTGCCCACGCTGCTGGGGATGCGGCCCAGGGGACGGTTGGCCTGCTGGGCTGCCAGCGCACACTGCTAGGTCGTGTTCAGCTTTTCATCCACCAGCACCCCCAGGTCCTTCTCCTCAGGGCTGCTCTCCATCCCTTCATCCCCAAGCCTGTAACTGGGACCAGGGATTGCCCTGACTCAGGTGCAGGACCTTGCACTTGACCATGTTGAACCTGATGATATTAAAACATTAACTAGATGTGAAACAAAGCTTCTAACATCACCAAAAATTAGCCACGCAGCAGCAATACAAAAGGTTCTGCGTACACATTTGCCTTTCCTTCAGTTTTTATTTTTGTTTGGTAACTTCTCTCTCCCTGTTGTTTTGTATGACATTTAATATATTTTTCACCTGTGTCACTTTTTGCCACTCAATTTAACTCAAGCTAAACAAGCTCATCAAGAACATCAGTGTCAATTAAGCATGTGCACATTTTTTCAGTACAGTAACACTCAGGTACAGAGTATTTACATTCATTTCAAATGTCCATCTCCTTTTCAAATACTTCCTTACTAGGTAAGACAACATTCAAATCTCAGTTTTCACGCCAAATAGGAACCACCAGCTAAATAGGGTATGGAATTCAAAATATTACTGTTATGCATCAGCACAGTGAGTACCCCATCACCTTTTCCTTCCAAAGGACCAAACCTAGAGCTTCAATGGGACTATTACTTCTTCTTTTAAACAAGTCAGTAAAATTGTCCTGAATTATTAACATAAATATTTCCTGGTTCCTGCTCACATTGATTTGAATTTCACTGTATTAAGTAGCAGACATCTTTGTCAACAAAATTATTTCTCCTTTAATTTGTAATTTTTCTTAGTATATAGATTCATTACATTATTTTCCTTTTCAGTTAAATATTTCTTTTCCTTTCAATTAACAGCTAAGAGCACTAAGCCTGGGAGCACTAAAATAGTAGTATACAACTGCTGAAACACAAAAGTAACCTGATAAGAGTACCAATGAAATGCACACATAAATCCATTCCACATAACCTTGCATCATCAGTACAATTGTGCTTCTCTATTAAATTTAACGGAAAAATGTCATACTAAATATGCTAATGCACACTTAATTGGAACCAAATCAGATATATCATTAGCTGCATTAGGAGAGAGTCCAAAGGCTACAGAGAACTGGAGATTGAGAAGTTTCTGTCCAGAGAGAGGAAGAGACTGCAAAGAGTTTGAGGTAGGAACAGCAAACTTTTATATTTGTAAGGGCTGAAATTCAATTCACCACATGACTACTGGAGAACAAAAAATGTTTAAACCTAGAAGCTTGAGTCTAATGTAGAAAAAGAGAAAAGCACAGTACAGATATACATTTGCATCCTTTAACATAATGACCTCGACAGATACTTAACGTGCTGTTCCAAGGAGAGCACTAGCCTGTGGATCTGGTTTCAGAAATGGTTACTTACCAATCTGCGGTTTGCAGCAAAGGACATATAGCACAGATACAAGACAAAAAAAAATTAATGGTAAACATAGAACAGTCTAGCAAGCAAGTTTGTGAACTTCACTCTTACTTCAAGTGAGGAAGTTAACCAAACCCCAGATAAATATCCTTTGATGTCCAAAAGTAGGATTTAGAAAACCATAATGTATCAGTTTGGAAAGGTATTAGAAGAGATGCTAAAGCTTTAGTACTTTCATTAATAGACTGGGCCACTGACATATAGAGAAGGGTTTCAACACATAAATTATGCTCCAGTTTCAGCACAAACTGAAGATTTAGACTGATCTGAAAACAGTTACCCCATGACTTTTCTCCTGTACAGCTTCTAGTGGTCTGTAAGTAGCCTACTGTCAAAAATAAATGAATTTAACACTGCTGAGTCAGCTAGCACTTATATGACCGCACTGGAACAGTAACTGTTCTTAAGTCAGACAAATGAGCTGTCACTATATTATATTAATACTTCTAGTGAAGAAATTATTTTAAGAGTTTCTTGACTGGAGTTATTTAGTGGAATGTGTAAGTCTAAAAAGAACGAAGTTATCCATCTGACATCTCAAAATTCATAGCCTGACTCTTTCACAGAAATCCTTTTGGCCAGGTGTCCAATTAAATGTATCCACATAAATACAGGAAAAAAAAAAAAAAAGAAAAGCATTAAAACAAGCATCACTAACATTTGTTGAGAATGTAGTGCAATCATATGAGACTCAGTTTCATTGTTTCAATTTGATTACCTGTACAATAACTTTTGATACTTGAGTTAGTGTATTATTAGCAGAGACTACCAAATGGACAAATTTATAGATAGAAAGATGCAGTAACAAGCAAACATACTGGCTGGCATGAGCTGCTAAGCTTTTGTTGATGTCCTCCACCATCATTCTGAAACAGCCGTTCTTGCAATACTAATCAGAGCAACCATACTCAGAACCCTGTAATTGAATGACCTTTGCATTTGCAACATCACTCTAAACACACTTACACAATATTAATATATTATATTAATGATTGTTTTTAAACAAAGTTTTCCAATGATCACTAATTCACAAGTTTTAAAATAAAAGTTTATTACAGAAATTACTTTTGAACAAAAAAGGCAACAGTATCTGTTGTAATTTAAAAAAAAAAAAGTAACATTGTATTCATGCCCTATAAGGTGAACTGAAGAAATGCTACAGGTGTTTCTTCTGCTGTCATTCTGTGAGGCTTTCTAGTATGGATTAACTCACATTTGCATCACAAGAATTAAGTATGAACACAGTTCCTTTCCGTGCTGCTCTCCAGAAAGTGCTGCATATTAACACAAAATATTGCAGACAAACCTCAGTTCTATTCATTCTGCAGTATTAGAACCAGTGTCTAGAAAAGAAAAAAAAAAAGTCTGAGCAATACATACACCCACTGCAGTTGAGTATAAATTAAAGAGAACCAATATCATTCTCTAACACCTTCCCCAAGCTCCGAAGTGTTCCCCAATTATTTTAGTACATGTTCTGTACCTACCCAGTTCCCTCCACTGCTACCAATGCGATGCATTAACTGCTTGTCCTGTTTCCCTTCAGTTAGCAACATTGAACAGAGTCAGCACAAAACTTCAAGCCTGTGCACACAGATCATTTTCTATTAAGGCATTAAATCTTCAACAAGTTTTGCTCTAACTTGTAGCGCTACACAAATGCTTTACTGCAGTCAGCCACAAGCACATCTGGCTAAATCACTTGATCCACTAAAGAGAAAGGGTTCTGCACACCCAGTAGCATAAGTTCCTATCGAGTGTGGGCTATAGTTTATTACGCATTTTGAAACAGATGCAAGAATGAGTACGATCATAAAACAACTGAGCGCAATTCTCTGTTCCGAACTTTTGTCAGAAGCGCCAATTAACACCAGTGCAATTTCTGGCATTACTACCATTACTGCTTTCTTTTTCTTAGAGCTACGGAAAAAATACATAACTTGGATATGGAGAAAGACAAGTCAGTGTTTACTACGTTCCTTTAGCAAGCCAGCTTCTTGTGGGGAAAAAAAGGTTGAAACATTAATAGCAACTTTAAGTCACCTAGTTCTTTAAATCTTATCTGCATAATTTATCAAGAGGGAAAACGACTAATACTTGGTAAGTAAGGTTTCCTCTGCTAGCTATAATAAGCACACAAAAAATAAACAGAGTAAGATTACATGCTTGCCCAATAGCAGAAGTTGAGCAAACAATAAATCCTGTCAACTCTTTAGAACTGCAACTTGAAGTGACCACTGTAATCACGCCAGGATCAGAAAGCCATGAAAAACCTGTTTCAGAGGTCTAGGGTATATTTAAATAAAGGCTTTTCCATTCTCAGTTCTTCCTTGTAGCATCACTCCCCGGGGATGAAACAACTGGCACCATCTCACACATCTTTAGTGATATTCTGCCACGCTGATGGCTTTAAAAGTCACAAACCAGCTTGCCACAGAAGTCACTAAATTACTCTTTCCAGTAAAGAATGTCCAGGAACGCTGACAAAAGTAATCCAGCCAAGCACATACGGTACATAAACTCTCGTAAGCAGTGGACATACAGGGGGCCTACTAAGCAATATATAAATCTTATAATATGATTTTCAAGTGCTAGCCTAAGCTTTTCATGTGCTTGGATCCCCTACTATTCAAATCCCATGAACTGCTCAGACAGCTTTCTCAGACAATTGCTTGCTCACTGATGAAGCACTCCTTGAATTCAATAAAACATGGCTGCTGTTCTAACAAACAGGTTAATACTAGAAAAATTATCACACAGAAATTCAATTGAGGTTACTTCCGACTTTCCAATCACTCTAGTAGTATGTACTTCCCAACAATTGGTGTACAACAGTCTGTAACACATTCCTCTTTCAGCGCTTATGAGTTAGGGAAGCATTTACCTTGCTTTTGTTTCATTTCTATCATATGTAACAAGGAGTGCAGAGCCGTACTTTTGTCTAAATACTACAATCAATCTAACTTCAATCAGACATTTGGTCAAAGCTTTTTATAAATGATCGTCTTTTGTCTCAGCTTTTTTATATCATATTCCATACTTACTTTTTCCATCACATGCTACAATTTTCACTTTATCCACTTTCACAAGTTCAGTGACCTCCCTAAATTCAACATCATTCAGTACAAATGTCCATACGTTGTCACAGAACCTGTACGTATTCAGAGACCCCTTTAAAAAGACAAAAGACATTTTCGATAGGATGCATCCCAAAAGTAACAGAAAATACAATGCTTACTACCTACTGAACTACATACCTTCTCGCACTAGGTTTGCCATAAAGCCAACTGTGAACCTGAACGCATGCAAGCTTGGCAAGCAAGCAATTCTGAGGAAAACTGTAGTTCAAATGTCCTCCAGTGGCTAACATTTTCAAGACCATGTAGTGATGTTATAGTCTATCCAAAGGAAAGCTTCACAGGTATGCTAAGAAATTTTTGTAACTTTTCTAATGTGTGTAAAGCATCAGTATCAGAAAAGATTTCTTCAAACATAGGCCGTAAGAATAATCAGTTACAGCAGTGATCACAACAAGATGTGAATTCAACTGTTGTTCAAATAAAGTGACAGTTTAAATTAAAAATCACGACAAAACTGACCCGTGTGACATAAAGGACTATCCCTCACATTTGATATATTACTGAGGACATTGATATGTAAACCTTTTGGACCCCAACTTCGCATATTTTAAACTGATACTGTTGAACTTTAGCTCCTAATAACATTTTTTTAATTTATCCACTAAACACATTCTGAACAGTTTTCTATACTATGTTATATACATAAAGCAAGTTCAGCGTGTTAGAGGAAAGAAAGTTATGCCCTTTTTAACATATCTCTATGGTTTAAAAATATAAAATCTTAAGAGCTCACTTCATTAATGTGTTTTGCATAGACTGTCGAGGAAATACGAGGACTTTAACAGGACAACTGTTCTCGTTTTGTATTTTTTTCCTCAAAATTACAATCAAGTTAACATTTAACAATTTGCTGCCTATCTGACATTAATTAGGGTGGCTGGCTGGAAAAAAAACCCCCAAGCTTATTTTTCCATGCTATCTACAGAAAATAGCTACAAAGTGACCCAGTGAATTGCATGAAGGTAGACCTACAACTCTCTAGTCTCTCTTCACATTGAAGACGGGGCTGACAATCTGGCCTCATCTTACTTCTGCCAGGTACAACCAAGGAAAAAAGTTTCCCTCCCCATCTGCAAGATACTGAGGATGGCAATGCTACCCATCAGAGAGCATTTCCCTCTTCCCCTTCCCATGTTTTCAACCACTGACGAAATCTGTTTCTGATTATTACATTCCTTCAAAAGATCTCTGGCACAATAAGAAGATAATAAGCCTTACAATTTCATATGGAATATATGTGTAAACAGTCAGTATTTCAGAATCAACATAGACCTTCTTAAGTTTTTGCTTAGAGAACACAGCTTTTACCAATGTTCTGCATCAACACTCGCTGTACCTAATGAAGAACTTTTATATAGTTATCTTACCCTGAAATTGACTCTGTTCCTGACTCGTTGTGCCAGTGCTGAATTTATAGCTTTATCAAACTGAAGTAGCACCTGAAGGGCCAGCTGAGGTGTGATTTGCTGCGACTAAAGCGGTTTAAAAAAACAAAAAAAAAAGGTTTTGAGTTGTTTCAAAGTAAACTCAAAAATGCAGTAAAAATTAAAAACTTCAAAACACAGATGACGTGAAGCAGATCTCTAGAAGAACAATTTACAGAATTATTATGCTCCAGTGTTTACTTCTGTTTTCCTGTTTTAACTCTGAGAGAAGAAATTATGTGCTAACATGATTTTCTGAGCTATACAAAGATTTCTTCTGTTAAATATTCACTGGAAACAACCAGAAAGAAATAACAGTGTTCCAGATCAATCTGGTTGTTCACTTACTGCGCCACGTGGCAGGGGATTACGTCACTTACAGAAAACATTTTTGTTTCGAACGTTAGGAAAAAGACTTCCCATATGAATGGAGTACCAATAGGTTTTGATTTCAACCAGTAAGTTTTCCAAACGTTGGCCATACAACAACCACAAAGCCGTTTCAATAACTAACCTCTCTTTTTATTAAGCTAATTGTCCAGACCCCGAACCCCACACACACCTGTATGAGCTCATCCAGACTCTCCTGAAGACTGTTGCCCAGCGTGGTGTTCCTATATAGCTGATACGCCATGGCTCACCGAGACGGACCAGACGTCTGCTATGTCCTCGCTCTCATCTGAAAAGAAAAGAAATCTGAAAAACCACAACAGAACCCTGAACGAACAGCGCACACCGAGAGCGAAGAGAACACTAACAATTATTCCGCAAACACCGACCGGCAATGACGAGCGTTCAAGAGCACACAGCATTAACGGTCGGCAGGGAGACCGGGCCGCCGGCAGGGAGCGAGCCCGCCCCGCCACCGGGCCGACACCAACCGCCCTCTGTGCCCGACAGGCGCGGCGGCGGCGCGCCGGGACGAGGCCGTCTTTGCTGGCCGCCCGTCCGGCCTCCAGACCGATCTCCGTCCCTGCGGCGCCGGCAGCGGCGTAGGAAAGTCGTGACGGAAATCCGAGCAAGTGCCGAGGCCTAAGCGGCCTTGCGCGGAGCCGCGCCGCGCCCCGCC
>Ga0065711_1007926_pt1 | contig 13812 bp, 8 predicted proteins | sample Hoacrofraction12_FD_59098 | JGI IMG/M metagenome (GOLD analysis project Ga0065711, IMG submission 59098) | Hoatzin crop microbial communities from Cojedes, Venezuela - Epithelial fraction 12 v2 (version 2) | ecosystem: Host-associated > Birds > Digestive system > Esophagus > Crop | place... | reverse complement strand
CCCCGCCGCGGGTGGTGCGCGCCGCCCCCACAACCCCCCGCGCGCCGCGCACCGCCTCCCTTTGCCCGGTGGAGGCCGAGCGGAGCGGAGGCGCCTGAGGCCTGGCCCGGGCCCAGTGCTGCCGGTGAGTGCTGCCCCCCTCCCCCGGGGCTCCCCGCTCCCTTTGGGGCGTGGGGGTCCTTCATCCCCGCCGTGGGCCTCGGTAATACGGCTTTCGGGGGTCTCTGGGGTCCGTTGCTTTTCTCGCAGCCCCGGGGAGGGGGAAACGCGGGAGCCCCTCACGAGCTGTGGGGGGGCTTTCCCCCTCAGGGGCCCAGAGAAGGGGTCGAGAGGGCTCCTCACGGTCCTTTGCGTCCCTGTTTTCCTCTCAGAGTCCCCAGGGAGAAGGCTGTGATCGTCCCTTTGTTACCTACGGGGCCTTTTGCCGCTCGTGAGCCATGAAAGGGGGGCCTGGGGGTCCCTCATTGTCGCTGGGGCCCTTTCCCTCACGGGGGGGGGGAGGCTGATCATACGTAGGAGTCTCTTCTCCCGTTACAGTCTCAGGGAAGGGAGGTTGTGGGCTTCCGCCATCGTCTGTGGGGCTTGCTCACCTTCTTAAGGGAGGGGATTCTGCCCCTTTACTCCGCTCTCGTGAGACCCCACCTGGAGTCCTGCGTCCAGCTCTGGAGCCCCCAATACAAGAAGGACATGGCTGTGTTGGGAGTGGGTCCAGAGGAGGGCCACCAGGATGATCAGAGGGCTGGAGTACCTGTCCTACGAGGACAGGCTGAGGGAGTTGGGGCTGTTCAGCCTGGAGAAGAGAAAGCTCCGGGGTGACCTAAGAGTAGCCCTCCAGTGCCTGAAGGGGCCTACAGGAAGAATGGGGAGGGATTTTTCGCAAGGATGTGTAGTGATAGGACAAGGGGGGACAGTTCTAAAGCAAAAGAGGGCAGATTTAGATCAGATATTAGGAAGAAATTCTTCACCATGAGGGTGGTGAGGCATTGGCCCAGGTTGCCCAGAGAAGCTGTGGATGCTCCCTCCCTGGCAGTGTTCAAGGCCAGGTTGGATGGAACTCTGAGCAACCTGGTCTGGTGGAAGGGGTCCCTGCCCATGGCAGGGGGTCTGGAACCAGATGATCTTTAAGATCCCCTTCCAACCCTTACCATTCTGTGATTCATGACCTCCTCAGCCCATTATTTGTGGGGTGCCTTTCCCCTTCCCGTAGTCCTGAGGAAGAGAGCTTAGGGTGCTCTTGCCCTTCAAAATTACTTTTTCACTACGGAAAATCCCAGGGATTAGTGTGGTGATACATCCCCCTGCCCCCCACAGTCTCTTAGATCCCTTTTCTTAATAGATCTGGGAAGGGGGTTGTGGGGGACCCACCCCCATTTCCTGTGGGGTTTCTTTTCTCCTCATACTCCAGGAAAGGAGGTCTGGGGGTGGGGCGGCTCATTATCTGTGAGGACCTTCTTTGCCTCCCAGACCCAGGGAAGCGGGGCTTGTAGGGTTTTCCCCTCTGTGGGGTCCCTTCGCAGGCTCTGGGTAGGTGGTTGCAGCAGCACCCTGTTACTGGTGTAAAGGCAGGGTGGACTGGTGATGGAAGTCTACCTAAAGCTGTTCAAAGGTGCACAGCTGGAGGGGGGAAAAGATGGGGTGCTGGTTTGGGGGATACCCCTGCTGCCTGGAGCTTCACCCCTTCAGGTTTGGGGGGTCAGTGTGTTTCCTGTCTTGGCAGGGAGGGGAGTTTAGGGGACTTTGCCCCAGTCCACAGCGTTTCTGGGTGACTCGGGGGATCTGTTCTACCGGTTCCTCATCCCTGGCAGTGTTCAAGGCCAGGTTGGACGGCGCTTGGAGCACCCTGATCTGGTGGAAGGTGTCCCTGCCTGTGGCAGGGGGGTTGGAACTGGATGATCTTTCAGGTCCTTTCCAACCCAAACCCTTCTATGATCTTGGCAAGGGTTTCTTGTTGACTTGCCTGCTGCAAAGGGAGACTCGAGCCGCTGCCCTGTCCTGGCACAGAGCAGCTGGCAGCTCCCTGTAACTGAAGCAGCGGCCTGATCCAGCCCATGGCCCAGCACCCTTAGCTGGCTCTTCAAACTTGGTTTGGAGCTGGAAGCCCCGTAATGTCATCCTGCCCTTGTTCCATGGGTTCTGCTCATCTCCCCTCTCCCTCTCCTTGTCCTGGTGTTCCCAACCCCTCTGTAACCTTGGCAGTGCCTCTGGCAGCCTGTCCTGCTCTTTCTGCTTTTCCTTTTTGTTGCTCAGGAAATACCTGTTTCAAAACTATATTTGGGGAATGGACAGAGCCGAGGAGGAGTGGCTGTGCCGAGGCCGCTGATGTGCGTGCTCTCTGAGGGGTTGTGAAGGATTACGGCAGTAGCTGAAGTTGCTGAGGCTTCTGTGATCTGTCATTCCTCCCCTCCTCCCGGTGTTCACCAAAATCAAAATGGTTTTGTTCTTTTATGTCTAGATCATGATGTTTTGGAATTGATTGTAATCTGATGTTCACACTCCCATCGTGCTCCGTATGGAGGAGAAAATAACTCTGCTTGGCCGTACAGCTGTAATTCTTTCCTCTCCTTTTCTAGGTGTGTCCTCTCTCTCCCTGACCTTGCAGGTATGCCTTTTTTTCTCTGCTTGTTTTCAACTGCTTTGCTTTTTCCTTGCGAAGGTGACTTCTTTCCTGTCTTTCCCTACTGCTGATTTCCCATGTCCTTGATTATCTCCTCGTTAGCAATCACCAGTGTCGTTGCTGGAAGCGAAGAGTTGTGTTTTTAGGTGATGGAGGTTGGGAGTCGTTGCTTCCCTGGCTAAAGGTCAGTGTGGGGCTTCATGTTATAGCGATGAGGGCACGTGATGAGGGCAGTCCCTCTCCTGCTGCTTTGAGCTGCCAGCTCTGCTGCTGGCGAGTCAGGGGAGAGCCAACTGAGGGATTTAAACCGGCAGAAGAGCAGTACTACACAAGTGTTAATATTTTCTTTTGCTTTAGCTGCCTGTATTGACTCAGTGCCAGCACTGAGGAGGGGGGTGGATTTGTTCCCTTCCGCTGCAAGAGGCCATCAGACCCTCTGATGTGAAACCTGTCTTGGTTCTTTTAACTCTGAATCACCAAAAATCATAAAAAGCGGGAAGCAGGGCAGGGTTGATGCCTTTCCTTTGCTGTAGAGCAGGTAGGTACGAGGCAGCTGTGTCTGGTGCCTAAATGCCCAGCTGAAATGGCTCTGGCTTTTGTGCAGGACTGCAACAGGAGCAGTTTTGGGAAGAGGAGAAGCATTTTGCTAGGAAGGCATGGGCAGTGCAGACGTCTCGAGCGTGGCATAGCCCAGGTGCTGCTCTGAGGCTGAGAATGCAACAGACTGGTGCCCGTGGACCTTCTTGCTCCTCTCTCTGCTCTGTCTCCGACATCAGACGGGCCCTTTCTGGGTTTTCTTGCTTTTGTTTTTCTGGCTGCTGCTGGGGTGAGTGTTCAGGAGCTTCTGATGGGGAGACTGGTGTGACATGCGATAGGACACGAGCGCTAAATATATAACCATGGTCAGTGTCAGCTGTGCCAGGGGCATGTAAGCAAATACGCAGATGGAGGATTGGGATGGAAACTCCTGTAGTGAGAACCCATCAGTGCTGGTCTGGGGCAAGAGCGACCGGTGTTGGTTTGATTGCTGCTTGGAGCTGCAAAAATCAAGACTTTCCTGCCCAGCTTTTTGGGGCTGTGTCCATGGGGTGGTTTTGGGGTCAAACCACAGCAAGCTCCATCATCCCGTGCCACCTGATGCCCGTTTTTGATGCTTTTTTCCTGAAGAAGGGAGCTGAACAATGACTGTAATCTTGCCCTCTTGGTTATGGCTTGCAGAAAGCAGCTGTCACGTACCTCCAGAAATCAGTCACGGGTGAGATTTGCTGCTCATGCTCGTCTGAAGATACTTTTTCAAGGCTGTCGGAAATATTTTAAACCACATCAAATTGTTAAATTATTCCTGGGAGAGCTGGTTTCAAATCGTGGCGCTGCCTGACCTGCTGTGCCTGGTTGGGAGCTGACAGGTCGGCCTGGCACGCAGCCGAAATTAAAATCACCGTTCGGTTCCAGTGCAAGAAATTGTGCAGGGCCCGATGGAATTCAGATCTCTGGGAGGCTGTGACCAGCTTATTTATAGACTTCCCCCCACAGAAAAACACGTTTATTTTGTAGGCCTCTCAATTCAGGAGAAATCTACCTTTCTCATGGACAGAAGAGAAAGAGTGGCTTTCATTAAACCAATAAATGGAGTTGGCTTAACTTTCTTTTTTTGGCTACAACCTTCGGGTATTGCATCGTATGCTTTTTGTTTCGCTGACTTTTTTAAAAAGTGGCTAGACTTCGGGGGATAATATAGTCAAATAGCTGGAGTCCAAAGCTGATTTTGGATTTACAGTACAACAATAGAGACCTTTTTATTGCCTATTTTTAACTTGCTGCGTTTCCCTGCGGCGCTGGAAGTACAGCATGGATTTGTTCTGGCTTGAAATACCCAGGACGTCGTGATGAGACAGCACCAAGCCCAAAGCTCTGAAGCAGTAGCTATAATTAAAAAGTCGTCTTTCATGTTTTTGTAAGCCCTCTTTAATGGTCCATGCGAGGTCTAAACATTGATCTGTCATTATTTTTTTATTTTGTCACTTGGGAATGTTTGATTATTTAGCATCGGTAAATATTGATAATAGCATTTGCCTTTCCAGTGGCTTGATGCTTTGTAAAACCTTTAATAGGTTATTTGCACTGTCACTGGAAAAGCAAAATTGTCCTGGCTACGCAGGAGCCGGTCTCTGGTGCGTGCAGTAAGAGCACTTAAATTTTTCCACTCCACTCACAGGTTTGTTTCTTAAACACTTCTTTAAAGTTTGCTGCCTCTGCTTCAAACTATTCCTTTATCTTAGTGCTAAAAGACTGCCAGTTAAATGAAAAACTGCTTAATTTCTGAACAATGTTACTGGGCAGTGGATAAATGTGGTCTCAGGGGTGGTTTGAGGGAGAGACTGCCTGAGCTGCCAGCTTGGCGCCGAGTGTGTGCGGACTGATGGGTTTCTAGTTCAGCTCTAGTTTCTGTGCTCTCGTTTTTGCCGGTGGAGAGCACTCGTCAAACTGTAGCGCGCTCTTTTCGTTGTAAAACTGTTCTGTTTGAGGAGGTGAAGCGAGTGGTTGAGAATACCAGGTGGAAAGCGTCGAAACAGCCACGCAAGGCTACGGTTTGGTGGGGTGGTCGATGTTAGCTGCCCCAGTCCAGACTGCGAGCGGTGTGAATGCGGTGCAGGCTCCCAAGAAGTCCAAGGCAGCTTAAATTTCTTCCAGAACCTTTGAAGAGGTAAGTTTGTCCCTCCAGACTTTGTCAGATCAGGTATCCTCCCTTCGCTCGGCGTACTGTGATTTAGCAGACTTGGCTGAAGCAGGATTGTGAGCTTGTGTCTCGACTGGAGTAAATTTGCCTGCTGGGAGAAATGGGAGTGCTCTGGTCTGGTATTAATGGTCTGCAGCTCATCTCTTGTCAGGCTGTCTGCACCGGCTCTCAGGTGATGGTTTGGGTAATTAAAATCCTTGTAGATGACTTCTCACAGGTTCCTCTGGGGAAAACTTAGGCACGCTGAGTGGAAATGACATTTATTTTTTTCAATTTTTTTTTGCTTCTATTCGTAAACTTCATTGTAAATCTGGTCTTCATCATAACTGAACCTAAGGTTTGGTCCCTCGTGGAAACAAAACGGTGCTGCGAGTACCTTGGACTTGGCTTTGGAAAATGGTGTTACTGCTTGTTGTGGTAAATTCCCTTTATGAATATTTTCCCTGGTAATAATTTTCATAAAAAAAATATTATTTGAATTCCTCTGAGCCAGGTTTGATGGGGGAACCTTTGCGGTTGCTTTGGCTTGGGGGTTTGTGTTGCTTTCTTGCAGAAATACCCTTTTTCATATGTAATGTTGGTGAAATGAGGAGCTGTGTCTTGCCAGGCTTTAAGTGTAGCCTCATGGGTTAAATTTTTAAAGTCTTCAGTGCTTCTGCAGACGTTCACATGTTGTATCGATGCTTTTCCTGAAAAATCAGTGGGCTGAGTATTGGCGCCAGTGTTTTATTTCTAACTCATTCACAGAATGCTGTACGGATTGCTAACTTCTGGTAGAAATAACTACAATCATGTGAATTCACTATTTGACATTATAATTGTTAATGTTTTCAGAATTCTTTCAAGTATTTGCTGTTGGTGTTTTAGTTACCGGAAACCGAGGGACCTGAGCTTCGCTTTTGCACCAGCTGGCAGTTGGCAGGGTGGGAGCCTCCCTGGTTCCTTGTCGTGATGGGTGGATCCTTTTGGATATATGTGGCTTTTTGATTGCTTGTTATTTAAAATTAACAATTTAAATGAAGAGTGTCCGTGGCGTTGGTTCACGAAGATAATGTAGTTCTAGAGAGTTAACTAGCTGTAAGTTTAATTAAATGTATTATGTATGGGGGAAGTTAACTATAGGATAATAACCTGTGGCTGTTGTCATGCGGTGTCCTTGCTGACCAGCTGCTGCATCTCTAGAACTGGAAACTTTCTCTAACTTGTATCTTTTTTTTTTCTTAATGCTATCATAGGAGCTAAAAAAGTAAGTACTCTGTAGCTGTTGTGTGAGTTTTGCACTTTCTGGAAAATTAGGGGAATATAGGTACTGATCTGCTACTTCTTACTAGAGGGATTATTGCACAGTTTTCTGCTTTCCACTGGAAATAAGCGTACCTTGACAGGTTTATTTGTTAAATTCACCTCTGTCTCCCTTTGATTCAACACAGTTCAGTGATTAGAGAGAACCTGCAGGTAACTGGAGTCCTCAATAATGCACCTCACCCTTGAGATGGGCGATGTGGGGGCTGCAGTTCCGATGCTTGAAGCTGTTTGCTCAAGGACCAGAGCAAAATCACCTATAATTTAAAAAAATAAAACAAACTCCAAATTTTAGTTTGTGTTTGTGAAATGGTCATGCTCTTTCTATAGGAAATGTTAATCGTTGTAATGCAAATTAAATATTTAAAGGTGTGACAGTTTGAGCTGTACTGAGTTGTGTCTGGGTTTATTCTTACACCCACTAGACATTTTTCCTGAAGTAGTTTAATTAGTGACCTCTGAGAAGAACACCACCTGCGTTGGGTTAATGAAGAATTCTCAATGAAGGCTCTCTCCTTGGAGGCTGTAACTGTGATTTTTCCTTGGGAGGACTCAAATAAACGTGAATGTAGAACCGAGCAGAGCATGCCAGGCAAACGCAGAAATCCGACGTTCCGTTTCGAAGTCCTGACCGACCGAAGTAACCTAAAAATTCAGATGTATCGGCCTGGCGGTGCGGTTTGAGCAGCGCGTTTTGCTTTTCCCGTGGATTTTGTGCTGACGGGTTGCTCCGCTAGATCCAGATGGCCGCCGTTTTGGAACGTGAGCGCTGCGGAGCAGAGCCTGTGTGTGCAACACGTTTAATTTGCAGCATTTAATCCTCTTCCAGTTTGCCAAATGACTCGTGTTGCTGTAGCAGATGTTGCCTTGTCTTTGATGTTACCCTCCAAGAATCCCGTTTAAACTGGCATCACCTGTCAAGATTATTTTTTTTTAGAGGGATGCTGTTTGCCATGTAAGAATATAAAAATATCTTAAATTATTTGTCCGGCAGCTGAGACAATCAGGCGTACGAGGCCCCCTCAGTGGTTTTTATTTTTTATTTTGTACAGCAAGAACATACCCTTGTACCTCAAAACCTGTGCAGGCTCTTTAGTGGCACTGGCGTGTCTGCGGTCCGCGTGACGTACGTGGTGCCCGTTTTCACTGCTTGATAATAATGCCGTGGAAGCTGTAGTAACAGAACGTACCCCAAGGAGTAAAACCTTAGTTACTGCTTGCTCATAGCACTGCTCCTACCTTGCAATGTTTGCTGCCAGCTGGGGTGCTTTTGATGTTGATGGTAACAAATAATGTTTATTGAAAGCACTGCTTGATTTCTAGTTTTCTATAGTAGGAAGCGTTTCCCTGCTCTATAACTAGTGTAAAATGCAAGAGAAGAGTGTAAAGTAAAGCAAAGGCTTCAAAATAAGTTTCAGTTTAGATATTTTTAAATGGTTTTAGCTGTATCATAGTGTTTCCAGCTGGCGGAGGAGCAGTTTCGCAACTTGAGTCAGAAAAAGAAAGATCTGCTTCTCCTAGTAATTGTTGTAATTGAAATATAGTATTACATTGCTTCACTATTTTAAACTCTAAATTTAAATTGAAAATTTAAAAAGGCAGAAGTGTTTACTTAGAATAGTTTATTTTTTTTACTGGTCTATCAAGCGCTGAGCTTCAGGCTTATAAAATCTTCTGGGAATGGTCGGAGCTGCAAGCCATCAGCCCAAGTCTGGAGGGTATTTCAGCTGTATGTGAATTTTATTTGGCAGCCTGTTGCAGATAAATTTCTAGCTGTAAAACCTGCAGCTGTAGGTAGCTAAAAGGGAGAGCTGGCTTACAAGTACTTCATTTCAGACCCCTTTTTTTTTTTAACTCCACGTAGTGTTTGGCAGAGGGGTAGTTACCTACTCCTTAGATATTTGAGCAGTACAATAAATTCTGTCCTTGGAAAGGTATTTTTGTATCATTTCCTATCTACACATACTTGAAACTGCTTGATTTTTTTCCTAGTAAGGTAGGAGTAGGGCAGGAAAACACGAAGTATTTTTCATTTCGGTAGGAGATTTTTTGTTAAGCAAAATTAATCATGAGATCTCCAGCTCTTGGTCGATTTTAATTTGCCAGTAAGTGGGGTTTTAAATTAAAATGGAGTCATAGCTTTTCAGTCAGCTCCCTCTGCTGGCTTCCTGGTGGCAAAACACAAATGCAAGTGTAAGCAGTGACCTCTAAATACACTCCAGAATTAGGGCACCTTTCCTTTTTTTTGGCCTGCCTTCCCAAATCAGTGCCTAGCTGGAAATACCTAACAAGTAATTAAGGGTTAATCGCTTGGAAAAATATCTTCTACATTACTGAGGATTTAAACCAAACCTCATTGGTTTTTTTTCCATGCCAGTTGTCTCCAAAAGTGAAATTTTAAGTATTAAATTTAAATTTTATTATTAAATAGTAATGTGCAGAGTGCTTGTCAGAACAGCAAAAGTATTTTAGGAGGAAGCTTGTTTTGGCTTCGGAAACTGGACATGTTTAGGCAATTTAATTTCTTTGAATTGAAATTAATAATAAAGGAAAAATCCAGCTAAATGCTTAGGCTCTTTACCATGAATAATAATGGCACGGTGATAGCTTTTGACACTCTTGTATTACTGAAATCTCTCAAGTCTGATGCATGCCCTTGCTTGATTTAGTTTTGCTGCAACTACAATTGTTGTGCTTATCTTTTAACGCTGCCACTCTTTGGAAGATGAGGACGAGGAAGCCTCCCTGCCCTGTAGAGAAAGTGTGGGTAGACAAGCACAAGTACGATGAAGCAGAGAGGCTGCATTACGAACGAGAAGCGACGCTAGCCGCTGCGGCCCCCGACGAGTGCCGGGAGGTGGAGGCCGTAAACGGGGTCTGCAATGACGACTCTGCGGAAAGTGAATTCAAGGGAGAGCTGAAGAGAGCAAGGAACGGAAAGAAACAGAGGAAACGGAAGCGTTCTCCGAAACCCCGAAGTGTGGCCTCCAAGTTGGACTCCGTTCTGACCGGTTTGTTAGCTGACCGCGTGTGGTTCGACAAGCCGTTCTACGATCACGCGGAGAACATGTACAGGAAAAAAATAGCGGATTGTCAGAACGAGGAGACGCCTGAGACCGAGCTAACTGCTGAGCAGTCCCCGTTAGTGGCCAGGTCCAAAGCTGTCCGAGATGTCCCTAAGCCAAGGGTGCTTTCAGCAGCCCTGCCCTGCTCCCATGGCAACCTGTCTGCATGTCACCACGTCGTTGAGGGTGTCTGGGTCAACAAGTTTGACTTTGATAAGGCCGAGGAGAGGTTTGTTGAAAGATCTCAGTTCTTTATTCCTCCAAATGTCCTAACCATCCCGTCGAACGCTGTCAACGTTGGGCTGAGAACGCCGGATGAGGGCTACGTTACAGCCCTGCCCACTCCTGCTACGCCAAGCTTAGCTCCAGACGTGGTTGCTGAATCTGCTTCTTCCTTCGTTGCCGGCTTGCCTGGCTCTGTAGACCAGACGGTAAATGGTAAGCCGCAGATTTCAAGCTTGCAAGCTCTCATGTCGGAGGTGTGGTTAGAGAAACCTCTCTACGATGATGCCGAGAAGAGCTTCTATGAGAATATGTTCGATGGTCATCCGTCGGGCAAAGTCGGACAGCAGCAACGCGGCTGCCCCGAAGCGGTGGAGAAGGACCGCGAGGAAGGGAAGGACCACAACGTTGGAAAGCAAGCGGACGTCGAGCGCGTGATCGCCGCCGACTCTCCGCTTCCCAGCGCTGCTGAGCAACCTCCGCCTACCTGCTATTTTCTGCATGAGGACAGCGAAACTGTGTGGCTTAATAAGCCGACGTATGACCGTGCCGAGTCACGATACTACGCAGCCGAGGCTCTGAAGATGTCAAGAGAGAGTACAGGGATGCAGGAATCCGCAGCAGTAAAACCCTCCCAACCAGCTGCTTATGCTTCGAGCGTGCCTGCGCCAGAAACGAAGTAGGAGAAGTTTATTCTGGGGTAACACTCGCACAGGCAAAACCACTGGGTCAGGACTGAGCTGAAAGAATTTGTCCCGTGTGGAAGACGGGTGGCCTTGGTGTCTGTAGGGAGACGCTGCTCCTGAGCCAGTTTTGAGTTCGTGGGCTGGGGTAAATGGGGGGGAAACTCTTTCTCCTGACCAAAGGTAGTATTTGTGTGGTGCCAGAGGTTAAGTGTTGTTTTGGTTTGGCCTGGATAAAATGCCAGGTGCCCACCAGAACAGCTCTGTCACTCCCCCTCCTCAACTGGACAGGGGAGAGGAAATATGATGGAAGGCTCGAGAGTCGAGATAAGGACAAGGGAGAGATCACTCACCGATTACCATCACGGACAAAACTGGCTGAACCTGGGGAGAAAAGGGAGTATAATTCATCACCAATCAAATCAGAGGATAATGAGAAAATAAATCCAGATCTTAAAACACCTTTCCCCCACCCCTCCCGTCTTCCCGGGCTCAGCTTCAATCCCGTTTCTCTCCCTTCTCCTGCCCTGAGCAGTGCAGGGGGATGGGGAATGGGGGTTCTGCTCAGTTCATCACATGTTGTCTCTGCTGCTCCTTCCTCTTCAGGGGAGGACTCCTCATACTCTTCCCCACTCCAGCATGAAGGTCCCTCTCATGGGGGACAGTTCTCCACAAACTTCTCTGACGCGAGTCCTTCCCACGGGCTGCAGCTCTTCACGAACTGCCCTGGCGTGGGTCCTTCCCACGGGGTGCAGTCCTTCAGGAACAGGCTGCTCCAGCGTGGGTTCCTTCTATGGGGTCACAAGCCCTGCCAGCAAACCTGCTCTGGCCTGGGCTCCTCCCCATGGGTCCGCAGGTCCTGGCAGGAGCCTGCTCCAGCACGGGCTCCCCATGGAGCTCCCCCTGGAGTCACAGCTTCCTTCAGGCATCCACCTGCTCCGGTGTGGGTCCCTTCCACGGGCTACGGGTGGAGATCTGCTCCACTGTGGACCTCCATGGGCTGCAGGGGGACAACCTGCCTCACCATGGTCTTCATCACGAGTTGCAATGGAAGGCTCTCTGCTCCGACATCTTCAGCATCTCCTCACCCCTCCTTCTTCCCTGACCTTGGTGTCTGCAGAGTGGTTTCTCTCGCATAATCTCACTCCTTGCTCTAACTGCCGTCTCACCCAGAGGTTTTTTTGTTCATTCCTTTATTAAATATGTTGTCATAGAGGTGCTCCCACCATTGCTGATTGGCTTGGCCTTGGCAAGCAGAAGGTCCGTCTTAGAGCCAGCTGGCACTGGCTTTATCAAACATAGGGGAAGCTTCTCGCAGCTTCTCACAGAAGCCACCCCTGTAGCCCCCCTGCTGCCAAAACCTTGCCACGCAAACCCAGAGCAAGCGTTTTAAAGTCAGGGCTGGGAAGTGAGCTGTGCCCCTTTCTGTGCTGCTTTTACGTACAAAAAGCCATAAAAGTGAGGAGTCAGAGGGAGCAGTCGCGTGTTTTAAACAGGTCTGCTGAGACGGCAGAAGACGCAGCGTTTCATCTTTGTGATGTGAAATTGGTGGTTATTTGCTGTGTGATTTTTTTGTTCAAATCCCACGAGGTCTTGCCGAGAAGCGGTTTCCCCCCATTCTCCTGCAGAGCACGTGGTCGTGGAGCTCCGTGCGAGAGGTGACTGCGTCCGAGCATCGCTGCCGGTATCCAGCCGGAAGAAGGCTGACGGCGCAACGCGATTTAGGGCATCGGTCTGGTGGGAGCATGTTGCTGTATTTGTTTCGTGGAGGGAGAAGGTTAGACTGTTGGGTCTGGAAGCTGCTGTTAATTTTGGGACAAGGCTACCGGGTGACAGCTCGTTCGATGTGCGCGTATGTCGCTGGGCAGGAGGAGCTCCTTCTCGAGTTGTAGATGACCGTCGTGGTTGTAACTTGCAGGTATAAAATCAGTTTACAGACAGAAATACTGCAAGACTTCCTTTTAAAGTCCTGAATGAGGTGAGGTATGATACCATGCTTTCTGGGTTAAATATGTGCTTTTAGATACGACCGGCTGAACGGAGGGCTGTGACTCCCTGTGAGCCTGTCTGAAGGCAGGTGCTTAGATGTTATTTCATAGCGCTAAGGTCAAGAGTGATGTTCATCTTGGAGCATCACTCCTTATTTCTGACACTTCTGATCCTGGTGTTTGTTAGGATTTGGAAAGGTTTTAAGATCTTTACATGGATGGAGTGATGTAGGGGGCTGCGGGCAAGCTTGGGAGCGTGCGTGCCTGTCACCCTCTCCTGTTTGGCATAATTTTCTCTTTAGTTGGACAGAACTGGATATTTGGTCACACCTTTCACCCTTCCCCATTGTAAAATATGCGGTAGAAGTTTGTAACTGGGATTCTCTATTAATAATACTGGTTGGCAGCTCAAGCCGGGTCTTGGAGGTCTGAGTGCTGGGAATGGCTTCGGTGTGGAGGACCTGTATAGTACGGTGGCTACTGGTCCCTGCTGAATGGGTAGATGAGAAGGGTTGCTTGTTTTGTGAAAAAACTCATCCGTTGGCTTCCGTGGAAGTGTTTTACTGGAAAGCTTGTGGGGTCTTGAGCTGATACGGAGAGGGTTTGCGGGTTGCTGTTAGTCGCTCTCTCCGCGTTGCGTGGTGGAACCTGGTAGCGGTGCAGTTTCCTTGTGATGCTCTGTCCCTCCTCAAACTGACGTTGGCTCTGTAGCTGTTGCTTGGCTCAAAATACGGGCACATCCTCTGCTCTTAGTGTTGCAAGGGCTCTGTTATTTGCCTTCAAGAAGTCAAACAACCTTTGGAAGCTTGCTGTGCTGAAGAAAAACAGCACTATTTCACAGCAGCGTGAGGATGTTTTGTGCTGTTCGTCCTCGTACAGGTGTCTGTCCCTTGCAAGTGTCGCGTTGCTGATGATTTTAATTTCTAAACGGTTGCAGCGGCTTCTGTTACCTGTGGTGATGCTGTAAATTGCGTATCTGGATTTTCAGAGGCCGGTCGCTGTCAGGTTCCTTACAGCAGGATTCGGTGGCGCGCCATGTGAAGCGTGGCATGACTGGGTAGAGACGTGTGCTAGCCCAACAGCTGCTGTTGAGTCGTGTTCACACAATCACAGAGTGGTAGGGGTTGGAAGGGACCTCTGTGGGTCACCCAGTCCAACCCCCTGCCGAAGCAGGGTCACCTACAGCAGGCTGCACAGGACC
>Ga0065711_1044897_pt1 | contig 13813 bp, 4 predicted proteins | sample Hoacrofraction12_FD_59098 | JGI IMG/M metagenome (GOLD analysis project Ga0065711, IMG submission 59098) | Hoatzin crop microbial communities from Cojedes, Venezuela - Epithelial fraction 12 v2 (version 2) | ecosystem: Host-associated > Birds > Digestive system > Esophagus > Crop | place... | reverse complement strand
TAAAAAAAAAAAAAAAAAAAAAAAGAAAAAAAGCTAGTCCAGAGCTCTATCTGGGAGATTAAAATGCCAGGTTCAGTTTGGTTGAGCAGGGAATGCCAGAACAGGCCTTCCAGAGCCAAAATGGATGCTCTTATTGCAGGGATGGCAGGTACCAGATGCTTCGTTCTGAAGCTGGGAAAGATTTTTTTTTGAAACTGATGCATCTTCTCCAAATCATGTTGTTCCTAGTTCACATATCCCCTGCTATTCTAGATACTGTTTGTATTGCTGTACTTGGACTACTGCTCTTCCCAGTTCAGACTTCTGTTGACAATCTGTCAGCACCACTGATGAAACACTGGCACAAAGAGAGTTCGTACTTAGCAAAGCACTTCCTGCGCTTTGCCCTTCTGCAGTCTAGAAACAGTTTGGCGTGTCCGCACTTCTCTTCCCACTCTAAAGCAATAAAGCAGAAGGCATATTATCTTGTTCATTGATAATTGATGATTTTTTCCCATTGTTTAGCTTCACACCTGTAGTTCAACTGCAGAATTCGATGCCTTTTGCTGCTGGTTTCTGCATGTTGTATTTACTAAGTAAGTGTAGGAAATAAAAGGGGAAAACTATTGGAATTAGTAGAGTACAGTAATTTAACATCAATTCCTGGGCTTATATATTCTTATTTTGAATGAAAGCTAATGAGCTGTTAGTGATGCACAGCAGCCAAGATTATGCGAATCTGGTTTTAGTGACATGAACAGAAGAATTTTAGAGTTGGCCTTTTTTTTTAAAATCAAGTGTCCTTTTCAGACAGCTGAGCAAACGAATAGACGAGTTTGATTCTCTAAAATGAAATGTATGAAGAGCATTAACGGTTGCCTAAAACACATTCTTATTTTGCAAATTTATTTTTCTATTTTGCGTAGAAGGGTGGTTTAAAAAAGATATGCAAAATTAGCCTGAAATGAAATGTCTGGTCCTAAAACATGTACATTAATTACTAAAAACATAAAACATAAAACCTATTTGACTGTAGAATCATTTTGAAGAAAAAAGTGGTCCAGGCAGCTAGCATACATAGCATCCTTGGGTTGTTTGTTTTTTTTTTCCTGCAGAAATGTCTACATAAACAACTGTATTGTACTTCTATTTTGCCCTCTTTGGAAATAAAGATGCGATTTCAATGTAATGGCAGTTGCTGGGAAGTTAGTGTCATATATTACAGCTGATGAGGTTGTTTTGAATCTGCTTCATTTTGTCGTACGATTTTTGGTAAAATAAGTCATAACTTCAGGAATTTGACTTCTGTGACAGTAACTGTTCATAGATTGCCAAAGGAAAATGTGGGGATGCTGAGGTCATTATGCCTTGTGAGTAGCATATCTAATGCTTTTATCTGTTACATGAATCCAATTTACATACTGCAATATACTGTCTAATGTAACTCTTAATCAGATGACCAAGCTGTATTGGAATTAATTTCTATATTCGAAAATTAGAAGTGTGTTATAAAAAGTCAATTACAAATATTAATGTTTAGGTATTGAGTTTGCGACACTGCTTGTTTGTGTCAGCTTGCTGTTGTAGCTTTGTAGATTTTGTTAATGAATTTGAGAGTTCTAAAGAATGACAGCCTTAAGTTTAAAAATGCAAGTTAAGATCTCACAAGTGTTTGTTCCACTTCATTGATACTTTCTATCAATACGCAGTGACTTCCAGATGCTCAGAAAAAAAAAAAATTCGTATGTCATTATTGGCTGCCAGAACATTTGCTTTGTAGGTGGAACTATATATTCTATACAGTAGAGCACTTAAACATATTACCTCACCTTTTTTACAAGCCTGGCTTTATTTTTGGCACTTTTTCGCTTCAGTGAGGTAGTTTATACCTAGACAGATATTGTGCTGTTCACACTGTGAAGGTAAGAAAAACTAGACAGACCAAAGGGACAGAAGTTAAAATTACAGAACATAGATGTACTGTCTGAATGCACAGTCAGTTCAAAGGAGAAAAGGCTAATGTACTTCTGAAGTAGAAAGGAAAAGTTTCGTAAATGTAAGGTCACAGAGCAGTCGTCCTTCACTGGCAGAGCTCACGTTCCAAAAACCTCAAGTTCTCTTAGCTGCTGGCTGAGGGCAGAACAGCATGCTTACACCATCTCAGTTTAAGGGTCTTTGTGGTTTGTTTGGGTTTTTTTTTAAAAAAAAAAAGTGGAAAAAAAAAAGGTCCATTTCAAACAGTGGATTACCTGTTGATTGGGATCTGTTAATCTCACGAGTTTAACATCCCTGCATTTTTAATATAATATAATATACAGTAGGAAATCAGGAAAGTGGTAAAAACTTGAGATTTTTGGACTTTAAAGGTGGCATTTTTTACTTAACCAAGAGAATTGGGTGAAATTAATTCAAAAGAATAATTTCTTTCCTTCCCCCACAGTCTGAATTTTGAACCAGTGGATTGGAGGGGATAATTTCTGGATTCATGTTTGCATTTCTGCATTTTAAATAAGCTTAAAATGTGTCAAATGATTGCTATCCTTTACGCAGAAACCTGTTAACTAGTGACTTGTGTTATTGCACGTGAAGATCCTGGGAACAATAACATCATGGTTTTGATTAATTCTTTTATTAATAAATATTTTTGTGATGACTGCAAGTGATATTCAGATGCACAGATTTCTGCTTGTCTGTACCTAGAACTTGGCTACCCATTCAACAACTCATAGCACTGAAATACATGCTTTGTACAAATTAGAGCAAACTGAAACACTAATAAATGTTAGAATTATTAATTATATTGATAAATGGTTAGTTCATTTAGCAGTCTTTTGACAAGTAAATGGAGCATTGTTCCTATATCCTCAGATTATGTCGGAATGATAAGCAGTTGACTAGGGCAGACACTTGTAAGAAAAAAATTTGTTGTTCTTGATCTTCACATACTACTGCAACAGTGACTGTTCTCGTGAATGTTCTAGTACTTCTTTTATCTGCGTAGTACACGGCCAGTAGCCATGAATAAGCTAACTTGGCCTGTCATAAGTGATAATAAGAAATATTTTTATCGTCATATTGGTCTCATGTTTCAGGTATGGTTTTATCCTGGAGTTTACACTTGTCTGAGATGTACTGACCTACAAGGGCTATTTAAATTTCTCCAGTGAGAAGCAAAAGCATATTTCACTTTAGAAATAAGTGTGTGCTGACTCATTGTGGGGCAGCACTGTTCCATCCTTTAGATCCGTTTGCTTTACCATGTGCTCAATTTACAGCAGCTGCATAGCGTTCTGAACAGTGATGAAAGGTGAGGGAAGGAATAACAGGAGAATGAGAAAGCATAGCCTTTGAAGAGTTAGGGTTCCTGGGAATATGTGGGCTTCCCATCCACCCCTTTGCTTTACGGCAAGGTTATATACCTGGCCAACCCCTGGCTGCAGTTCAGTTTTACTAGCTCAGAGTTTCTCCAGTTTTTGGCTGCTCCTAGCATTCCTCATTTATGATTAATCAAGAAATTCACTGTATTCTGTCTGTAATGAAGCCAGTTCTCCAATGAAAGGGCAACAGCATTGTGGAGGCTTTATATATAAACTAGCACACCAAATGCATTTGACTATTAGTCACAGAACATCATTGTAAGGGGAGACAAATGAGGTATACTGAGGCGGGGGAACCCAAACCTTGAATGACAGGTGTCATAAGCACAAGTTAGACCTATGTGAACAATAAAGAACATGTACCTTTTTGGTAGGTTTTTGGTTTGTACTTTTACTGAGAGTGAAGTAAGTACTTTCTCAGTAGGCAGAATTAAGCTGGTGTTAGTTGCATTATGAATAATGTGACCACACAGTTTGCAGAAAACAGGAAGCAGCTGTTTGCCATACTTCCTTTTTGGGGGAGTGCTTCATCATGACACTACTCAAAATTAAATGTTAATTTGTCAGCTCTGGGAGATGCCCAGTGTTGCACACTGAAGAAAGCTGGTGCAAGCAAATTGGTTTCTGTTGCTAGAATGACAAATAATTTTTTTTTTTTGCCCATCAGAATAGTTGCCTAATTAGTCAGTTTCTCCTTGTGCATGTACAGGAACTAAAGGGAAGCTTTCAGTGGTGCCAATGATCTTTCTACAAATATAAGAACTGCTATATACCAGATCTTTGGGTAATGACGTCTTATGAGAAAAGGTTAATTGCTCCGTTTGCTGCAGGACCAGTGAAGAAGTTTGGGTTTTTTTCTTCTTTGGTAAAAAAAGTAAATCTTAATAAAATACACATTTAATGAAAATGTGGGGGTTTAAGCAGAAAAATAAACGTGTCATTGAGCATAAACTTAATTTAAAATATTAAAATGACTGTTTTAAGTAGAATATTTTTATAAAAGTGTTTTCCAGTTGACAGAGTAGTTCATGGCATGCTTTTTAAAAGAAACCTAGGTTTCTGCAGTCAGTCAACATGTTGTTTGCCATTGTGTGCTTCAATTTGAAATGTTTTAGATAGCAAATACTTGCAGCTGAGGGCCTTTGACTCAGAGACTTACGTGTTTGCTACAGATACATGGTAAAAAAACTATTATCTCAATGGCAATTTCAGATTTCTATCTTTGTGCATCTGTGAAGTGAAGGATATTGTTTTAATGTGCATTGGCAACAGTGGTGTAGCAATGAATAACAGGTTTACTTCGAGTCTTGCATGTAGCTATAAACGAGTAGTGAGTGAAAGGGAGGTAGCCAGCATTTACTGACAGTGTCCTTTAAACACGTAGTGATGACTAGTGTGTTAATTAAAGCCTGAGTGAATGCCACTAATGATATCCCACTCTGTATTTCTGGAGCTGAAACATAGACCAGTCTGACTCTTTATAATCACTCCAATAAAGCTGTTAAAGGGAGCTACGCTAGACCTGTTGCTGCGTGGGATTCCTAAAGAACTCATTTGGTGTGGATGAGGGAGAATGCATAGTTTCTAGGCGAGATTTTGAAAGCCTACGTGTAAAAACAAAATTCTAACAATACAATATTGAATAAATGGAAAAGATAATTGCTTTCATTACCTATATATATATTTTGTCTTTAATTTCTATTTTTCTGAACAATGTCCTTAATTCCCTTTTACATTAAGACTGAGCCAAATACTTTGAAAAAAAGAGTGTACACATGCCTCTTTCTACATTGGCTTTTTGCAGATAAGGCTGTTACTTTCCAGACCTCATTAAGCAGTCAGTTGAGCAGGCTAAATGAGTGTTCAAGTGGTAATGGATACTTACTCCATGTAAGTACAGTAAGATTATGAGATACTGGAATGCTGAGTACTTATCTGGCATGGTATCATTTATATTACAAATAAATGCATGATGTAAATAATTTGGGCATTTATGATAGCAATGTAATCTCCTGCTTTAACTAGTCAATCATATCTGACAAAAATATCCTGAAATACAATGGCATAATGGCACGTGAGAAGTGGATAAACTCAGCTGTGTTACATAATGCGTTGGGTGGTGAGGGAATCCCATATTATGTGATGAGAAAGGGAATCGACTCTGTGTTTACCCTCAGTACATCAGTGTTGCCATGAGCTACTGTCCCACTTGGTGCTGCGCACTGATTCTCAAAGCAGAAGAAAGAGCAAACTGCGTGGGTCTCATACATGAAAATGAGAATTGCTGCACAAGATGAATCCCTGAACCATATTGACCAGATATTTTTTTCTTTACATTAATTATTTGCAAAGCAATAAAAATATTGACAATTATGCCTGAAAATAAAAAACATATTTCTTATCTGCTGTCCTGGTTTCGGCTGGAATAGAGTTAACTTTCCTCCCAGTAGCTGCTGTGTTTTGGATTTATAACAAGAAGAATGTTGATAACATTGATGTTTTCAGTTGTTACTGAGTCATCGAGGACTTTTTCCAGTTTCCCATGTTCAGCTAACAAGCAGGTGTGCAGGAGCTGGGAAGGAGCACAGCCGGACAGAGAGCCAAGCTGGCCAGTGGAAATATCCGTACCACGGACATCATGCTCAGTTTATGAATGGGGACTGGCCAGGTGGCAGAAACTCCCTTTTTGGTGAGTTTGGTCTTGTTCTGTGAGGTTGGCGAGCTCTGCAAAATCTGTGAGTTTTGTGAAATCCACCATCGCTGCTGGGGAACTAGCTATGCAATCTGTTTGTCAGGCAGTGAGCAAAACTGTATTGTGTATAGCTTGTTTTGCATATTCTTTATTATTATTATTATTATTTCCTTTGTTGTCATATTAAACTGTCTTTGTCTCTAGTCCACAAGTTTAATTTTCTGTCCATTCTCCTCCCCATCCTGCTGGAAGGGGGAGGAATGAATGAGGGGCTGTGTGGTTCTAGTTGCCAGCTACTGGGTTAAACCATGACATCTCAGGGCCTAAATTTAAATCACCTGTGGACTTTATCTAGTTCTTTGTAACTGTTAAGTAGTCACATGATGAGAAAGAACACCTGCTTACTCAAAATGAGTTTAACAGACAAGAATGTAAGCATGTGTTCTGAAGAGCAGAGTTGGCAAGATTGGTTTGTGATGTCTTTTCTACTGCACCCCAAAATAAGGTTGCCAATCCATTGGGTGTTTGAATAAGATGGAAAGAAATGAGGATGTCTTTTGCTACTGAAAAATAGTGTGTACCTTGACAGTTAATTCTGTGGGGGGAGAAAAGTATGTTGCATATAGATGCTTCATTTATGGTTTTAAGTAGTGAATAACTAAACTCATCAAGTTATTTCAGGGTCCTTCACATGATTTGTAGTGATTAATACCTGTTTTGTAGGCAGGAGTTTCAGAAATTTTTAAAGCCACACTGAATAAAATTGCCTTCTCAGTTGGCTACTCTATATATAAGCCATTACCATTGACAGAAACTGGGTAACATATGATGTCTGCTTAAATGATTTGTTGCACTTGTGGGCTAGCCCATTTTGTTTGAAATAATTTCTTTTCCTCCCCTGTTAATTAAATAATTTCTAATGCTAGCTTGTATTTGCATGTATGTTTATAAGATAAAATTACTTTAATGACACGGAAAAAGGGGAAAAATTAAAAAAATATATAAAAATTAACATTCATGATTGCACTCACTCATTGGATCACTAGCTTGAATTAGGTATAGCAGGTGACTTATGTATCATGCATTCATAATTTGCACTGGAAACAAAAATTGTCAGGTGCTGTAATTTTCCAAAACAGATCTCTTAGCTGTACGGAAATGTAAATTGCAAATTCAGTGCACAACACAGTAATCCCTTGGTACGGAGCAACCAATTACATTCAGCAACCACAATTAAATATGCTTAAGTCTCCTACAAAGCATCTTTATATCTAACTTTGAGTAGTAAGTAAAAATAATTCTGCAGTTACGAACTGTGGATTACTTACCAGCTTGTTAGTACATACAGGTTTTTCTGAAGTTTACCTAGGACTGTGATGGTGCAACATAACAGCTATGACTGCCTCAGGTGGAAGTTAACCAGGACTCCGAAACAACATTAGACATCTCAGTCATTATCTTATATATAAACCAGCTTAGCTTCTGAACTTGAAGTACTGCCTGATACTGGGAAAGGCACGCTGCCCCCCTGCCCCCCTCTCCAGGCTGGATCAAGCCCTGCAGTTGTGGCAGCTAGGTACGACATAATTCTTGAGAAATGGAAGAAGCTAACAGTGCAGAAGGCTGATATTAGCACAGAACAAGGCTGGCTTTTAAACAGGCTACTAATGTGGCTCCTGAAAAGCAAAGCAAACCAACTTGTTAAGCTTTCTAATACCTCAACTTGCTCCCCTGACTAGCAAGTTAGCTGATGTTTCCTTGACCATAATTTATTTGTGGAGATTTGACAAGAGTTAGGGGCTACAGCCCTAGCATTTTAATTTTCTCCAGATGAAAACCAATTCACAGTTGAGTGTTTGTTAATTACTTCCGCTCAACTTAGTTGCATGTCAGACTTTTCAGTTGTATTTAATGTTAGTATTTCTTGCTCTGGAAATAAACATTAAATGGAAATCGGGCATCATCACTGTACACTAGGAAATCTATGAACTGCAATTTTAAATGAACATGTCTTTTCATGAGCATGCTGAAAAGCACCAAATGCTTCCAGGATCTTACAGTGTTTGTACCAGAATGCAAAATAGAGTGAAATAAATATACTTTAAATAAGAAAATTCTGAGAAAAATTCAGCTAGTTCCTAACAAGTGGCAATAATATTGTAGCAAACTTTAGTGAAGTACTAATTTCAGAAAGAGATACTTTCTATGAAATTACCTAAACATGAGAAACTGGTGATGAAATCATGTTTATTGCATTTAAAGTGCTTTATTGCTTTATCGTATCAAACTCTCTTGCTAGTGATGGTAGATCATTTTGGTCTTCATTTTTTACATGGAAGCTCCAAAATCTGTGGTCTAGACTGCAATGTAGACTTCAATGGCTAATGTTTTTCGAAGTTACTGTTATAGTCTAATGCTTTTATATTGGTTGCATTTTGAGGTCTATTCTGTGCTGCTAAAGTTTTTCAAACTTTACCTTGAAGCCCAACTAGAAAGTGCTGTATTTAAGAAATACTGTTTTCCAGTGTGTAAGAAGAGAATAATGTAATTAGATGAAGAAACACCCTTTTTTTTTTTTTTTCTTTTTCTGAAAACCAGAGTAGAAATGAGTCACAAATTAGTGATATGGGACAGTATTGACTCTTTAGGTATTTGAGAACTCAACAAGGTAATCGAAGATGAAGCTGAGACTGCAATAAAAAATTTGTGGAAATAGTCTCTGATGCTTTAAGTCATTGCAGCTAAAATATATGTCACCAACCTGCAGTAGTGTGAAGAACATACAGTTTTGGAAAGGCTGTGTATCTCTGAAGGGAGGTAGATGTTTTTCTTATCCATATGTTTGTCTTGGAGACAGGAGCGTGTTCATGTTTTATCCGTATACATTTATCCTCTAAACAGCGAACATTGATTTCCATTCAAGAAATTGTGGATCCGACCTTTATCAGCACAAAATGGAAGTCCAGTTTCTACACAATTCTAAGCAGCAAGTTTTGGATATAGGCACAAGTAAGAAGAATGTCTGCAGTGCTGAAATCAGCTGTCAGTACAAGCTGTGTGGAGACAGTACTGTACACTTTGACAGCTTTGCGAAGTGACAGAGGTAGACAATTTTATAGTCATCAGCTGAATCTCTTTTCATACAGTTCCTCTTTAAGTCCTTTTTCAAATTCTGCCACTACAATAGTGTTGTTGATGTGTTTGAATATAAAATTTGCAGCATGTTTTCTTCAAGTAAGGAGTAGAAGCAGACTGTTGAGGCCTAACTTGAAAATGGAAGTAGATCTATTGAGACTTGCTTATCTTTAGTCCATCACAGTTTCATGACTCCACAATTCCTCTTGTGGAAAAGCATGCTTTCTTTATGTTAAGTGGTGCCTAGGGACAAAATAACGGTCTTGGTGCATGCTTAGATAGTCTTTTCTCAAAAGCTCTTGAATTTGAGTGCATGAAGGAAAGTTAGTCTTGGAAAGCAGAGATGACTTAGAGTCTAAAATCAGACAAATGCTGGTTATTAGGGAGACGGTGAAGCCTAGGTAAGGAAATACCATGGTCATGACACTAGGTAGTTCTCTTCATTAAACTTTAACTTTGATCCAGACTCACATGTAAGTGAAATGGGTGTTCCTGCAAAGCAGATGAGCCCGCTCTAGCACAGAGCTGCATAAAGAAAGAGAGAACAACATGAATTAGGGAGTTTGCATAAAATACTGTATTTTCATGCCTGATTCTCAAGTTTTCTGCAGTTTTAGAGTCAGACCATGGAACTTGCCAAACTTTCAAACTAACAAATAGGATGGTTGTTTGTGTGTGTTCACTTTTACATATATTTTTGGCATATATTTTTGGAAGTCTTAGTATGCTATTACACATATTAGTAGCATCAAACCATCCTACTGTTTCCTGAGTCTACAGAGAGGACATTACGGTTAACACTGATTCATGGATAACTTTGTGATTTATGTCCTCTGGAGCTTTGTTAGATAGGAAATGATGGTGAAACAGGAAACCAGGCATTGTATGAAAACATCCATAAGCATGTAGCTAGAGGAAAAAGCTGCAAAAATAATTTATGGAAGATATTACTGTATTCTTCTGTATAAAATATATATTTAGTATTGTGCATAGCTGGATACTGTGATTGTTGATAATAATGTGACTAACTTGATCTGAACCTGACTTCTTAATTGACTTAGGGAGGAAGAAAATGAACTTGCAGATACTGACAAAAGTAGCAATATTTTGGTGTAATCAGGGCCAAAGAAAGACACTGAATGTTAACAAATGAAAAGTTGCTCAAACTTATTTAAGCATATTGTTTTCTCTGGTTTTCACAAGCTCGTACGTGCTTAACGCTAGTAAAGTAAGTATAATGATGTTTTGCCCTATGGTGAAATCTAGTAAAAGGAACTGTGCCAAAGCAGTTGCATAATTGAGTTTTGTGTCAAAGAACTAAATGAACTTGACCTAAGCAAAATGAGAAGGTGAAGTTTGTGTGTATGTATTCCCCCCTGCCCTTTGTTTTTTTAAGGACATGTGTGAATATATTTATCTGAACACTGGAAAACATGCTTAACCTTGATCATCTACTTGACTTGTTTCACTAAACAGTAGTAGCACTGTATTATGAAACTAACGGTTTAGTATGGCAATGTTGCTGATAACTCTTAAGAAGTCAAGGTTGATTCTTACTTTGCTTGATATAATACGCTTGGAAGGCTACAGTTACATTGTACTAACCTGAGTTTGTGCATGTGTCTGTGAAAGTAAATTATGTCTTTAGCTAGAAAGTTTATTCTCCTTACTATTTGGTTATAGAAAATATAATAGAACAGCTTGGGGCTGTTCTAGCATAAAATTCTGTAGGATGTGGGTCCCAATGAAGCACATGAGAAGTCTGGAAGGTGATAATTCTTTCTTTTGCTGTCCAGTCTGGGACTAGTGTTTGCAGTATTGAATATTTACGCTGTATGGATATATTCTTATGTTATATTCTTTCTTCCATCTTTCTGCAACTTTCCCGGTGTTTATAATAGAGCACGTGCTTAAAACACGTGTTCTAAGACTTGAAGTGAAAATTGGGTGCTTCACAATAGGTCCGGAGATGTTAATGTCTTGCTTGTAATCTCAAGCCCCCTTTAAAGAAAGTATTCATAGTACTGTTATGTAGGCGTTAAAAAGGATGTTAAGTTTTGGTGAATTTAAGGACAGTAGGTTTCCCTTTTGTTTTGTGGGGGGAAAGAAACCCAACTAAGAATAAAGACACTTTATGCATTCATTACTTCACCGTGTTTTTAAGTAAAGCTACCCATTTGGTTGTGAGCAGTTTTATAATTTGATGTTAATCTAGCCACATATTTCCTCTCCCCCCAAGTTGGTAGCAGTTTAATTTTTGCAGAGACTTGAGTTTACAGTATGATTGTGGCACATAAATCATCAGCAGAGATTAGGCTGTTTCCTCTAATTTACTAATCTATAACTTTGTCATAAGAAGATTTTTCCTGTAGTTGTAGGAGTTTAGTTACTGAAAACAGCTATCAGTCACTACTAGAAGTTGACTGCACTTGCATTTTAAATTCTTTCTGGTTTTGTGCTGCAGCTGAATTTTTCAAGTTTTTCAGAACTCAGAAAAATGCATATCTGTACTACCCAGGATTTCTGATTTTTTTTTTTATTTTATTGTAGTTTTTATTCACTGACTTGCTTAGAGATCCATGATAACTGAAGTTACCTGTAATTGCAATATCTCAGCTAAATTCAATCCCATATGTGTGGCCTTGTCGGGCTACAAGTGATCTGTGGCTAGATGTTGAGAGTGCTTATTCTGCTTGCACTTTTTTCCCCAAACTTTAAAACAATACTAAGAACCTGCAAAAATGCACAGAAATATCGGCATACTGGTATCTGTTAGTGTAATGGTTCTTTTGTTCAATACAAGTTTTACTAAGTAGCCTTAAGTAATTGTATGATTAACTTAGTACTCAAGTTTTGCACACAGTAAGGAAAATATCCTTTTGGAAAATTTCCCACTCAAGCTTTCTGATGTAATTAATCATAGTTAAGGAAAACGGAATACATTTTATCCAGACGAGGAATTAATTTTTTTGTTTCTGTTTCAGGAAGGGTGGCACATTGAGGGCTTATGCTTTCAATTATTGAACTTAGGTATCTAAGATTTGTGTCTATATTATTCTTCTAAGGTTTGACTTGGTGATCATTGGAAAGCAATACTTCCACATAAAAGAAAACCATCCACAGAGATATTGCTGAATTTAACTTACTGTTTCATAGCACTGTATTCGAACACACTCATATTAACAAAGTTAATATACAAAATCTTTTTCCCATGACTTCTAGAGACTTGTACGTAATAACATATAAAGTGGTAGGGTGGAGAGCACGATGTACTTGTGCTGCATAATTTCTTCATCTAAGTACTGTGAGAAGCATAAACCAAGAAATTGACTGAAGCCAAGTAATTTAAACATCTCATGTGACAAATACTGGTTTCTGTATGGAGTGTGATGAGAGAGATCTGTGTGGAGTTATTTCTTACCCTAGATATCAGCAAAAATACCCATTTGCTATTGTCCAAATTCTTGTAACTCTTCTTCATGTTCTTCCTAATGGGATAGGAGCTAAGTGGAATCCTTGAAGAAGAAGTTTCAAGGATGTCAGTCATAGTGATGCGTGAGAAGAGATTGCAGACTTTTCAGCTTACAGTGCTTGAAGGTTTGGGATGAAGGTGTGGTTGATGTCTTAGCAAGTAAACTGGTGAGTAGCTTAAATGTGGTCACTGGGGACTAGAACATCCTCAGATACGTATATCCACTTTGATTTTTGGAATATAGCTTTTCTTCCTTGGGCAATTAGACAGAGCAAATAGCCCATTAAAACTCTTGGGGAAAACTGCTGTTAAAAAACAGCAAGCAGTTTGCATGGGAAGCTAGCCTTATTTAAGATCCAAGTAGTGACAATAAAATGAATGAAAATTTAACCAAAGCTGATGCTGTACATTGAACTAAATAAGCAAATTCATTGCTAAGCAGCTGAGAATAGATGTGTTTTCATACAAATGTTAGTTGGATGTTCCTGGTCAATGACAGAATGAAGACCGCCAGCCAAATTCCATGTTAGAAGGAATGAATGTCAGGAAAACCTTTCTTTTTCTTTAATTTTTTTTATTCTCCTCCTGTGAAAAGAGAGGGGCAAGTTCTCAGTTTAAAAACTCAAATTCATACAAAGTTACCAAGGCAATATTATAATGAGAAATAGTGTTTAGCCCTTACTCATTAAGCCTGTCTGAAAATACATGTGCTTGCTTTACAGACTGTAAGGTTAAGGCATGGCTACACTGAACTAAATGCTGTCTGCAACTGAGCACTACAGCAATCCTTATTTAATAAATATACTGATACATAATGAGGGAAGAGACCAATAACTCACTTCAGACACTCCAGAGAAAGAACCAGGAAGGACTAAATCATCCCTTAATCAGTGCTTTTTCAGACTTACTGCCATTTGTAAGTTCTGTTAATGAAAGTTTTCTGAAGAATACTTCTTCAGAAGTGGACTCAGATGTACAGTTTTATCAGCTACCAATTAATTCTTCATATTGAAGGCTAGGGTTTTATTACTTTAAGCCTAGTGTTTGTTTCTGTCTGATGTAAGCTAAGAAATGGCTATGGATTGTCAGCAATAACTATAGGAGGGGAAATCATTGGGACAAAGCATTTCTAGTTCTCAAAAAAAAAAAAAAAAAAAA
>Ga0065711_1044896_pt1 | contig 13813 bp, 9 predicted proteins | sample Hoacrofraction12_FD_59098 | JGI IMG/M metagenome (GOLD analysis project Ga0065711, IMG submission 59098) | Hoatzin crop microbial communities from Cojedes, Venezuela - Epithelial fraction 12 v2 (version 2) | ecosystem: Host-associated > Birds > Digestive system > Esophagus > Crop | place... | reverse complement strand
TTCAACAAGGGCAAATGCAGGGTCCTGCACCTGGGGAGGAACAACCCCATGCACCAGTACAGGCTTGGGGTGGACCTGCTGGAGAGCAGCTCTGCGGAGAGGGACCTGGGAGTCCTGGTGGATGACAGGTTGACCATGAGCCAGCAGTGTGCCCTGGTTGCCAAGAAGGCCAATGGCATTCTGTGATTCTATGTCTCATAGACTTGCGCTGCTTCGACGATCAAAACCACCCTTGCTGACTAGAAGACAGAACAACGATTTTTTTTCTTCATTTTTCAGAGAGAGGTGTGTGGGACTGCAAACTTTCAAAGCCTATGGTCTGTGGTCCAGGAGCTAAAAACAGCCACAAACTTCTTCACCATCTGGATGAAAAATTACAGCTTATCTTGCTACTGTTTCTTCCTCAGCAGTGAAGAAAAATAGTCACTTTTAATAGGGTTTATCTATTTAAATTTTTCTCTCCCTGTAACAGGAAAGAAGCTAAAAACGCGCAGTGGGATCACAGATTTAGACTAGCTACCAGATTTACAGCCCTGAGAAATGCTCACATAACTGAGTGATGTATCACTCAAATATGTAAAGGAGTTTTCTGTGGGGAGCTCTCCGACTCTGCCTCAGAGGAAGAGCTTTGCTTAAATAAGCGCAGAACAGCTTTGTTTTTGCAGCTTTATGGAGCTTGTGCCTTCAGGCTGCTGTAACCACGACCTGCCCAGCCCTGCCAGCGCTCCTCTCCCAGCTCCGTCAGAAGCTGCCGGCCTTTACTAATCACAGAGCGCTTCTGCTTTTTCAGGGAAGGGACATAGGACATCTGGGTTGTGCACAGCGAGGGTGATTCTTAAATGCTGTTTTTGTGGGACTAAATTACAATAATTCAGCTTCTGGCTTGCTTTGAAGTTCGTGCAGTTGTGCTATGACAGTTGTGGTTCCTTTTCTTACCAAAAATACAATGCAAGTTGTCCTGTAAAATGGCAATTCCTGCTTCTCTGCAGCAGCCCCCTTCCTGGCAGAGAACAGTGACATTGTTTTGCCATTTTAGATAACTCTTCCACCTCTCCTTATTTCTTTAAAACAGGGATTTGGAGACATTCTGTGCCAGTATCAAGAACTAGATTCAAGAATAGAACTCAAAATTTTAGATACATTTTGTTCAGAATAAATTGTTTTCAGAATATTTTAGAAGCAGATTCAGCTCAAGAGATCCAGAGAAAATAGTTAGGAAAAACTAGGTGTGTATGGTACAAAAAGGAAGAGGAAGGTGGAGGCAGGAAAACAGCAAGCAAGATAGAAGCAGGAGAGAGGGAACAGAAACTAGATGAAATCAGGATATAAAAGCTTATAAATCTCTTGATTTTAATGTAAAAAAAAAAAATACCAAGTCCAAAAATATGACACCTTCCTGGGAATGACCACACTGTTAAGAAATTTGCCTTTTGGGGCAAAAGGGGTGGATATGCTCCTCGGCATTATGCCGGCCTTACGCTCAAGGTATCTTTTCTTCTACGCCCATTTCAAGCAAGCGCTATTCCAAGCCATGCGTAGGCACACACACAAAACAACTTTGAAAATAGAAGTACATAGGCATTATTTCAGACAACAGGCTTCACGTGCAGATGGCTGCCTGTGAAACCTGGCTTGCTTTCCACACGTCAGCAGCGTGGCTATATATCTTTCTGAGTTACTGCGACAAGAGCGAGAATGGCTGGCTGGCTGGTTTACTGCAGTTTTTGATAGTGATTTTCAGCGATTAGGACTGTTTTGGAAAGACAAGTTTTAGAGTCTGCATTCAGAAGGTTCTTGAGATTAGAAAGTGACTTTAGCTACTCCGATATCTCCTTCAAAGATGACAGAGGTTGGAGGAAAGAGAGTCCTAAAGGAGAACTGAATTTGGTTTCTTCTCACGTTGTTCTTGCTTAGGGAGGGCTTGTTCAGAGGTCTGTCAGAGCCAACTTCATAGCGTGCATTTCAGCAACGGGAAAGGGCTGTGATCAAGGGAATAAAGATACTCCTGAGGGGGATACATCGGCACTGGCGAAGCATGTGACCTCTTGCGATAGAAAGAAATGGCATCAGCAGGCAATAAAACAGGCAAATTGTCTTTGGTTGTGCTTATACTAATTATTTGCTCTTTAACTTTTTTTTTCTTCTAATTTTTTGTTCCTCTTGTTGGCTTGCTAGTGTCCTAGGTTTGCCTTCTGGTCTCAGTCACTGGTCTCCCTGCCCCAGTGGGAAGTCGCTTCATTCAGCCAGTCTGGTAAATGTCGTGTAGTTGCTTTCACGGAAGAATTAATGACTGCTGCTAGTATTAATCCTTGTATTCTTGAAGACACTGTCTGGAGAAAGGAGAAGAATCACATTCATGTGACAAACTGCCACAACTCTAGCAACATCTAAAGAGAGGAGCTGCTTAGCTTAGCATTGACTGGGGTCTCTTATTTCATTTAAGAATACATTTCTCTTCCTTCTGACATTCACGTCTGCTTTTTACTAAGTAAAATTATGCTTTCTGTCAAACTTGGGTCACATCTACTGAACCCAGTGGTAAATGAGGAAGTGAAACTGTGAAAGATGTGTTCCTTATACGCTGCACAGAGGGGTAAAGTTAGTGCATCCCTCAGCATTTGTTATCTTTCCTTTGTGCTATTCACTAGTGGTACAGGAACCTTCCCAGGCCTCACTCTTTCGATCATTTAATTGTGTTGTAACTCCTTATGGTAGATTACTACAGAACAGTATGTCCAGGAAAGCAAGATCGATAGGGAGAGGCAGCACCTTTTGCTAGCCTTGCTGATATATTAGGAAAAATCAGATGCGCTGTCAGGTTCTGATGTCTTGCAGATGACACTGTGCTTGAAAATGTTTTATATCTGCTCTGGTGAATGATGTTAGCTCTGCTCCAAGCCTCACTTTCTCTGGCCATCGCAGCTACAATGCCACTGCTGGTAAAAAACGCACAAAGGATTGTTCTTTCCCCCTAGACTTCCATCAGTGAGAAAAATGGTTATTGTATATCCCTTAAGATGTTGGGAGGGAAGAAGCAACATTTCTATATCAGTGGGCAACGCTTTCTCTCTGTTGTATGGTCTTGTCCTTTGCTCAGCCCAATCTCTCCTGCTTCCTAGCCGTTGTGATATCTCAGTGCTGAAGGTGAGCAGGGAACCCTCACACTCACTTCTGGATTCGGCCCCATGCAACCCGCCGTCGGATCAACAGCTTCTGCTCTGTTTAGACCAACAATTCTGACACACATTTCACAACCATCAACTTCTGGTATCAGCTTTTATAGACATATATAATAGCTTCCCTTCCCCCAGCATCCATATACTGAGCTGCCAGATTTCACAGATGCCCTTTATTAAAGTTCTAATTTGCAAAGTCTCGTTAGATTAAGAATTAACTGCTAATTGAGAATTAAATCACCTGTCTGAAGCAACGCTACACTGCTATGCAAACTGTTTTCTAGGACTTTGAGAAGCCTTTTTAAGGCCGGGTTTACCCTAGGCAGTGCTTGGTTGTGAATCTGCAAACCCTTGACCCAAATTTCACGTTTTCCATTACAGGGAACTAAATGCCCAAATGGATTTTCGGAGGAATCTTTGTGCTCTAACTTCTGCACCTTGGATTGTATACCTTACATACTGAAGAGAAACAGAAGACACGAGAGAAATGAGAGGCCAGAGAAACGCCCAGGGTCAAACAGAAGGTAGGTGCCAGGGCAGAGCTGCCCCGTCTTGGCTCCGGCCATGTGCACCAGGTGCTGGTTGTGAGCTGCGGCCATCTCTCGCATTTTCTAACAGCAATTTACCATAGCTTCACAAGCTGGGTCCCTGTGCTTCTGTGGGGTGAGGAGATTTGAAAAGGAGAATACAGGTTTGTGTGTTTTTCGCACTGCAAGCTAGAAGAATAGAGTTTGTTCTTGGATTTGTATATATTCATGACAATTTTTCCAGGATGATGTAATATATTGAATGCGAATATTTACAGTAATGCACTTTCATAGTTCCCCTTAGACCAGGAAGCGGAAGAATGTTTAACAAATCTGGTCACTGGCTATGGCTGTTATTTTTCTCTAAGGGTTACCACAGTGAATTATAATGTGCATTTAAAGAGCTGCAGCTTCCCGTCTAAGTCAGGCTGGCATCCTGACTGCGCTGACCTCCTGTGCACACAAAAATCAATCGGTGTATATAGGCCGATATTTGCACTTAACCTAGATCCAGCTATGCTGCTGGAAGAGGAGCGTGACGCAGCTCAAAATGGCTTTGGCCAGTGCTGTGCCAAGCTCTATCAGCAAGCACATGCATATAGTGTCCTGATGTTTGGATCGGTGTGTTTCCAGCTATTCCAGAGCCAAGAAATGGTACAAAAAAATCACACACAAGCACATACCTACCAAGGCCAGTATTTGTGGTGTGGGCCAAATTTGACTTTAGAATGTGTAAATTAACAACAGATGAGCTAGCACATCTGCTAAATGTTTCTTTTTTTTTTTTAGAAAGTAAGCAATCAAAAATCTCAGTGTTGGATGCGTTCACCCTTCTTGTGCTTCGTTGGCTGCCCTGTGTGTGGACCTGTGAGTTTCACAGTCTGTCACAGTGACAGTAATGCACGGTGGCTTATTCTTGGAAGTACGAGTTTGTGTGAGCAGAGACTCTTTATTTCTTGGGCTTTCTTCAGTTTAAACATTCAAGTTTGCACAGTTTTTTGCTCAATTTGTATGTTCTGAAGGAAAAGAAGGTAACATCTGTGAATGATGTGTTCTTCTGCTGACCTTGTCTTCATCCCAAGTTGAGGAGCTTTTTGACGGATTGGCCACCATATTTCCGTGTTTGGATGTGACACAGCGAGTTAGGGCAGAGACGTAGCCCGGACCGAAGCCGTCCCCAGGTAGAGTCGTGTGTTTTCAGGCTGTAAGATTTCAAAAGCTGAAACAGATTCATCTCTGAGTCCTCCTTGGATGTCATTCTGTGGTAGCCTTATAAAAGTATGACTCAGAGCATCTAATTAATCCCTAAAGCATTTCGTTCTGTGACAGGTTTTGCAACAAATAGGCCTTCATACTAACGGTGAAATAATTTTGTTTCCAAAATGGCAGAACAAGTCCAGCTGTAACATTTTTGCTGGGACTGCAGCAACCTGTTTATCCGTGTGCTGAGGAAAAAAAATCCAGTAAAGATGGGCGTATTCCACTTTAAAGCAAGGAAAGAATTGCGAGATCCAAGAATACCTGTGCATAAACATAAAGTTTATTATAGACTTCCGTAGTTAAATTTATTCATGATTTTTTAAACAGGGAGAAGAGCTGGAAGATCTGTTACCTTAATGATTACTTAATGGGAGAAGACTACTGAAGTTCTGGGACAGTGTTCACAGAGTTATCTACATTGCTTGAAGGTAAATATCCATATTGCTTTTAAAGTCTGATTCATTGAATATAAGAATGTCAGGGCAGCATCAGAATAAAGATTAATTTAGGTAATTTGCTGTCCAGGGCCAGTAGCAGATGCTTAGCAATGAGCACCAGCTTATGGTTTCATAATACGGCTTGAGCCAAGTTAGCAGCTCACTGCTGCCAGGAGGGAAAGGTCCTGCTCTTTCTTTCAGCTTCTGTACCCCCAGCTCGTGGATTCATGAACCCCAGCTTGCCTGTGCATTTCTGGTGCTTGTCCAGGTACACAGTAAGCCAATTCACTGAAATGGCAGAAAACTGGCTTGAGTAATAATAGAAAGAGTGCTTTTGTCTTTGGTGAGTTGAGCCAGCTTGCCTTATGACCAGTCCGGTTGCAGAGCCAGATGGAGGGGTCACGCACTTGGGATCCGTGGATGTGGGAGGAAAGAGAAGGGAAGGCTGGACAGGAGGAGGAATGAAGGAGAGAAGTAAGAAGAGGGGGTAGAGGCCTCCCAGTTGTGTCAGCAGTTGAGGCACTTAATTGTGTAAACCATCTACTTTTGCGTGTTTGACACCTGCTGGAAAATCCAGCTGATCTTCCCAGAGAAGCATTTACAGTGGGTGGAAGAGCTCCTTCCTGAATGGAAATAACTAATTTACAATTTATCGACAAGTCTGTACAGGGTTGTGGGGTTTTGAGGTTTTTTTCCTACATGTGCTTTACTTTACACTTGTTGTCCTTGAGTTTCATTGGCCATTTTATTGCTAGGTCTTTCAACATCTTGCAATGTAGGCTGCACTAGATCTTCATATCCAGAAATGGCTTTATCATCTGAAAACTTTGTCATGCCACTTTTTAGCCTTTTTTCATATTATTTGCTATATGTTGAAGAATACAGATTGCAGCACCGAACCTAGGAGGACTGTGACAACAACTGCCTTTCCACTGTGAAAACTGTCTATATATAGTTCAGTGCTCTCTTTCCTACTTTTCAAGCAATTTTGAGTCCTTGGGGGAAAGTTTCCTTCCACACTGAGAAGGCTGAAGGGCTTTCGATAAGGAGCACAGTTGGCACCTTTTTGGGAAGGTGACCAACTGACCACTTAAGCATTGGTTCTGTCCGTATGATGGATGACTTCCCTGAACAAAAGCCATGTTGATATATATATTATATTTACTATTTCTACTCTTCTTTGTTTCTATCTCTGCCTCTCACCGAGGCCAGGAATTTTTTCTGTGATTTTCACCAGAGGCAGGGAGCCCTTGTTAAAGATTGGTGCCATGCTGCCACCTTTCATTGCTCTAGCACTTTGTCCGTGCGAAGCTATAGATCACATGTCATGGCACTTCCATAGCTGAGGTGCTTCAAACTCTTGAATAAATACCTTCTGCTCTGGGCAGTTTTTCACTGTTTCATTTCTCAATTTGTTCCAAGTCATCCAGTATTGATTCGTTAAGTTGAGGCAGTTCTTTCTGGTGAAGAATGTCTCCGTTGTAGGAAATTCATGGCCACTTTTAGGGCCATTAGATGCTTCTGAAAATCTCTGAGGTTCTTTTGTAGCTTATCAATATGTCCAGTCACAAACATTAAATAGTCACTGTAGTAGGCAAAAAAAACCCCCACCCTATGAATGCTGATAGGTAGCAGATGATAATTGTTTGCCTCTGTGTGTGGGGGGGTGAATGTCTGAACATCTCAGCTGGAGGAAGATCTTGGAAACTGGGGAGATCAATAGAGGCAAACGCCAGGGGATGCCCAGGAACCTTGGCAGGTGAGACTGCGGACTGACAACTGCAAGCAGCCGCACAGCAGGAACCAGCCTGACCTTCCCGGCCAGGCGGGATCTTCCTCCCATCTGGGCAGGGTAGTGAAGACCTGGGGAAGATAGCGCTGGTGGGAGAGCAAGTGAGCATGTGAAATAATCTGTAAATAATTTTTTACAGATGTCACGTCGTTGACTCTTAAGCAGAAGCCAGCATCCAGATCCACTATGGGTTCTTGTTTGCTTGATCTCACCCGTGACAGGCAGGAGTCAGGCGCACTACATCTTTTCTTTTTTTTTCGTTTATTCTAGACAGTAAGTTGAGGCTTCTTTTTGTCCTTTATGTTCTGAGTCTTGAAATACACTTTGATCATGTATCCAATTGTTGCTTCTCAATTAATAATATAAGAAATCTGCTATTATTTTGGGGAAAAGATGTATGTTCCCCTATTTGCCCGATTCCTGTAACTAGAGAATAAATGAAAAGCTTGATTGTTTATTCGTTGTGCCATAAAAGTTGAAGAACTATCAATACTCGACAAAGAATACAGCTATATATGCAATCAGATCTTGTGTTATTATTATTTAAGCTGAAAGTGATTTCCTAGGGTAAGAGTACATGTAACTGATCTTCATTTAAATTCATTATGTTTTATTCTGTGCAGTTAACTCTCAACTTGTCAGCCAAACTTATGTTTATTCTACTGCAGAACTACTCTTTAGAAAAACCATACTACTTTTTCCTGACCTGAAATATCTAACACAATATAGACAGAAGTTTAATATAGTCACCTGCTTTTTTATTAAGATTTCACTTTGTGGAACGGTTATAAGACCTAGTTCATGATCTTTTCAAAGTGCTGCCCATTAGATTACCTTCTTAATATATATATTTTTTTTAAAGTGCCTCTGAAATTTGGACTGCAGATGCTTATTTAGATACACAATGAAGCTACATGACATAGAAAAGTGATGAACTTTTACCAGCTCTTCTTGCTTTTCAGCCTTTTTTCTGTAAATCAAAGCCCTTTTCCTGTACCTTAAGCGACAGGAAATCTCTTGTCTGACGCAGTCCTGAAAGCAGTACAGGAACTATTTCATTGCCACCTCTAACCTGATTCGGGTGCTGTCAGTGCTCAGCTGTCCAGCTGGTCAGCATGCCAGCAAAGGTACATCACATTCCCTAGATAGCCAGCATCAGGGCAAGCAGTCTTGTACCCCAGAAGCCTTCACTTTGAGGTGCTGCTCCTGAGAGTCAGGCACCTGACTTGCTTCTGAGATTCGTGGTGAGCACCCAGAGTCATAGGCAGCCTCAGAGCATGAGTTACTTTGTTCTGATACAGCTAACTTGGAATGCCACTTTGATTTATTAGTTAATTACCAGCATTTTGCACTTTTTTTCTTGGACCATTTTTGGGGTTTGGCTCCTACCGACCTACAGAAACTGCCTACTGACTCGTTTATCTCTCAGTTTTCATCCAGTCAGGAACATAATGAATAGCAGCCGTCATTGTAACAGTACTATAGGTATCTCAAAACATGATGCCAAGCCATATATTAAGATTTCTCTGTGGAAATCAGAATTTGATAAGAATAGCATTCTTCAGTTTTATGGATTGAGATGTAATCAGCATCAATACCTGGGAGTTCAATCTAGGCAAGTTCAGGCTAGTGGTAACAGACTGATTTTAACAGTGAGAATGACTGGTCATTGAAACACATTATCTGCTGATTGGAGTGGGTACCCTGCAGACTGAAAATACTCAAATCAAGGTTGCAGAGATTTTTGGGAGGATGCACTTAAGCCTCAACAAAAATTGTTACAGGAGGGACTAATGGTAGGCATCAGATTATATTACCCCAGTTTTCTCTTTTGGTCTTAAAACTCTGTGAATTTTATTTCTTGGATGGGAAATTTTTCCTTCTGAATTATTTACCAGTTTACATTTTTATCATCTTTCTTCACATCTTCACTAGCACAGTAAAAGAATAAGTAAATGAAAGTTTTGGGCTTGTATTTCTGGAGGGCAGAAAAAATCCACAACTTTCAAGTCAGAGTCAGCCCCTCCTCTTCTTTCACCTCCTATTAGTCACCGATAAGGACAGTTATATATTCCTCTTCCTCTCCCTAAGCATGTGCTGAGCTCAGATATTCCACGTCTTATAGCTATCTCTGGAGATAACTGTTGTATGCCTAAGCGCGCAGTGGAAAGCACTGGATTTTTGTTGTATTGGGTATTTCTTCTGTCTAGCAGGATTGGTAGAAAGAGTAGCAAAGCAAACAAAATTAATATGAGCCCTAAGGTGGAAATAACCTCGTCCAGCAGACTGAACGTCTTTGATGGAAGAACTTTCTTCCTCTTGAAGTCTCTTTCAGTTGTGGGCAGAGATGCTGAAGTCCACGTAACAGCTCTAGGACTTTTAACACACTCTGACAATTTTACCTCTGTGTCATTACCCTGAACCTGTGTCTAGTTCAGTGATTCACTAAAGGAAATGCTACTTTCAGTTCAGTTCCTAGTAAAAAGCACAGACCCACCTCACACTGCCAGCTATCACAGCTGGTTAGCACCCTTCCCTTAGATCTCTCCAAACCCACCCACCTATTGCTCTTCCGTGGAAAGATTGGTTTTGTACTGAAAAGGGATCTCTGTAAGGGTTTACCTGAATGTACAGGATACTGCTTGTGTACTTGTTCTGTGGGTAGTTTTGTTTCCATTAAATGCTTCCTTTTCCCCTAATTTTATGCTTACAGTGGTCAGTTCTTTGCCTTCCAGGAGTTAAGGCAGCACACAGCATGGCAAATGCCACCCTGACATACTAGCTTGGTCCTAGCTCAAGCAGGGAGGATCTAAGTTCCTACCAGGATTCTCTACAGAATTGTGGTTTTAACTGGTCAGTGTCATTTGATTGACTCTAATTAAGGTTATATCCCTAATATGTTATCATTTCAAACAAGTTTTCCTGGTCAGAATGCAAGATTTAATCAATAGGTTCAGTGTTAACGTGCTGCCTCTTTTACCCCTATGTCACAGAATCACAGAATGGTAGGGGTTGGAAGGGAAACCTGTGGGTCATCTAGTCCAACCCTCCTGTCAAAGCAGGGTAACCTACAGTAGGCTGCAGAGGACCTTGTCCAGGCGGGTCTGGAATATCGCCAGAGAGGGAGACTCCACAGCCTCCCTGGGCAGCCTGTGCCAGGGCTCCGTCACCCTCAGAGGGAAGAAGTTCTTCCTCGTGTTCAGCTGGAGCTTCCTCTGCTTCAGTTTGTGCCCATTGCCCCTTGTCCTGTTGCTGGGCACTACTGAAAAGAGCTTGGCCCCATCCTCCTGACACCCACCCTTCAGATATTTGTAAGTATATATCAGGTCCCCTCTCAGCCTTCTGTTCTCCAGGCTGAACAAGCCCAGCTCGCTCAGCCTCTCCTCGTAGGAGAAATGCTCCAGTCCCCTCATCATCCTTGTAGCCCTTGTAGCCTTGTGTCCCAGGAGACTGATCAAAAGATGGGTCACACTGTACTTCCAGTGGCAAGAAATGCTTTTTCACACACTGAATAAAAAATGAGGAAGCGTGCAGGCATGCATGTTTTCATGCAGGTGGTTTCCAGTGGCCTGGGTCTCTAACCAGCTGTTTTCTCTGTTCCCTTGTTGTGGCTTTTGCAGCAAATGTGTTATTCTGAAGATAAAGATTTTGATGAGGGCAAATGGGAAGTCCCTGAATCATTGTTTTCCCACAGCCCGCATGTCTGTCTGGGGAGCATGAGATGTGCTACTCAACAACTTAGTGTACAGCGACAGAACCAACGAATTTATTTTCTGCTAACAGCTGAAAACCTTTAGTTTCTGCCCCTTTCCTGCCTTCCTTATCTATACTTCTGACTGCAGGACTCACTGCAAACAAGCTCCAACTGGTTATTACAGCTGTGCTGTTAATTACTTATCAGTGTCCTGGTTTCGGCTGGGATAGAGTTAATTTTTTGTCAGTAGCTGCTGTGGTTTGGATTTAGTATGAGAAGAATGTTGATAACACTGATGTTTTCAGTTGTTGCTATGAAATCAAGGACTTTTTCCAGTTTCAGCTAACGAGCAGGTGTGCGGGAGCTGGGAGGGAGCACAGACAGACAGACAGCCCAAGCTGGCCAATGGAATACTCCATACCATAGAGGTCATGCTCAGTGGAGGAGCTGGGGTTGGCCAGAGGGCAGGAATTTTTTTTCTTTCTCGATTTCCATGCGTTTGAATCCTCACTTGTCCAGGAGTTTGAACTTTTCCAGGAGTTCCGTCTTTTGGGGAATTTTTGTGAAATTTGCAAAAATCCACAAGTTTGGGATTCCATGACTGCTGCTTGGGGACTGACTGTGCTCACCGGGTGGTGAGAAAAATTGTATTGTATATCGTTTGTTTTGCATATTCGTTATCATCATTAGTATTATCATTGTTGTTGTTATTATTAGTAGTAGTATTTCCTTTATTGTCTTATAAAACTGTCTTTATGCCAACCCACGAGTTTCCCCTTTTTGTCCATTTCTCCTCCCCATCCTACTCGGGGGAAAAGGGAGGGGTGAGCGAGCGGCTGTCTGGTGCTTAGTTGCTGGCTGGGGTTAAACCACAACAATTGGCCATCACAGATCCCAGCAGATAACATTTTTGCATGATTTCCTGTCTCTTCCTTATGCTGCTTCTTGTGCCTGCAGTGGGAATCAACAACTTTCCCAAGACAAGAGGTGAATGCTTAAAATAAAAATGTATTTAACTGGAAAGGGAGGTTTGAGGGGAAACAAAGCACACTGCTCTCTGACATGCTTTGTTATTTCGGTTTGAATTACAGCCTAAAAGAAAGCATTTCTTCACCTATTGCCTCTACAAAGCATCATAGTCACAGGGTGGGATCATGGTGTCCCCTGGAATTGTCCGTTTTATATTGATTACTGTCTTCCATCTCCTAGAAAGCCAAATTTTCTAGGATTAAATGGTTATAAAGTCAAATATTACAGGATTGTTATAGGGACAAGTTCATGAGTTATAGAAGGTGTATGGTATAAAAGCAGGTATAAAACAGGATTATAACTTTCAGGTATTCATTCACTTGAATGGCTCTGATGAAGTATAGTAATGTCAGGGCTCAGACTAAACAGACCTTCAGTGTGTGGTTAGCCCAAACACCACCTTAATTTTCTCCCCAGTTCTACTAACGACGCAGAAAAATGTTGTACCAATGAGCCAACACGTGCTCCGCAGTGGGACAGCGGGTGGCTATCCTCTGGGCTCCAGCTGGCAGCTATCTAGCAACCACTTAGAATGCAACAAGGACACAATTCTCCAGTGCTCTTCCTACAAGTCCCCCGGAAAGACAGAAAGCTTGCCACCCAATTAATAAGCACTGCTATTATCGTAGGAGGTGCTCTCAGAAGCACAAAGGCCAGCTACTCAGGCAGGGTTTTGCAGAGTATGGTTTTTGCCTGCGTTCTGCTACTGAGGGTGCTGCGCATCTGTGCTAACACTGGTTGTAGATTTCTGCCTGAGATACCAGCCCCTTTCTAAAGATTCTGTTCTCTTCTCTAGAAGCATATAACTTAATAATTTTATTTAGACAATAGTTGACATATTTTGCAAAGGAAACCTTAAAATTAAGAAACAAGAACTACATGTATCAGTAAATAACTGGAACTAATAATCAGAGCGGCAGCCACCCTCTTCTGGTACTCTGTAAGGCAAGTTCCTTCCCAAACAAGAATAAAGGAACATTGAGAAACCCAGAAGAGCCTCCTGGTATCTCCATGTCCTGCTGAAGTAAAGTTAAAATTTTCCAGGAGTGATAAGAGGGATATGAAATTATGTTTTCTGAGAATGAATGGGATTTCTTAACAAGACTGTAAAAATTTACCTTTAATTACACTGAGAAAGATGGTGATAAAGCTTCTGGAATAAATTGTTGCTAAAAAGTGTTGCTGAAAGTATTGCAAACAGGAATAATTTGTCTGGTGGGGTGTGCCCATTTCTAGTGACTTTTAATAATATATTAGAGTTAGATAAATATCTGTTAATGTTGCAGCAGTACAGTAAACTGCACCTTGGGGCAGATGAATACACCAGTTATTGAGACTGAATTCCCTTACAGACCTAACTTTCTATGGTCCTAAGGAAAAAGGCTGCTGTGCTTGTCAGTCGTGCTGGGAACGCCAAAGCACCTGGTGCCGTTCTGTATGTCCGAAGGCTTGTGATGTGCCCACACAAGAAGCGGGACGGCGGGGAGGTGACTGCTGTTTCTGCCTTGCCAGCTGTAGTGGCTGACACTACTTTTACACCAACAAAAGCGGTGCAATGCCGGCCCCGGCAGCAGGCTGGGCCTGGGCTGCAGTGGGGAGTGGAAACCCTCGACTCTATACTGCCCTGGTGAGGCCTCATCTGGAGTACTGTGTCCAGTTCTGGACTCCCCAGTTCAAGAAAGATTAGGAGCTTCTGGAGAGAGTCCAGCGGAGGGCTATGAGGATGAGGAGGGGACTGGAGCATCTCTCCTACGAGGAGAGGCTGAACGAGCTGGGCTTGTTCAGCCTGAAGAAGAGAAGGCTGCGAGGGGACCTAATAAATGCTTATAAATATCTGAAGGGTGGGTGTCAGGAGGATGGGGCCAAGCTCTTTTCAGTGGTGCCCAGTGACAGGACAA
>Ga0065711_1007927_pt1 | contig 13813 bp, 12 predicted proteins | sample Hoacrofraction12_FD_59098 | JGI IMG/M metagenome (GOLD analysis project Ga0065711, IMG submission 59098) | Hoatzin crop microbial communities from Cojedes, Venezuela - Epithelial fraction 12 v2 (version 2) | ecosystem: Host-associated > Birds > Digestive system > Esophagus > Crop | place... | reverse complement strand
TTTTTTTTTTTTTTTTTTTTTTTTTTTTTGTAATTCTGCAACCCCGGTTCGTGGACTTTTAGGAGTGGTGGTGGCTCTGTGGCTTAGTTTTGTGCTACAGGCAGTGGTGCCCCTCTTCTTGAGATCTGCAAATGCCGTGGTGCTTCTGTGGCTGGGTGTTCTTGCAGTGACCGGCACCCACCCTGCGAATCGCTGTGCTGAAGGCTAGTGGAGAGGAGTGGCTGGCGATGCCGCTTGCTCACTGTGCGTTCTGGGAGTAAGGGTGCCCTGAGAGGGGATGGGAGTACTGATGTCGTTTGGCAGCGGCTGTTGTGTAAAGAGACTCCAGAGCGTGTCCTTTTCCTGCTAGCGTTTGCCACACTTGTCTTTTTTTGTACAGAACTTGTCGGGGAAGCCTTCATGCGTCTGCTCTTAGTGTTCTGGGTGGTACAGGGGCAGGTCCGTGTGGAGGCTGGGCTGGATCCCACTCAGATTTGGCAAAAGAAGAAAGTGGGGGCTAAATGCACACCGAGCCCCAGGCAACTTCTAATTCTGAAAATGAAAAAATGTCAGAAGTTGCAATTATGAAAACTCAGAATCAAAACAGCATGCTTTATGGCTGGCAGGTAAAGAGGTTGAGGAACTGCTATTCAGTAAAAACTCATGGAGCCTTCAATTTCAAAATTTCTGTGTTGTGTCCCCCCAAAAAAAAATTTCAGAAGTAAGAAGGTAAGCAAGTTGCTGTTTGTCTCCTAGTGTGTCTCGTGATCAGGTGTGAGGTACTTGAAAAGAATTTGTAGTGAATTTTTACTTGCTTTAAATCAGGCGGTAGATGTTACAGATACAAAGAAAATAGTTCTGCTTAGCTGTTGGGCTGTCAGTTTGCACCATGCACAACACAGGTCTAGCAGTGAAAAAGCAGTGCGGCAGGTTTGACACCCCAAAATCTGCGCTGTGCTCTTTCCTGTCAGTCGCAGAGCTGTTGTTTCCTCTTGCCGGCTTATACTAGGGAAGACCCACCGAGTCTTGTTTTAAGCAATTAGAAAAGTTGCCTTTCTTCAATCAAAGAGAGGTATTAGTGAAATGAATGGGAGTAATTAAATCTAATTTAGTCATGTAAATGAGTTTAATTAAAAGAAATCTATCCTTTAATAACTTCAGGGGGAAATGCCGCTCCTTACGGAGTTTGAAATTTAGTTAAGCTAACAAGACACAATAGCTGAACTGATGAGACCATGATGTTGTCATCTGCCTATGTAAATAATGACACAACCAGTGTTTAGTGGCCGCTTTTGGTGGCGGTGCGGAGGACGCTGAAGCATGGAGAGGCTGGGCGCCCCAGGTGCGGTGGTGGTGCCGGATGAGTTAGTACCTTCCCTTGGCTTTGAAGTCCCACCTACTTACATTTGGTGTACTTAAGGAATCTGGAGAAAAAAACAGGAATTATTCTGGGTAAGAAAGCTCTCAGGTACCCATTTATTGCCAATTAATAGTAATAATTGCCATAAATTTGATAAATGTTAGGATGGGTAGTTTGGCAGTTGGCTAGGTGAATGGCAGAGAATCTGACAGAAGGCAGGGGGATTGGATGGGGACTTTGTACCACTGCCTTATCCTCAATTTATACATCTACCGGACTCCCTTTTATTCTCAGTTCCTTTTCACAGTTGTTCTTTGTATTTTTCAGAAGTCTCTTCTTCACTTCTTCATTTAGATGTGATGTGATCTAGAACACGGTCCATCATTTCTCTGCTGTCTGAAATACTGCGTACCTTTTATCGTTTAACAATTGTGCTTGGATGGCTGGTAAATTTTTACGCACACCTCTGCCCCGATATGTTACTAGTTTTAAACTCTCCTACAAACCAGGTTTTTTTTTTAATGTCAGAGAGGTTTTTAAAGAAGTTAATAAGAAATATGTTCTGAAATTCTACCACTTTCAGTGGCAGCCAAACTCCTAGTCTCTTCTTCAACTCTTTCTTACCAGAAAATAACTCCAAAATGTTAAAAAGCACAGTTTAAAAACTTCATTTTTCTCAGAGTGTTTTAAATATTTTCTACTGCTCTGCCTTTCCACTCAGTAAGCTTTGAACAGCTCTTTACATTCACGACATTGCTTTCACTTCTGGTTGACCCCAGTTTCTCTTGCTTTCGTTAGTCTGCTGAGAAATAGATTGTCATATACCAGGAACTTCAGTCTAGTGAAACTGAGCTTATTTCAGGATATCGTAGGAGCCCGCGTGGAAGTTCCGTAAGTTTTCTAAAGATTTTTTTTTTTTTGGCTACTACACATGCTGTTTGATACCTCAGCTTGTATCAAACTCAAATTAGGGGAACAAAAGGCTTGTTTCCTTATTTGTGAAAATATTTTCACAAATTCTGTTAAAAGTAGCCACAAGACTTTAACGGAAAACCTGAAACTTGTGGGACAACCAAGTGGAAGGAACGGTCGGATTGATTTCTCCTGGTAGTGGGCCTCTCCTGATGTGTTGGTCTCTTTACAAACAAGCTCACGTGTCCACCTCACTGAAGGTTTTACAGAATCACGTATTTGGTTCTTGGCACACACGTTGCAGTTTAGTATTTTGGTGGAAAAAGAAAAACAACTTGAGCTGTTTTAGCTACTCCACTGTACTGGGTCCTACAAGACCTTTCTATATGAAGCTATGTTAATTCCTTAAATATCTGCTGCTTGGCAATAAGCTGTTACTGGTTATGGAAGAATCTGTAATAAATTGGCTGGGGAAGCGGTGGGAGGAAGGACGCCAAGAGAGCTCCCTGTGGTCTGGGAGCCGTGGGGTGCTGGCCGGGCAGCCCGGCCTCACCCTTCCATCGCTCCGAGGCGTCGCTGGAGCCCTGCCTGTTAGGGCAGTCGGGCACGGCCCTCGCCGGTGCGCAGGGCAGGGCCGAGGGCACGGAGACAAACGGACAGCTGTGGGGACAGCACTTGTGCCTCCAGCAAGGCTTCGTTCTCCTCCTCAGAGAGCAGCTCTGTCCTCTACAAGTTGTTGTTTCTGACTGTATCAGTTGAAGCCTTGACCTTTATTACATGTGGCAAATGACGAATTATAAATAATTTGATTTTCTGTATCATCTGTGAGGTGTAGCACTGAAGTCATTGAAGTATTGTGATGGAGTTAACAGTATTTCTTCCTCTCTCAGTATAACAAGGCAAGCTGGTGAATGAAACTGAGCGGCATCGGGCTTTCCACGTAGAAAATGCCAAAGCTGTATTAGAGCATTGGAGAGAGCAGGAGATAATAAATCCAGGACACTAAATGCCATTAAGATTGCTCAGAAAGCTGGTCGCCCTCTGCTCTCATCTGGGATTCTTTAAGTATTATAAAGTGCACTTAGAGTGGTGAAGAAATCTCCCACCACGGTGTCTGAGAGAGGAGGATGGGGAGACATTGCTGAAGAGCAGCTGAACTGGCAGAGGGGGGGATGGCCAAGGGGACAATTTTCCCAGACTAAAAGCATCCTCAGCGTAAGCAGCTGAGGCGCGCGTTGGGCCTGAGCTGTGCACTCGCCGCTGGCACGGTGACCGCAGCTGAATTGAAGTCAGTGTTTCTGCAGCTGCTGGCAAAACCCGTGTTGCTCTGTGTGTCAGTGGCGGGAAGAGAAAGAACACAGGAGGCAGCAGGATGGAGCTCTGCTGGGTTAAGAGTCTGGTAACTCATTTCCATGGGGGTCATGTACACAAACTGCCTTCAAAGAAGACTCAGACCTTCAGGCCTGGGATGGGAGTGGGGCAGCCGGAGAAGAGCACCCATGCTGTAATGTGCTGAAGCTACTGCTTAGTGTTCTCGTCGGCCAGAAGTATCTGTAAGCATTGGTGGACGTGAACCGGTGTCACAGGCGTGGGCTGGGAAGTTCATCTTTGCGGCTTCAGCTGCTGATGCTGGAAGCCGCGCTTCAAGCAGGGCATCGTTCTGTGGCCGGCATCACGTTCTGGGGCTGTGCCTCCCTCCTGGCTGGCTGCGAGAAAGCAGCATGGGATACACCTACACTGTAAGCAGATCATTCTTGGTGAATCATTACTGCAGACCCATAAACATTGTCTGTGGTGTTTGCTGTCATCATAACGAAAAGCCCAGGGGCAAGTTGGAAAACAAATGCATTCAAACAACAGCTGAGTTGAGCTGAGCAAGGGCAGAGGGGAGCAGAACGGTGTCTGCTCCCTGCCGACAGTTCTTCAGCAGGCTCTGAAGGCACGGCAGTGCCCGCGCGATGGCATTTCTCGGAGACCTACCTGACAGGGGTTTAAATTGACTAGTTAAAAACGGCTAGCAGTTGAGTGGCGGGAGTGGGGAGCTGACAGACCCTCCCGAGAAGCCAAGTGCACACTTTGGTGAGCCCCAAGCTCCTGGTGTTGGCGCGACTGGAGTTCAGCTGTTGGAGTCCAGCTCCTGCCTGCCTGACCTAACGCAGCCCAACGCCCCTGCCCTGGCCCTGCCGGTCAGTGGTGCCAGGTGCTGCGCCACAAAGCCCACTGCTTGCAAGCTGATCTTTCTTACGGTGGGGGTTCTAGCTGATGGCTCAGAAAACCAGGAAAGTCCATCCTTTTTCCAGAAACTGTAGTATCTGGTTTTGTCTTTATCTGTTGATTATCTTTACTTTATCTCTCAATTTTTTTTGTCTGAACACTGACCCAAAAGAAGGTTTAACGTTCATGTATGTTTAATTTTAACAGCCTGGAAGCAAGTAATGTACAATTAGTCCTAAACTTGTGTTTTTTCTCGATTAGGAGTGGTGCGTCACTTACTGCTAAACGGGAATTGTCATTTCAAGACCATTCAAACCTTCCATTTGACAACACTTGCAAATATGTAGAGGTCTTGCCTTTGGAAGGATTTCAGATAGCTATAGCTAAGATTGTCGAAATAATCTGCTTTTATGTTCTTGCAACATCAGAAGCACCATCTGCAATGAACAGAACTGTCTCTGCCAGAGAATGCCACTGCTCAGGTTTTGTGCTCTTTGAAGACGCTGGCAGGTGTTCTGTAACGTCTTCAGCAAATACGCTTACCCGTTCAATAAGATCGTCAGGAAAATCGTGCGTGCTGCCAGTCCTGTTTGCATACATGGAAAGCTCTTCGATTCTAGAGGGTTTTAGATTTGTATGTTTATTTTTCTGTCTTAATTTAAACCAATCGGGATGTAATTTGGCCATTAGTTTCAGTTACTGTCTGCATATTCAGAAGCCCAGACTCAGTGATGTTCTTGTTGATTTATGCAGAAGAACACTCATCTTCTGCTTAATGCTAGCAATTTAGCTTGATACTGTGTGCTGTGTGGAGGGATTTTATATGTAGATCAGGTTGTGTAGCTCAAAATAATTAATTTCAGTAAGCCCAAATGTATGTAACGGACCCAATTTTTTTTTTTTCTTTGAATACTGCTTTTAGACAACAGTAGTTAACTGGGAAGTCCTAGCGTATGTTTTCTCTTTCATGGTCTTTTGATTTTTTTGAGAGTAATCTCTTAAAACACTTCATTTCTTCTTCGATAATATGTAGCATTCTGCATCTTGAATTTGAAGTGATGTTTTCAGATAAGCATGTATATTTTAATAGGATTAAGCAGCCTTCTAAAGAGTTTGAATATTTGATTCTAATAACCAGTGCTTAGGTTCTGCTCCACTCCCGAGGCTGTCTGCAGAATTTCCTCTCCCTGACTGGCAAATCCTTTTCCAGGTGGACACTTGCCATCACTTACGTGGCCTTTCCTGCCAGCTACGGAGCCTCTATTCAAAGGAAGGAAACGAAACGTCTTAGATTCTCGTACTGCTGAGCCGCTGGTTTTGCGCTGCTCCCAGGCAGCTGTCCGTCTCACCGTAGTTGCTTCATGATGTGTTTATTGGGCTGTGTCTGGGTGGGCTTGCCTGTTCCACAAGATCTCCAGCTGATATTTTATATAGAAACGATTAACCAAAGGCATCCCGCAGCAGCTGACAGCCAGACTGCTGCTGCGAAGCACGGCTGAAGGCAGAGCCGTGGGCTGTGCCGAAGCCAGCCCGGTGCCCAGCAGAGACGTCGGGGTAGTGGGGCTGCGTTGCAGTGTCTGAAGGGTCATTCAGCGCGGAGAGCTGTAAAACTGGGGTGGTGGGGAAGGCTGCAGATGCTCGACCAACAGTTTGCTGTTCTCAGGTGTGTTTATGGCTGAGCTGATGCATTGCCACATGCTGCGTAGAGAGGGGAACCTGTCTTGGGGACCGACGGGCCTGGTGGGAGTGTCTTCAGACAGCTCAGGAGGAGCAGATGGCTTGAACATTGTTGAGGGGAGTAGCAAGTGATAGGTCTTCAGTGGCTGAGGGAAACATGTAGAAAGTAGTTAAGAGCTTGAATGGTTTAGTGTCGTTGTAAAGGGATGTTTTCTTTGAGGTTTTCTGTGTTTAATTTGAATTTTAGAAAATGAAATACATAAAAGTCTAAAAGTATGGTTTGGATTGAGCAAGAGTTAGTGGTTACTAATGGAGGTACTCACAAAAAAAAAGGCCGATTTTGGATTCATCCCTTCTTCCCCTTCTCTTCGCTTTGGCACAACACGCTTTTTTAGGAATTGCTGTTTCAGAATGAAGAGTAAATTAAATTCAGACAGCTTCGATAATGATGTCCTGCATTGGTTATTGGCTTGCATCGACTTCGCTGAAATTAAAACAATATATTTTCTCTGCAAATTATTTGCTTCTTCGGGGGTTTTTTCCAAGACAGTTCATCACCACAGTAAAAGCAGTTAAAGCTGTCAGTGTTCCATTTGAAAGTACTCAGTTTTACCAGCCTTAAAGAAAAATAGCAGCCAGGACATGAAGTTTCTTGTTAATTGTCTGTACTAGCAGAAAGTCAAATTAAAAGGAAAACTTAGGAAAAGTTACTTGAATTAGTCAATTGCTAGAAACTCTGAAGCGAGCGGCTGGGCTTTGCAAACCTATAGTTCTTCTACATTGGTTTCTGTGTGACCCCTTTGGCGTTCTCTAGCGTGCTTCCTCCACACATGGTTACTGGTCATTCACCACACATGGAAGCGAAATGGCTGTCTGTTTTAGTTGCTTGAAATTGTGTTTGTGTGTGCTGTGGTTGATGTGCATATTTATAAAATCACCCTTTTATTTCCTCTTCGTATGGTCCCATCACTGTCTGAGCACCTATACTCTGCCGTAGTCCTGGTGCAGGGGTCCCTCTCTGTCTGTGTTGTTAAGAGGACTGGAGGAACAGACTGAGCTCCAGGTCGGAGAAGTTCTCAGATGTGTGCTCCCTTTCTGGAGCACAGATTGTTCGCTTCAGTAGGGGCTGAGCACCTAAGTATCTCCAGGAAACTGGACCTAGATGATTGTCTGTGATAAATCTCTACTGGAACATAGACTTGAAAAAAAATAGCCCAGGAGTCCTTTGCTGCTACTTAGATAATATTTCTCCTCAAGCGTGTGGTGCCTGGAAGAAAGAACAAATGTGTATTTGTGGCCGCATGTACTGCTTATCTGGAGAGTCCTGGACTGCTGTGTGGCTGCTGCAGAAATATCCATGTCTCTCTAGGGGGGCAACTCGGCCATTTCAAAGCAGTGCTATGGACACACGCATTTTCCAAAGCAAAGAACATTGATGTTGTTGTTATTTCTGACGACAGTTTCATTAAAAGGTACTAAGGAGACACTAGCCCAGCTGTAAAGACTGTGCTGTTATGTCTTGCTTTTTTTCTTTCTTGGGGCTTGATAAGTAATTTTATTACAATTAACGCTTGTTGTCTTGGGCCTCAGATGTCTCTGGGATAAGCCGTGTGACTCGGTGAACCGAGTGCCAGCAGTGTTTTGCAGGTGTTTTGTGGCATGCTGAGTATTTTTAAACTCGGCCTGTCTTGGTGGCTGGATAGATGCTAGAAGAAATGTAGAGGCTGTGCTCTGTAGCATCTGAGGAAAATCATGGAAACCTGCAGAACTGGTTAAATTGGGGCTTTTCCAAAAGTACATGGGAACTGCATTGAAATGTGCTTCCAATTGTCATCAGTTTTTCCTTTTGCCACAATGTGAAGTTTTACACTCACTCACCAAGGGGTGAAGGTGGGTGGGAGAGGAGCTAATTCAGCACAGAAATTTCTCATGCTTAGGTACGTTTTCAGCTTGTAAACTGTTTGACAGGAGGTGAAATCCTCAGAGGTGCAGCCCAGGGAGCAGGGCATGCATGAAACCTCAGTGTCATTTGCTGCATTAGACCTGACAGTCTGGTGGAGCCCTTGCCATTAATATTCTTTTCACTCCAATAGCGTGCAGCATGGGCAGCAGTACCTGCTGCAGGGGCATCTGCGTCTGCCCTGGCCTAGGTGGACTGAGGTCGCGTGTTGTAGGTGTGGAAGCTGCCCTTGGGTGCTCCGAAGAACAGCCGCTGCTACAAGTACCAAGCTAGGTAGGCACCAGCCTCGTCTCTGTTGATTTTGAGATCTGCCTGCATTATCTGAACTGGCAAGTTCTTGTCTTGTGTGCCAGGTGTATGTAGAGGTAGAATTTGACAGTGATTGCAGGAGCCATAGAAGTCTATAAAAATAGACTACAGCATTAAAAAATATTATTTCTGTAATTGCTGAAGAAGCCCCGCAAATTGTACTCTTATTACACCTGCTGTAAATAGGGATTAAATCCCCCATATTCAATTGCACTACTCCGGATTGACACCAGAGAGCAAAATTTATCCTAATAACTGGGTGTGCCTCAAATGCCATTAGACTGCACTGGATTGTATAAATTATACAAAGCACTGATCTTTTCTGTTGTTAGTCAGACTGTTTATTATTTGCCCGACATGCTGAAGCCCCTGTAGCTCTGATGTGCGGTGCCGCTCTTGGGCTCAGAGGAAGGCAGAAAGGCACACTGGTTTATGCATAAGTACACTGGGGTGACAGCTGTCAGAGGCAGCCAGGGGATGCTTTCCTGGATGCTTTCAGGACGTGTGGGCAAGTGAACATCTTTAGGGACACTGAAGTTTGTAAGTCAGCCTTGCTCTCTCTTCTTCCCCCACTCCCCAAAGGCATTTGACGTAGCTATGTGCTAAAGTGGATGATGCATAATTGAGCACTGCTATATTTGAATGTGTTTGGAGTACAAAATATTCATCTGTATGAAAAGAGTGTTTATGTATTAATGTGCATTTCCTTCATGCATTCCTGATTCCATTAGTAATGGAGGCATTGTGTAATATAATAGAAATGATTAACTTTAATTGCCCTTCTTTGTTGGGAAAATAGACATGTAATTAAAAATCTGACATGCATTGTACTTTTTTTCTTCAACAATTTACTTGTTGGCATCTCTTCAAGAGGATATTCCACAAGGCCTTTACCACCTTCTCCTTCAAATATCTCACCAAGTCCAACTTCTGTATTTCAGCAATCAACTGATTTCTGATGCCTGGACTGAAGTGGCTAGCTACCAAATCCTGACGGCTGGTCCATCATTTCCCCCCCCTTAGAAAGAAAGCACACTAAAAAAGGTAATACCAAAACTATAAGTGACTTGTGAGGCTCATGAGTAGATACTTTGATTGCTACCGTAACGAGCACTGCTCTCTCTTCAGCTCCCCGCCAGTTCTGGGTTGTGCCGTGTTTGTCGCTTCAGTGACCCTAATCGCTGTTCAGCAGTGTACCAAAATACGAAATAACAAAGAATACCTTGTGAAGAGTAACAGTGTTATTTAAAGTATGAAATAACAGCATCTTGGAAATGCTGTTTGCATTGGGTGAAAAAGCCACGCCTCAACCTCTAAGCACATAAATCCTGTCTGCAAAGTGCGGATGTTAACCTGAATCTGAGCTGGATGTTAGCAGAATTAGATGATTGCTTTTGGGAGACTGTTTCACTGCAATATCAAATTGGGGATCTTAGCTGAACGCTCAGGTCAGACAGAACAGATGCAAGCAGGCCTGCAAAGCCGGAGAGTGAAAACCTGCCTTTGTGTTTGTTCTTCACGGCCATCTGACAGCAGACCTGAGAGTGCCAGCTCTTCTCTTGTACCTTTTCAGTGGAGTATGTGTGTCTGCAGTCACCAAACGCTGTTTTACTGCCTGGCTGCCTGCGGTGTTACGTGCACGCAGTCTGACCGCAGACAGTGATGTGGATAATCTCAGCACGTGTTGCTGTAAGGCGCTTTGTTCATGTTGTCGGTTAGACACATTTTCAGCATGTTTTGGAGTGACTGCTGCCTTCCAGGATGTGTTGAGTTTTGCGTACATCAGGGTCACGTCTTGGAGCCTGCACTCCCGTGAGGCAGGAGAGCTACCAGGCCCTCTATGAAACCAAGTCAAGGAGCAGGGACTAAGTTCCCTCCTCTCCTTTGCTGCTTCTGTAGCAGCTTCTACATGTCAGAGATGGAGAGAAAGCTCAAGTACACCTGTGAGCAGAGTAAGATACTTATCTCCATAAATAACCATAGGAGCCTTCAAATGAGAGTTGCTTTCTTTATAGCACTATTGTCATCTTCAGGGTTTGTTTACTTCCTTGGGTGCCTGATGGATAGTGGCGACCTGGAGTGAATTGGGAGAAACCGGAAGTGCTGTGCTTGGATCGGAGACCAGCACTTGGGAGACAGAGGGATTTGTGCTTGACAGCATGTCTGTTCGCTTTTTGACCTTATTCCTCTTGAGAAACATGCCTAGTTCTTGCTCAGTATCTGCTGCCTGCAGAAGCTGGGGCATGTCTCAGGCCAGACTTTCATTGTACTGGTTGTCAGAAATTTTTGTTTGGATGGTGTCCAGATCCCTACTCAAGAGTTGAATCTGCGTATGCTGAGAAAATCCGTTAGGATTTCTTAGTAACACTTTTGTTTCTCAGAAAAAAACTACTACCCAGCCAGCGTTAACCATCACTGGTATTTGTCCTCTGGCAGAGTCTTCTGCTGTGGATTTAGAGTCGAAGTCCTTAGGCCAATCCCTTTGGATGTCACTGGGATTAAGTAGGTTTGGGATTTCAGCTGGCTTGTTTGGTACCTAAAAACTGTGTGCAAGACCTCTGTAGTACCCCTGGCAGTAATAGCATGCCAGAGCATGTGGATGGGCTAGCAACGCAGCCCAGGTTCTGTGTTGAGATGTGGAGAAACATTTGGGGCTGACAGTCCTGGAAAGGCTGACTTCATGGAAGTTTTCTGCTACCTCTTCTATTTTGAGTTTTACGCAAGTGTTTTCCATGAGTTTTCTTCCTACTTTGTAGTTAATTTTGACGTTTTTCTTCCCAATTTTCTGTTCTGGCCCTGCCTCTGGGAATTCCTGTCCCTTTTTCCTTCTTTCAGGTCCACAGGATAGTGCTGAGTTACTGAACTGAGATGTTTTGCTGCAAGTGAAATGGAGTAAGAGCACACGATCTGGGTCAGTTTGCTTGGGAGCAGGCCTGGCAGGTAGAAGGCTCCTGTGCAGGCTCACAGCATTGCTCTGCCTCTCCAGCTGCCAATGCCAGGCCCGCTGACGGAGCCGACAGGGAGCACTGGAGCTGGGGGATGTTGAGGTGCATCCTGCTTGGGTGAGCAGATTCTTAGCATGTTCCAGTGAAAACTTACAGCATTCAGTGATCCACTTACCCGGCTGGGTCACAGTCTGTGGTTTGAAAGAGGGCACCGCACTGCCTAGCCGTGCCACCTGCCCTTCAGATTGTATAGATGGTAGAGGCAGGAGCAGACAGTAGCTGAGAATGTACCAGGGCTCAGAGCTGTTCCTTGCAGCACAGGTTTAGAGCTGGTGCTTGAGCTGTGTGCCTGCTGGACTCTGCCTGCTCTGACTCTGGAATTGGTTTTCTGATTTCACTGGGTGTAAGCAGTTTGCTTTTAGCCTGTACAGTCAACTAGTGGTGACCCTGCAGCTTGACTGGAGATGAGAACAACTGTGAGAGGGTAGCTGATACCTTCTCTCACCTTGTTTGACAACGTTGACACCCAGGATGTGATCTCAGAATGAATATCCCCAGACAGATAAATACAGATTATTGGTGTTACCTACGCTGCGGTTCAGACTTTTGATCCTTCTGGAGAAAATGCCTCAGCTACTAGCAAGGAAATATGGTAGGTTTTGCCGGTTCCTGATGAGTACTTACATCTTGTTCTACCTGGCAGACACCAAGCAAGAGGTGCGATGGGCAACAACAGACCAAAACTGGGAAGAATCGCAGTACGTGTGTAGGAACTTACTGACCTGTGATTCCTTTACAGTTCTTATTGCTGTAGCGTTGGTGCACGTGCTTAGTTTCTGGCAAATATTGGTGAAAAACCTCTTCTTAAACCCGACATCAAATTTGTATGGGGTGTGACCACACTTGAGATTGAGAAATACTTGACTATATCATGACATGAAAAATAAGTTGTAATCTAGTGATCTCAGGTAAACTCTCAGTGATAAGCTGAACAGAGGAAACCTTTTTTTCTCTAAGAGAACTCTTTAGTTTCAGTTGAGGAGGCTCCTTGATGCCATGGATCTTAACCTGATAGAGCACATGGGATATTTGTACCAAATGCAATGTTTAAGCAAACACTAGATGAGCAAAAGGACATACCTGCAAAACTTAGATTGTCATCTACCCAACACTTTTTCTACAAAATAAGTAACAATCCTTTCAACAGGAGACAGGTCTTTCACCGAGTCGGTGCTACTTGAAGTCATCCGAACCTAGATGAAGCGTTGCAGCCTATATTGACAAATGTCACTTGCTAAAGAAGCCATTGGGATGAGATGCCTTTGCCAGTATGCTTAAAAGAGGTAGGATCCAACTGAGACAGGGTATTCTTTGTGGAATCAAAGCTGTCTTTTTCCCACACTTGGAGAATCAGATTGACTCCTTTAGAACAGCTTCACGTGACAGACTCAGTGGAGCAATGTTTTATATTATTTTTAGGGAATGAAGGTGTCAATAAGCTAATAAAAATAGGTACCAAAAGACACACTGAGATAGTTTGTTTTTAGCTATCTTTTAATCACTTTCCAGGTGACAGAATTTTCACACTCAAAATAGTTGTTTATTTGAACCATTATCTTCACTGAGTAAGAAAGAAAAAATTGCATTTGTTAATATGTCAGATATGGAAGAAAGAAAGGGAAGTATAGGTGTACTTTTGTGGGGAGGAAACTCGCATAGTAGGTGAAAGAATGAGGACTATGTCGCTCTCTTGGGCCTCTCAAATTAGTAATAAGGAACAGATAATTGGTTGAATTATTGCTGAGAAAGGAGTAAATGTACATGCCACAACAGAAGAACGGTTGCAGATTTTGTATGCATATAGGTGTATTCACGTCCTTAGAACATGGTGAAGTTTTCCCAAATACTGAGATGAATTAATCTTTGAACGATTATCTTTTGTCTTAGATAATTGAAAGAGAAGAGAAAGTCTTGTAACAAGCCTAGGAAATACACTTGTGTGATGACTTCTTGGAAACTTGCAGTCCCTTATCACTGGTTCACTGTCTCGTTAATAGGTGTCTTCAGTGGCAGCTGAAGGGAGTCTCTCATGGGCCCAGGTCTGCTTGGTATTTTCTGTATTCATTTATAGCATATATGTGATCAGTTTAAAGAAAGAAAATAAAGAACATAGGGGTTCAATTGGCACTAAAGATTCAGTGAAAAATTGGAAAACATTTCAACTCAAAGATGGTTAAGCACTGGATAAAGCCATGCAGTAGCTTGTAAGTGGTCATTAGAGTTTTTAGGGGAAATAAAAAAAAGGTGATCTCTTGGAAACATTCATTGTGCATGATCTTTAACTTAAAGTGCATGCCTGTGCATGCTTTCCCATTTTCCCCTTTTTGTCTAAAAATGTTAAGATGTTCTTGATGTGTATGCTAAGATAGTCAGGGTTTGGTCTCCTTCCCCCCCCCC
>Ga0065711_1044895_pt1 | contig 13814 bp, 7 predicted proteins | sample Hoacrofraction12_FD_59098 | JGI IMG/M metagenome (GOLD analysis project Ga0065711, IMG submission 59098) | Hoatzin crop microbial communities from Cojedes, Venezuela - Epithelial fraction 12 v2 (version 2) | ecosystem: Host-associated > Birds > Digestive system > Esophagus > Crop | place... | reverse complement strand
AAGCATTAAGGTTGGAAAACACCTCTAAGATCATCAAGTCCAACCGTCAGCCCAACACCACCATGCCTGCTAAACCATGTCCTGAAGTGCCACATCTACACATGTTTTGAACACCTCCAGGGATGGGGACTCCACCACTGCCCTGGGCAGCCTGTTCCAATGCCTGACCCCTCTTTCAGTAAAGAAATTCGTCCTAATATCCAATCTAGACCTCTCCTGATGCAACTTGAGGCCATTGCCTCTCGTCCTATCACTAGTTAGTTGGGAGAAGAGACCAACACCCACCTCACTACAACCTCCTTTCAGGTAGTTGTAGTGAGCAATGAGGTCTCCCCTCAGCTTCTTCTTCTCCAGGCTAAACAACCTCAGTTCAGTGAAACAGGCTAAAAACACCTGCACAGAAATATCCTTTCTGTCTGCTAAGTCTTGCAGCTTTTTGGCTCCTGGTCTCTCTTCCAGACAAAAACAGAGCAGACTATAAACTAATCACTTCTGTAAGCCAGGATAATTTCAATTGCATTCCTCCTCAAGGCTGTATCCCTTACACTCCTGAGCTTATTCACATATTTGGTGCTGTTTTGACAGGAATATGTTATTAAGTGGTAGAAGAAATCCAATTTTGAAATACACATTAATTTTTAGTGAAATGTACACATTTTAAATGTGGGATGGTCAGTGTGGCAAAAAATGTGAGTCAGTATCAAGTTATAAGGAAAAGCCAGCAACTACAATGGCACCACTTCATGTAATATTCAGATGCAAAAGAGATATCCACCTCTTCCCTGACATACCGCTATAAAATCCACTGTTATGTAGTAAAATGAAATAAGAATTTATGCACAAACTTCTATTTCATTCTTTAAAGCTCTCTAAAAAAACAACAGTCATACTGATGATACTTATAAATGGAATATCCCAATTAAACAGATGCAGACTCAAAACATAAATGAAACCAATACTGAAATCTCAATTTGTCACAGTTAAAGCGGTCAAGATTTCCATTAGATCAGTATTAGTTCTAGACACCTCAAATCAATTACAGTGGGAGTTCTGAACATGAAGTATTTCATAAGCATCCATTTATAGAAGAGCCAATATTGCGCCTACTGCATAATCAGTGTTTTCTTCCCCTTGCCTAACTAAAACAGGGAACTCAAAAAACAGCTTTAGAGGACATACTTGATGGGAAATCAGCCTGATTAATTATGAAATTTCTTCCCCTTCTTTCAAAATCTGTCAACTGGACTGCAACTGATATGTAGTAGTATTAAATGAGACAAAAGAAGGAAGAGAGAAGCCAAGAAAATGACTCTGAGTCTCAGCCTCCTTGTCATGTTTACGAAAACCAAAACTGTGTAAGTTGCAGATGGAAAGGCAATATTTTATGCAAGTACATCTACAGTTTTCAGTGGTATGTACATAGAAATAACTGTATGAATCACTAAGCAAGATTCTATATAAAATGGTTAAATGATATGTATTACTGCTCATACTTTTAAGCACAGAGCATTCTGCTGAATTATACTTTTTATATAACAGGAAAAAAGCTTGAGCAGTAGATATTAATATCACAAGTCTCCTTCAACTTGCAGTTACAGAGATATATAAAAAGTATCAGCATGAACAAAGTATTATTTGTATTCAAATTTTCTATTATTTGTCTATAGAATGTAGATAATTAGGTTTATTAACTTGTAATATATCGGTGAGAAATGTGATAAACCACCTTAAAAATATTACATATGCACCCGCTATATTCTTTTCTTTCCAAACTTAGATATAAAACTTAATTCCTCAGTTCCTTACACACACTCTTCTTGTAGAGATGAATTTTGAATGAATAGGAGATACGATGGTTGTGGCATATATGTACAACACACTTCAAAGAACAGACAGCTACAGTAGAGGTAAAACTGTTTCTTCATGTCTCTGTGTACACATATGCTCCATTCAGTACAAACTTCTGGTAAACACGGATGGATAGCCATTTTCTATCTCTGTTAACGTCCACAACAGGATCGCTCCTGAGAGAGGCAACAGCAGTCCTAATAAAAGCGACCTGTTTCTCTCAAACTCCAGGATTCTCTACTAAACACAGAACACTTGCGCAAATCAGAAGGGCTCCACAACAGATTGATCATGACTATTCACATGGCAATCACATCCAGAACCTTGGTGCTCCAAGTACTCTTCTGTTACCTCAAGTAGCTGTCTACCTGCTACTCACAGTGATTCAACGCAGGCACAAGAAGCCATGCTGATCATTGGAAATGGACATGGAAACACAGAAATAACTGGTTTCCTAACCATGGCTACCTAGGTGCTTCAGAAAGTTTGCCAAGCAAATGTGCTGACAGAATTCATTATAGTATATAGAGTAAACACCATCTTCAGATGCAGTAGTACCTTGACAGCATGCCTGATGTGTATCACAAAGTTTTATCTTTGCTAAACTGTAACAGACTCTAAAACAGACAACAACTGAATTAGATACTCTCTGAGGAGAAACTGTAGGATCCAAAGAGTGCAAATACAGACAAGAAGTATTCCAGCAGCAGCGCTTCCAGTTAACTGAACTGGAGGTAAGGACAGCAATTCTAGAAGAGCTTGACAGCTTGCAGTTCAGAAGCATCCTTGGAACAAAGTGTAGGGGTCCTGAGTGTCCTAAAAAGCCTTACACAGACTCAATCCGGCCCTCCACCATACACCTGCCCATTCCAGCTCAGCCCTCAGTCCCTGCCTGATCTATGTCAGAGGAGTACGGGTCTCCAGCTCAGCCAAGACCACGCCTGGCCATGGACTCCGTTCATCCTGATCCTGACCCATGGACTGACTTCCTGGCTTGACCTCCCTGTCTTGTCCACCACAGGCCTGCCTGGCAACCACTGGGCCTGGTACTGACCCGTATCTGTTGTTTGCCTGCCCAGCCTGACCTCGGTCTGCCTGATGACCACAAACTGCCCTGATGGTCTGGACTCTAAGCTAAGCCTGGCCGCCTTCTCTGGGCCTGCCTGCTGGCCTTGCCCATGTACTCCACGACTGGGCCCCAGCTGTGAGACCTGCCCGGCCAGCCACGCCACCCAGCCCTGCTCCCAGCTCCCTGGCCATTCTGGGGATGGACGGCTGCTCCCTGACACAGCCCCTTCCTTCCACTAATGTGTCCCACTACTCACATGCCACAACTATGGGCCGACACCCCTCCCTCTGAAGGTCACCCATAGCCCATCGTGTACACCACATGACATTGTAATACCAATCAAATCAAATGTCGCCAAGGTTCTGTATCCTATTTGAACAAGACAATGGGTTCAGCTACCCAGGAACGAGAAAATGAGCAAGTCAAATCACAAATTTCTCCAAAGATACTGAATAAGAATTTTCAAGAGAACAGGTCTACATCCATCTTAAAAACCCTAAGTAAGCATTTCCATTTTTAAGTACTACGTATGAAATATTCTTGTCATGTTTAATCTTAATGTGCCAAAAGACATAGTGTTTTGAGATACGCAATGGACTGAATTAACCCTTACTGAGAATATTTATTTTCTTGGATAGAGATCAAACAGCAGTGAATTTGGATTTTCTAACTTTAAAATTTAACTGTTTAGAAGAACTGAAACATCAAAGAGGCTGTTAGTCCTTGAAAGAGAAGAAAATTACACTCTGCAGCAGTCCATGGGTCAGGGTCAACAGTTTGGAGCACGTTTTAACAACTATCCATTTCCTCTACAATCTATCACTCCAGTATGGAGTAAAACCTCAGGTTGCAGTTTTTCAAAACCTTGAATGCAATGGCAGTCGTGATGGCTTACTGACAGTTTCTCTGTAGCTAACTGTTACAATAGGGGATGTCACTTTAACTTAATGAACTTCAATGATGAATGTATTAGGAACAAACCTTAAGTGCATTTTCTTCTGTAGAATTAGCAATGTTGGGAACTGCCAAAACACAACTCAGACTTCTTTTTTTATTTCAGCTGAAGCCTGGTTGAAAGACTGGCAGAAAAAATGTAACTTGTTTCTTCATACGTAACCAATGTTCTAAAATAAATGTGGAATGTATATTCAGAGTGTAAGCCTGAAAACTCCATATTAAGTGCCTACGAATGTATAACAAATTATTTCCACTTATATTAGAGAAGAATTGTGTTCTGGCAGGGAGGTTAAGAATCAGGAATTTCTGATATTTGATCCCATTTCAGGCATGTTCTAGGGTAAGCTATTTGATGCTTTTGTCTCTACTTCCCTTTCAGGAAAATGGCAATAAATGAAAAAATGAATGTGTTATAAATTTTACATAACTAGTACTGAAAAAATGCATTTGAAGAGGAAGGAGTCTAAATAAATGCCAATATTATATACACCAAAGATCAGTGTAATCAGAAGAAATAAACCAGCATTTTACTAATTTAATAATACACGAATATTTCCCTTTTGGTTAATCCAATTTTCACTGGCTCAAAGGTCATTACTCAATCTCAGCATTTTAGTACCAACACCGAATCCAACTTTACAAGCAAAGTTCCATAACTTCACTTACATCAATAACTATCTGCAGGTTTTATGTAGGAAAGTACAGCCTCTAAAAAGAGGAAACAATACAGCTCTCTACAGATACTATTTAGAGTCACCATATGCAAAGTACATATACAAATCATTAGTGAATTACAATGAGACTGTGAAAACAAGAAAGGTTTGTTGCCAATCACATACCCGCCTTTAATATAGTCAAGGAATGAAACTTCTGTTTCAATTAGGAAGGAAAGCAATGTTACCTGAAATCAAATAAAAGAGAGTCAGACATGAATTGTCATTTCCCAGTTGAACAAGTAGAGACATAGGCACAATGTTTTTGGAGCTCTATCCTTAAGAAGTAATTTCCTACAGTATTAGGGAAAAAAAAAAGATTAAAAACCCCCAAACAGTTCAATAGGCAGTTCTTAACAGAGAAGAGAGAAATATGGAAGTCTACTACAACTGCTGCTTTTTATTTTTTTCTAAGCAAAAGGTAAGGGATAGAAGATTGTATTCCAGGGCAGGTTACCACCTGCATGTCTTCTGATCACTACATCTACACACAAATATTAGGGGTTAGATGATAAGGCATCTATTCTCCAAGTACTTCAACACTGTTCAAAGAACTCATTTACAACTATTTATGCCATTTCTCATCTCATGCTAAAAGTGGTAATGAGTATTGATTCAAGCCAAGAGTGAAAAAAATCTAGTAAATTATACATATATATGAAATATATAAAAAAACTAAAGTGGAATATATAAAAAATGCAAAGATTAGAAATTTCTTCAGCCCCAGCTTTTATCAGTCAGAAATGATACAGATCCAAAACACAGACAGTGGTCTGAAGCTGTTACTAGCATTTCCAGTACTTGAGCCACAAAAGTATAAACTCAAGTGGAAAAGACCCAGCATTCAAGGTCTTCATATACCGCACAACATCTACGAAGCAAAGAATTCAATCAAAATTATTTTTGTTCAATTTATAGTGACATAAAACTTTCTCACAACGTAAGTGCATCAGGCAGCCAATGAAAACTGCGTGACTACTCAAAACAAATTTACTGATAATGACACAAAGAATAAAAAGGCAATGGAAGTTTGTCACAAAATTTTTTTTGCCCCCAACTGCAGCAAAATAGAGAACCTGAAAATATTCCTATGTTGTTAACTTGGACTCAGAATGAGATTACAGGTAGTAATTACATCTTCTACCTTACTTCCTTTGTCACAGGTTCTCTGATTCTAAGTGACTTGCAAAGTTGAAAACCATGAAATTACCCTTCTAGCTGAGAACAGAAGACCATAATAAAGTTCTACCAGACTATCAGTTGCATAGTCTTGCATATAAGACCGAAATTTCTACACATTTTCCCACTGGACACAGTCATTTTAATGGTTCATCTGTTATTACATCTGGTCATCTTGTTCCTAATTAGTTTAAGCAAATGATTTCAGTGAATCCAATCTACAAAAGTAAAAAATGGAAACAGACAACACCTTTCCACAGTGTTCGAAGTGTTTACTTCCATACAGACAACGACTACTAACATTCCAAGTTTTATACAGTGAATTTTAAATTTCACTATTTGCTTTGTTCAAAACTAATCATGTATTCTGAAACCTTTCTGCTTAGTCCGAATTTAAAACGACCCCTTCTGTAACAGTGAATGGAGATGGCTACTGTTGGTACACAGCACTTAACAGCAGCAGTGAGATAGCAGCCAATGATCTATTATCCACTTAAAGTTTTCCAGAAGCCAACTTCCTATTAGTGAGAATGATGGTCTCAGTGCCTGGTTTGGAAATTTAGAAATCTGGGATAAAGAATATCTTGGGTGAACAACAGAGAGAAGAAAAACTAAACTGCAGGCAAACACATAGGAAAGTGACAATCTGGAGTAGCATAAGGGAAGCCTGAAGGACTAACAGAAGTAAGGGCAAATGGGGGCAAAGAAGATTCGATAAATAAAAGAAATTACAAAACCGACAGTAGAGAACAATGGCAGAGAAGGAAAGAGGAAAGAAAAATGTGAACAATCGTTTATTGGAAATCTCCACGTAATTTAAGACAAAGGATAACAAGACATAGTTGATTTTGTCTGTACAAAAGAGTAAAATACGTTCTTTCAAATGCAGACAGATACATGCAAAGGTGTTATAACATTAAAACCAAAATCAACAGGAAAATGTAACAGTTAAATGCATTTTTTGCTCTTCTGCATCCTAGGCCAGATTTCACACCTACAATTTTGACTACACTTACTTTTAGTATCAATTTAAAATAACCACTTTTCTTAAGTTTCTGACTCACTAACTTAGTGTAAAAGAACACACTAAATTCTAGTAAAAGGAGTATGTTTGCAAAAAATAAATTATCTAACAAATCAGATCTTGTATGGTAATTTTCTGTTAATAAGCTGCTTCTGCGTATTTTTTAAAATTTAAAGCAGAGGTACAAAATAAGTGTTTATTTTCCTACTGATGAACAGACTTATACAAGATAGTGAGAATGACAAATCATTCCTTCACAGCTACAGTTCAGAGTGAAAGTAGCCCTGCTGACTTCAATGAAATTGTTCCTGTGGGAAAAAACCCACATGCTGGATGCGTTTTCACAAAACGTATCTTATATCTGAAATCTGATTAGGTTTTCCAATACACAATTCTTCAACATTTATCTTCATTGGGGTTTTTTTTACAAATGATGTTTTGAACATCATGGATGTCAAAACATGGAAGCTGAGAAAGTGCTGGAGGGAATTATTTGCATTGCTGGCAAATGGGTCATAAAACAGAATATGCAATATGAATGAAAGGACATTAAATTCTCATCCCAAACTACACTAACACATCTTTCAACACAAATTTACAAAAACCTGCTGGTAATATAAAAAAATGGTGACTCTATTTTGTTTAGCAGTGATAAGCACACTAGCTTTTACTGATGCTAGTTCAGCAGTTAAATTTAAAAAGAAAACTCACTTTTAGAAGTACAGGTACGTTTCAGAGAAAAATTAAGTGTTCTGGACAGTAATTTCAAGGATTTGACTGAAATTTTGGTATAACTAATTTTGGAAATAATTGGCAACTTAACAGCACACTTGGACACAGCTTTTATCAGACTCTTCAAATTAAAAAAAATCTGAAAACAAATGCTGTATAACAATTAATAGTTTACTTTTGTGGCTTTCATAGAGGGTTCTATTCTAATCCTGTTAAATTACAAGTCAACTACGCTGTGTTTCAAGACAAAAGCATCCAGTAATATAAAATATATTTACTTACTGTTCCAGAATTAACATACTTTTTCTTCTTTCCTTTTTTCTTTGGATTTATTACCTAGAAACATAGATAAAAGTATTAAAGCAGTATGATTTATGATTTAACATAAAGATAAGTATTAAGCTACTTTCAATGCAGAAAAGTAGTCTATTTTCAGTGGATTCTAAATTTATTCAGCATACTGTTTATTTATGCACCTCAATGCTGGGATATATGCATATTTCAAAGCTGGTGAATTTATCTTCGTGGTACCTGCTTGGTAAGCCAGTGCTGTTATTCACATTTGACAAGTGGGCGACTGGGGCAACAGAGGTGAGAGTGTTCACTAAATCTGAGTGCTCAGCGAAACACTTTGAATTTTCACAAGATCCTGCATTTTTCTGCATTCGTGATTCCAGTGTTCCAGTGTACCGTGTCACCCCTACTTCACCTCACAACACACCTCTTCACATTCCAGTTAATCTGTTTCCATCTCCTCCTTGGTACTATCTGAGAAACACGAGAGTTGTTCCACTCCTCGTTTCTGTGTTTGGTGCAATGACGGGATCTGGCTGACAGCAAGAGCATCTGGGGGACATATCGTACTGTCCCAGAATAGAAACTAGTCAGTAATTTAATGAAAACGACACAGACCAACACCTGACTGGCGTACAAGAGTTGTGGGGGCTGAATGCACTCCCCAAACATGAGAATCTTCATGGAACTGGACTACAAACCATTAAACAGTTTTCTTGTATGTCTTGAACCCACACCTATAAAATTTCCCACTGTAGCCACCAATAAAAATTGTTTCCCTTCCGAATACCTACCCATTCAAAGGCAAACCTCAGTCAGTGTCATTACATACACATTAAAATGTACTCCTGTTTTTTTCAAAATTGCGCATGGAATTGGTAGCAAAACATTATTTTGTTAATTAGGTCGATCAACTATCTCCTATGTAACTAGGAAACTCAAATCCTTGTGGTTTACTGCCAAGTTTTACTGTAAACTACTCACAGATGTTCTGTGAATGGCAAGGAATGAAAACGTTCCAAATTGAAATCTTAGTCACTTAACTGCTATAAAATACTTAAACAATTTTGCCTGAAAATGGGAAAAATAGTAATATATGTCTTCCAAATATTCTCTCCCCACAACCAAAATGAAATTACATTTAAAGATCATATTCCTTGCACAACACAGAACACAGGCAGACAGAGATAACTATCATTTGAGGTCTTCCCAAACAGGCTAAACGAGAGCGACTCTTTCTTTCCCTCCAGTATGCCCTACAGTTATCCAGTAAGTATTCTTCAAAGCTTTTACTGCCTTACACATACATAAGCCCTTTAACACTTAAAAACCCCCAAATAGCCCCTGTCCCTCCTATTAACAGTGTCTTGACTAGTAAGCAATGGAATAAATCTGCGTAATGGTGGTTTATATACAGTGCAGTAATTCTTGTTGAACCAGAACCTTTGCCAGAAAGTGACTCCTGCTGACAATTGCCCCAAAGGGAAACACAAAGGCAACAGACTGCCTGCCTGCCCTGTGGCCCTTCATTCACAACTCTCCAGCATCCCGTGATCAGGCCTGAGTTAGCAGCATATCTCTTGCCAGCAGTCATTAAATGCCAAAAAGAAGATTCATCTGAATCTTCTGCTTCAGGCAACTTGACATTTGTCTTGTTAGGAATTGCTAGGAAAGGCACTAGAGCTTCGAATGAAATATCATGGAAATGAGGCATCTACTTGGGATCAATGATGAATTAAATCACAGCTTGTCGCTCTCCTATAATTCCAGGTACTATAATTATTATAATATTTATGTGGGGTTTTTTTCTCAAATTTCAGATAACTTTATAAATAAAACAACATTTTTTAGCCTCTGAAGGTCTTGGACCTCTGCAGTAACCTAGGAAGCTACATGAACTCTTACCTATAAAAAAAGGTCAATTGAAAATAGCCTGCTGTAGCAATGTTTCTAATCTGAAAATATGAGACACCCTCTCAAACACAAATTTCTCTACCTGCCTTGGGTCAGTATGTAAATGCAAAACGTTTCTCTAGTCTCCTTTGTTCTGATATTGCCCACACTGATGAAGTAGAAGCAGTACCAAAGTACAGAGGATTGCATTGTGGGGGGGCAAACAGGAGATGCTCAGGAAACGCATGCTACTGCTGGGAGTAAGATACTATATGTAAGAAATCGCAAAATGACTTAAGATATTAAGACGGAGTATTCCTGATAGGGTAGGAGTTATGTCAGTGGCACAACAGGAGGGGTTATTTTCACTGTACACAGTGATCTGTGTTGTGACACTATCCATAAGAAAGTGCTGTAAATTACAGTAACTCTGGGGCTGATCTTGGATCTAAATAAGAAAAAAACCCCATGGTTTTCAATTATCTTTTTCTTTCTTTGCACAGCAGCACCTTTGCTCATCTCCAGAATAAAAGTGCACCACGTAACTGAAGCACCCTCCTTCCCTATCTTGCATTAGTGCTTGCCTAAACCATCGTATTTGTGATCACCTATATTAGGAATATAAAATTCTACAAAATGTTGAAGTTTAATGACAGTAGTCCAAGACCAGTTAAAGGATAGCTAACAAAGATCTGCACACCATACAGAAAAAAAAAACCCCAAAACAAAAAAACGGGTTAAAGCCACACAGGCTTCTCTTCTCATTATTAGTAACAATCTCTCTCCATAAGGAAGAAAAAACGCATTTCAATCCTGAGAGAGACCATGCATCAAACTGTGTGATGCTGGAACTCATGATGCAAATACAGAAGCTGACCTAAATCCTTCAAAAAGCATACCTAAAACAGGGAAGAATGTCTTAAGTATTTATTCCGATGGACATCACAGGTCTTTAAACTAAACTGTCTATCAGGATAACCATGACTGATTAGCTAGATGTGTCTTACGTCTGAATCACCCGTGGCAGAAGAACAACTGAAAGAGTTCCACATGGGATTAAGATTGCATCAATGAAGATCTTGCAGACAGGCTGGTCAGGAGTTCCACCGATCTGGACACATACGCAAGTCTAAATTCAGGAACAGGCTTCCTACCAGAATGGACAAAGAAGGAACAGAACCACAGTCCTCAAGACAGCCAGTCATGGAACCACCCCAATAGTACCTATAGCCCACATGAATCCACAAGTCACCAGGTGGCATCAAATAGCTGAAGTGCCTGTATTACCTGCAATATAATCTGAAAGCACACCAAGAAAGTCTACTTATAACACACAGTTCTTTCGGTTCATGACTCCGTGATCTGAAACATTGAATACGAACTTCACACTCAGACTCTTCTAAGGTTCCTCTATTCCCAGTATATAAACACTTTAGGACAATAAATACAGCACAGGCTGCACCTTGCCTATGAATGATCGTATCCAAAAACGAAAGGCAACAAAAATGAGAACAGAATTGACTGAGAAAGACAATAAAATAATGAAGTTAAAAATAAAACAAAGTTGGCTCTTTTCAAATGTCAGTAAGTGAGGCTATGAGAGACCTACAGAGCAAATCCTATAGATTTTGCACTTCACCTTAGAGAAACTGAAAGTATCTGGCACAATCCATACGCTTTGTCTATGAGCATGTCTGAGATGAAGGGTGTTAGAAAGCTTTAACAGAAATGGCTGGACATATGCACACACACATGAAAATGCAACAGCATGTCTTTCACACAGGGGAATATACAGGTGCCTGGAATACGTGCATTACTTCCACGTGGAAATTGCTACTCTTGGAGCCCTGGCAGGCAATATCTCTTTATGGTAATGCTGCTGTAATTAAACAGACCACCTGTTCCCAGACACCACCACCGCACCAGTGTCATGAGACAGCTGTGGGGTTTTGTGCCAATGCATCAAGAATGCCTGTCATGAGAATGGTGAGTGAGATGCTGCTTTGGTACTGTTGCGTACCTAAGCGCTAGGCTACTGCTAGGTGAAACAAGAATGGTGAAAGGAAACGCAGTGCAATCAGGCAACTAGGCTTAGATGCCTGTTACCTCTGTCACCTAAATTAGGGGTAATACTTCCTGGCTTCTGTACACACACAAAAAAAGAAAAAAAAAAAAAAGAAATTAAAAAAAAAGGAGGTGGAACTTGATACACTCCACATTGTTTTACCATGGGAAAGAAACCAATTCCTTTTACATGAATTCTGGAAGACAACTCCAAGTACATGATGCAATACAGCGCAGACACTTGACACAAACCTAGAGAAGCCAGTATCTGTCCACAGCATAGTGTAGGCAGACTTCCTAGCTCTGGTCCTAAAAGGAGGATAATTATGCTATATCAGCACCAGAACTGATTATTAGACTAAAACAATCTAGGCAGAACTTACTAGATCAGATGCATAACTCCGACTCACCTGTACTGCTTCTAGCTGGGGAACACATTCACAGTATTTGAAGTTACAGTACTACACACTGTTACGTACTGAAGATAAAGCTGCCGTGATCTAAGTTATGCACAAAAATAACAGGGACTCAAAACTGAAAATGAAATTTCTTGGATCTATAAAAATGTAAGATGGAGTTTAACAGTGCAGAATGTAACATTATTTCCTTAGGAAGAATCTGTAAGAGAACCATATAGAATCACAGAATCATAGAATCATAGGTTGGACTTTTCCTCTTATTGCCTCTCCTTAATCAACACATTTTGAAATTTCATTATACACTTCTCATTCCAGACTGAAGATTCTTCCGGGATGTTAATTTAAAAATGAAGTTTTAATGCAGCAGACCTTTTTTTTTTGTAGTTAATTTTTTGCACCCAAATCTGGGATAATTTTTCAAGGAACCTTTCCAAAAAAGAAAAAATATGCCAAAAATTAGTCCCTTTAGGACACTTCAAGTTTGCGTAAACTCGTTGTTTGTTTCTGAGAACAAATTACAGCTTATATTGAAGACTGTGAAGTTTGGTCTTGGAAAAAAAAAAGTTTTACTTTTTTGCAAATCCTAATAATCTCAGACTCAATTAAGAAAGATGTCTTAAACTACAGATTTATTAGATCTGAAATAAACAAGCCTGCACAACTTTGGCTACAAGGCGCTGAGGAGAAAAGAGAAGAGAAAGAAGACTAGGAGGGAATGTGAATGTAGTCTGCATTCATCTACAATACACGATAAGAAGTTATCTAACAATATAAAACTCTGTAATTGAATTGACAACTGCCTGTCAATCCCAGTATCTGGCAGATGTATGAATCCTACGTGGGAAACGAGATGCAAATTTTTAAGCAAAGATGGTAACTGGCCACATGGAAAACCCTACCAATAAGTAAGCTAAAATCTATGTCACTTGTAAGCCCTGTATCAAAACTCTAAAGATTCTAAAGTCTGCACTGAAGATCAAAGGCATGTGACTGCATCTGACGTAGGAATCACCAGATATTCTTTGGACTGGACAAAATAGCATACAACACATGTAACAGTTGGCAAAAGGAGAAATAAATCACGAATTGTTCATACACAAATGGGGGTAACCAAGTATTTGCTCCAAGTTATGCCATACCAACCCAGCTGGCTGAAGTGCCCTTCTTGCCCTATCAGAGCCCAGCATGCATACACATGCACGCATACCTACTTGTCTTTAAATCTTTCTATGAAGCAACACTTCTAGATTCTCTGTTCTGCTTTGTAAAAGGAGAAATGTAAAATAATTCCAAAGTTTGATTTTGACAAGCACTGTGCAGATTTGATCAGTTTGCCATGAAAACATCGGAAGTGTTCTCATTTCCTGAAAATGAGTGAATACTCACAATACTTACCTCATACACGTTGAACTGAGATTGCCCTCTCGACAACTCTCTGTAACTTGTTGTGAATTCTCCGATGAAATCATGGCTGTATAAAGAAAAAGTTTTTAAATCAAATGCACAACATTTAGTAATTTAAACATGTATAACATCTATTTATGAAAAAGAGCAGCACAGCCAATATGAACGGACACCCAGGAATGGGGCAATGGCAAAAGATACAATTTGCTTGGGGGGGG